>CAJHYD010000074.1_pt1 | contig 21457 bp, 18 predicted proteins | sample 9198701 | NCBI WGS metagenome assembly CAJHYD01 (sample SAMEA7708365, study PRJEB35096) | sediment metagenome | biome: marine neritic benthic zone biome [ENVO:01000025]; feature: sediment [ENVO:00002007]; material: shallow marine sediment [ENVO:03000034] sea grass bed [ENVO_01000059] ...
CAATCATTATGGCCGGTCGGGATTACTCGTCGCCTTCGGCTCCTCGCCCTGCGGGCCGCCGCCGCTGCGCGGCTGCGTTCCCTGCGCCGGCTTTGCCGGCTCCGGGTCGAACCCTCGAAGGGCTTTTAACCCTTACTCCCTTAGCAGGGGAGCGCTTTGCGTCGGGATTATCCCTCCGTCCTTCGGACCGGCGCCGCTGCGCGGCCCCGTCCAGTCGCGCCTGCGGCTCTCCTGTCGACCACTCAGCCACCTCTCCGTGATTGTCTCTTCCGGCTCTCTATCCGCCAGCGACGCCGCGATCATACGACCGTCAACGGGAGATGATGGGTCGGCCAGCCGCCAGAAGGGGGCGAATGATACCGGTGGATTCGGGGTAGGTAAAGGGACCTCCGGACAGCTCAGGTGCCCCCGGATTCGGGCTCGGAATCGTCCGTGGCGGCCTCGCTTTGGATGCGCTCATAGATCTCCTGGCGATGCACGGAGACCGATTTTGGTGCGTTGATGCCAACCCGGACCTGGTTGCCCTTGACGCCCAGCACCGTCACGGTGACTTCGTCACCGATGACAACCGCCTCGCCGACGCGTCTGGTTAATATGAGCATGGTTCGTAAATCCCTGAATCCTTGCGAATTATTGTAAGCCATGTGTGCAATAAACACACTCTGGCTCACTCCCTGGCCCGTCAATGGGCCGTTTTGTCCACTTTCGCTCAGTCTTTCCATCGACCGGCCGGCTGATCCAGCTCGAAGGCGCGATGGAGACTGCGAACCGCGGCGTCAATGTCCATATCGGCCACCAGCACGGAAATCTTGATCTCCGAGGTCGAGACCATGCGCACATTGATGCCTTCGGCCGCCAGCGCCTCGAACATATGGCTGGCGATACCGGCATGCGTCCGCATGCCCACCCCGACCACGGATAACTTGGCCACGGCATCATTGCCCAGCACGTCCGCGGCGCCCATTTCTGCCGCCGCGGCCTGCGCCAGATCCATGGCCTGAGCGTAATCCGACCGGTCGACGCTAAAACTGAAATCCACACAGCCGTCGCGCGGCGCGTTCATCACGATCATGTCAACCTGGATACGGGCGGCCGAGACCGGACCGAGGATAGCTGCGGCCGCGCCGGGCTGATTGGGGACCCCGACGAGGGTAATCTCCGCCTCGTCACGGCTGAAGGCGATGCCCGAAACCAATGGTGCTTCCACGCCAGGCTCCTCAAAACTGATCAGGGTCCCTTCGCCACGCCCGCTCATGTGCAGCACGCGGACCGGGACATTGTATTTGCCGGCAAACTTGACCGCGCGGATCTGCAGCACCCGCGAGCCCTGGCTGGCCAACTCGATGATCTCCTCGAAGGTGATCCGCGACAAGCGACGCGCCTCCGGCACGACTCGCGGGTCCGCAGTGTAGATACCGTCCACGTCGGTGAGGATCTGACACTCGTCGGCGCCCAGGGCCGCCGCCAGTGCCACCGCCGTTGTGTCGGATCCGCCGCGGCCGAAGGTGGTGACCTCGCCCTCGGCATCTACCCCCTGGAATCCTGCCACGACCGGGATGCCGCCACTGGCCATATAGGCCTGGAGTCTCGATGTCTCGACTTCGCGTATGTGTGCCTTGCAAAAAACGCTATCGGTGAGGATGCGAACCTGGCTGCCGAGAAACGAGCGTGCCTCGCAGCCGGCCTCGCGCAGAGCCATTGCGAATAGCGCCACGCTGATCTGCTCGCCCGCGGAAAGCAGCATGTCCAGTTCCCGGCGCGACGGCGAAGCGGAAGTCTCGCGTGCAAGGCCAAGCAGTCGATCGGTCTCTCCGCCCATGGCCGAGACCACCACCAGCGGCTTGTGACCAGCGGCCTGGCAGTGCACGACAACCGCCGCCGCACTGCGGATGTGTTCCGCAGACGCGACCGAGCTGCCGCCGAATTTTTGGATGACCAGGCCCATATGGCGGGTCGCCGCCGGGGCTCAGGCGACGCGTTCGGCGACGTATTGGCTGACACGCGCCAGCGCCGCGTCCATGCCCGCCGGTTCGCTGCCGCCGGCCTGAGCCATGTCCGGGCGTCCGCCGCCCTTACCGCCCACCAGCCGTGCCACGTCATTGACCAGGTCGCCGGCTTTGATCACCCCCATCGCGTCTTTGCTGACCCCGGCGACCAGACGGACTTTGCCGTCCTCCACCGCGCCGAGCACTACGACTGCGCGGCCGAGCTTTTGTTTGAGCCGGTCCACAGCGTCGCGCAGCGCCCTGGCATCGGCACCGTCCACCCGAGCCGCGAGTACCTGGATATCGCCCACGGCCACGGCCTGTTCCACCAGATCCTGCCCCTGGCCGCTGGCCAGTTGTCCCTTGAGCTTCTGCAGCTCCTTCTCGAGCTGGCGGCTGCGCTGCATCAGCTGGCGGACTTTCTCTTCAACGTCATCGCGGCCGCCTCTGACCAGATCGGCGATCCGCCGCAGCGAATCTTCACCGGCGCGCAGCCAGGCCAGCGCACGCTCGCCGGTCACCGCCTCAATGCGCCGTACGCCGGAGGCGATCCCGGCTTCGGATACGATCTTCAGCAAACCGATATCGCCGGCGCGACTCACATGCGTGCCGCCACAGAGCTCAGTGGAAAATCCGCCGAGTCTCAACACGCGCACCTGGTCGTCGTATTTCTCGCCGAACAACGCCATCGCACCGGCGGCGACCGCATCATCAAACGCCATCTCTGCCGTCTCGGCCTCGGCATTGGCCTGAATCTGGTCGTTGACCAGATTCTCGATCCGCGCCAGCTGCTCGGCCGTGACCGGTTCGAAGTGCGAGAAGTCGAAGCGCAGACGGTCCGGCGCGACCAGCGAGCCCTTCTGGGTCACGTGCTCACCGAGCACCGCCCTCAGCGCTGCGTGCAGCAGATGTGTGGCCGAGTGATTTTGCACGATCGCCCGGCGGCGTCCGGCGTCGACGCTGGCCTGGAGGTGGTCGCCGAGCGCGAGCTTTCCGTTTACGACCCGACCAATGTGGGCGTGACCCTCGCCGGCCTTCTGGGTGTCTTCGATGCAAATCTCGACGCCGCTTGCGGACAGCACGCCGGTGTCTCCCACCTGGCCGCCGCTCTCGGCGTAAAACGGAGTGCGGTCGAGAAACACGACCACCTGATCGCCTTCGCCCGCAGCTTCCACCGCCGCGCCGTCCTTGACCAGCAAGGTCACGGCGCCGTCCGCCTGGAGACAGTCATAACCGAGGAATTCGGTTGCCGACCGCTCGGCCGCATCGCCGCTGCCGATCACTTTGGCCAGATTCGCCTGCAGATCGCCGACCGCAAACTGGCTGCCGGCCCGGCCGCGCTCACGTTGTGCAGCCATCGCCCGGTCGAAACCAGCCTGATCGATGCCCAGCCCACGTTCACGGGCGATATCCGCGGTCAGATCCAGCGGGAAGCCATAGGTGTCATAAAGCTTGAACGCGGTCTCGCCGGGAATCTCCTCGCCTGTCATCCCGCCGATCGCGTTTTCAAGCATCGCCATGCCCTGCTCCAGGGTCTCGGCGAATCGCTCCTCTTCCTGTTTGAGCGCCCGCTCCACCTGGGCGCGGCTGGCCGCCAGCTCCGGATAGGCCTCGCCCATCTGCTCATCGAGTGCCGCCACCAGCTTGTAGAAGAACGGGTCGTTCATACCGAGTTTGTAGCCGTGGCGGATCGCGCGGCGGATGATCCGCCGCAGTACATAACCACGACCCTCGTTGGACGGCAGCACGCCGTCGACGATCAGGAACGCACAGGCGCGGATGTGATCGGCGATCACTTTGAGCGAGGGGCTGCTCAGATCGCTGGCGCCGGTGGCCCGGGCCGCCGCCCTGATCAGGGCCTGGAACAGATCGATATCGTAATTGCTGTGCACGCCCTGCATCACCGCGGCCATGCGCTCGAGACCCATACCGGTGTCTACCGACGGCCGGGGCAGCGGGCTCAGCGTGCCGTCCGCGGCACGGTCGTATTGCATAAAGACCAGATTCCAGATCTCGACATAGCGATCGCCGTCCTCGTCCGGAGAGCCCGGCGGCCCACCCTCGACCTCCGGGCCATGGTCGTAAAAAATCTCGGTGCACGGCCCGCAAGGACCGGTGTCGCCCATCGCCCAAAAGTTGCTGTCGGCGCCCAGGCGGGCGAAACGGGCGGGGTCGACGCCGATGTCGTTCAACCAGATCTCGGCGGCCTCCTCGTCTTCTTCGAACACCGTCACCCACAGACGATCGGCCGACAGCCCCATCTCGACGGTCATGAACTCCCAGGCGTAGCGGATCGCTTCGCGTTTGAAGTAATCGCCAAAGCTGAAATTGCCCAACATCTCGAAAAACGTGTGATGACGAGCGGTGTAGCCCACGTTTTCGAGGTCGTTGTGTTTGCCGCCCGCGCGCACGCAGCGCTGGGACGAGCAGGCCCGACTGTAAGACCGCTTGTCGATCCCCAGGAACACGTCCTTGAACTGGACCATGCCGGCGTTGGTAAACAACAGCGTGGGATCGTTACCGGGCACCAGCGGGCTCGACGCCACGATCTGATGCTCGTGACGGGCGAAATAGTCGAGGAACCGGCTGCGTATGTCCGCGCTTTTCATCATCGGGCTAACTTCGATCTGGAGCGTGTTCGGGGGAAACAAAACCGTGCCAAAGGAGGAAAGACTACGGGCTGGGCGCCCGCCTTGCCAGTCCCCCCTCAGTCGTCGCCGCCGACCGCGGCCCTGATCTGGTCGGGCGCGAAGCCGCGGTATTGCAGGAATCGCATTTGTTTGGCTTTGTCCGGGAAATCCCCGGGCATCGCGGGCCCGAATCGCTTGCGGCGGACCCCCGCCGCGCAGGCGGCCCAATCGGTCCCGGCCTCGTCGAAGGCGATATCGATCAATTCGTCGCTGACGCCGCGTTCCCCGAGTTCGCGCCGGATACGCAGCGGCCCCTGGCCGCGCGCCGCGCGCGAGCCGACAAAGCTCTAGGCGAAACGCGCGTCGGAGAGTAGATTCTCGGCGACCAGATCGTCCGCGACCGCGGCCACCAGTGCCGCCGGCATGCCGCGCCCCTCGAGACGCCGGATCAGTTCCGCCCGCGCATACTCGCGCCGGGCCAGCAGATTCATCGCCGCGCGGCGGACGTCTGCGGCGGTAGCTTCTGCAGCCGGCTCGCCGCCCATCAGGCCTGTTTGACAGCCTCGGGCTCGACCTCGGCCTCTTGCGACCCGTCGGCCGACTGAGGCAGCAGTTTGGCGCGGATCTTCTGATCGATCTCGTCGGCCGTGTCCGGATGATCGATCAGATATTGGCGCACATTCTCTTTGCCCTGACCGATGCGGTCACCGTTGTAGCTGTACCAGGAGCCCGATTTGTCCACCAGACCCTGTTCCACGCCCATATCGATGATTTCGCCCTCGCGGGAGATACCGGTGCCGTACATGATCTCGAACTCCGCCTTGCGGAACGGGGGCGCGACCTTGTTCTTCACCACCTTGACCCGGGTCTGGTTGCCGGTGACCTCCTCGCCTTTCTTGATCGCGCCGATGCGGCGGATATCCAGGCGTACCGAAGAATAGAACTTCAGCGCGTTGCCGCCGGTGGTGGTCTCCGGACTGCCAAACATCACCCCGATCTTCATGCGGATCTGATTGATAAAGACCACCAGCACGTTGGTGCGTTTGATATTCGCGGTGAGCTTACGCAGGGCCTGGGACATCAGCCGCGCCTGCAGGCCCACATGGGAATCACCCATATCGCCCTCGATCTCCGCTTTCGGCGTCAACGCCGCGACCGAATCGATCACGATCACGTCGACCGCGCCGGAACGCACCAGCATGTCGGTGATCTCCAGGGCCTGCTCGCCGGTGTCTGGCTGGGATACCAGCAAGTCATCCACATCGACGCCCAGCTTGCCGGCATAGAGCGGGTCCAGCGCGTGCTCGGCGTCGACAAACGCCGCTGTGCCGCCGAGCTTTTGCGCCTCGGCGACGACCTGAAGGGTCAGGGTCGTCTTGCCCGAAGATTCCGGTCCATAGACCTCCACCACCCGGCCCCGAGGCAGACCGCCGATGCCCAGCGCCACGTCCAGCCCCAGGGAACCCGTCGACACCACATCGATGTCACGGACCGCGCTGGCGTCGCCAAGACGCATGACCGATCCCTTGCCAAACTGTTTTTCTATCTGTCCGAGGGCTGCAGCGAGGGCTTTCTTCCTGTTGTCGTCCATATTTTGTCCGCGTCTGGAGGAGTGATTGGGGTCCGCCGGCAGCCGGCGGTCAAGGAACGGATTATTCCACATAACCGGGCTGCCGGCAGCCGGGATTTTTGCCGTCGATGACTAGTTACCGGGCCGACTGACACCTGGTTCGATGGCGAGAGGCCAGCGCTCAAGCACCTGATAGCGGGAACCGGTCTGACCGGCAAAGGATTCGATCAGCACAAAATCGGACACTTTCCAGTCAATGGTGGCCATCGGCCCGGTGCGCGCGCGCCCGCAGCGGCGGGCGACAGTCACGTGGGGCTTGAACGGCCGGGTCTCCGGCTCGATGCCGCAGGGCGCCAGCGCCTGCCACAGCGCGACGGCCAGCCCCTCGATCTCCGCCGGCCAGGCCGCAGGCCCCAGCCACAGGATCCCCGGACGGCGCCACCAGCCGATCCGGTCAAAACTCAGTGCGAAAGGCTGTACGGCGATATCGGCGGCCGCACGGGTCACACAATCGGCGCACTCGGTCGTCAGATTACCCAGGAAGGCCAGAGTCATATGGAGGTTGTCCGCGGGGACCGGTCGACCCCCGGCGTCCCTTTGCGCCGCCCGCGCGGCCGCTGCCAGCTGTTCGCGCAGGTCCGGATCCGGCCACAGTCCGAAAAACAGACGCCGTTTTGTCTCGCTCACAGTTCCCGCAGCCCATCCAGGGCCACAGCAACCGTCTGACGTCGCACCGCCTCGCGATCCCCCTCAAATTGACGCCGCTCCGCCTTCACCTTCAGGCCGCCCGCACCGATCACCGCCCAGGCGAACCAGACCAGACCCACCGGTTTGTCGGCGCTGCCGCCCGCGGGTCCGGCGATACCGCTGACCGCCACGGCCAGATCCGCGTCGCTGCGCCGCAGGACGCCTTGGGCCATCGCGGTCACCACCGCCTCGCTGACCGCGCCGTGTTCCACCAGCATCGAGGCCGGCACCCCCAGCAATTCCTGTTTGGCGGCATTGCCGTAGCTGACGATCCCGTAGCCGAACCAGTCGGAGCTGCCCGGCAGATCCGTCAGCGCCTTGGCGATCCAGCCGCCGGTGCAGGACTCCGCCGTCGCCACCGTGCGCCCGCTGTCCCGCAGCCGCTCCGCCAGGCGCACGGCGCGCTCAAAAAGGCTGTGATCATCCGCTGGAATCCGCATCCATCCTGCTCCCGATCAGGCTCCGGTCAACTCCCGATAGACCGCCAGATTACCCTCGACCATCGCCCCGACTGAAAACTCGGCGGCGATGATGCCCGGGCCTTTTTCGCTCAGCCGGGCCCGCAGAGCCTCATCATCCAGCAGCCATGCCAGCGCGGCCGCCAGCGCCGGCGCGTCCTCCGGTGGCACCAGCACCCCGTTCTCGCCGTCACGGATGACTTCCGGGATCCCGCCCACCGGCGTCGCCACGACCGGCACGCCAGCGGCGGAGGCCTGCAGCAGGATCACGCCAAGACCCTCGTCCCGGGCCGGGTGCACCAGCACCTCCAGATGGCCGAGGAACGCATCGAGATCGGGACGGAATCCGACCGCCCGGACCCTGTCGGCGAGACCGCGATCCACAATCTCCTCGCTGATCTCATCCTGCAGCGGCCCCTGGCCAAACAGCAGCACCTGGACCCGCGGACGCTCCGCGAGCACCTCCGGCAGCGCCGCCAGCAGATCCGCGTGGCCTTTGCGGTGGATAAACTGCGCCGCCATGCCGATCACCCGATCTTGATCGGACAGACCGAACTCTCGCAAAAAACGCGCCCGCTCCCAGATCATCCCGGGCGGCGGCGGCGCGGCACTGTGGACCACGCGGACTTTCTCCGCCGGCACGCCGGCCCGGTCCAGCTCGGCGGCGATCGCGCGCGAGATGGTGATGACCCGGTCGTAGAGCCGGTATTTTAGCGGCGCGAGCCAGCCCGGCTCGGGGTTGGTGACACGTCGCGACAACACCACCGGTCGACCGCCGCGGCGGGCTGCGATGGCGCCCAGCCAGTCAGCACCACGGCGACTGTGCAGATGGACGACGTCCGGTGCAAAACGCTCGATCCGGCGACCTGCGCGGCCGATAAAAGCCAGATCCAGATCGCCGCGCATCGGCAGGTCGTCGACGCTGACGCCTCGCGGAAACTCTTCTCGGGCGATAGCGCTGCCCCGCGGGCACAGCAACAGGTTCTCTACCCCGCGGGTAGCCAGGCCGTGCAGCAGCCAGACGACCTGGCGGCCGCCGCCGTAGAGGTACATGCCGGTCTCGATATGCAGGACTTTCATCGGCTCCAACCGGGTGCGTGTCGGTTTATGCTAGCACCGCTGGCGACCTTGCCGGCACCGGGTGCGGGGTCTAGGATGCCGCCTTTGTCGCCGCATCCGGTCACCCATGCCGCAAGGTCCCAAATCCGCCTCCGCGTCGAGCAGCAAAGCGCCGGATCAGCACACGCCGATGATGCGCCAGTATCTGGGCATCAAGGCGGAGTTTCCGGATGTGCTGTTGTTCTATCGCATGGGCGATTTTTATGAGTTGTTTTATGACGATGCGCGGCGCGCGGCCGCACTGATCGACATCACGCTGACCAGCCGCGGCAAGTCTGCCGGGGCGCCGATCCCGATGGCCGGTGTGCCGGTGCATACCGTAGACACGTATCTGGCGCGGCTGGTGCGCAAGGGCGAGTCGGTGGCGATCTGCGAGCAGATCGGCGATCCCGCAACCAGCAAGGGACCAGTCGATCGGCAGGTGGTCCGCGTCGTCACCCCCGGCACGGTGACCGAGGATTCGCTGCTGGAAGCGCGTCGCGAGACCCTGCTGGGCTGTATCTGCCTCGCTCGCGACGGTATCGGGCTGGCCTGGCTGGACCTGGCCGCCGGTGATTTCCGCGTGACTGAGCTGGAGAACAGCGACGCCCTGCAGGCGGAGTTGGAACGGCTGCGACTGGCCGAGTGTCTGGTCAACGAAGACGATCGTTTGCCGGACTGGCTCGAGGGCCTGCCGGGTGTCCGCCGCCGCCCGCCATGGCATTTTGAACCCGAGGCCAGCCGGCGGCTGTTGTGCAAACAGTTCGGCACCCGGGACCTCAGCGGTTTTGGCTGCGATGCGCTTGCGACAGGTCTGCGCGCCGCCGGCTGTCTGATGCAGTATGTGGCCGACACGCAGAAGACCGCCGTGCCCCACATCCGCGGACTCAGTCGCGAGGTCCGGGACGACGCGCTGATCATGGACGCCGCCACGCGGCGTAACCTGGAGCTCGAGTTCAGCCTTTCCGGCCACGATCAGCACACGCTCGCCGGCGTGATGGATCGCGCGGTGACGGCCATGGGCAGCCGTCTGTTGCGCCGCTGGATCAACCGTCCGTTGCGTGACCGTGGGGTCCTCAATCTGCGCTATCAGGCGGTGGAAGCCCTGCGCGCCAATGGCGCCGTCGATCCGCTGCAAGATACGCTGCGCGGGATCGGCGATGTGGAACGGATCCTGGCGCGCGTCGCGCTGCGCTCGGCGCGACCCCGGGATCTGGCCCAGTTGCGTACCTCGCTTGGCGCGCTGCCCGAACTCAAGAACCACCTCGCGACCCTCGACTCGCCGCGTCTCGCTGCCCTGATCGGGGAGTGTGGCGATCACCAGCGAAGCCGCGAACTGCTGGTCCGCGCGCTGGTGGAATCGCCGCCGATGCTGATCCGCGACGGCGGTGTGATCGCGACAGGTTTTGACGATGAACTCGATCAGCTGCGCCGGATCAGCGAGGACGCCGATGCCTATCTGACCGACTACGAGACCCGGGAGCGCGCACGCACAGGACTGACCAATCTGAAGGTGGGTTACAACCGGGTCCATGGTTACTACATCGAATTGAGCCGCGGCCAGGCCGATAAGGCGCCACCCGAGTACACCCGCCGCCAGACCCTCAAGGCGGCGGAGCGTTATATCAGCGAAGAGCTCAAGGGCTTTGAGGACAAGGTATTGAGCGCTCGAGAGCGATCCCTGGCCCGGGAAAAGGCGCTGTATGAGTCGCTGTTCGACCGTCTGCACCAGGTGCTGGACGCGCTGCAGCGCATGGCCCGGGCTCTGGCCGAGATCGACGTTATGGTCAATCTGGCAGAGCGCTCGATTACCCTGCAGCTGGTGCAGCCGACGCTGAGCGACGAGTCACGGCTGGAGATCCGCGGCGGCCGCCATCCGGTGGTCGAACAGGTGCTGGACGGACCGTTCGTGCCCAACGATCTGGCGCTGGACCCGGCGCGCCGCATGCTGGTGATCACCGGACCGAACATGGGCGGCAAGTCCACCTACATGCGCCAGGCGGCGTTGATCACAATACTGGCCTGCGTGGGCAGCTATGTGCCGGCGGACGCGGCGGTCATCGGACCGGTGGATCGGATCTTTACCCGCATCGGTGCCGCCGACGATCTGGCCGGCGGCCGCTCGACGTTTATGGTCGAGATGACCGAGGCGGCCAACATCCTCAACAACGCCACCGAATCGAGTCTGGTGTTGATGGACGAGATCGGCCGCGGCACCAGTACCTTCGACGGTCTCTCGCTGGCCTGGGCCTGCGCCCATTACATCGGCGAGCGCATCGGTGCCTACACGCTGTTCGCCACCCACTATTTCGAGCTGACCGCGCTGGCCAAGGAGCTGCCCGCCTGCGCCAACGTCCATCTGGACGCCACCGAGCACGGTGGCGGCATCGTGTTCCTGCACAGCGTCAGGGAAGGGCCAGCGAACCAGAGCTATGGTCTCCAGGTCGCGGCCCTGGCCGGCGTGCCCCGGGGCGCGATCAAGCGCGCCGGAGACTATCTGCAGGCGCTGGAGCGCCAGCGGGACACGGACACCGGTTCGCTCCAGGCAGAGCTGCCCCTGAGCGCTCCGACCTCACCGCACCCGGCGCTCGAGGTGCTCGCCGATGTGGACCCGGACCGGCTCACGCCGCGAGAAGCCCTGGACCTGATCTATCTGCTCCAAGACAAGCTGGACCGTGACAAGCTGGATTAGCCGGCCGCGACCGCGTTCTCGGGGTCCGTGAAGGCGCCGGTCAGAAGAAAACGAGCTGCGGCCCGGGCCACCCTGTCCGAGAACAACAGGCCGGTGTGGCTGACCGGCAGGACCAGCTCGCCGGAGGCGCCCTCGAGTTGCGTCTCTTCGACCCGCACGGTGCCATCACTGGGACCATCGAGCCCACCGAGGACCCGACCCATGCCCACCGGGTTGTTGCCGGCGATCACGCCGATCTCGAGCCCGCCTGCAGACGGTTCCGGCAGCCCCGCCACCAGTGCGTCCAGACTGCCACCGGCCAACCAGCTGCCGAGCAGCCCCAGACCGGCCAGACGTTTGGCCGCCACCGAGCCGCGCAGCGGCGGTCCCAGCAACACGATGCGCCCGAAACGTTCCGCCGGCAGTCTGTCAGTTGCCCGGAGCAACAGCAAACCGCCAAGGCTGTGAGCGACCAGATCAACCGGCCCCGGCCCCTGCTCATCCAGGAATGCGACGAATCGATCGACGTTGCTGGCGAAGTTCCGGGTCACGGCCTCGTAGCTGAACTGCACGACCGGCCGCCTGCAATAGCGACGTAATCGGCGCCGCAACACCCACGCCTCCGGGCCACGATTCCAGAGCCCGTGGACCATTACGATGGGCGCACTCATCGGGATGTCGACGATAGGGCAGCAGTGATCAGGGGAGCACCGGCTCCGGCCCGGCGGATTCGATCGCCGGTCCGTTCCTAGAACGTGAGCCGGGCGCCGACGCCCCAGGTGTCTATCTTGCCGACTTCATAACCGGCGTGGACACCGATCATCTCGGTGATCGAGAACCGGGCACCGAAGCCGAACAGCGTGTCGTCATCGAAGCTGTTGTTCGAACCGAGGTTCACGTCGCCCACGTCCGTGTAGCGGGCGTAGGTGAACAGCTCGACCGGCTCGAAGGGCTTGAAGCGCAGGCCCAGCTCGGCGCCGATGCCGCTGTCGTCGGTATCGAGACTCTGGCTGACGCCGGACAGATCGACACTGTCGAACTCGATGTAGTCGTAGCTCAGCCGGCCGTAGACGTCGAGCACCTCGTTGACCGGATAGCCATAGCCGGCCCCGGCGCGCCAGCGGACTACGTCGAAGTCACCGGAGCTGTTGATCGGCGTGCCGAGGACCGTGCCGCTGAAGCTGATGTCATTTTTTGCCCGGGAGTATTCGCCGAAGACGTGCCAGTTGCGATAGACCTCCCAGGCACCGGCGACCCGGAAACCGTAATCATCGTCGGTGTCCAGCCGAGCGCTGGTATCCACGTCCTCGATGCGGCTGGAGACGTCGGTATCGACATTGATGTATTCCGCTTCCAGATAGCTATAGGAGATTTCGGCAGTGGCCGCTCCGGCCCCAAAGCATCCAAGGATCAGCGCGAATACGGCCAGTGTCTTGAACTCTCTGCTTCGCATCATTTTCGCTCCTTTGATTGTGGGCGCCGGGCGCCCTGTCTGACCGACTCCTGCCCTGTCCGGGCCGCGGCGATGCCGGGACTTCGGTCACCTTGCGTGCATCGTCGCACACGTTGCCTGCACCACCAAAGCCGTGACCGGTGTCACCGGCTGCCGGGGCGGAATATCTGTTCGATAGCCGCTGCATCCGTATAGGAACTGGCCATCTCCAGCGCCTGGTCGACGCCGAGCCAGCGGAACCGGCGATGTTCCGTCGGGTTGACGCGGGGTTCTGCCATGGACGCCAGACACAGCGCGAATGCGTACTCGCGGTTTTCGGCCACGTCCGGCGCGTAGCGTTCACGCCAGGCCGGCGCGATGGGAAACGTCTGGACGAGACCCAGGTTCCGGATGTCGCGACCGTCGAAACCGGTCTCCTCGCCCAGCTCCCGGATCGCGGCCTGGCTCGCGGTCTCGCCGGCTTCGAGGCTGCCGGTCACTGATTGCCAGAATCCCGCGGGACGCACCCGCTCCAGCAGTAGTACCTGGTCTGCGGTGTGGACCACCACCAGCACCGACTCCGGCCGCTTCCAGGCCGGGGCCGGCATCAATCCTCGGCCTTGGGAATCCGCCGCAGCTTGATACCCACCTCGCGCAGCTGGGCGTCTGCGACCTCGCCGGGCGCGTGGGTCAGCAGACAGGCGGCGGTCTGCGTCTTGGGGAATGCGATGACCTCGCGGATACTGGCGGCGCCGGCCATCAGCATCACCAGCCGGTCCAGACCAAAGGCGATGCCGCCATGGGGCGGCGCCCCGTAGCGCAGGGCCTCGAGCAGGAAGCCAAATTTTTCCTCGGCCTCGGCTTCGTCGATCCCCAGCAGGCGGAACACCGCCGACTGCAGGTCCGCGCGGTGGATACGGATCGAGCCACCGCCGATTTCCGAGCCGTTCACCACCATGTCATAGGCGCGCGACAGCAGCTTCCCGGGCTCAGCCTGCAAGGCCTCTGGATCGGTCAGCTGTGGCGAGGTGAACGGGTGATGCAGCGAGATCCAGCGCTTCGCCTGCGCATCCCACTCGAACATCGGGAAGTCGACCACCCATACCGGTCGCCACCCTTCCTCCAGCAGATCGAAATCGGCGCCCAGGCGATCGCGCAGCGCGCCGATCGCATCGTTCACCACCCGCGCCTTGTCGGCACCAAAGAAGATCAGGTCGCCGGTCTCTGCTGCGGTCCGCTGCATCAGTCCCGCCACCGCCTCGTCGGGCAGGAACTTGAGGATCGGCGACTGCAGACCGTCGCGACCGGCGCTGGCGTCGTTGACCTTGATGTAGGCCAGACCACGGGCGCCATAGCGACCGACAAAGGCCGTGTACTCATCAATTTCCTTGCGCGACAGCCGCGCGCCGCCCGGTACCCGCAGTGCCGCCACCCGACCCTCGGGATCGGCACCAGGGCCTGCGAACACCTTGAATTCCACCGCCGCCACCAGGTCGCCGATCTCGACCAGCTCCAGCGGATTGCGCAGATCCGGCCGGTCGCTGCCAAAGCGATCCATCGCTTCTGCATAACTCAGACGGGGCAACGGGTCGGGCAATGCCACACCGAGCACGTCCTGGAACAGACCGCGGATCATGCGCTCCACGATGTCCATGATCTGCGCCTCGTCGAGGAACGAAGTTTCGATGTCGAGCTGGGTGAACTCGGGCTGACGATCAGCCCGCAGGTCCTCGTCGCGGAAGCAGCGCACGATCTGATAATAGCGATCCAGACCCGAGATCATCAGCAGCTGTTTGAACAGCTGCGGTGACTGGGGCAGGGAAAAGAACTGACCCGGGTAGGTGCGGCTCGGAACCAGATAGAGGCGCGCGCCCTCGGGCGTCGAACGCGTGAGCATCGGCGTCTCGACATCGACAAAGCCCTCGGCATCGAGGAAGGCGCGCAAGACCCGTGTGACCCGATGACGCAGCATCAGATTCTCGAGCATCGCCGGGCGACGCAGATCCAGGTATCGGTAGCGCAGACGCAGCTCTTCGCTGGCCGGCTCGTCATGGTGGAACGGCGGTGTCTCGGAGCGACTCACCACGTCCAGCTCCACGGCCTGTAGTTCCACCGCGCCGGTGGCCATGTTCGGATTCGCGGTGCCCTCGGGCCGGCTGCGCACCTTGCCGCTGACGCGGATCACGTACTCGGAGCGCAGCTGCTCGGCGTCGGCGAACAGCTCGGCGTCGTCCGACGGATCGAACACGACCTGCAGCACCCCTTCGCGATCCCGCAGATCGATAAAGATGACACCGCCGTGATCTCGTCGCCGATGCACCCAGCCGACGGCGGAGACGGTTTGGTCGATGAGGGATTCGTTTATCTGGCCGCAGTAGTGGCTACGCATGTTTGTTTCCAGGTTCCGCCATGCCCCGGGACGCCGACGATCGGGCCCGGGCAAAAGGCGCAAGATGTTACGTATGGCTTTCAGGCCGCGCAAGGGCGGCCGCGTCCTCCGGACGGCGCCAGCGTGGCACCACGACGCCAAGCGAGATGATCATCCGCAGGCCCTCCTCCACCGACATGTCCAGTTCGACCAGATCTTCCCTGGGGACAAACAGGATAAAGCCTGAGGTCGGATTGGGCGTCGTCGGCACGAACACGCAGACCACCTCGGACTCGGTCCTGTCCTGGATTTCCGCCAGGTCGGTCGCGGTCTGGAAACACAGGCTCCACAAGCCTTCGCGCGGATACTGCACCAGCATGACCCGTTTGAACGAGGTATCCCCGTCTGCAAGCACGGTCTCCGCCACCTGCTTGGCCCCGGAGTAGATCGATCGCACCAGCGGGATGCGATTGACGATGGCCTCGGAGAACGACACCAGCTTGCGCCCGAAAAAATTCGCGGCCAGCAACCCGGTGACAAACAGGATCAGGGCTGACAGCAACAGACCCAGACCCGGGATCTTGAACCCCAGCAGCGTCTCCGGCTGATACGACGGCGGGATCACCACCAGTGTCCGGTCCATCAGGTTGAGCAGGAACCTGACCACCAGCACAGTGACGATCAGCGGTACCCAGATGACGACCCCGGTGACCAGATAGCGACGCAGACTCTTGAGCACGAGGCCGCCTAGCTTGCGCTGTCGCCGGACTTGGCCGCGGGGCTCTTGCCCGTGCCCTTTGCCGGGCTCTTGCTCGCGGTCTTGTCGGTGCTCTTGCCTGCCGCCTTGCCCTTGTCGCCCGATTTATCCGCAGCGCCCGATTTGCCGCCGCCGGAATCGTCCGAAGCGATATTGCGCCGATTCTTGTCCTTGAAATCGGTCTCATACCAGCCACTGCCCTTGAGGCGGAATCGCGGCGCGGAGACGAGCTTCTTCAGCGCCGCCTTGCCGCAGGTGGGACAGTGCCGGAGCGGCTCGTCGCTGATCTTTTGCAAGGCGTCCAGCACGTGGCCGCAGGCCTGGCATTCGTACTCATAGATCGGCATGGATCGTGATTCCTGTGCAGAAACGGACTGCCCCTGATATCGGGTCGGCCATGGAGATTCCAAGGCCCGCCATTATAGCCGCTGCCGCCTTCGGACCGCGGCGCGTGGCTATAATCCGGCGTTCGGGAGGCGCGCCCGGCCGCGCCGTCACCAGATCGACCATGGACAGGGATACAGAGCAACAGCTGCAGGCGGCGATCGCCCGCTATCAGGCCGGGTCCCATCAGGACGCCCTCGAGCAGCTGCGCGCCCTTCACCAGCACCAGCCCGACGATCTGCAACTGAGGTTCATCCTTGGGGCTATGGAGGTGCAGTCGGGCAACTTCAAACAGGGGAAGCCGCACCTGGAGGCGGCTGCCGCAGCGCAGCCCGGTCATCTGGAAACCGCAACGCTGCTTGGCAGCGCCTACCGCGGTCTCGGCGAAGCCCGACCATGGATCGACCTCTGGCAACGCTTTCAGCGGGCGCAACCGGGGGATCCCCGCGGTCACCTGGGCCTGGCCGAAGCCCTGCTCCAGGCAGCGGAGCACACCAGGGCGGACCAGGAAATCGCCGCGCTACTCCAGACGCTGGGGCCAGAACCGGACCTGTTCCAGGCGATCGGCACCCTTTACCAGACTGCCGGCCGGCCAGCGGACGCCATCGATTACTATCGCAAGGGACTGGCGCTGCGTCCGGATGACGAAGCGGGACGTCAGAACCTGGCGGCCGCGCTGCAGGAGAGCGGCGCCGACGACGAAGCGGAGCAGATCTACCGCGATATCCTCCGCCACGCCCCCGCCAGACCTGATGTACTGCGCAACCTCGGCACGATCTACAAGGACCGCGATGACCTGGCCACAGCGCTCGATTTCTACGCCGAGGCCATGCGGCTGCGGCGGCTGCGGCTGGACCGTTCAGAACTGGAGCGGGCGGCCGGCGACCCGGCCAATCGCCGCACCACGCTGCACAGCCTGCGTCTGGAGCTCGAACAGCTGGAGCACCTGGCCGGCTGCGGCATTGAAGTAGCGGGAAGCGCACGACTGATCACTGGCTATCGTCAGGTGATCGAGGAACTCACATCCCGCGGGCTGGAGGGGCAACGCACGCTGCTCGAGCCCGGGCAATTTATGCAGATCGGCGAAGTCATGCAGCGGCTGGTGCATCTCGAGCCGACGCCGGCGCTGGCCGAAGGCGCACTCAACCCGGATCTGGATGTGGCACGCATCCAGGCGGATTACCGGAGCAGCGGCCCCGGCGTGGTGGTGGTCGATGACCTGCTGCGCCCGGAAGCACTGATGGCGCTACGCCGATATCTGCATCGGTCCACGGTCTGGTTCGGTTACGGCAAGGCGCGGGGTTATTGCGGGTCCTATATGGAGGACGGTTTCGGTAACCCGCTGCTGCTGCAGCTCGCCTGGGAGATGCGGCAACGCCTGCCGCAGATCGTCGGGCGCCACTTCCTCAACCAGATGTGGGCCTATATCTACGACCAGGCCATGGCCGGTATCACGGCCCACGCGGATCCGGCCGCGGTCAATCTGAACTTCTGGCTGACGCCGGACGAGGCAAATCAGGATCCGGAATCCGGTGGCTTGATCGTCTCGCTACGGGAAGCGCCTCGCGAGTGGAACTTCCACGAATACAACAACCGGCCCGAAGTGCTCGATCCCTATGTCAGCGGCGACAACCGCGTCGTCGTGCCCCATCGCTGTAACCGACTGGTGATGTTCAACTCCAACCTGGTCCACAAGACCGATGACTTCCGCTTCCGGCCCGGATTCGAGAACCGGCGGATCAACGTGACCATGTTGTTCGGGGCGCGCTGAACCCGGGCGTGCACGTCCTGGCTCAGGTGCGCCGATCGGTCACGCGAAGGTCTTCTCATTCTGTGTCCCCGGCCATGTTCCTTGTGCACGGATGTGCCATCATACGCGCTGTTTTACGGAGGACCCGATGGCCCTTTTGAGTCTCCTGCCGCTGCTCGGTCTGGCTTACTGGCTGCAGGATCGATTGCGTATTGCACCCGCCACAAGCCTGTTGCTTGCGGTCTCCGGCTGGATCATTGTCGCCTTGGCCGGCGGTCTGGTCGGGGCCCTGTGGTGGACCTGTCTACTGATCTGGGTGCTGGGTGTGGTGCTGCTGGGCCACCAGGCGTTTGCCATGTTCCGGGGCCACGCCCCCATCGCCGTGCCGACGCCTTACGGCATGCTGGTCATCCTCAGCGTCGCGTTCTGGCTGATCCACGGCGACAGCTCCTTTTTCTATTACGACGAATATGCCCACTGGGGCATCTTCTTCCGCGATATGAGCGCCCTGGACGCGTTCTGGGGCGCCGAGACAAATTCGATGCACCCGCGCTATCCGCCGGCCGCGCCGCTGTGGCAGTACGCCTTCGGCATCTTCGCCAAGCCCAGCGACGGTGTCGCCTACCTTGGGCAATTGGTGCTGCTGTTCACGCCCCTGATGGTGCTTTGGCATCGGCTGGCATGGCGTCAGATCGGCTGGATCCTCGGCATCGCTGTTTTGTGCATGGTGGCGCTGCTGAACTTCGGTCATGGCGTGGCCAGCCTGTACGTCGACCACGTGATCGGTACCTGGTTTATCGGCACGATCCTTTGTGCCGTGGCCGACCCGCCCGCGACCTTCAAACGCGCACTGTTCTTCCTCGCGCCGCTGATGGTGCTGTCGCTGATCAAGGACGTGGGCTTCGCCTTCGCCGTGGCAGCCGCCGGCATTGTCGCGATGTTGGGTCTGAGCCGGCGTATCGCCGACGGGAATAGATTGGCGCCGGCACTGGGTATGGCGATGCTACTGACCATCGTGCTCGTGGCGCCGGCGGCGGTGTCCGTGCAGGCGTGGAAGTGGAACCGTGATGCCCAGGGCGTACCTCAGGACAGACAATCTCTGGCCGGGGTAACAACCGGCCTGGTCGGCGGCCAAAGCGCTCTGTCCGATGAACAGCGAGTACAGGTTGCCCAGCGGTTCCGGGAGGTGTTCTTTCATCAACAGATCAGTAAGGACGCGATATCCGCCCGGTTCAACGCCTTCAGTTATCCGTTGATGTCCTTGTTCGAGGATCGGTTCAGGCTGACGACTTTCTGGCTCCTGGTCACATTCATGATCTGGTACGGTGTCCAGCTGAGGTTGATGGCCGCCGGGGAACCCCGCCGGGTCTGGGGGATGCTCGGAGCGGGCCTGATGGGTACCGCATTAGCCTATTCCGCAGCCCTGTACTTCAGCTACCAGTTCGCATTCGGCGATCGCGGGCCGCTATTGTCATCCTATGTTCGCTACATCCACTCGATGGCCCTGCCCCTGGTGATCGCCGCTTTCGCACCCCTGTTGCCTGGCCTGGGCCAGCCGGCCGCTCCTCGCAACCGGCACGGTGACCCCAACGCAGTGTCACTCCCGAGCGGGATGTTCGCCCTCGGCCTGGCGGCGCTGATGGTCGCAGAGACACCCTACGCGCGGCCGTTGTATACGCCGAACCCGGAGATCGCCGTCCGCCTTCAGACCGAAGCGACGGCAGCATCGATCAGAGCGCATGCCGGAAGCGAACCGGTCTGGGTATTTCTGCCGGTGGATAATCCGAACGGCTTCGGCGGACGCGTGCTGCGATTCCAGCTATCGCCGACCCCGGCCTTCATCGAGTCGTCAGATTCCTTCCTGGACGAATCGGACCGCGAGCTGCTGGAGAACTGGCGCGGATATCGCGTGCTCTGGTTCCCCATGGTCAGTGATGAACTGGTCACGCGTCTGAGTCGGTTGCTCGGCGAAGATTTCCGCGGCGAGGTGATACGCGTTGCCGAAGACGAACACGGCTCGGTCCGGCTCGAGCTGATGCCGTCACCATGATGCCGTACTGGTGTCCGATCGGCGCCCTGGGCAGCTCCCGGCTCTGCACGACCCGTGGCGCCTGTATGATGGGGTCCGCATATTCCGGGAGCCTTGAGCCAAGATGAAACTCGTCGTTCAGATCCCCTGCTTCAACGAACAGGAGACCCTGCCATCGGTGCTGGCAGAGATCCCCAGATCCATCCCCGGCATCGACACAGTGGAAGTCCTCGTCATCGACGACGGATCCACTGACCGAACCGCTGATGTCGCCCGGGAATGTGGCGCTGATCACGTGATCAGCAGCCGCAGGAATCGGGGTCTGGCACGGAGCTTCCGCGCCGGCATGGACGCCGCCGTGCGCATGGGCGCCGATATCGTGGTCAACACCGACGGCGATGGTCAGTATCCGGGCAGAGAGATTCCAGGCCTGATCCAGCCCATTCTGGATGGCGACGCCGATATCGTCATCGGCGATCGTCAGACCGCAGACGTCGCAGGATTCTCCTGGTCAAAGAGACTCATGCAGCGCATCGGCAGCGCTGCGGTAGCGCGGCTGTCAGACCTGGAGATACCCGATGCCGTCAGCGGTTTCCGCGCCTTCTCCCGCAAGGCCGCGCTGGACATGAACATCGTCTCCACCTTCAGCTACACGATCGAGACGCTGATCCAGGCCGGGCGCAAGCATTATGCGGTCAAGGCCGTCCCGATCCAGGTCAATCCGGTCACGCGACCGTCCCGGCTGTTCCGGAGTATCCCCCAGTTCCTGGCCAAATCCGGAGCGACCATGCTGCGGATCTACGCCATGTACCAGCCGTTGCGCCTGTACTTCTATTTCGGCGTGACGATGATGTTTATCGGCAGTATCCCGCTGATCCGATTCCTGTTCTTTTATCTCGCCGGGAGTGGCGAAGGGAAGATCCAATCCCTGATCGCGGGCGCGATACTGATCATCCTCGGCGGGCTGTCATTGATGTTCGGGCTGCTCGCCGACCTGATCAACTTCAATCGACAGCTTTCGGAGATGTCGCTGGAGCGAATCCGGCGCATCGAGTCGCGGCTGCTGGGCGATGAGGCGACAACCGAGGCCGCGCGCCCCGAACGCCGGAGAAAGGAAACGGAACAGTCAGCCTAGGAAGGGCTGCCAGCGCATCTCTATTGGCTCTGTGGCCGTCCCGGCTTCACCCTGAGCAGCTTGACCAGGGCGATATCGTCGTCCTCGGTGGTGACCCGTTTCTGGTATATCAGCTCGAGACGATCCTGCCCGTAATCATCGTCCAGCAGGATCTTGACCATCAGTGGCCACCCGGCGTTGATCACCTCCATGTCCTGGCGGGACATGAGCACTACGCTGCCGTCCGTCCGGTTCAGCAACAGCCTGGGGAAACTCAGGAGCAAGTATTTGATGTCGGGGCGGCGCGCGGCGAGTTCGTCGATATCCAGACTGAATAATTCATCGAGTTCGACGATCTTTTGCTGATGCTGCGCGGTGAGCAGGAAATTGTTGGCGACCACACTGCACTCGGTGTGATAGCGGATATAGTTGCCGAGGTCGTTATAGGCGAGCACCACGCCGGG
>CAJHYD010000102.1_pt1 | contig 20583 bp, 16 predicted proteins | sample 9198701 | NCBI WGS metagenome assembly CAJHYD01 (sample SAMEA7708365, study PRJEB35096) | sediment metagenome | biome: marine neritic benthic zone biome [ENVO:01000025]; feature: sediment [ENVO:00002007]; material: shallow marine sediment [ENVO:03000034] sea grass bed [ENVO_01000059] ...
CTCGCACGTGGGCATCTACGACATGCTGCGCGTTGAACTCGATCCGAACGGGCAATTCAATATCCCGGAATTCGGCACGGTGAAAGACCCTGAGCAGTTCGAGGCGCTCTACGCCTATTCGCCGTATCACAACATCGTCGATGGCGTGCAATATCCGCCGACGCTGTTGCCGACCGGCGCCAACGATCCGCGAGTCAACCCGTCCCACAGCCGCAAGTTCACCGCGCGGCTGCAGGCGGCCCAGGACGGTGGAGGTACCGTGCTGCTGCGGACCAGCGGCGATACCGGTCACGGCGGCGGCACACCATTGGACGAGGTCATCGAGCTGATATCGGACCAGTACGCGTTTATCTTCCACTATCTGGGAGTCCCGGTCGGTGAGCACTAAACCGGGGTAACGGAGTTTCTACTTTCGCTGCACCCGATAAAAGCGGCCCGCGGCGAGCGGGTTGTCAAAGACAGCCTCCTCACCGTCCGGCCAGGTGACGGTGAACGCATCGATGTGGTCGTGGGCGCCGAGGCCGAAGTGGATCACGGCGTTGTCAAACGACATGAACCCGCCGCTCATCTTCAACTCTTTTCGCTGGCGCAGACCGGCGTCTTCACCGTAGTGGATGGTTATCTTGGCGCCGATCGCGCGACTGTTGCGGCCGTCCTGGCGTAGCAGGAACGTGACCGAATAGTTGTCGGCCTGCTGGTTGACGAATACACGGGGCGGGGCCAGGACGCTGGTTGTGATGATGTCGACGTCGCCATCCAGATCGAAATCCGTATACGTGTAGCTGGGGGTATTGAGTGGGTCGTCCAGCCCCCAGTCTGCAGCGCTCTCGGTGAACCCGTGCCCGGCCAGATTCCGGTAGAGGACGTTCGGCTGTACCTCGTAAAAGTTGTCACCGAAGTGGAAGCCGTTACCGATGTAGATGTCCTGCCAGCCGTCGTTGTCGAGGTCAGCGGCTTTCGCATTCCAGCTCCAGTAACTGGAGCCAACGCCGTATTCCGCGCCTTTCTCGGTGAAGCCGTCGCCATCGCTGAGCAACAGGATGTTGCGCTGTGACTGCGGCAGGAACTCATTCTGGTTGAGGACCTGTTCCGCCGGCACCGGTCCGGCGATGTGCTGGCACAGCGAATAGGCCACGCTGGTCTTGTTCGGCAACCGCTCGCAGTACCGGCTGTCCTTCAAGGTCTTCGCGGCCTTTACGGAGAATGCGACGAAGCAGTCATTCTTGTCGGCAGACGAGTCGAGCTCATTACACTGCGCCGCGCTGCCCGAGCCAAAAATGTCGAAGGCGCCGAGCAGGTCCTCACATCTCCGCTTCGCCCCATCGTCGCCGATCGAGTCGCAGTAGTGTGCGGCAGAACTGCGGGCAAAGGTCATATCGGTGCTGAACAGGTCGGCTTTCAGATCGTTGTTGAAGTCCGCCGTGTCCAGGCTCATGGTGAACATCGAGGTCACGGGCACCAGATCTTGCGCGGTGCTGACCAACTGACGCGTCAGGCCGCCGTTGCTGAGGTAATAGAGGTCCGGGACCATGCGGTCGTTGCCAAATAGCATGTCTGGTCGATGGTCGTCATCGATGTCTGCCAGCAGTACCGAATTGGTCTCACCTTTGACGTCTCCGGTTGCTTGCGACACATAGCCGTCCCCATCGCGAAGCAACAGGGCATTGCCGGATTGCTCGGTCGAAAACAATTTTTCTGCGCCGCTGCTCCAGTTGCCGAGCACGATGTCCAGATCATCGTCCTGGTCAAGGTCTGCAAAACCGGCTGACATGGTCAACCGCTGGTTGCCATCGAGAGAGATGAGTTCCGTCCGCGCAAACCCCGCCTCCCGGTTCATCAACAGGAAATTCTCACCGCCATAGGCGGAAGCGAACAGATCGTCCAGGCCGTCGCCGTCCGCGTCGACCAGCGCGACCAGGAACAGATTCTTGCCGGCGAGGGCGCCCTGATCTACAGGCAACAACGCGAAACGACCACCCGTGTTCTTGTAGAGAGCCGCTCCTCGTTCAGTGGCGAGCACCAGGTCGGGCCAGAGGTCGTCATCAAAATCACCCGAAGCGATGCCCTTGCCGATGATGAACGGTTCGAAGAAATCGGTCAGACGGAAGTTCCAGATCCGTGTGACGCCCAATTCGCCGGCCGATATCTTGCTGAATACCATCGGCGATCCGGTGCTGCGGCCGTACTCCCGATAGTCGACATAGCTGACGACCACGGTGTCGTCTTCGGATGCGGGCGACCATTCGAGGGCAGGCGCGGCCGGCATCGGAAAGCCAGACAATCGGGCCGGGTCGGCAGCAGTGTCATCTGCTATTGCGCCCGATACGAAGTCCAGTGAATAGTTAGTGAGGAGGGTGGCGATCTGACGATCGGCCACTCGCAACAGACAGGTGTCAGCCAGACCTGGAGACCTGAGCTGGCTGCAGAGCGCAAAGGAGCCGCTTCTTGTCGCCTCCCAAGCGGTGGCCTGCTCGATGCAGCGGAGCTGCTGATCCGGCTGTTCCAACATGTCGCAGCCTGACGTGTCATGGGTCCGGCCCACCATGGTGCTGGCAGTCGTCCACCGGCAATGGTCCCTGGCTTTGGCCGGCAGGACGTCACACGCAGCCATATCCAGCGTGTCCGCGATCCGATATATGCGTGCGTTTATTTCACAGTCGGTCTGCTCTTCACCGTGCAGACCCGCGCACACGGAGTCGTCGGGATTAAACAGCAGGTTGCTGTTGAGATACTGGATCCGGCATTGCTGTACCGCAGCCTGAACCGGCGCCAACTGGTCACACTGCGTGACGTCGTGCTCCTTGATCGCCGTCTGCAGCGCGACACTCCGCAGACACTCGTCCCTGCCTGCCTCGGGCGCAAGTGCCATGCACGGCTTGCCGGAGTCGAGTCGGATCGCGCGTTCTCCGATCGATATCCTTCGGACTGTCTGCGCGCAGGATGGTTGATCCACCGCGGCCGGTCTGTCCGCGCACATATCCGCATAACCAACGAGATTCTTCAGACTCGGGATCTGGCCCGCGAAGCACCGAAGCTGCAGTGCCTCGGGCAGACTGCTGCACACAGTCAGCGCTTCCCGGTAGGCACGCCGATTGCTCGCTTCGAGTCCCGCCTTTATTGCAGTCTGATCGGCCTCCAGCCTGGTATCGAAGTAGCTGTTGGTGATCATGCCCAGAGCAGTCGCAAGCAGGACGACGACAACCGCCAGCGCCGCGCTCAGACGCACGGATATATATCTCGCGATCACCGTCGCCGGATAGATGCTGTAGACGCCCAGTGCGAACAGCAGAACCGCGCCGATGGCGGGGTTCATGCCGTTCGCCAGCAGCGCCATCACGACCACGACGTTAAAGGCCATCGGAACCGGCAGGAATGTGGCCAAAACCGCGGTCACGAACAGCACCGGTAGCGACGGCGCAATAGCGGAAAGCCGGTCAAACGGCGCCAGTTCGATCACCGCCGCGCCCAGCGCGCCGGCCAGGAGCATCAGCGGCACGGCGAGCTTGATGATGTAGAGCAGGTTACGGAGATAGTGGCCGGTCGTACTCCAAAGGGTGGCAACGAAACCGTCCTGCTCATCGGCTGGCGAGGCTACAGGTGGCGGCGAGATCTTCGCGATACGGGAGGCTTCACTCTCGCTCGGCACACGGACAGCTGAGGGGCTCGTCAGGCGATTGATCAGGAACGGCATGCAGGCGAGCAGCAGCAGCACGGCGAGCACACTGCCCAGCGCCATTTCCCACGGCAACAGCGTGAACGACATGCTGAGCACGATAACGTTTAGCGTCGGTGAACTGACCAGAGTGGCCAGTGCAGTCTCGAGCCGCGCCCCTGCGGCATACATGCCCTGCGCGATCGGCGTCGCACAATTGACGCAGACGCCAAGCGGAGCGCCCATAAACATGCCGGCGAGGGTGTTCATCCACGGACGCTTGAAACTGCGGTGATGGACGAAGCCCAGGATGGTCAATGCCGCCGCGGCGAACAACAAACCGAAGCTCATCCCCTTCCAGTTTGTGTATAGCCAGTTGATGGTTGTTCGCACGATCCGCTCGACCACAGGCTGGGCGGCGGTGACCGGCAAGACGATATCGAAAGCGATGGAACTGAAATTTGTCCGTAGTCCCATCTGCGCCTTTTCGTTGAGCGCAGGCACGCGGGATTGGGACCAGAAGACGGCAGCGATGGTCGCCGCAAAGAGGATAGCGATGACAAGCCGCTTGTTCTTGATGAACGGCGGCCGCTTCGCGGGATTGGCCTGATCAGTCAAATCGCGCGGGCTCCGGTAGGCTCAGTGCGGTGCGATTATCACCTCGCGGCTACGAGCTGTCACTGTTTGGCTCTGGAAACGCTGGGAAAAGAGGTGTCAGGTCTATTTTCGGTAGAGCAAGAAACCTGAAACGTCTTTGTGCGGACACTGTATCCGGGCAAGATTCTCGAGCCTTCCAGACTTAAGCCATATCGAAGAGCAGCACTTCTGCATCCGAAGCTTCACTCAGGACGATCGTCGATGGCCCTTCGACGGCCGCACCATCGCCGGGAGAGAGCGACTCGCCGTTGAGTGAGGCACTGCCCCGGGCGAGCTGGATCCAGGCTCTTCGGCCAGCGGCCAGTTGGTGGCGAACCGAATCGCCCTCGACCAGCAGCGAAGCGTAGAGATCCACATCCTGATGGATGGTCACTGAGCCGTCGCGGCCATCCCGGGAACCGACCAGCCTCAGGCGTCCGCGCTTGTCCTCCGCGGTGAACGCCTTCTGCTCATAGCCTGGCGCCGCGCCGTTTTTTTCCGGTAGCACCCAGATCTGCAGAAAGTGCACCGGGTCGCTGTCCGAGGCGTTGTGCTCGCTGTGCTGGACACCGGTGCCCGCGGACATCCGCTGCACGTCACCCGGCCGAATGATCGAGCCGTTACCCATGCTGTCCTTGTGCTCGAGCGCGCCGGACAGCACGTAGGAGATGATCTCCATGTCGCGATGGCCGTGGGTGCCGAAACCCTGAGAGGGCTGCACGCGGTCTTCGTTGATCACGCGTAACGGACCGAAGCCCATGAATTCGGGATCGTGGTAATGACCGAAAGAGAAGGTATGGCGGCTGTTGAGCCAGCCGAAGTCGGCCAGGCCCCGTTCTTCCGCGTGTCGGATAGCGAACATGTCGGACTCCGTTGCGCCAGATATTCTAAAGTTTGAACAGGATGGGGTCAGAGACGCATTTTTCAATATCAGGAAATCAGCTGATTGAACCGCGTCCCCGTCGTCGCTACCCGAGTTCGATCTCGCTGTGGATCGCGCCCATGCGACAGGACTTGACGGTCGCGTTCACTGTGCCCGGGCCTTTTACCACCACTGACACTTTCGCGGTGCCGGTGCTGCCGCGGCCATAGGGGTAATAGAGCGCGCCGGTGCCGTCGCCGAGCCCGCGACCCCAGCCATCCAGATGACCGAGTGGGCGCCGCGCCGGGCCCTCGGCCAGCGCGCATCCCTCGCATTCGAACTCCAGATACGGCGGCTCGTTCCAGCTGAGCTTGCGTGCGGAGTCGAGCACATGACTCGGCAGATAACCGGTATTCTCGATCGTGATGTCGACTCGCCGGAGGTCGTCGCCCAGGGCCTCGATCGATACCGCGCCAAACCGGATCCGCGGCGCCATCGCGGCGACCCGCAAGAACGCGCTGGACTGGCTTGCACAGATTTCCGGCAGCAGCTCATAAGGCGGATTGGAGATACCGATCCGCTGGTCGACGCCGCCGAGTTCGACGTGACCGAGCTGCGGGTGCTGGTGCGCTCTCCATGGCAGCACCACGCGGCCGGCATTGTGATCACGATCCCATTTCGCGAGTGCTACCAGATCATCGCAGCTCAGGTCGGTATAGATCTTGACGAAGGGTTTCTTGCGCGCGATGCCTACCTGGGCGAACAGGTCCCAAAGCTCGACGACGTAGGCGATGCAGCCCCGCTGATGGTAGGCATAGTCGATCAGGTCGCCGTGGATCGGCTTTTCGGGCTCGTAGGTAAATTCCTCGAATCCGCTGACCATCGGATAGCCGGTGTCTTGCTCCAGCCAGTCTTCGATCTGGCGGAAGATTGCCAGATCGCGCTGGTCCATCTTACTGTCGGGCTGATGGCCGAGCGGCCGGATCCCGACGCCGCCAAAGGTATGCAGATTGAGCCAGGCGAAGATGTTGGGGTGACTCGAGGTGAACTCGATCATCGCGCGGGATTCCGGCTCGCTGCCGGGGAACGCGCCCGCACCCATCTGATCGTGTTCGGGCACCCATGACCACGGGAAGTTGCGATTCAGATCCGTAGGGCTGTCGGACAAGAAGGACGGTGACGGGATCGTGCGGCCATCGTAGTTCTCGACCGCGCCTTCGGGGTACAGCTTGTAAAACGGCCCCTCGTCATCGACCGTCCGCGGCAGCATCAGATCGGGGAACTCGCCGGACGCGACAAACTCGCCGGTGGGATCTTCGACGCGCATCGCCAGCGCGTGGCCATCGCCATCGATATCCTCGGTGCGCCAGAACGAGCGCCCCTTATCCGCCCGGTCGTCACGGTTGTTCGAGCGCACATAGCGATTTTCGGCGAGGACCCGCTCGGCGCCGTCCGGGGACACGCGCGGCATCACATAGAACAACACCTCGCGCAGCACCTCACACACCGCGGGCGACAAACCCTGCGGCGCGACGTCGTCGGTGTGCAGCTTGAGCATATCTTCGGCGATCGCCAGCGCCACGCTGGACCCGCACAACTCGGTCGCATGCATATTGCCGTCTATCCAAACCGCCGGCCGTATCTCGTCGGGCCGCGGACCGATGGTCAGCACCCAGAGCTCGCGGCCCTCGTCGGTCTTGCCCAGCGATTGCAGCCGGGCGAGCTCGGGATAGGTCGTCGCCCAGTGCCGGAGTGCGGCGGTGATCTCGTCATAACCGAGATAAGTGTTGCGGAAGTCTGTATTCATGGCGTCGATCCTAAGGACAAGCCGGGCCATGAACAATGGGAAAATGAGGCAAGTCCGGAATTTTTCCAATATTAGAGAGAATGAGCCTCTGTCCTCTGGCCTCTGTCCCCAAGCCGGCGTGTCGGCGAAAACAGGTAAACGGTTCCCGCAAAAAAAAAGGGCAGTCCATGAGGACTGCCCTTCTTGATTCAGAACACCGCGATTCAGACGCGGCGCTCTAGCAATCAGGCTGCTTTCAGATTGTCCGCTGCCTGCTTGCCACGCTCGGTGACGATTTCATACTCGACGCGCTGGCCTTCGGCCAGTGAGCCCATGCCGGAGCGCTCGACGGCGCTGATGTGCACGAACACGTCTTTGTCGCCGTCTTCCGGCTGAATGAATCCAAAACCCTTAGCCGGGTCAAACCACTTTACAGTTCCTGTAGCCATGATTGGCCTCCTCAATAAAAGCCGCGCGCAAATCGGGCGCGGTAACGAACAACCTGGTCGTAGTGGGTAGCTTGAAACAGACGCCCGGGAACCAGGCAGATAGTCGAAAGGCAGGCCAAAACGTAGATCGCGGGCGAATACTGAGGGATATGACGTGCCAAAGCAAGCCTCTGGACCGGCCGGCCTCGGGCCTCAAGACTGACCCGAGACCTCTTCAGGTTCGCGGTTTGTGCGGTCAGTTTCCACCAGAGCAGCATAGGCCGGGTTGGAGTCCAGGTTCTGCCAGACGACCGCCACAAGACATCCACCCGGGCGCAACACGCGCCGCTTCTCCGGAACAGTCATTGTGGTCATGCCCCCAGGTCTGTTTTTGATCCAACGGATCCGAACAAGCCATGAAGCCATGACAGGGCGCCGATCATTCTCTATCCTCGACGCATTTGGGAGAGGAATCGGATGACGATCAAGGTCTTTGGCGCGGGTGTAGGGCGGACCGGCACGTATTCGCTCAAGCTTGCGATCAATCAGCTCGGCCTGGGTCCCTGTCATCACATGGAAGCCGTGCTGCATAACATGTCTGTACAGGTGCCGCTGTGGTCCGCGGCGGTGGATGGACGCCCGGACTGGCAGGCGATCTACGACGGGTTTGAGAGCGCGGTGGACTGGCCCACTGCCGGATTCTTTCGCGAGCTGATTGAGGTGTATCCGTCAGCCAGATTTGTGCTGACCCTGCGCGATCCGGAGCGGTGGGCCGACAGTTTTGGGGCGACCATCTACAAGCTGATCGCCGAAAGAGATCAGGGACCGCCCGAAATGAAGGCGTGGCTCGAGATGGCCGCCGGTGTCATCAGCAAGACAGGATTTCCTGAAGGCCTCGACCGCGACGGCTTGGTCCGGGGCTTCGAGGCGCACAACGAGGCGGTCAAGGCGGCGATCCCGGCCAGTCAGTTGCTCGTCTATCAGGTAAAGCAGGGCTGGGGTCCGTTGTGTGAATTCCTCGGTGCACCGGTGCCCGCTGAAGAGTTCCCGCGGACCAATGACCGGGCAGAATTCTGGGATCGCGTCACCGGCAAGATCTAGTGCCAGAAATCAGGAGTGGAACGGCGTCTCTCGACCACAGGCCGCCTGATATGTCGGATGGTGTTGTTGTTTGATTCGGACAAGGTAGGCAATGCTGTGGAGAAAGCAGGGACTGAGCTGACCGATGAGCTTTTTAGGCTTTTCGAGCGTTTCGACACCAACGGAGACGGGCTGATAGATGAAGCAGAATTCGGCGAGATCCTGGCAAGCCTCGGATGGGATTCCCCAGTGGAGCTGAGGTCGCTGGAGTTTGCTGCTATCGACAGTAACGCAGACGGTCTGCTCGAGTTTCAGGAGTTCGCTGATTGGTGGCTCGACCAAAATTAGCTGAAGACAGGCGGGGTATCCCGTTAAGCGCGCGAATACTCGGCAGGTTCTCGTCTCCGATCGCGATGACGCTGGTCGCGGCGGTGATCCTGACGAGCGGCTACCTGTTCGGTGAGTATGCGACGGGTGGCTTTGAGCGTGTGCGGTCCGGCGCTGAGGACAGCCTGGGCATCCGCGCGACAGCCACCTTGTTTGTGCTGGTGGCCTATCTACCGCTCGCGCACCTCCTCCTGGACCGCTGGACCGCTCGACACCTGGCGGCGCTGCGCGCTTCATTTGGCGACAGCATAAGCTGGCAGCGATCGACCTCGGCTGGCATCGGCGCAGGGCTTCTGGGGGCGGCGATCTTTCTCTCCTCGTTCATGATTATCCCGATCGCAGTCGCCGGTATCCCACAGATTACTTATCAACTCGTCGCCGCCGCGATGAGCGGCGCAGCATTCGGATGGTTGGCTGGACGTTTTGCGGCTTGCATGGTCCGGGATTCTTTGCGGATGTCGGCATTGGCCCGCTCGCTGCCGCACCTCGACCTGCTTGATCTGGGCGCCTTGTCGCCGATCGCACAACAAGGCCTCAAGAGTGCGCTGCTGGTAGCACTGATTCCGGCTCTGTCCTCGCATCTCTCGGTTGCCCCTGGTGACCGAGTGATCGCTGCTGTTGCCTATCTGTTGATCTGGAGCGCCCTGACCGTGGTGGCGTTTACGCTGCCGGTACAAGGTATCCACGAGCGGATCCGCAGAGAGAAGCAATCGCAGATCGAAAAAGTCCGGGCAGAGATCCGCGATGCGTCAGAGCAGGTGATCGAGCATCGGAACGACAGTGCTGGCGACCGGCTGTCAGCATTGCTTGATCTGGAGGCGCGCCTCGAGCGGGTCCGTGAGTGGCCGTACGACGCGTCCAGCTGGCGCAGCTTCGGACTCTACCTCTTGCTGGGTCTCGGTTCCTGGATCGGGGCCGCTGCGGTGGAGCGACTCCTGGATTCTATGTTGTAGCGGCTACGATCGAGTCTACTTGTGCCGCCGTCAGTTGCCGTCAATGGGGTCGGACCATGCCAACCCGCTGAAAATTGGAGAAAAGGCCTTGCCAATGCGCCTGATACGGCGCCTAGAGAACGCTTTCTTGGGCGGACAACGCGAGTCTAGGAAAACAAGACAAGCCCGGGCCAGCCGATCTGCCGTTCGAGGGATGTCTTAACCTCACGCAGAGTTTGTGGCGGGTCTTGCAGAGCCTGTTTACCCAACCAGCCGCTGAGCTTGATGATGTCGTCCTCGTGCAGGAAATAGGATTCCTGGCGCCAGCCAACAAAGGCTGCACACGCCTGCAAACTGACCAGCATCGGTCCGTCTTCTTCCCCGGTAACGATACGGCATCCGGGGACGACGAAGACCGGCATCACTTTGACCTGCGCTCCGATCTGCTCACCAAGAGTTTTTCCAAGACGCAGCGCGGCGTTGCTGTTTTGCTGCAGGCTGATACGGGTGCCACATGGCTGGAAGATTATTGAGCCACGCTCAAATTGCACCGTCTCGGCGCCAGCAGGGGCCGGGATGAGCTGCACCAGATAGACACCATTTTCCCCCACGACCACGTTGTCGATGACGTCATCGTGGATTCGGACCGAAGGGAATACGCGATTGCCGCGTAGCTGAACCTCGACCAGCCGCTGCGCCATCTGAGTGTGCATATCGAGCAATCTGGCGAGACGGGAACGGTAACGGGCCAGCTGCACTATTTTCAGTGCGCTGAAACTCAAGATCAGCAGCACGCCGCCAAGAACAATCAGGTTGAGCCAGGCCGGCTGCGGGCCCACCATGCCGTGGCGCCCAAAATTCATCAACACCAGAAACAAAACGCCAAACAACAGTACCGCGGTGCGGTAGTGGTCCCACAAGCGACCGGATACCTTCAGCGCCTGATGCACCATCTCACCGGGCCGACAGCTCGTGGTGGGAGAGGGGCGGAAGCGGACGGCCACTCTGCTGGTCATCATGATCAGCCAGACGGCGCCGAGATAGGCTGCGGCAACAGCCAGTGAGATCACCGCGAATTCGGTGTAGGTTTGCGACAGTGAGATGACCATAGACCGCAAAGGATAGGTCCCCCACCGTTCGGGCGGTGGGACCTGGTTCACATAACCCGGCCACGGGCACCGCAGCAAGGACGAGGGCCATGATCGGGGTCAGACCCCAGCTGTTTCCTGCGATTGTGTCCAATGCATTGCAGCAATCACCGGAGGATCTGTGGCGCCCGGACCATTCAAGACCGAACTATACTGCAATAACTCAGCTTTGATATTCGGATCGTTGGCCCAAGGTCATGCCAGCCACACTGCACTTCACACATAATCTGGCGCGGCATCTCGCATGCCCCGAGATCGCAGTCGCCGGCGGCACGCTGCGCGAAGCGCTCGAGGAGTATTTCGACAGCAATCCGCGGGTCCGGGCCTATGTGCTCGATGACCAGGGCGCGGTGCGTAAGCATGTCGCGATCTTCGTCAACCAGGAGCCGATCCGGGACCGGGGCGAGTTGTCCGACGCCGTCGCCGATGGCGATGAGATCTTTGTTATCCAGGCGCTATCCGGCGGTTGAATCAACGCATCCGAGGGAGATGGACCGATGAGTGATCGTCTGTTGGTCGGGACCCGCAAGGGACTGTTCCGTTTCGAGCGCGATGCGGGCGGCCACTGGGGAATCAGCGATACCTGGTTTCTCGGGGATCCGGTCTCGCTGGTGCTGGCAGAGCCCGGTGGCCGCCGACTGCATGCGGCCCTGGCTCTGGGACATTTCGGCGTCAAGATGCAACGCTCCGAAGATGGCGGCGCGAGCTGGAGCGAGACAACAGTCCCGGCCTATCCGGAAAAACCCGCCGACATCGAGGACAAGGACCCGGTGCGCGGCACCGACGTGCCGTGGAACACCGAGATGATCTGGTCGATGGCACTCGGTGGCCCGCGCGAGCTGTGGTGCGGCACTATCCCGGGCGGTCTGTTCCGTTCCGTGGACGGCGGCGATAGCTGGGAATTGATGCGCGCTTTATGGGATGACCCGAGGCGCAGCAAGTGGATGGGTGGCGGCTACGACCTCGCCGGTATCCATTCGGTGCTGGTCGATCCCCGGGACCCAGCCCATGTAACCGTCGCCGTCTCGGTCGGTGGCGTCTGGACGACTCATGACGCCGGCGCCAGCTGGCAGCTGATCGGCGCCGGGCTGCGCAACGACTACAGTCCACCGGGGATGGACAAGGATCCGGTCACCCAGGACCCACATCGGGTCGTCCAATGCCAGGCCACGCCAGACCGGATGTGGATGCAGCACCACAACGGCATCTTTGTCAGTGACGATGCCGGGGTTAACTGGCGCGAGCTGGCCGATCCTCCGCTGGCGAAATTCGGTTTCGCGGTCGCGGTCCACCCGCAAGATCCGGACACCGCCTGGTTTGTACCGGCGACCAAAGACGAGCAGCGCGTCCCGGTCGATGCCAGATTGGTGGTCACGCGCACGCGCGACGGCGGCCAGAGCTTTGAGATCCTGCACGACGGGCTGCCGGATGAACCGGCCTACGACCTGGTCTACCGGCATGCGCTGGATAATTCGGCGGACGGCGAGCGGCTGGCGTTTGCCAGCACCACGGGGTCGCTGTGGGTGAGCGAAGATCAGGGCGACCGCTGGCGCTGTCTCAGCACGCATCTGCCGCCGGTTAACTGCGTGTGTTTTGAAGCGGCGTGATGCCGGTGTAATGCCAGGCAGACCAGAATAAACAGGGCCGGGTCGAGGTTTCTGCAAGCGCAATCGCTAGCAGTAGACTCGACGGACGCCGCCAGCAGATGGATGGCCGGACAGGCGGTGCAATTGCGGTTTGCCCCTGTTTCCCGCTGCGTTCAGTGTCACGGTTGCGGCAGATAACCCCCGACCGACTGGATCGGCGTCTGCCTTCCGTCTTCGGATACCCAGGCAATCAGTGCCAGGTCTTGTGCCTGTGAACCCGCCCGGGGCAGCGCTGCGTTTGCAGTATAGCCGGCAGCGCGCTTCTCGAGCGGAACCGCCACAACGTCGAGAGCGACAAAGTCGTGGCGCAGGATCCGGCCGTTGTTTTCGCCGGCACGAACGGATGTTTCGAGGTTCATCCCGAGTACGGCCAGATGTACCGTCAGTGCTTTGCGACCACGATCGCCGCCGTTGAAACGGATCGCGAGCTCATCGCCATCGATGATCAGACGCAAATCCCCGACCACGGGTTCGTCGTGCTGCGGCGTCTGGCCACGGCGCCAGCCCTGCCAGTCCTGACCCTGGCGAAACAGACCTGGCGTGTAGACCGCCCGGGCGCCGCCTTCCACCGCATGTTGTCGGTGACGCTCGCCGAACTCGGTCCGCGCGAAGCGATCTTCCCAGCCGATATAGTCCCAGTAGTCGACATGAAACGCGACCGGGACAAAGGTCTTCCACAAACCCGGGTCGCCCTTGAGACCGCTGAGCCAGCGATCCGCCGGCGGGCAGCTGCTGCAGCCTTCCGAGGTGAAAAGTTCGATCAGCGGGACGCGTTGCTCGCCGCTGGAGAACACAGCCTGCCCACTGCCGGGGCTCGCAGCCAGATGCCCCGAGACCAGCAGGATCAAAACAAACGCGGCTATACGTGCGTTGAACATGCGCCGAGTCCTGATGCTATTGCGGTAATACTAAAGACCGTACGTGGAGGGGCTTTATTACACGTAGGGAATAGGTGGGACAGTCTCCGTAATTCCGCCGGGGCCCTTCGACTGTTCTATGGTTACCCGCCTGAGCATCGCCTCCAGCGGTTCCTCAGTTCTTGGGATTCGCGCCCATAACGTCGCTCATCTGCTGACCATGGTCTGGCATGGTCGCGGCTACTGCGTCTCTTGTCCGATATGTTGCCAGCCCTCGACAACGCGCAGCGAACGCGAAGTTGGCGGATCATCCGCGCGCAGTATCAGGAAGCGTCCATCCGCGGGATTGCGCCAAAACGAATATCCACTGATATTCTCCCAGCTCGCATCCTCGAAAATTGGCGTCGGACGGCCGAGGGTCGGGCTGCCGGCTTCGAGCGAGACGGACACCGAATAGAGCGTATGGCCATAGCGATAAAAGATCTCGCTCATGTCCGGTGCCCATAGCGGCTCCTCGCCGCCGTCGGTGGTGACCTGCAGCCGTTGGTTGCTGTCTCCGTCCACCGACTGCAGGAAGATCTCGTAACGACCCGAGGCATCGGACGTGAACGCCAGCCAGCGGCCGTCGGCTGACAGATCACCCAACGTCTCGGCGACATTGTCGCGCGCAGCGACGGCGACCGTGTCCCCGCTGCGCAGATCAGCAAGATGCATGTCCCCGGTCACATCGGGGGCGACCATAAACATTGTCGCGCGATCGCTCGGGTGCAACTGGTCGATAAACAGGTTCTGTGCTCTCGCCAGCACCAGCTCGGCATCACCGGGAGCGCTGTCCGGGGAGGTCCGATAGATCGCCGTGGTTTGATTGATGTCATGGCGGTCGGAACTGAAATAGATTCTGTTCCCGTCGCCTGACCAGTGCGGGCGGGAGTTGGCGCCGCCACGTGTCAGCCGGCGCCGTTGCAGTGTTTCCAGGGCATAGATCCAGACGTCCGACTGGCTATCCACAATCGTGATCGCCAATCTCTGACCGTCGGGTGAAAAAGACGCCCCTCCATATCGGGCCGGCGGAAAATCGAGACGCTCGATATTGCCCTTGCCATCCGCGATAGCCAGATGGAGCTGACCATAGGGCACGCCGGTGGCATATATCAGGGTCTGGTTCGAGACGACAAATTGCGCCAGCTGGCTGTCGCGACGAAGATCTGCCCCCACGAGCCGGGGCTCACCGGAGACGGTCGCATCGTCCGCGTCGAAATCCAGTGCAAACAGCTCATTGCCGTAGGCGTACACCAGTGCATCCACAGCGACCCGTGTGTTGACCGGGATATCCAGCACGGTCCGCAGCTCACCCGTCGCAGCCGTATACGCGGCGACCTGGCCTGAATAGACATACACCAGGAACCGCTCTGTGTCGGGCAAGGGCTGGTATTCGGGACCGAGTGCCGGTGCCCCGCCGGCCGCTCCGTCCAGCGGGCGCACAGTCAGGCGGGTTGGTGATCCACCGCTCACCGGTACCCACCGGTGCGCCCCTCCCTCGCGGTCGTTATAGATGATGCGGTCCTGCCCCCACCAGACGCCGCCTCGGGGGTTTGGCGTCTCGACGATGATGCGCGCTTCACCGCCGTCGATCGGCACGATGCGTAATTGATCGTGGGCGAAGAACCCGACCGATTTTCCATCCGGTGAGATAAACGGCGCATAGGCGCCTTCCGATCCCGGCAGCGGGCGGACCTCGAATGCGCTGAGATCGCGTACATAGAGTCGCGTCCCCACGTCCTCGGCCGTACCGACGTAGACGAGCCGGTTGCCGTCGGGTGTGATGGCAAACGCCTGCGTGGGCGTCGCCAGCGGAGACGAGCCGAAGAACTCGATCGGCGCGTGCTCCGGCAATAGGATTTCATAGCGGCGGATCGCGGCATCGGCATGTCCTTCCGGCGCATCGAAAAGATAATGCGGTGCGAGCCCCAACAGAACCCCGAACGTGACCAGGGCGACGACGGCAATCAGTGAGCGTGCGCTCAGCCATGTGCCTGTGGCAGGCGAGTGTGAGCCAGCGGAGTCGGCCACGGTCGGTTCCACGTCAAAGGCCCATGCCAGGATGACCGCGACCGGCAGACCGACAATAGACGCGATGCCGATGGTCGCGAACACCACCGGCGGCAGCTGGAAGGCCTCGACGAACAGATCAGCGGCCTGCAGCACGACAAAAGCCGCGCCGATGTAGACCAGTGCCGCGCGAACGACATGCCGTCTCTTGAGTTCAGTGAGGAATCGGGTCATCGGTCCTCAACGGAGTAATTGCGGCCCCGATTGTAGTTGAGACACATGCCCGGGACCACGAATTGCGCCGCTTGGGCAATGGTGTCCAAAAATCGTGTCTGTGTGTAATGGTGTCAGGTTTATTTCCGGGGCAACAAGGCGATATCGACCCGGGCGCGAGTCCTGTTTACCGATGCCGGCTGCGCCGCTGTTCAGCGCAAATTCAGCTTCTAGCAGCTAATCTGGTACAACAGCCGAGCGCATTAACGGGTTTCGCGGCACTCCGGGGGGAGGTGGAGCATGCGCCAACTTGATCCGATCAGGGCACTCATCTCGCCCGCAACGTTTTGTTTTGTATTGATTTCTCCCATCACTGTCCCCGCGGTGCGGCTGCACGGACGGGATCCCGTTATCGATCTCGGTAGCGGCGGCGTCGTCGATTGACGGCGGCAATGATGAGCAATTCTCCCAGGGCATCTAATCGCTGGCTCATGCGGCCGGTCCTGTCTGCCGTGATCGCAATCGTGCTCTGGCTCACCATTACAGCAGGCTGGATGCGCAACACGGTACTGCCCGTGTTCGATCAACAATTCCGCGATTTCTATTTGACCCTTACTGTGGACAGCCGGGCGGATGATGCGCCTGGCCTGTTGCACCTGGTGTTCGACAACGAAGCGCTCGCCGCCCACGGCTTGCCGACCCGGGTCCCGATCCAGGCGATCCGCGACATGCTGGAGGTCGCACGTCATAGCGCCCAGACCGTGGTGCTCGATATCGATCTCGCCACGCGTTCCGACCCGGACGCCGTCGACGGTCTTGCGCGCTATCTCGCCGCCTGGAGCGCAGACCCGGACGCGGCACTGCTGACACTCGCCTATCCCATGTACGAGGTGCCGTACCGGGAACAGACGGCATTCCTGAGGATGGATGAGGTCGTGCAGGCGAGTCCCAACATCCGCTGGGCCGGCGTCGGCACCTATGCTGATGCCGACGGCGTCATCCGTCATTACGAGTTCTGGACGTGTCTCGAAGACGAGACCGAGCGGCCTCCAGTCCTGCTGCCCTCCGTGGCCGTCTATGTCTGGGCGCGGCACGCCAGCGTCTCAGCGGCGGCCGCGGCCGCCGCCGTCGGCGAGGCATTCCGGGACTCGGCCCCGGTTTGTACCGGCGGCGGCGCGCCCCGTCTGGCGCTGGGTTCAACAGCGACGCCGGTCCCGCAGACCGGGTTGATCGAATACCAGACCAGCGTCGACGCGGTGACGGCTAATGCTGGCGAAACCGGCCAGTTCGCGACCGACGGGTTTCCGCGGCTGATGTCGGTCGGCTATTGCCGGATCAACCCCGGCGCCTGCGGCGATGAGGCGGGTCCCGCGCGTTTTGCCGAACTCGTGGCGGATCGGATCGTGCTGATCTCCGCAGCCAATGACTTCTCCCGCGACGAACATGCCACTCCGGTCGGCTTTATGGCCGGCTCGGTGATCCTGGGCAATGCCGGACGCGCGTTGATCAACTCGGGACCGCCGATGCCGGCGTCGAAACTCTGGCAACTGGTGATTTTGTTGCTCGCCGTGGTCGTCATAAGCGTGGTCTGGGCCATCAGCGGAATGTTCAGTCGCTGGATCCGCTCCCATGTGAAGCGTGCCTGGCTGTTCAAAACCCTGAACGGCATCTTTAATCCGGGCCTGGTCCAGTGGCTGGCTTTTGCCGCGGCTGATCTGCTGATCTTCTTCTATTATTTTTTCTTCTTCGGCACCAGCGGCTGGAACGGGCTGATGGCGGCGAGTCTGGGCGCGACGACGATGGCGGCCATCATCGCCTTTACAGAATGGCTTGCGACACCCTGGGAACGGGAACGACTGGAGGACGGGTCATGAAACACGGGATATGCACTTCGAGTCTGATCGCGATCGCGCTGATTGGGCTGGGCTTTGGTGGACTGGCGAGCGCGGCGGAGCAAGCGGCTGCGATGGTCACCCGGATCGAACCGTCAACGGGCGGTAGCGCCAGGGTCACCGGGCCGGGCCGCGCCGAAGAGGTCGCATTTATGATGCCGCTCTACGCCGGCGATGAACTGCAGGTGGATTCGCCCGGGATGGCGGTGCAGGTGAAGTTCTTCGGTGGCGACGAGGTCGTGGTGCAGAAAGGCGAGCCACTGAGGATCGAGGCCCCGCCAGAAGAGCGCGGCATGCTGAGCAGCGTCATGCTGGCTATCTCCGACAAGGTGTTCCGTAATAATCAGGTCTCGCGCCGGAACCTGGTGACCCGCAGCGAAGGCGACGAGCGGCCGCTAATCGTGTTCGGTATCGGCGCCGATCTGCCCCCGCAGAAGTTACGCGCAGGAACGCGCGCGTTGTTTATCCGCTGGAACCTGGATCTGGACCGCGTCGCCTACCGCATCGACGCCGCAAGCGGCGGGCAGAGCCTGGCTGCCGGCATGGCTGAAGGCGATTTCGTCTTTATCGAAGGGCTGGATCTCAAGGCCGGCGCAGACTATCGCCTTGTCGTGGAGAGTCAGGACGGCCGCACCGCCGCCGGCAATATTGCCGCGGTCGCCGAGGCGCCCCCGTTGACGCCCGCCGAGCCCGCACTCGGCACCATCGGCCAGGCTATCAGTCTGCTCGAGTTGGGTCAGACAGATGATGGGCAATGGAAACTGGAGGCCATCCAGGGTGTGGTAGATCTGGCGCCCGACGATATAGACCGGGCGACGCTCATCGAAGAGATCTCGGCGCTGTGAAAACACTACTATCGATATGGCTGACGCTATTGCTGTCAGTCACCGTCGACGGATCGGCTGCGACCCTCCGTGAAGACGTGAATGCGGACGTCGCTGTGGTAAGCAAACTGCGTGCGCTCAGCATGGTCCAGCTGGACAGCGCCTACCCGATCAACCAGGCGCTGGCCTACAACTTCTTCGTGCCCTGTCTGGACTACGCCGATCTGGCTACCGGCAACCTCGCTCAGCAGGCCATACGTCGCGACGTCGAGTCAGATACCCGCAACGCGGTGATCGATGTCTACGGCAAGCTGGATTATCACGCAGCTTACAAGGGGCGCGACAGTCTGCGCACCCGCAGCCTGGATGCGACCCTGGACCTGTTGGCGACGCAGATCAATCAACAGTCCCCGGGCAGGAATCTCGGCTATCTGTGTGCTGCGACGACGAGGTTCGAGCGCGTGGAGGTGGACTTCGACGCGGCGGCGCAGACCTTCGAAACCGAGTACCGACGTTACGCCACGGCCGACCCGATCTTCGACCTGCCGCTGATGAAGGCACTGACCAGCGCTGAATTCTGGCCGGCAACCGACGCGCGACGGCGGCTCTCCGTCCTCGGGCAACAGCGCGCGGCCGCGGTGGTCTCCAGGGACCGATTGCGGGGCGCTTTTCTATATGCCTATGCGGCGCTGGCTGATCCCGACACCCGCGAGTTTATCCGTCTCGCTGACCTGGCGTTGAATGCATCGGGCAGCGACAGCATGACGATCGACGTGGTGTTGTTTTCGCGTACCCGGCTGTTGATCGATCCGGACGCAGCCATTCAGATCGAGCTGATCCGGCAGATCTTTTCCAGACCGTTGCCGAGCCGCCGTGCCGCCGAGATGCTGCCGGTCGATCATCTGGATCGGGTCTCGCACTGGGCCACCGAGGCCTATATCAATCTGGGCACCGAACACTACACCGCGCAGGAGTACGACACCGCGGTGCGCATCATGGAGGCCGCCGAGCTCATCGACAGCGAAGTGCGGGACCCGGAGGAGAAACTCGCGTTTGATCCCAAGGCCAATACATGGAGCAAACGCTTTTTGTTCCTCACCTACCAGACCCAGGATTACCGGCGGGCGGTCGGACGCCGGCGTATCGATCTGATGCGCCAGATGCAGGTGGCGGCGGATACACCGCTGGACATCCAGCGATTGATCACCGACACGATATTGTCATCGGCCCAGGGTATGGCGTCGATGTTGACGCGTGCCTATAATCCGGGCTACCGCGATATCTGGAAATATGCCAAGACGGAAGACCTGAGCAAGGCGCTGGCGCTCTACGAACGCACCGGGAATGAGGTGTTTTTCGATCTGGCCATGTACACCGTGCAGGCCACCTTCCTGAGCCTCACCGACCTGTCGCTACGCTGGCAGAAGATCGGGGCGGCGGCCAACACGCCGCGTACACGGCAACTGGCGGCTGCGGGGCAGCGCGCGCTGTTCGGGTTCGAGGCGGAGATGATGCAGCTGCTCGATTACATCAGCTCGGTGCAAGTCGGAGACAAACCGCTGACCAGGGCGCAAATCGGGGACATCCACAAGCGTTATCGAGCATCGGCGCGCTCTTTCAACGAAAGGCACCAGGTGCTGCAGGAACTGTTTCAGCGGATGCCGCAGGCGCAGCAGCTGCTGGCCGGGCAGCCACCGCGGCTGGCTGAGATACGCAGTGTGTTGAGGCCGCGTGAGGCTGTGATCTACATGGCCCGTGTCGACGATGACTATCTGACCTTCCTGGTGACGCGCAAGGGCGTGCGCTTTGTCCACCGGCGGGACTCGGAGACACGGGTGCGCGGGCTGATCAACCGTATGATCGAGAACCTGACGCCGCGCCCGGGCGGCGGTTATGGCGACTTCGACGTGGCCACGTCACGGGAACTATACGATCTGACGATTGCCCCGCTGGAGCCGGATCTGCAATCGATCAACGAGATCGTATGGATCGGGCCCGATGCCCTGGCAGGTTTGTCGCCGGAGGTCTATACAGACCCCAGCGGTGCACTGCTGTTCCAGCGCTTTTCAGTCACGCTCAACGCCAGCCTGACGGACATGGTGGAGTCCCGCCGCATCCCGGCCTCCCGCCGCGGTGAGTCGCTGACGGTGCTTGCGATCGGCGCACCGCAATCGACCCAGGAAGAGATCGC
>CAJHYD010000058.1_pt1 | contig 20021 bp, 13 predicted proteins | sample 9198701 | NCBI WGS metagenome assembly CAJHYD01 (sample SAMEA7708365, study PRJEB35096) | sediment metagenome | biome: marine neritic benthic zone biome [ENVO:01000025]; feature: sediment [ENVO:00002007]; material: shallow marine sediment [ENVO:03000034] sea grass bed [ENVO_01000059] ...
CGCTGGCCTCGGTGGTGACCGGTGGTAGCGGCGGGAGTGCAGGCGCCTGCGCCGCAACGTGGGTAGCCGCCAGCGTCAGCAACAGACTGATGCCGACTCGTTTCGCGTATTGGATAGCCGTCTCCCTGGATAATATCGTGGTCGGACCGGCAGCATCATTGCCGAACCGGTCCCGGCTTGTCCAAGATCGTGCCGACCATTTGCCCATGCCTGTATGATCGGTCGATATCCGCGGTCGATAAGTCGACGGGGTCCGGCGCCACCCATACCGGGAGCTGCACCATGATCAAGTCAATTTGCGGGCGAGCAGGCCTGGTTTGCACGCTGATCGCGGGCCCCTACTGCTTGGCGGAAATCGTGCCGCCGGCAGAGAGTGAGGCGCAGGCGGCGCAAGTGACGTCACCGTCGCCATCCATCGCTGACGACGCTGGCGGATTTGCTGACGCGCATCCCAGCCTCGCGGTGATGCCGCGTTATCCGAAGTCGGCGCTGCGCAAAAAAACCGATGGCACAGCCACCGTCAGTTTCGAAATCAACCGCTACGGCCGGGCCGAGAACATACGTATCGTCGAGGAGCTGCCCGAGCGCGCCGGCTTTGGCAAAGAAGCGGCCGAGACGCTGGAATATTGGGCGTTCTCGCCAGCGCGTCTGCCCTTGTGCGGCACCAGCCAACAATATGCCGAACAGACCTTTGTGTTCGACCATGATGGCGATCCGGCGATCGCCATCATGCCGCTGGTGGTGGACGGCACGCCCCAACCGCAGCCAGCGCTGGAGCAAAAGACGCTCGAGCAATATTGGGAAGATCAAAAAGCGGCGAAGTTCTCGGAGTGGGAGAGTCGGAATTTTGTTGTGCTCAGGCGGGTCGAGCCGGACTATCCGCTGCAGGCGCTGGAGCGCCGCAAGGAAGGCGTCGTATCACTGGTGTTCCTGATCGGACGCAACGGCGGCGTCAGTAACGTCGAGGTGGTAGACAGCGCCCGTGGCAACTTCTTCCAGAAGCCGGCATTGTCGGCGATCCGTCAGTGGCGTTTCGAGCCGCGCCGGCGCAATGGCATGCCGGTCGAGTCCGTCGCCTGCCATGAGTTCGTGTTCCATATCGACGAATACGAGCGCTCCGGCAAGCTGTCGAGAGAGCGGCAGCGAGAGCGCATCAAGGTCTACCAGTAACTGCGTAAAAAATGCGTACCGGAGTCTGTGCTGCCGCAGCGGGGCCGGATGGCTAAGCTGTGAACAGCCACGTGATATACGCCCAGTAGCCGGCAAAGAGCAGCGCGCCCTCGGCGCGGGAAAGACGCAGTCCGGTGTACATCATCGGCACCAGCAGCGCGGCGAACGCGGTCATGATCCACAGGCTGTCCCAGCCGATATCGCCCCGGACCAGCGGATGGACCAGCGCGGTGGTACCAAGGATGCCGAGCATGTTGAAGATATTGCTCCCGACCAGATTGCCCACGGCCATGTCGGGCTGTCCTCGTAATGCGGCGACCAGCGAAGTGGCCATCTCCGGCAGACTGGTGCCCACCGCGACCAGCGTGATGCCGATCACCGCCTGAGAGACGCCGAGTGTCGTCGCCATCGTCACTGCCGAGCTGACCAGCACATGTCCACCAAACGTGAGGGCGACAACGCCGACAAGCAGCCGTAGCAGGCTCACACCCAATGACGCGATTTGCCGCGGCACGTCCGCCGTGAACTCCTGCTGGACTCTCCTTGACTCGTGGGCGCCCAACGAGAGCGTGACCACGACGTAGGTGACCAGTCCGAACAGAAAGCTGAGTCCCTCGAGCCGGGTGACGACGCCGTCATAGAGCATCGACAGCATCAACAGCGAGATTAGCAGCACCAGCGGCCCGTCGAACCTGACCATCGTGGCATTGATCGATGCGCCGCGCAGCATCGCGGTGGCGCCGAGGATCAGACCCAGATTGGCGATATTCGAGCCGACCACATTGCCGACGGCGATATCGTTGGCACCGCCGAGCGCCGCGTTCAGCGAGACCACCAGCTCCGGCGCGCTGGTGCCCATGGACACCACGGTCAGACCCACGACCAGCGGCGACAGGCCCAGCCGCAGCGCCAGCGACGCGGCGCCCCGGACCACCCATTCGCCGCCGGCATAGAGTAATACGAGCCCTGCAGCAGCAATCGCCAGCGACGTGATGATGTATCCGATCTCCCTGTAGGACTCGCAAGTGTGCGGCCCGCTTTTGGTCCCGCATTCTTTCAGGGCCGTGAACCCAGGTCCAGAAAATGTGGCGGCCAGCTCGTCATGGGGAGCGGATAGCGGCCTGGGAACAGCTCACACGCGCACCGGACGCCCTGCTGGCGCGATTTCTTTCTGTTGTCTTTGCACCAATCGCCGCCCTGACGGTAGACCTCGCCGGGTGCATAGCCGCTCTGGCCGTCCTCTTACCTTTGCGGACGCGTCCGGTGCGCAAACTGGCAACGCCGTCTCGATCAGCTGGTCGGGTACCGGGTTGCCGCATTCTTGGCCACCAGCGGGCGTCGACCAAATCCTTGGCTTCACCATATTCGATGCGCCACGCGTCGGGCATCTGCACATCCGGGCGAGGACGCAAGTGTCAGGCGCCTTGTCGTCGCAACCGCAGGATGCTGCGCCGTCTGTCTGACCCGGTGTCGCCGTTGCGGACAACTACGATTCGCAATCGTCGGCGACGGGTTTATACTTCGGGGTTCGGCGCGAACAGACTACAAGGGCATACGATGTCAGCTCCCAGCACGCAAACCAACCCCGACGCCAAGCTGGCGGCGAGGGCCCTGTCGATCATGCTGGTGGCCATGACGGCGGCCTGCAGCAAACCCGAGCCCCCGCCGCCGCCCGTGCCACAGGTCGAAGTGGTCACCGTCCAGAAGAAGACCGTGCCCTACATCGTCAAACGCGTGGCGCAGACAGAGAGCTCCAGGGAAGTCGCGGTAGTCGCCCGTGTATCAGGCTTTCTCGAGAAGATCGCCTACGTCGAGGGTAGTCTCCTGCAGGAAGGGGACGTGATGTTCCAGATGGACCGTAAGCCGTTCCTCGCCGAGGTGGAAGCGGCGAAGGGTGAGCTGGAGGCGCAAAAGGCCCGGCTGTGGACGGCAAACGCCAACCTCAACCGGACCCGGCCGCTGGCCGAAGCGGATGCCTTGAGTCAGAGTGATCTGGATCAGGCGACTGGAGAGCAAAAGGCTGCCGAGGCGGGTGTCTACGCTGCGCGCGCAAGGCTCGACAAGGCACAGTTGGATCTGGGATATGCCACGATCCATGCGCCGGTCACTGGATTGACCGGCCGCTCGCAGCAGCGTGAAGGCGCTTATCTGAACGCCGTCGGTACGTCAGCCAGCCTGAGTTATGTTTCGCAGACAGATCCGATATGGGTCAACTTCAGCGTGTCGCAAAACGAACAGGAAAGTGTTTTCGAACAGCAAAAGGCGGGCAAGCTGCTGCTGCCTCCGGGTCAGGAATACAAGTTTGAGATCATGTTCGCAGACGGCAGCGTGTATCCCTACCAGGGCACGCTCAATTTTGCGGCGCCCATATTCGACGATCGGACCGGAACGTTTTCCGCGCGGGCAGTGGTACAAAACCCGGATAATCGTCTGAAGCCGGGGATGTTCGTCACCGTTAACGTACTGGGCATGCAGCGCCCCGATGCGGTGGTGATCCCCCGGGTCGCCGTCCAGCAAACCTCCAACGGACAAACGGTCTGGCTGGTCAATGCCGACGGCAAGACAGAGATGCGTCCGGTGCTGATGGGCGAATGGATTGGAGACGACTGGGTCGTCGATAGCGGGCTGTCGGGCGGCGAGACTTTGATCGTGAGCGGTGTCAACCGCGTCCGTCCGGGAATCCCGGTCAAGGCCGTACCCGCGTCAGCTGGCAAGCAGGCACCCACGCCCGCCAAGTCCGGGAGCTAGGTAGCGATGGGCCCAAGTTTCTTTATCGACCGGCCGGTCTTTGCCGCAGTCATTTCCATCGTGATCGTGCTGGCGGGTTTCGCATCGCTGTCTGTGACGCCGGTGGCACAATATCCGGACATTGCGCCGCCTACCGTGACGGTGAGCACGCGGTATCCCGGCGCCACTGCGGAAGTCGTCTCGAGTACCGTGGCTTCCCCGATCGAGCAGCAGGTCAACGGCGTCGATGACATGATCTATATGACCTCGACGAGTTCATCGTCGGGCGACATGACCCTGATCGTGACGTTTGCGCCGGGCACCGATCCGGATATCGCACAGGTCAACACGCAAAACCGCGTCAGCCAGGCGCTGGCCCAACTGCCGCAAACCGTCAGCAATCAGGGCGTGACGGTGGAAAAGAAATCCCAGGCTTTCATGATGGTGGTCAGCTTCTATTCGCCGAAGGGCTCGATCGACCCGGTGCTGCTGAACAACTACGTCAATCTGTACATCTATGACGCGGTCAAGCGCGTGCCCGGCGCGAATCTCTCAACCATGTTCCCGATTCCGGATGTGGCCATGCGCATCTGGCTGCAACCTGACCGTCTTGCCCAAATGGGTATCTCGGCAACCGAGGTTGCGAATGCAATAGCCGGCCAGAACCAGGCTTTCGGTATCGGTCAGATCGGACAGACCCCGGCGCCGCCAGGCACCCTGCAAAATTTCCCGGTGACCAGTCAGGGCATGCTGGTCAAGCCTAAGGAGTTTGAGGACATCATCCTGCGCGCCGGCGAGGCGGGAGACGCTGCGATCGTGCGTGTCGGCGATGTCGGCCGGGCTGAACTCGGTGCACAGAACTATTCGATCGCAAGCAAGGTCAATGGTGCGACAGCGGCACATTTGGTCGTCTATCAACAGCCCGGGGCCAATGCCATCGCCACTTCGGAGCGTCTGCGCGCGCTGCTCGAGGAGCTGGAGCCCGGGTTCCCCGACGATTTCGAATACAGTGTGGTGCTGGACACCAGCAAGTTCACCGAGGCCTCGATCGAGAAGGTCGTACATACGTTCTTCGAAGCCGTACTGCTGGTGGTAGCGGTCGTGTTCCTGTTCTTGCAGAGTTTCCGCGCCACCGTGATTCCGGTCATCGCCGTGCCGATCGCGATCATCGGCACCTATGTCGGGATTTATGCGCTGGGCTTTTCCACCAACATGCTGACCCTGTTCGGCATGATCCTGGCTATCGGTCTGGTGGTCGATGACGCGATCATCGTGGTCGAAGCCGTAGAGCACAAGATGGAGACCAAGGGTCACTCTGCCAAGGAGGCGGCCAAGGAGGCCATGGCCGAGCTGACTGGTGCACTGGTCTCCATTGTGCTGGTGTTATCGTCCGTGTTCCTGCCAGTGGCTTTCCTCGGTGGCATGACCGGGACACTTTACAAGCAGTTCGCGGTCACGATCGCCATCGCGGTGACTATATCCGGGCTTGTCGCGCTGACCCTGTCGCCGGCCCTGGCTGCACTGATTCTCAAGCCAGGCCACAAGGAGAAGAAGGGCTTTTTTCTCTGGTTCGAAAATGGCTTCACCTGGATCACCGGAGAGTATGTCAAGGGCGTTCGTTGGCTGATCCACCACCGGGCGATCGGCGTTGGCCTGTTCTTCGCCACAATGGCTGGCGTCGTACTGATGTTCCGCATCCTGCCGAGCAGCTTTGTCCCGGTCGAGGACCAGGGCTACCTGTTCGGCGTGTCCATGTTGCCGGATGCGTCGAGCCTCGAACGGACCACTGCCGCTGACGACAAGGCGACCGCCGCGATGACGGCGCTTCCCCCTGTCGATTACGTTGCCCAAATTGACGGCTATAGCCTTATCGATGGTCAATACAAGACCAACGCAGGACTGCTGTTTGTCAGCCTGAAGCCGTTTTCGGAGCGAGAGGATCCGTCGATGTCTTCGTTCGCCCTGCTGGACCAGTCAAGGAAGATATTGGGCAGTATCGACGATGGTCTCCTGTTTGCGGTCAACCCGCCGTCGATTCCGGGTCTCGGCACCACTGGCGGCTTCGAGTTCTATATCCAGGACCGCGGCGGCAGCAGTCCATTGCTGCTGCAGGAAGTCACACAAAAGTTTGTGGCCGCGGCACGTCAACGTCCTGAGCTGACCAGCGTCGCGACCACATTTTCGGCTTCCCAGCAGCAGCTGTATCTGGATGTAGACCGTTCCCGGGCCGAGCTGTTGAATATCCCGGTGCAGGATATCTACCAGACATTGCAGGCTTATTTTGGCTCGCTCTATGTATCGCAATTCACCGAGTTCGGTCGCATCTGGCAGGTCATCATCCAGTCCGAATCTGATTATCGCGACAGCCCGGCGGATTTCGCCGACATATACGTCCAGTCCAATACCGGCGAGTCGGTCCCGCTGAACGCGGTCGCCACCTACCGTTATGCTGCCGGGCCAAGCGTACTGCCACGATTCAATGGCTTTCCGGCCGCCAAAGTGACAGCCAGCCCGGCAGCCGGTTACAGCTCGGGCGAGGGTATTGCGGCGATGGAAGCCGTCGCCGGCGAAGTGCTGTCCAAGGGCTACGCCTACGAATGGTCCGGCCAGGCGTTTGAGGAAAAGAAGGCCGGTGGCACGTCGACCACCGCCTTTATCTTCGGCATCATCATGGTGTTCCTGATTCTGGCCGCCCAGTATGAGAAGTGGTCGCTGCCCTTGGGTGTGCTGCTGGCTGTACCCTTCGCACTACTCGGCGCTTTGTGTCTGACCTATTTCCGGGGACTCGAAAACGACGTTTTCTTCCAGGTCGGGATGGTGACCCTGATCGGCCTGGCCGCGAAGAACGCGATTCTGATAACGGAATTTGCGGTCGATTTTTATCGTGGCGGCGCCAGCCTGGAGGAGGCTGCGGTCGAAGCCGCGAGGGTCCGGCTGAGACCTATCGTGATGACGTCACTCGCCTTCATCCTGGGATGCGTTCCGATGGCCACCGCCAGCGGTGCTGGCGCCAACAGTCTCCATGCCATCGGTACCGGCGTGATCGGTGGCATGCTGGCGTCGACCCTGATCGCCTCATTCTTCGTGCCCATGTTCTTTGTCATTCTGGAGAGTTTCTCGGAGCGCGGAGAACATAAGGACAAGGCTGCCGTGGGCGAGGTTGCCGTAGACACGCCGGGCGGGACAGAGGGTCATTGATGTGAGCCAGGCCCCGAACAAGATTTCGCTACTGGTGTTGATGGCCATACTCGGCGGCTGCGCCGTTGGTCCGGATTATCAGCGTCCGGATGTGCCGATGCCCGATGCGTGGCGCATCGAATATGGTGAAGCCAACGATCTGGTCAATGCCCGCTGGTGGCAAAAATTTGATGACCCGGTGCTCGACCAGCTGATCGAGACTGCGCTGCAGGACAATCAGGACGTGCGAATCGCCGCCGCGCGAGTCGAGCAATTCCTTGGCGCGCTGCAGACGACACGCTCACAGTTTTTCCCGCAAGCTGGTTACGGTGGCGGGGCCAGCCGCAACAGAGCCTCACAGGATGCGTTTGGAGTTGGCTCTGGCACCGATCCGTATTTCACCGAATACCAGGCTGCAGCGGGCGTCGCCTGGCAGATAGATCTGTTTGGACGCATCCGCCGCCAGACTGAAGCGGCCCAGGCGCGCGTGTATGCAACCGAACAGGCGCGTCGCGGGGTTATCTTGTCGCTGGTTACCGGTGTAGCAGTGAGCTATGTGAATCTGCTCGGGCTTGACCGGCAGCTCGAGATTTCGCGTGAAACGCTGGAGAATTATGCGGGCAGCCTGCGTATCTTCGAACTCCGTTTCAAGGGCGGTGTGGCATCAAAGGTGGAGCTGTCGCAGGTACAGTCGGAGTACGAGAGAGCGCGGGCGCGGGTGCCGGATCTCGAAGCTCGGGTTGAGACGCAGGAGAATCTGCTGTCGATCTTGATCGGACGCAATCCGGGCCCGATCCTGCGTGGGCACAGGATTGACCAGCTGTCGCTGCCCGGCGTGCCCGCGTCACTGCCGTCGTCGCTGCTCGAGCGGAGACCCGATGTGGTGCAGGCCGAGCAGAATCTGATCGCTGCCAACGCCGATATCGGCGTCGCGCAATCTCAGTATTATCCGGATATCTCGATCACCGGCGACTACGGCGCTGCCAGCGGCGATCTGGGGGACTTCCTTGATTCATCGGCGCGTGTGTGGAGCATCGCCGGCAACATCGCCGGTCCGGTATTTACCGCCGGTGCGATCCGCGGACAGGTGCGGTTCACCGAGGCTGGCCGGGAAGAAGCGCTGCAGGTCTATCAGCGGACCATTCTGAATGCGTTGCGCGAAGTCAATGATGCATTGATCTCGGCTGAGAAATCGGTCGAGACTTTTGAAGCTTTGGCGCGTCGGGTAGAAGCGCTGCGCGAGTACGCGCGCTTGTCGCATCTGCTGTTTGAAAGCGGGGCGGCCAGCTATCTCGAGGTGCTGTATGCCAACACAGAGCTGTTCGACGCAGAACTGAACGCTGTGCAGGCTCAGACCGAAACGTTCAACAACCTGATCGACGTGTACAAATCCATGGGTGGTGGCTGGGTCGATGAAGCGACAGCGATGGCGCCGACGCCCGATGAGGTCATGTCGCAGAACTGATCAGGTAGCTTGTCACGGCCACGACAGTTCCGTCTGCGGTGTCGATCATCGTGCCGGCAGGCAGCCGGCCTGGGCGGTTCGCGGCAAGTGCCAGAGGCACGACTCAATGGTATGCTGATGTAGTCCGTAGCGGACGAAGGATCGCACAGTAAAAGAGGCGCAATGTCGTGAGCAGCCACCTGTCCGGTATCTTTGGTTCATCGCCGGTCAAGCCACTGCAGCTCCACATGGAGGTCTGCCATCGTGCCGCCGCCGATCTGGGAGATCTGGTCACCGCCACTCAGGCCGGAGACTGGGAAGCTGGAGAGACCTGTCTGCAGCGCATCTCCCAACGCGAGCACGAGGCCGATGTGCTCAAACAGCAGATCAGGCGGACGCTGACCAAACCCCGCATGCTGATGCCGGTGCATCGCGAGGACTTGCTCAAGCTGATCCTTGCCCAGGATGCGATCGCCAATCTGTCGAAAAGGACCGGACGGCTGATCCTGTGGCGCAAGCTGGTTTTCCCCGAACCGGTGGCCGGGCCTTTTGTTCAGCTTCTCGAGCGAACCACGGCGGCGAGCAAGAAGGCGCGCAAGAGCGTCCGCCGCCTTGATGAATTGTTCGAAACCTCCTTCCGGGGTCCGGAGGCGGAGCAGGTCGAGGAGATCATCGGTCAACTGGAAGACATCGAGACCGAGACCGACAAATTACAACGCACCGTGCGCGAAGCGCTGCTGGTAATCGAAAAAGAATACAACCCGGTGGATGTGATGTTTATGTACCAGGCCATTGATCGGGTCGGCGAAATCGCGGACATGGCGGAACGGGTGGGACGGCGGCTGGAGAATCTTCTGGCGACCTGACGGCGGCGCGTCTTATCTGGGGAGATCGATGTCTGACTACACTCTCTACGTGGGCCTCGCGGCCCTGTTTGGCGTGTTTATGGCGTGGGGGATCGGCGCCAACGACGTGGCCAACGCGATGGCGACGTCGGTCGGCGCCAAAGCGCTCACCATCAAGCAGGCCATCCTCGTCGCCGCGGTGTTCGAATTTGCCGGCGCCGTGCTCGCCGGTGGCGAGGTGACCGCGACGATCCGCAAGGGCATCATCGACGCGGGCGCATTGTCGGACGAACCACAATTGCTGATCTACGGCATGCTGTCGGCGTTGCTGGCGGCGGGCATCTGGTTGCTGGTCGCGTCCTACAAGGGTTGGCCAGTGTCCACGACACACTCCATCGTCGGCGCCATCGTCGGCTTTGCCGCGGTCGGTATCGGTATGGACGCGGTGATGTGGGGCAAGGTCGGCACCATCGTGATGAGCTGGGTGATCTCACCGCTGACCGCGGGTTTTATCGCCTATCTCATCTTCCGTTCCGTGCAGTGGTTGATCCTGGAACGCGAGGATCCGTTGGCCAAGGCGCGTCGCTATGTGCCGGTCTATATGTTCCTGGCCGCCTTTAACATCACCCTGGTCACGATATTCAAAGGGCTGAAGCACGTCGGTCTGTATCTCTCGACGGCGGAGGCCTATTTTACGGCGGCGGCGATCGGTGTCGTGGTGGCGGTCGTCGGCCGGATTTTTATCGGCCGGATCACGCGCGACAAACGCGCCGACAAACGCTTCCATTTCCATACGGTGGAGCGGGTCTTCGGCGTGCTGATGGTCGTAACCGCCTGCGGCATGGCCTTCGCCCATGGCTCCAATGATGTGGCCAACGCGATCGGTCCGGTGGCCGCGGTGGTCAGCATTGCCGACAGCGGCATCATCGGTCAAAAATCTCCGATCCCCATCTGGGTGCTAATATTGGGCGGTGCCGGCATCGTCATCGGACTGGCCACGTTTGGCGTCCGCGTGATCACCACGGTCGGTCATAAGATCACGCATCTGACACCGAGCCGCGGTTTCGCCGCAGAGCTTGCGGCGGCCTCCACGATCGTCGTCGCCTCCGGTACCGGTATGCCGATCTCCACCACACACACGCTGGTCGGCGCGGTGCTGGGCGTGGGCATGGCGCGAGGCATTGCGGCCATCGATCTCAGCGTGGTCGGACGTATATTCTTGTCGTGGTTAACGACGATACCCGCCGGCGCCATTCTTGCGATTGTCTTCTTCCAGATATTGCGCCTCACGCTGGGCTGAGGTGCGGCCGCGGCTTTGGCTTCCCGGGTGCAAGAAGCCTTTTTCGGGGACAGTTTAGCTATTAATCGGGCAGGACCCGGCAAGTCACCGCTGATCGCGCAGGAACGCACGATCCCACTTCCACACCGCTTGTTACACCGTCGTTCTCTTTGCCTTGCCAAAGAAGATCGAAGCCATGGCCAGAATGGCGCGCTTCGAAGTATTGACGCCACCGGCATCCGCGACATCCGGTGGTTGCCAGGCTATGGGGTCTGGTCGGGGCCCCGACGACGCATCTCGCCCGGCGCGTAACCGGTCCAGCGGCGGAAGGCCCGGTTGAAACTGCTCTGGTCGGAGAAGCCGAGATACTGGGCCACGTCGCTGAGGGGCAGATCCGGGTTCCGCACATAACGCAGCGCCAGAGCGATGCGGGTCTGATCGAGCAGACCCGAAAAGCTCGAGCCCTCGGCCACCAGGGCCCGCTGCAGCGCCTTGGGGCTGCGATTCAACAACCGCGCTACCTGTTCTACGGTCGGCCGTCCTGTCGGCATCAGCCGCTCCATCAGTCCCCTTACATTTGCGGAGAGGCGTCCGGTGCGCAAACTGGCCAGGTACTCTTCCGCCATCCGGTCCAATGCGGCGGCGACCAGCGGATCGGCGCCGGCGAGCGGGGCGTCAACGTCTCCGATACGGAAGCCCAAGAGGTTTCGGCCGGCTGCGAATCGAGGGATGACGCCAAAGGCTGCCTTGTAGGCTGCGTTCCGGCCCGGGTCCGAGCGCATAAGCCGGACCTCGAATGCGCGCAGATCGGCGCGTGCGATCATCCGGCTCATGCGCACGGTGATGGCGAAATAGGCCTCGATCGCTTCATCGGCCAGGTCGCTGTCGTCGCCGCGGCGGCCGATCTCCAGCCACAGCACATGCTCGCTCTCGAGCAGATCAAACGGCACGCCGGCGGTGATGATGGCCTGGTAACGGACCAGTCGGCCCAGCGCTTCTCTGAGGTTGGAGCTGGCCAGCCAGGCCAGTCCCAGGCCGTGGGAGGCGGCGGGGTTATAATGATCGGCTATCAGCAGGCCGAAAGCCGGATCTCCACTCGTCTCCACCGCCAGCGCCCATAGCCGCCGCATCGCGGCCCGCGGCACCCGGTTACCCGGGCGACCAAGCGTTCCGGGATCAATCCCCGCATTGGCGATGATCGCCTCGGCATCAAGTCCGCGCTCTGCCAGGATCTGTCCGATGGAGCGAACTACCGACGCGAGCGTCGTCGGCGCGTACGTGGTCACATCGTGATCGTGGTTGGAAGCCATTCAACCCTCTGAAAACACCCGCTTCCGTCTGGCTTCGGGTGCTCTCGCTATCAGGCCGGGGATAGGTGCCGCAAGATACACGCCCGTCCGATCAGTGTCATCCGCGGGAATTGCTCCGGCAGACATGTCGGGCGCGTTCGGTGAGCGAGTTGGCTCAGGACATCCGCATTGCATGCCGGTCACCCTCCGGGACCGACGTCTTCAGCTTTGGTGCCGGTGTTCACTTATTGACTTATTGCGCGATGGCGGCGGCAGGCGGTGCTGGAGTCCGATGTGCTTGCGCCAGGTGTGAGTGGCGCTTGTACGTATGCAGCGAGTCTGGATCCGGATGGGGCAGGAGTGTTGGAGATCGCTGCGGCCGAGGCGAGGTGTCAGCAAGCAGGCAGACTGGCCCCGAATCTGTATTGACTTGGTAAGCCGGAAGGGGCGAATCTAGCAGTCCGTCCTCGGTAGTCGCCTGGTGGTCAATACGGGCACGGTCGAGGCGCTTGAATCGGGAGGAGCTGAGATGAAGAAGCCAGTCATGAGTATCGTGGTCGCCGTGGTGTTGTCCTGGGCCGGCAACGCCTCGGCCGACGAGGAATTCCGCTGCCAGGGTCACATCATCAGCGATAGTGATCAGAGGGTCTCGGTCGAGGAACACTGTGGCAGACCTGACAGCATGGAAGAGAACAAGTGGATCTACGACCGTGACAAGAGCCGCGGGATCATCATTGTACATTTCGACCAGGACACGGTGTCGCTGATCGAAGAAGTGCCCAGAGACTGACTCCTTGCGGGGACAGTTCACCTATTTTCGATGCAGGTCCGGTGAACCCCGCTAAAGGCATAGGGGTCGACCCGACATTTTTTTGAGGCAAAACCTCGGTTCGACCCCAGTTACTCAGACCCCAGGTAGCACGGCTGCGCGCAGCGATTTGGTCGAGCGATGCGAAATCCGTATCGGGCGGTGTGCTGAAGGACACCTGGCAGGCAGGAAAAGGGGAAATAGGAAAACGGTCCCCATCCCGCCACCTTGAAGCTCAGATCATGCGCATTGCCAAAGTCTTTCTCATCCTCATCGGTCTGCTCGCGGTGGCCGCGGTGGGTCTCGTGGTCGCGGCTCAGTATGTCGACTGGAGCGCCTACCGGCCCGAATTGACCCGGCTGGTCAAGGACGCCACCGGCCGGGAGCTGACCATCAACGGCGATCTCGAGCTGCAGCTCTGGCCCACGCCGCGTCTCTCGGCCGACGGTTTGAGTCTGGCCAATGCGCCCTCGGGTAGTCAGACGCCGATGATCGAGGCGCAGAGTCTGGTGCTCACGATCGTGACCCGGGCGCTGCTGGCGCGGGAGATCCGGCTGCGCAGTATTTCTCTGGGGCAGGCGAAGCTGCTGCTGGAATCCGATGCCCGGGGCCGGGGCAACTGGGAGTTCAAGTCATCGGGTAGCGGAGACCCGGCGGTGAGCCTGTTCGACGACCTGAGCCACATTGAAATCGACGGTCTTCGCGTGACCTGGCACCCGCATGGTGAGACAGCCCGCGACTTCACGATCGACCAGGCGCGGCTCAGCACGCCACTGATCGGAAAGGGTCTGGATTTCAACGCCACCGGTTCGGTTGATGGAGAATCGATCACCCTCGACGGCAGTCTGGATTCGCTGACCGGCTTTTTGAGCGGCAAGGGCCTCAGCGGCAAGATCAAGCGCAGTTCGCCGAATCTGGAGATCGATCTGGAGGGCGACTTCGGACATCTTCCCGCGTTCGACGGGATCGATATCTCCGTCGCGGCCAATGGCACTAAATGGCCGGTGTTGGCGCAGATGGCCGGATTCCCGACCGGTGAGACGCCGCCATGGAAGACCCGGCTGGAACTCAAGGGCGCGCCGGGCAAGTTGTCGATCACGAACATGGAAACGGAGCTCGCCGACAACGATATCGCCGGGGACTTCGACATCGCTCTCGACGGCACCCGGCCAAAGGTCACCGGGAAATTTCAGGCCAAATCACTGGACGTGAGCCAACTCGGCAAATGGTGGTCTGGCGAGACGACGGCGGTCGGGCAGCCAGAGCCCGCCAGCGGCAAACTCTTCAGCGATAAGCCGATCCGGGTCGAGTGGATGAGGCAAGTGGATCTGGACGTCGAACTGACCGCGGACAAACTGGTGACCGAAGAATGGGAGCTGGATAAGGCCGACGGTTCGATCAAGCTCACCGATGGCAGGCTGGTGGCATCCGCCGACGCGCAGGCGTTTGGGGGTCAGGCGACCACGCATCTTGATGCACAGGCGGTCGGTGAGGCCCTGCAATACAAGCACCGGCTGGAATTACGCGATGCGGATGCCGGGCGCATCACCGGGCGCTGGTCGGACCCGCCGCTGATGGAGGCCAGGGGCAACCTGAACTACGAAATATCAGGGACCGGGCGCAGCGTGGCCGAATACTGGGCCAACGCCTCCGGTTCGCTCAGCCTGGTCGTCGACAAAGGCACGATACGCACCGCCGCGGCGGATCGGGCCGTGCGCGGTCTGGTCGCCACGTTTTTCCTGTCTGTGGTGGCCAAAGCCGCGGAAGAAGATACGGCGAAATTGAATTGCCTCGCCAGTCAAGTGACTATCATCGATGGCGTCGCGAATTTCGATGTATTGGTGCTCGATACCGGGAAATCGACTCTGGTCGGCACCGGCACGGCTGACCTGCGCAACGAATCCTGGGATGTGAAGATCAAGCCGAAACCGAAACGCGCCGCGCTCAGTGCCGCGCCCTCGATCGTGGTGACCGGTCCGTTTAACGATCCGAAGGTCACACTGGGGAAAATCGGCGTGCTGAAGAAGCTGGCCGGCGCCGCCAGTCTGTTCGTGTTCCCGCCGGCGGCGGTGGCCGGGCTGGGTGAGCTGGGCTCAGGTGATAACGTATGTATCAAGTTGATCGCTGGTGGCGGCGCGCAGAAGGAGTAGCAGGATGCTAATGGCCAGTATGGATCCCGATATTTCCCTCGCCCGCAGGTGCGGCGTCCTTCTCATCCTGGGTATGTTGATACTCGGCGGCTGCGCGGTGGTCGGACCGCAGTCCATCAACGCCGGTCGGGGTGCCTATACTGAAGTTATCAACCGCACCGAGGACGAACAGATCCTCAACGCGCTGGTGCGTATGCGCTACGATGAGACCTTCGGCATGATGACGGTGGCCAGCGTCACGGCGGGTCTCAAATTCAGAGCCCAGGCCAGCACCGACATCGGCATCGGTGACAGCGACGATTATGCCGGTAACCTGGTTCCGTTCTCGGCCGGCGCCGCCTATGAGGAGAATCCCACCATTTCCTATGTGCCGCTGAGCGGCCAGGATTTCACCCGGCGGATGCTGTCTCCGATCACCATCGACGAGTGGCTGCTGATCGGGACTCAGGCCAGGCAGCCAGGGGGCCTCTTTGCGCTGGCGGCGCGCCGGGCAAACGGATTACGCAATCCGCTGCTAAGTGAAGTACCGCCCTCAGCGGGGTTCGCGCGCTTTGTCGAGCTCTACGACGAACTGCGCCGGGCCGGCGTCATGGACATTGTCAGCGCTGCTCAGCCCGGGGGTGAAGTCGAGTATTTCTGGGACCTGCACGACTATGCAGACACGCATGCCGATGCTGTGCGTGAGCTCTTTAGCCTGCTTGGCATCGAGACGCAGATCGACGGATCCACGATCCTGTTGCCGATGCGCCAGGCGGTCGGCAAGTCCGCGTCCGCCGTAAACATCCTGACGCGCTCGGCCTACGATGTGCTGCGCGTTTTCAGCTACGGTATCGATCTGCCACCGGCCCATGTCGAGGCTGGAATCGTCGAGCCGCACCCACCGACCGCCTTGACGGGAAGGCGTTTTATTACCATCCGTTCCTCCGTGGATCGTCCGGACAATGCCACGGTCCGGATCCGTTACCACGATCGATGGTTCTATATCGACGCCACCGACGCGGCGAGCAAGACTGCGTTCGCTTTGCTGCGCACGTTTATCGGTATACGGCTCGCAGACCCGGGAGCGTCCCAGCAGGCGCCGGTCCTCACTGTCCCGGTGAATTGAGCCAATAGGAAAGCCAACAGGCTTTCAGCAGTTGCGGGTGCCGGTGTTCACTTATTAACTTATATTCTAGACATCCCTGTGGCGTCGGCCGAACAAATCAACAAGTGAACACCGGCACCTACTGCACCTGCGATCGGATTCTCGGATGCCTCGACAAGGTGGAAGCGAAGCTCGCCGCCCACGAGCGAGCACATGGCTAGACCCGGCTAATCGGGGGCCGCTTGCAGCTCAAAACACCATATTGAGCATGATCAGGGAAATCGCCAGGAAGAGGATCGTCATGATCCCGCCTGCGCGCAGGAAATCGGCGACGCGGTAGCCGCCCGGCCCCATGATCAGGGCATTGACCTGGTGGGTCGGAATCAGGAACGAGTTGGACGTCGAGACGGCGACGGTCAATGCGAACATTGCCGGATCGGCGCCGATCGTCGTGGCGAGATTGACCGCGATCGGAACCAGCAGCACGGTGGCGCCGACGTTCGACATCACCAGCGTGAACACCGTCGCCAGCACTGCGATGGCGAGCTGCAAAGTCCAGATCGAGACGTCCCCCAACAGGTAGAGCACATATTGCGAGATCCAGTTCGCGGTGCCCGAGGTCTGCACGGCGATGCCGAGCGGCAGGAGCCCGGCGAGAATAAATACCGTCTTCCAGCTAACGGCCTGATAGGCCTCGTCCATCGTCAGCACACCGGTGACAATCATCCCGACTGCACCCGTGAGCAGCGCCACCGGCAGCAGGATGTCGGTAAACAGCACCAGTGCGATGGCGAGCATGAAGAAACTCAGGGCCGCGATGACTTTGTGTGGGCGCTGCTCCTCGCGTGGATATTCGGATGTGACGACGACGAAGTCGCGGTTGCTCTCGAGGGTTGCAAGGTTGTCCCAGCGCGTATGGCAGACCAGGGTGTCGCCGGCCTGGAACTCCACCGCCGGTAACCCGGTCTGGATACTCTCGCCGCCGCGGAAGATCGAAAGAAGACTCAAGCCGTAGGTCATCCGGAACCGCAGGTCGCGTACCGTCTTACCGATCACTTCGGAGTCCGGCGGCACGACGAGCTCGGCGATGCCCGCTTCCGTGCTCGCCAGGGCATGCTCGAATTCGCGGATCTTCAGTCGTCGACGCACACGTCCCTTGGAAATGAAGTTCTCGAGTTGCTCTGGCTGAGCGATAACAGCCAGCAGCGCCGGTGCAGCGATGGGCGCCTCCACTGGCGTCGATACCAGCGTCTTGCCGGCATAGCGGGTGGCGATGATCCTTATTTCGAATTCATCCTGGATCTCGCCGATGCTCCTGCCCACCAGCGGGCTTTTGGGCAACACGATGATCTCGTGCACCGCCGCATGGAGTCCGTAGATACGCTGCAGGTAATCCAGAGTTCCAGCGCCGCGAGTCTCGCTGGTGTGTCGGTCGTCGGGCAGCACGAACCGGCCGAAAACGACAAAATATACCAATCCGGAAAGCAACAGGACGATGCCCACGGGAGCGACCGCGAACAGGCCGAACGTCTCCATTTGCTGCGCCTCGGGCAGCGAACGGTTCGCATTGATGATCAGGTCGTTCAACATGATCAGCGGGCTGGAACCGACCATCGTGAGCGTGCCGCCCAGGATGGCACAAAAGCCCATCGGCATGAGCATCCGGGAGAGCGGCACGTCGGTCCGGGCCGAGATTCGCGAGACAACCGGCAGGAACAGGGCCGTAGCCCCGACGTTTTGCATGAAGGAAGAGGTCACTCCCACGATGCTCGAAACCAGCATGACGATCCGCTTCTCCGCACGGCCGCCGACGCGCAGTATGAACCCTGCCAGCTCGGTCATGACGCCGGTCTTGTCGAGACCGCCGCCGAGGATCATGACGGCGATGATCGAGACCACGGCGTTGCTGGAGAATCCGGAGAACAGCACCGAGGGGCTCAGCAACTCGGTCAGACCCGGGACATAGATCGCCAGGCCGAGCAGCGTCATCACCAGGACCGCCGCCACATCCACACGCAGGATCTCGCTGGCGAACAGGAAGATGGCGAGTGCCAGCAGCCCGAGAACCAGCATCATCTCCACGGTCGGCGGCGGCGGCGCCATCTGAACCCCCCTGACTTCCCCAGCTAAATTTAGCACGACGACGGGGCATCCGACGGACATCGTGCCCGGAGAGGCTGTTTCGCCGCAGTTGCTCGGTAGAGAATATTCGGATTCGTGGAGCGCTCTTACCACCAAGGAGGGCAAGCGGCGACGACCCAGTGTCGGGCATGCGACCTCGCCGTGGGCCAAGCGCCGCATGGTGTCGCCATCGGTGCGGCGGCCGGCGCGGCCGGCGGCTGGCCGTACGATCACCACAAAAAGAAGGAAGAAACGCCCGGATACTGACATCAAGCTCTGGGCCTGAGAAGAACTGGGCCGTGATGCTGTGCGTTGGGGGAACAATCAATTGTTTCTACTGAGACAACTGGCGATAGCCGTCGCGCTCAGCCAAAAAAATACCACCAGGACCGTTATGCTCCATATTTCAAGAAGCACACGGGCCATTTGCTGGCGTGACCGCTATGTTTCTTGAGGCGCCGGCCGAAATGCAGACCCTCGGGGTTGACCTTCCGCCACTCTTCGCGGCGATCGTGGCCGGGCTGCCCTGCGCCCTGGTCCTGGCCAGGGTCCTGAATTACACCGGTCTCAGCCGGTACTTCTGGCATCCGTCGCTGGCACTCTTCTCCCTATGGCTGCTGTCGCCGGCGCTGATCGGGCTGATTCTCATTGCGCCCTGAAAAACGACGTGCACCGGGTTTGTTTTTCACCGACAAAAAACCGGTGCCCTTTCTTCTACATGCCATAATCGCCGTCTATGACCTGTCGTCGCATGAGCGTGGGCAATGCGCTACGGGCAAGATAAACAAAAAAAGAGATCTCCTGATGTACGAAAGCCTTGCCCTGATCGCGGGTTTCGCGCTGCTCTACAGCTTCGTCGCCGGTGGCATCGACCGGACCTGGATCAGTGGGCCTATCGTGTTTACCACGTTCGGTCTGCTCATCGGTCCCACGGGTTTCGACCTGCTGTCGTTCGAGACGGACCGGGAGGCGCTACGGACGCTGGCGGAGCTGACGCTGGCGCTGGTGTTGTTTAGCGACGCGGCCGGCGCCGATCTGAAGGTGTTGCGCAAGACCGCCTGGTTGCCGACGCGGTTGTTGCTCGTCGGTCTGCCGCTGACCATCGCCCTGGGTTACGTCGTCGCATCGCTGCTCAACGTGCAGTTGTCGGTGTTCGAGCTGGCGCTGCTTGCGACGATGCTGGCGCCGACGGATGCCGCGCTGGGGCAGGCCGTGGTGAGCAACGAGGCGGTCCCCGATGACGTCCGTCAGGGTCTCAATGTGGAGAGCGGTCTGAATGACGGCATCTGTGTGCCGGTCCTGTTGTTGTTTCTGGCGCTGGCCCAGACCGTGGATCACGAGGGTGGGCCGTGGGGTCTGGCGCTGCACCTGCTGGCCGAGGAAGTCGGTATCGGCGTGTTGGTCGGTGTGGTGCTGACCACCGTCGCCGTGCAGGGTCTCAAGTTCGCAACGGGACGCCAGTGGCTCACACCGATATGGAACCAGATCCCGGTGGTCGCGCTCGCATTGACCTGTTTCGCCACCGCGCAAGCGCTCGGTGGCAGTGGTTTTATCGCCTCGTTCGTCGGCGGGCTCCTGTTCGGCGGACTGATGGGAGAAAACAAGGAGAAGTTCCTGCTGGCGGCCGAGGGCACGGGCGGCGTCTTTGGCCTGATCACCTGGGTCATCTTCGGCTCGGCGGTGGTCGGTCAGGCGGTCGGATACTTCGAGTGGCGCTATCTGGTCTATGCGGCATTGAGCCTGACCGTGATCCGGATGCTCCCGGTCTTCCTCTGTCTGACCGGCACCGGCTTCAACACCGAGAGCAAACTGTTTATCGGCTGGTTCGGTCCCCGGGGTCTGGCCAGTATCGTGTTTGCGGTCATGGTGATGGACGCCAAACTGGAGAACGCGGGCATCATGGCTATTGTCGTCGCCTGCACGGTGA
>CAJHYD010000109.1_pt1 | contig 19609 bp, 14 predicted proteins | sample 9198701 | NCBI WGS metagenome assembly CAJHYD01 (sample SAMEA7708365, study PRJEB35096) | sediment metagenome | biome: marine neritic benthic zone biome [ENVO:01000025]; feature: sediment [ENVO:00002007]; material: shallow marine sediment [ENVO:03000034] sea grass bed [ENVO_01000059] ...
ACGCCGCGCCCGGGCGGCGGCTACGGCGAATTCGACGTGGCCACGTCGCGGGAATTATATGAACTGACCATCGCACCGCTCGAGTCGGATCTGAAGTCGATTAACGAGATCGTCTGGATCGGGCCGGATGCCCTGGCCGGTTTGTCGCCGGAAGTCTATACGGATCCCAGCGGTGCGCTGCTGTTCCAGCGCTTCTCGGTCACGCTCAATGCCAGTTTGACGGACATGGTGGAGTCCCGCCGCATCCCGGCCTCCCGCCGCGGTGAGTCGCTGACGGTGCTTGCGATCGGCGCACCGCAATCGACCCAGGAAGAGATCGCCTGTCTGGTTGATGGCCGCTGTCCGCCGGCGGAGTCGGGGCGGAAATTCCGCAGCGCGAGCACAGACGGCGATCGACTGGTATTGGCGCCGCTGCCGGAAACGGTCAGTGAAATGCTGGCGCTGCGCGATGCGCTCGACCCGGTCGATGCAACACTTCTGTTGGGGCCCGATGCGCGCGTGGCCAATGTGCAACAGCGCGCCGGCAACCGCTGGGACGTGATGGCCTTCGCGACCCACGGCGTCCCGGGTGACCGGCTCGAATCGGTCGGTCTGCTCGAGCCGGCCCTGTTACTGGGCCAGCCCGTTGAAGGTCGGCAAGCCTTCCTCAGCACCTCGGACATCTCGGCCATGGGCGTGGCCGGCGGGCCCGTCGTTATCCTGTCTGCCTGCGACACGGCCCGGGCCAGCAACGGCTCGATCTATTTCGATTCGTTGTCGGGCTTTTATCAGGCGTTCAGACTGGCGGGCGCCAAGGGTGTGGTGGCCACGCAGTGGGAGGTGGCCAGCGACGCAGCGCAGCGTCTTATCCCCGACTTCGTCAGCCGGGCCCGGCGCGGCGAGACCTTCAGCCAGGCGCTGCGCCAGGCGAAGATCCGGCTGCGTGACGAAGCGCCCGCGTCGTTACAGCATCCCGGATACTGGATGCCATTCGTATTTTTGGGTGACGGCGGCGGCAGTCTCTGATCCGGGGTGTGCAGCAATCCGCGGCGTCTGGCTGTCGCGGCAGTAGACCGTGCACCGGACTATAATTGCCGGGAGACGTAGAGCAATAGCTGCATCCGGGGGTCACGATCATGAACCACAAACGGCGGCGTCCTGCTAATCGCCGTGCGGGATGCAAATTGTGCAAGCCGTGGAAGACCAACGGTTACCGGACCGACCGCGAGGGCGGCGAACGCTTCTCGGACCACCGGCGTCGGCGCGCCGCGGAAACCGAACTCGACCTGCGCTGAGGTCAGGCTCCGAAAGGGCAGGAAAAGGTGTCAGGTCTGTTTTTTGGCACTGGCCGCCGACCAGGCGCAACGTCAGACCCGGTTTCCGACTGAACTTCGCGCCATCGGTCAGGTCTATCCTCCGAACCATAGTATGCTGACAGCCTTAGGTTGGATGTCGGCAATAAAATAATCCAGGTTGCCGATCACTACAGGAGCAGATCCTTGAAAGTAATACTCGCGCTTACCGCACTGATCCTCGCCGGCCAGGCTCTGGCCGCCAACGAAATCGATAGCAAAGTCGAGGCGGCACTGGCCGCCGAATCGCGTCCCCAAGCGGATCGGGAACGCGATCGGAATCGCCGGCCGCTGGCGACGCTGAATTTCTTTGGCCTGAAGGACAACATGCGCGTGCTGGAACTACTGCCAGGCGGCGGCTGGTACACGCGGGTGCTGGCACCGGTGCTGGCCGAAAACGGCACGCTGTATGTCTCTCTCGGCACCGGCTCGGTCAGCGAGCGTGTACTCACTGAACCCGGGTTCGAAAACGTCGTCGTGCTCGAGACCAGCGCAAATATCCGTCGGCCGGAAGGCGGCCGCTACTACGCGCTGGATGATTTCGACTTCGGCGTCTCGGATCTGGACATGGTGCTGACCTTCCGCAATCTGCATAACTTCGATGTCGAGTCCCGGGCCCGGATGAACCGTCAGGTGTTTAAAGCCCTGAAGAGTGGCGGGCTCTATGGCGTGGTCGATCACACCAAGCGTCATATGGAGCCGGAGAATGTCGAGAACCGCCGCCGCATCGACCCGGTGATGGTGGTCAAAGAGATGCAGGACCAGGGCTTCGAATTCGTCGGTTACTCGGATCTGCACTATCGTGCCGATGACGAACTCAGGTATGAGGTCGGCCGACGCTCGGTCACCGGTAACACCGATCGCTTCACTATGCTGTTCCGCAAGCCCTGACGCACGGCCGCACCTCGGAAAAAAGGACAGGCCGTCAGGTTCGTTTTCTCTGTCCCGCATCTGTTTTGTCGGATGGCGCTGACGCGCGCATACACGCCTTTTCATCTCCTGCGACGCGAGAGTATGCGCATTGATCTGCGGCAGGCCGCAGTCAGAGCGTCAGCGTGAGCCCGCCATCGGGTGTCAGCGTGGTGCCGGTGATGTAGCTGGCCTCATCCGAGCAAAGAAAGACGATCGACCCGGCGATCTCCTCGGGCTGGCCCTTGCGCTTCATGTGCACCCGGTGCGCCAGGAATTCCTCGTAGAGCTCGTCGCCAAAGACGCCGCGTAGCCGCTGATGCATCGGTGTATCGATGATCCCCGGGCAGACCAGATTGACGCGGATGCCCTGCGGCGCAAGCTCCGCGGACACGCTCGAGGTCAGACCGACCAGGCCGTGTTTCGACGCCACATAGGCCGAACCGGTCGGGAATCCCAGAAAGGAGTTGACCGAGCCCACGTTGACGATCGCACCGCCGTGTGCGCCATCGAGCATGGCTCGGGACTGATATTTCATACACAGAAAGGTGCCCTTCAGATTCGTGTCGAGCACCCGATCCCATTCGTCTTCGGGCAGATCTCCGATGGCAACGAATTGACCCTCGATGCCGGCGTTATTGACTGCGTAGTCGAGACGCCCGAATTTCTCGATGGTGTGGTCGACCATCTGCTGCACATCGCCGGCAAGGCAGACATCTGTCTTGACGAAGCTCGCCTGTCCGCCCCGCGCCTCGATCTCGGCCACGAGTGTCGCCATCTCGTCCTCGCGCCGGGCGGCCAGCACTATCTTGGCGCCTTTTGCGGCGAATACCTCGGCCGTCGCCCGACCGATCCCGCTGCTGGCGCCTGTAATCAGGGCCACTTTGTCTTTCATATCTGGCATCTGTGGTCTCCGGGCGTGTTGTTCAGACTTGCTCGAGTCGGTGTTCTTCTGATATTCCGATAGGTGAATGACCATGATATCCAAAAGCATACTCCGGACCGTAGGTATCGCCGCCAGCGTTGGCCTCCTCGTGGGAGACATCGCTGCTGCCGATCTGGATCTGCCCGTCAACGAGCATCTGGTGGGCAGATGGAACAGCAGCGAATCGACGGAGCGTGGTCGACTCGAGGCCTCTCTCAAGCCCGTCGGAGAAGGCGAGTACGAGCTGTGGTTCAAGGTCACCGGGAGTTCTGTTTTCAATCCGGAGGGGAAACCCTATCCGGACGAGGGCGTCTATCCGCTCAAGCTGGAGCGGACAGATGACGATGGCCTGTCCTTCACCTATCGACAGCCGTTTCCCCGCATCACACCGCTGTTCTTCGTGCCGAGCCGGCTGACCTATCGGGTCACTCTCGAGGGGCCCGTGAAGACGAGAGGTCGTGGCCGTTGGAATGCGAAGGTCAACGATCACAACCTGTCCCTGTCGCTCTGGGTCAGACCGGGCTCCATTGTCGGCATGTACGACTACGACGGGCGCTGGTCGACGGCTGCCGGCACATTCAGTCTGGTTGTAGATCGCCGTAAGCGTCCCGGGGAAACGAACAAACCGCTCAATCAGGGTGTCCCGGCAGCCGACTGAGACAAGGTTTTACGGACACCGCCCTTCTGCCCGCGAAGGCAAAGCGTCGTGCATGGCCACGAGATAGGTAGACTGTTCCCGAATTAGCGCATTACGCCATCCGCACTGTTGTATAAATACCCTATGAACTTCCTCTCCGAGATAAAGCGCCGCAACGTGCTCCGCATGGCCTTGCTCTATGGCGTGACCGCCTGGTTGATCATGCAGGTGGCGGACGTGGTGATCGGCCTCGCGACCCTGCCGGAATGGTCAGGGCAGGCGGTGCTCGGCGTGCTCGCAGTCGGCTTCCCGATCGCGCTGATCTTCGCCTGGGTCTACGAAATTACGCCGGAGGGGGTCAAGCTCGAGAGGGAGGTGGATCGGTCGGAATCGATCACCCATATCACCGGCCGGCGTATGGACTTCGTGGTCATCGCGGTACTGGCCGCCGCAGTCATCGTGTTCGCCTATGACAAATGGTGGCTCGGCCCCAGCGGCGGCTTCCGGCCGCCGCCGAATTCCATCGCGGTGCTGGCATTTGCCAACATGAGTCCCGACTCCGGCCAGGAGTTCTTCTCCGATGGCATCTCCGAGGAGCTCCTGAGTCTGCTGGCCAAGGTCCCGGAGCTCCAGGTGATTTCGCGCACTTCGGCGTTCTCGTTCAAGGACAAGGACGTGAAGCTCACCGACGTGGCCCGGGACCTGAACGTTGCGCACATCCTGGAAGGCTCGATCCGCTGGGCCGGGGACCGGCTGCGGATCACTGCGCAGCTGATCGACACACGGTCGGACTCTCACCTGTGGTCGGAGACCTACGATCGCACTCTGGATGACATCTTTATGATCCAGGATGAAATCGCCGCTGCGGTCGTCGACAAGCTCAAGGTCACGTTGCTTGGCGCCGCGCCCATGGTCGACGAGACCGACCCGCAAGCCTATGCGCTGTATCTGCAGGCGCGTTTCGTAAGCCGCCAGGGCAATCCCGAAGCCTGGGAACAGGCCATCACGATGTTCGAGCAGGCGCTGGCCATCGACCCGGGCTATGCACCGGCCTGGGTCGGCCTGGCCCATGTCTATGACCGCCAGGCAGACAACAGCCTGCGGCCGGTGGAGGAGGGCTATGCGTTGTCCGCCCGGGCCACCACCCAGGCGCTGGCGTTGGACCCGTCCTATGCACCAGCCCACGCCCGTCTCGGCTGGATCGCGATGCATAACCAGGGCGATCTGGCGGCGGCGGCGCGGCATTACCAACGGGCGCTCGAATTAGACCCCGGCAATACCGGCATCATCTTCAGTGCCGCCAGCCTGGCCGAATCCCTCGGCCGGCTGGAGCAGGTCATCGCGCTGGAACAATACGCGCTCATCCGCGACCCGCTGGACCCGGTCGCGCACAACAACCATGGCGATTCCTTTCTCTCGGCCGGGCGCTTCGACGAGGCCATCGCCGCCTTCCGCACCGCGCTGACCTTAAGCCCGGGCTATATCGGCGCCCAATACCGGATCGGCGTCGCGCTGTTGCTCAAGGGCGAGCCGGTGGCTGCTTTGGAGGCTATGGAACAGGAGCCCTTCAAAGCCTGGCGGCTCATCGGTCTGGCCATGGCCCACCATGCGCTGGGCCAGCAGACCGACTCCGATGCGGCCCTCGCCGAACTAATAGAGATTTACGAGCAGGATGCGGCCTACAACATCGCCTACGTGATCGCGTTCCGCGGTGAGACCGACCGCGCCTTCGAGTGGCTGGACAAGGCGGTGGTCTACAATGATCCGGGTCTGGCGGAGATCGTCAATGAGCCGTTGTTCGAGAACATCAGATCTGATCCACGCTGGCTGGCGTTCCTCGAGCGTATCGGCAAGGCGCCGACGCAGTTGGCTGCAATCGAATTTGAGCTGTGGCCACCGGAGTAGGCGGGAATTAAGCGCAAAACCGAACACCGGCACCGGCACCATACCGGAATAGTCCCATTCGGTAGCCGAGGCCCGGCCCCGGAATAAACGGGCCGGGTTACAACGCTTCTGCGTACAACTGCCGCGCGGCGTCCAGGGTCAGCGGCACCGGATTCCCGGGCGCGGTCGGGTCGATGAATGCCAGTTGGGCGTACTCGTCGATCCGTTCGGGTTGGGCGCCAAGTGCGCGCAGGTTCTCCGGGATCCGGAGTTCCCGGTTGAGTCCCACGACAAACCCATGGAAGCCATCGAAGCCGCCGTCGATGCCGAGATAGGCGGCCAGGCGCTCGATATGGCTCTCGATCGCCGGCCGGTTAAAGCGCAATACCACCGGTGCGAGGATTGCGTTGGTGGTGCCGTGGTGGCAGTTGTGCAACGCGCCGATGGCATGGGCGAGCGAATGGATCGCGCCCAGCCCTTTTTGAAAGGCCGTTGCGCCCATGGTCGCGGCGCTCATCATGTGGGCGCGCGCCTCGTGGTCGTGCCCGTCGCGGAACGCCCTGGGGAGGAATTCCTTGACCAGCCGCATCCCTTCCAGCGCGATCCCCTGGGCCATCGGATGATAGGAAGGCGCGCAATAGGCTTCCAGGCAATGCACAAACGCGTCCATCCCCGTGCCCGCGGTCATCTCGGGCGGCAAGCCGACGGTCAGGTCCGGATCGCATATCACCACCCTCGGCATCATGCGGGGGTGAAAGATGATCTTCTTCTGGTGGGTACGGGTATTGGTGATGACGGCTGCTCTGCCGACCTCCGACCCGGTCCCGGCCGTGGTGGGTATCGCGACCACCGGGGCGATGACCTCGGCGTTAGCCTGCGTCCAGTTATCGCCAACATCCTCGAAGCTCCAGACCGGCCGCGTCTGTCTGCCCATAAACGCGATCAGCTTGGCCAGATCCAGACCGGAACCGCCGCCCATCGCGATGATCCCGTCGAAGCGCCCATCCTGGAAAAAACGCACCCCGTTCTCCAGGTTCTGATCCCGAGGGTTGGGATCCACATCGCTAAAACTCGCACGGCCCAGACCGGCTCGATCCATAATCTCCAGCACCTGCTTGGTGACGGGCAGGTTTGCGAGGCCGCGATCGGTGACCAGCAGGGGCCGCTGCATGTCGGTTTGCGCACAGGCGTCAGCCAGCTCCGAGATGCGGCCTTGCCCGAAGCGTATCTGTGTCGGGTAGTTCCAGTTGCCGACGAGCTCCATCACAGTGCCTTTCTTAGATGATAGGATTTCGGCCGCGTCAGGTTCCGGTAGCCGATCACCGACAATGAGCCACCGCGGCCAGTGTCCTTACAGCCGGTCCAGCACAACGCCGGGTCGAGATAATCTGCCCGGTTCATAAACACGGTCCCGGTCTCGATCCGGGCGCCGACGGCGCCCGCCCGCTCGGCATCTGACGTCCACAGCGAGGCGGTCAAACCGAAATCGCTGTCGTTCATCAACGCGATGGCCTGTTCGTCATTGTCGACCTTCATGATCCCGACCAGCGGGCCAAAGCTCTCATCTCGCATCACACGCATGTCATGGGTAACGTTGGTCAAAATCTGCGGCGCAAGATACGTACCGCCGTCGTCCTCGGGAAACAGAGACGGGTCGACCATCGCCACGGCACCGTCGGCGATCGCCTCATCCCGTTGCTTGCGGACCTCTTGGGCGAAACGCCGATGAGCCATCGGACCGAGCGTCGTCTCCGGATCGAGCGGATTGCCCAGCCTGTAGTCAGACACGATCGCCACCGCTTTTTTCACGAACGCATCGTAGAGGCTGGCCGTGACATAGATCCGTTCGATGCCGCAGCAGCATTGGCCCGCGTTGTACATCGCGCCGTCGACCAGCGTTGCGACCGCCGCATCGAGATCCGCATCCTCCATCACGTAACCCGGATCCTTGCCGCCAAGCTCCAGACCCAGCGGGGTAAACGTGCCGGCCGCGGCCCGCTCCATCGCCTGGCCGCCGCCGACCGAGCCGGTGAAATTGACAAAACCGAAGCTGCGCGCGGCGATCAGTGCCGAGGTCGTCTCGTGATCGAGGAACAGATTCATAAACACGTCCTCGGGGACGCCGGCCTCATGGAACGCCCGTGCCATCCGCTCGCCGACCAGCAGGGTCTGGCTGGCATGCTTGAGCACGACGGTGTTACCGGCGATCAGCGCCGGCGCGATGGTATTGATCGCGGTCAGATAGGGGTAGTTCCACGGCGCCACGACCAGCGCGACCCCATGCGGTTCCCAGGCGATCCTGCGCTCGAAGGCCGGACTGTCCTCGATCACGATCGGCTTGAGCGTGTCCGCGGCGATTTCCGACATATATAGGGTGCGTTCCTCGACGCCCCCGAATTCGCCGCCATAGCGGACCGGGCGACCCATCATCCGCGCCAGTTCGGGCACGATCTCGTCGTTCATCGCGCCGATCCTGGCGACACCGGCCTTGACCAGCTCGATCCGCTCTGCCAGCGGACGCGCCGCCCAATCGGTTTGCGCTTGCTTGGCCCGGGCTACCGCATCGTGTGCGGCCTGCCGCTCCATCGCCGGTCGCTCGGCAAAGACCTGGTTGTCGATCGGAGATATGCAACGAATAACATTGCTCATTTTCTTTATGCCCGTTCAAAACCGCGCGCCACTTCCCAATCCGTGACGTGCCGGTCGTATTCTTCCTGCTCCCACATCGCCGCGCGATAGTAATGGTCGATGATCTCGTCGCCGAGCGCGGCGCGCAGCATCTTGGAGCGCTTCATCGCGGTGGCCGCATCGCGCAGCGTCTCGGGGATGCCGCGGACCCTTCTTGCGGCGTAAGCATCGCCGATGAACGGGTCCTCCAGCGGCAGTTCCTGCTCGATGCCGTCCAGTCCCGCGGCGAGCAATGCCGCCAGCGCCAGATAGGGGTTGAGGTCCGAACCGCCGACCCGGCATTCGACCCGGATCGACTTCGTCTTTTCGCCGCAGATGCGGTAGCCGGCCGTGCGGTTGTCCAGGCTCCAGATCGCCTTGGTCGGGGCGAAGGTGCCGGCCTTGAAGCGCTTGTAGGAGTTGACGTACGGCGCCAGGAACCAGGTGATCGCGCTGGCGTGGGCCAGCAGACCGGCCAGATAGTGTTCCATGGTCCGGGACATGCCGTAGCGGCCGTTGGGATCGAGGAACAGCGAGGTCTTGCCATCCGCACTCCACAGCGATTGATGGATATGCGACGAGCTGCCGGCGGCGGCGTCGTCCCACTTGGCCAGAAACGTCAGCGCGCGTCCCTTCGACCAGGCGATCTCCTTGCACGCGTTTTTGATGATCGCGTGGCTGTCGGCCATGGTCAGCGCATCGGCGTAGCAGATGTTGATCTCCTCCTGACCGGCCGATGCCTCGCCCTTGGAATTCTCGACCGGGATACCCGCGCCCTGCAATCCATTGCGGATCGCGCGCATCACATCCTCCTCCTTGGTGGTCTGGAAGATATGGTAATCCTCGTTGTAGGCGCTGATCGTCTGCATGTTGCGGTAGCCTGCGTCCTGCAGCGTTTCGAAGCTGTCCTTAAACAGGAAGAACTCCAATTCCGTCGCCATCGCCGCCTTCATGCCGGTTTGCTCGAGCCGCGCGATCTGCCGTTTCAGCACCGCGCGCGGCGCATGCGGGACTTCCGTATGGTCGTGATCGAGTACGTCGCACAGCACCAGCGCCGTGCCCTCGAGCCAGGGCACCCGGCGCAGCGTCGCCAGATCCGGTTGCATCACGTAGTCACCGTAGCCCGAGGCCCAGCTCGTCGCCTTGTAGCCGGGGACGGTCTCCATCTCCATGTCCGTGGCCAGCAGGTAGTTACAGCTGTGCGTCTCCTTCCAGGCGCCGTCGAGAAAGAACTCGGCCTGACACCGTTTGCCCATCAGCCGGCCCTGCATATCGACCTGGACCACGAGGACGGTGTCGATGTCACCATCGCCGACAGCTTGTTTGAGTTCGTCTAAGGTCAACATCCCAGTCATCGTTTCAACCTTGTTGATTATGGATACTTGCACTGCAAGCCTCCCGGAACAGTGGTTCCGGGAGGGCTTCTAATCGAACGTGTTCAGACCGTCCGGCCCCTCAGTGTCGGCAGCCGGCAGTCCGAGCCCGCCGGTGTCTGCGTCTCAGCCGTAACGGTAGGGCCGTCCGGCCTTGGCCATATCGGCGTTGTATTTCTTGAAGATGTTGACGACCTGTTTGGCTCTCGGGCTGGTGGCGGCGATCTCGTCCCAGAACTTCAGCGCTTCCGCCTCGACCGTGGCCCATTCAGCGTCCGGGATCGAGGTGAGTTTGAGCTTGTCGCCGTTCACACGCAGATCTGCCTCGCCACCCCAGTACCAGTACTGACGATAGTAGTTGGAGCTGTCCATACAGACCTTGAACAGTCCCTTGAGGTGATCCGGCAGTTCGTTCCAGCGCTCGGAGTTGGCGAAGTAGGAGCCGACCCATGCGCCGGAGATGTTGTTGGTCAGGAAATAGTTGGTGACGTCCGCCCAGCCGACGGTGTAATCCTCGGTGATACCCGACCAGGCGATGCCGTCGAGTTCGCCGGTCTGCACCGCGACCTCGACGTCTTCCCACGGCAGGGTGACCGGGACGACGCCAAAGCGGGTCAGGAACTTGCCGGCCGTCGGGAACGTGAACACGCGCAGACCCTTCAGGTCCGCCAGGCTGGTGATCGGCTTGACGGTATTGAAGTGGCAGGGGTCCCATGCGCCGGCGCCGAGCCAGGTGACGCCTTTGACCTCGCCGTAGGCCTCCTCCCAGATCTCGTTTAAGCCGTACTGGTTGAACAGCACCGGCACATCGAGGCTGTAACGGCAGGCGAACGGGAAATAGCCGCCAAACACCGACACATCGACCGGCGCCGCGATCGAATCGTCGTCGCTCTGCACCGCGTCGATCGTGCCCTTCTGCATGGCGCGGAACAATTCGCTGGTCGGTACCAGCTGATCAGCGAAATAAAGTTCGATCTCCATCTGGCCGTTGGCGATCTTGTTAAACGCATCGATCGAGGGCTTGATTACATGCTCGGCCAGCGCCGGGCCTGCGTAGGTCTGCAAGCGCCACTTGATGGGTGCCTTCGCGGCATGTACGTACGGCGCGCCGAGGGTGGCGGTACCGACGGCCCCGGCAGTCGCCAGACCGGCCGTTTTAATAAAATCGCGTCTTGTCGCCATGATGTATCGCTCCATAATCCTGATTGCTCAACGCCGGGGCATGCCGACCGGCGATGCCTCGACACCCTTCCCACAGACCACAAGTCTTGTTGTTGTTGTCCCGGTCCCCCCGGATAACTGACGGGATTCGCCAGACGAGGCCCTTTTTCCTTATCCTCCGATCTATCTAGCGTAGTACAGATTCGGCAGCCACATGGCGATCTCGGGGAAAATCATCACCATGGTCAGCCCGAAGATCATCACCAGCACAAACGGGGTGATCGACCGGTAGATATCGCCCAGCGTGATCTCCGGGGGCGCCATCGCCCGCATCAGGAACAGGTTGTAGCCAAACGGTGGCGTCATATAGGCGATCTGACAGGTGATGGTGTAGAGCACGCCATACCAGACCAGGTCGAAACCCAGCACTTTGACCAGCGGCACGTAAAGCGGCGCGACGATGACCAGCATCGCGGTATCGTCCAAAAACATGCCCATCAGCAGATAGGAGAGCTGCATCAGGATCAGGATCTCCCAAGGCCCGAGGTCCAGCCGCTCGACAAACAGATACTCGATCGCCTTGACCGCCCCGAGCCCGTCAAACACCGCCCCGAAACACAGCGCCGCCAGGATGATCCACATAAACATGCAGCTGACGGCGAGGGTCTTGCGGATGACGACCTCCATCACGCGCGCGTTCAGCCGTCGCTTGATCAGCGCGGCGATCGTCGCCGCGGTCGCGCCGACAGCGGAGCTCTCCACCAGGCTGGTGACACCGAGCAAAAACAGCCCGGTCATGCTGAAGAAGATCAGCAAGGGCAGGATGCCGGCGCGCAGCAGACGGATCTTCTCGGTCCAGCCCACCTGCCGCTCTTCCTCCGGCAGCGCGGGGCCGAGGTGGGGCTGAAGTTTGCAGCGGATGACGATATAGATGATGAACAGCGTGGCCATCATCAGGCCCGGGAGTACACCGGCGAGCCAGAGCTGCCCGACCGGTTGGCGCGCGATCATGCCGTAGAGCACCAGCACCACGCTGGGTGGGACCAGGATGCCCAGCGAACTGCCCGCCTGGATCACGCCGGTCACCATCACCTTGTCATAGCCGCGACGCAGCAGTTCCGGCAGCGCGATGGTCGCGCCGATGGCCATCCCGGCCACGCTCAGCCCGTTCATCGCCGAGATCACGACCATCAGACCGATGGTGCCGATCGCCAGACCGCCGTTGAGCGGCCCCATCCACACGTGGAACATCTGGTAAAGATCATCCGCGATCTTCGATTCGGACAGCATATAGCCCATGTAGATAAACAAGGGCAGGGTCAGCAGCGGATACCACTTCATCAGCTTCATCGCCGCGCTGAACGCCATCTCGGTGCCGCCGGGTCCCCACAGGAACAGCGCGGCGGTGGCGGCGACAAAACCGATGGCCCCGAACACCCGCTGACCCGTCAGCAGCATCAGCATCATCGACGAGAACATCAGCAGTGCGATCATTTCATAGCTCATTGATCACACCTCGTCCCGGTTTGGTGCTGTCCGCAATGGCTGCCCGTCGACGGCAAGACCTCGCGTGGCAGCCAGGTCGCGGAAGAAAAACGCGACCGACTGCAACAGCATCAGCACGATGCCGAAAACCATCACGATCTTTATCGGGGCCATATACGGCGACCACGACGAATAGCTCGTCTCGCCATATTCCAGCGCGTATTCCGTGCTCGAGACCCCGCCGATCAGCAGCAGCACCAGATAGCCAATCAGACAGAAGGAAGTCAGCGTATCGGCGAAGGCCATCCTGGGCGGAGACCAGCGCCCATACAGCAGATCCATCCGGACATGCGCATGCAGTTGCATCGAATAGCCGCCGCCGAGGATGTAGTAGGCGGCCATCAGGAACTGCGCGACCTCGAGCGTCCACACCGCGGGCACAAAAAACGTCTTCGAAATCGAGGAATACAGCAGCACCCCGAGCATCGCGAAGATCATGTACATCGCCAACCGGCCAAAGAACCGGTTTACGGCATCCACGACTCTGACGTAGGTGACGATGAAACTAGGCATGACTGGCCGCCTTTTCTTGCGGGTCCATGCGGGCCAGCGCGTCGTTCAGATAACCGGCGAGGCGTTGCGCCATCCGGGTCCGGGCCGGCGCGTCGCCGATCAGATCGTCCTTGATCTCGATCATCACATTCAACAGTCCGAGCGGCAGGGCGTGGACCCGCAGGGTGTGCGTGACGCCGTCCTCCGGTCCATACGGGTCATTGCGGCCGATGACCAGTTCGCCGTTGTTGCCGGCGATGGCCAGGATCGCGTCCGCGAACCGGGCGTCCTCATCGTGCACGATCCCCAGGTCCACCGCCCGCACCTGGCCCTGGTAAACCGGCGTAAATGAATGAATGGTCACGAGAATTGGCGCGTGGCCGGCATCGACCCGGTCGAGAATAGTCGCGCGTACGGTGTCGTGGAAGGGTTTGTAGAATCGCCGCGCCCGGTCCCGCCTCTGCCCGGACGTCAGGTTTCGATTACCCGGTATCTCCAAAATATCGCTTTTCACAGGGACCGCGTCTGCGGAGCCAGCAGGCCGGTTGCAGTCATGGACAAGTCTGGATACCCGAGACGCGATCAAAGGGGCGTCGAGCTGCCGGGCCAGTTCTTGTGCGACTTCCCTGGCGCCGGGATCCCAGCCGATATGGGACTGCAACAGCGCCGCATCCAGCCCCAGATTGCCGAACTCAGCGGGGATCTGATTGGACGCGTGGTCGCAGACCAGAACGAACGGGCCTGCACCGCCTTTGTTCAGGACTTCGACCACGGCAGGACCTGATGCCACGCATTTCTCCCTGATCTGCATGACGTCGGCAATAACCCAGTCATACAGCTCGTCCCGGCACAGAGTACCCGCAACGAAGAGCATTAATCCAGTTCTAACCCCGATGATCGACAGACCGCGACCGTCTCGGAATTCACTTGCATCAGCAGGAGTCTGACCCCATCTAATAGGTAGGAGGATGGGATATTTCCACAACCGCCGGAAAAGGGGGTTGATATGAGAGGCTACAGCAAAAAATTGCTATCGGCCGGGATGATCCTCGCTGCTGTTATTGTTGCCGGATGTGCATCTCCGACACCTTACGAGTCGGTGCCAGAGAGGCCGTCGTTTACCACAGAACAGCAGATGGCAGCCGCAGACGCCTGTCAGGCAGTCTATTCTTGCTGCACTCGTTCTTGCAGCGACGTGAGGGTTGCGTCCAACGAGCCTGGCACTGGAAAGGAGGAATGTGTGGCCGGATGCGGCGCCAATCTGGAAGAGTGCTATCGAGGGTGCGAATAGCCCCAGCGCTGTGCGCTGGAGCGCGGGTCTGGGTGCTTTCATGCCCAGGGGCCGAATCCTAATGGCAACTGGGCGGACAATGCAGTTCGCGGAATACTCCCCACGAGCCGCCGCCATCTTGTGGATGTCCCGCAATCGGAGGCGGCGCGGGATGTTAGCTATGGTCGTATCGAACCTTCAAGCACCGCGTCGATACGCGCGAGCACATCCGTATCGAGCGTGACATCCACGGCGCCAACGTTGTCGACGATTTGTTCGGGGCGGCTTGCGCCGATGATGGCGCACGCTACATTTTTCTGACGCAACACCCACGCCAGTGCCAACTGCGCCATCGAGACACCGAGTTCGTCGGCGATCGGTCGCAGGCTACGTACCGCCTCCAGTAGTTCGGTGTCTTTGACCTGATCCATAAAACCATTCATCGTGGGATTTGCCGCCCGCGAATCGGTGGGAATGGGATCGCCCGGTCGGTACTTTCCGGTCAACACGCCTTGCGCCAGCGGCGACCAGACGATCTGACTGATGCCGTTAGCGGTGCACAGGGGCATGACATCGGTTTCCGGGTCCCGCCACAACATTGAATATTGAGGCTGGCTGGACACGAAGCGGACGACATCCGGGATATCGAGGGCAGCCTGGATTTCCTGCGCGCGCCATTCGCTAAACCCCACATAACGGGCTTTACCCGCGGCGACGACTTCCGTGAGTGCCTGCATGGTTTCGGCCAGCGGCGTCTGGTCGTCGTAACGATGACACTGATACAGGTCGACATAGTTCGTACGCAGCCGCCGCAACGATGCATCGATCTGCTTGTGGACCTGTGTCGCCGAAAGTCCGCGGTCAGTCTCGGACATCGGAAAATAGAGCTTGGTGGCCAGGATATAGTCTTTGCGGGAGTAATCGCTCAACGTCGCGCCCAGGAATTCCTCCGCAGCGCCGCCCGCATAGACATTCGCGGTGTCGAAGAAGTTGATCCCGGATGCAAACGCCTGGCGTACGCAGTCACGCGCCGCACCGATCCCGACCCCGCCCCCGTAGGTCAGCCATGAGCCCAACGCGATCTCCGAAATGTTCAGATCGCTATTTCCGAGTTGTCGGTATTTCATGGGGCCATTGTATCCCGGCCGATCCTGACTGCACTGCTCCGCCTCAGTCGAAAAGGTGGGTGGAATCAAGGGGACGGCTTACTCATCTGCTCGAGAATCACTTTGGTCGGGCAATCTCACCTATTAAGTGAATTGTCCCTTTGATTCTGGTCTACTATCGCGGTTCCCGATCAACAAGAAGAACAACGATGGCAAACCAGTTCATCCTCGCCGATAGCCCGCGCGTGCGTTATGCCACCGGATCGGTCATGTACTTTGCCCAGGGCATCCCCTACGGTCTGATGAACATCGCGATCCCGGCCTGGCTGGCCAGTGAGGGGATCGGCGCCGGGCAGATCGCATCGTTTCTTGCCGTGATTGTCTTGCCGTGGGCATTCAAGCTGCTGTCCGGTCCGGTGATGGACCATTACGAATTCCTGCCCATGGGCCGGCGCCGGCCGTGGGTGCTGGCCGCGCAATTCGGGCTGACGCTGTCCTTTCTGGGTCTGATATTCGTCAAGCAGCCGGCCGAGCAGATCGGCTTGCTGATGCTGATGGGTGTGCTCATCAATATCTTTGCTGCGACCCAGGACGTCGCGGTCGACGGCATGTCGATCGACCTGACACCGGTCGAGGAGCAGGGCCGGCTCAACGCGTTTATGGCTTTTGGCAAGGCTGTCGGCTGGGGTATTTCCTCTGCCGTCTCGGGCGTGTTGCTGGTCACCTTCGGTCTGGGCGTCACGGCAATAGTCGCGGCGGCTGTGAGCGGTATCATTTTTCTGGGTTTCACGCTGACGCTCGAGCGCGAAGGCGAGCGCAGGCTGCCCTGGAGTGCCGGCCAGGCGGCATCGGCGCATCGCCCCGGCAAGTCGATGTCGGCGTTGTTCAAAGGCCTCAACAAGGTCCTGTGGACACGCGTCAGCATCATCCTGATGCTGGTCATGTTCTTCGACGGCCTGGTCGGCGGCTACGGTCACGCGCTGATGCCGATCGCCGCGATCAATTTGTTCGGATTCACGCCACCGCAGTGGTCACAGCTGGTGGCCGTGATGGGCCTTGCCGGCGCGGGCGTTGCGCTCGCGCTCGGCCCGATGATCGACCGCTTCGGGGCCAAACGCATGCTGTTCTCGACCATTACGCTGGTCGCGCTGCACGCCTTCCTGCTCGCCGGAACCCAGTCGCTGTGGACAGACACGCTGTATGTAAAGGTCATGCTGTCGATCTGGATCATGCTCGGTCCGGTGACCATGGTGTGCATGATCGCGCTGGCCATGGCCATCTGTGCCAGCGTCAACTCGGCGACACAATTTGCGATCTATATGTCGATCGCAAATTTCGGTAACTCCGCGGGCTCCAAGATCTACGGCATGGTCGCCGAACAAACCGCCTACTACGAGGCCTACATCTTGCTCGGTGTGCTGACCGTCGTCCTCATCGCCGCATTGTCTTTCCATCGCCATCGTCACGCCCACCACGGCTCAGGTGCACGCAAGATCGCGCCCCGATACACGGTGGGGATGGGCACCAGCGGCGCCGGCATGTACTGGTCCGGCGCGATGCGCTGTCCCAAATGCCGCTCCGACATGGAGCAACTGGAGATCGAGGGCACCGAGATCGATCGCTGTCTCAGCTGCCACGGACTCTGGTTCGACGCCGGCGAACTCGAGAAGCTGCGCGATAAAAAAATCGCAGCAGAGATCGACTTCGCGGATACGGCGCGCGGCAAGGACTACAACAGCATCGATCGCTACCGGTGTCCGCGCTGTGGCGGTGCGATGGCCCGCATGGTCGACCCGAAGCAGACCCACATCTGGTACGAGCAATGCGGGACCTGCCACGGCTCGTATTTCGATGCCGGTGAATTCACCGACCTCACCACCGTGTCGATGTCGGACTTTTTCAAACGATTTACGACACCGGAGCGTAACTAAGGGGACAGTTTGCTTAACTGCTCGTGCATAGCCCGGGTCGGTAAATCTCGGCTGTTAAGTGAACTGTGCGGCCCAATTCACCGGGATTGCGGTCAATCGGTGCACGATACCCGGACAATTTCCGGACCTGCTTGTCAGTCGACATCCGGTGCCGGCACGACCAGTACCGGGAATTGCCGTCCCTGCAAGACCGCTTCGCTGACGCTGCCCATCACTTTCCGGTAGAGGGCGCCGCGTCCGTGGGACCCCATGATGATCAGATTCGCGCCCCAGCGTTCCGCTTCGCGCAGCAAGGTCCGTCCAGCGTTGCCACGGATCAGCAGCGTATCGCAGTCGATGCCCGCCGCGATGAGCTCCGCTGCATGATGGTCGAGAAGCTCGCGACGGTCGAGCAGCTCCTCCGGCACAGGATCCGAGATGACCTTGCGTTTGACCTGATGACCCAGGGCATCGGGCGACCGGGGTGCCACATTGATCAGCAGCACCTCGGCGCCGATTCCGCCGGCGATCCTGATCGTCATGTCCAGGACCGCTCGACTGATCTCGGATCTGTCTACAGCCGCCAGTATCTTCATCGATCGAATCCTTGTTGTGCGGATAGGAGTCAGGTGCAGACAGATTCTATCCCGCCGGCGGAGGCAAGTCAGCGCAAGCCGCTGGTCGGCGGATCATCGGGGGAAACCCCCAGGGCCGGGAAGACCGGGATCAGGTCGTATTAAGGGGGAAGCCTACTTGTCTGCTCGCGTATCGCTTTGGTCCGGGAGTCTCGCCTATCAGGCGAACTGTCCCCCCGGATTACAGAACAGACTGAGAATTTGGCTCGATCGGCCAGAATAGGTCGAGCAAAAAGATCTCACTCCAGACCCGCCTGCCGCAGCATGGCGTTGCGCCGGGCATCGATCTCCGGGCGCGCAACCCCGTACATGGTCTGAACCAGCGCGAGTGACAGCTCCGGTTGCGCATGGCGCCCCTCGGCGATGGCGGCGCGCGCTTCGTCCAGTTGCTCCAGTCCGACGGCGTTCATCGCCACGAAGACGTGACCGAGATAATAGTCAGGCAGCGCGGCCAGCAATTGCCTGGCAGCGCGAAGCCCTGCATCGTAGCGCCCCTGTTGCCAGTAGGACTGCGACAGATTGTCCAGGACGATCAGTGCGTAGAAGCCCTGCGGATCGAGCCGCTGCGTGCGCTGTGCTGCGGCGATACATTCGTCGAGGTCACCTTTCAGCAGCTGCACCCAGCTGAGCCAGCCCCATGCGTCCGGCATGCTCGGATTGAGCTCGACCGCGCGCTTGCTCGCATCCAGCCCGGCGTCCAGATCACCCGACATCGTATAAGCCCAGCCAAGCGCTGCCTGCGTCGCGGGATCACGCGGGTCGAGCGATGCTGCGTCGCGTGCGAGTTGCAGTGAGGCCGTCACGGTTTCGCCGGGCGTCTCATTCCAGCCGAGCACGACTTCCCAGAGGTTGGCCAGCACCAACTGCGCCACGGGCGTGGCGAACTGCGGGTCGCGCTCCGCCGCTTGTGCAAACAGCGCGCGCGCCGCGGCGAGATCCTCCCGCGAAAAGCGGTTGGCGTGCTGCATCCCCAGTTGGTAGAGACTCCAGGCCTCCAGGTTTCCGGTCCCGCGCTGCTGGGCGCGTGACGCCTCGGCGCGATTGAGGTCGCCGACCAGCGGTGCGGTGATCATGGCGCTGATCTCGTCCTGCAACGCGAACACATCCTCGACCTCGCGATCGTAGGAGTCCGCCCAGATGTGCTCGCCCGAGGACGCGTCAATCAATTGCGCTGTGACGCGGATGCGGTCGGCCTGTCGCCGGACACTGCCTTGCACGACATAGCGCGCCCCGAGCGCCTCGCTCACCTGTTTAAGATCCACGTCGCCACCGCGAAACTGGAAGCTGGAGCTGCGGGCGATCACCGGGAACGCGCGCCAGTTAGACAGGCGCGTGATCAGGTCCTCGGCGAGACCCTCTGCAAAGAATGCCTGTTCCGGGTCCGCGGACAGATTGTCGAATGGCAGTACCGCAATGGCAGGCCGTTCGTCCAGCACCGCGACCGCCTCAACTGCCTGTGCAAGCTCCGGCTGAGCAGAGGGCGGTGCGCTGCTACGGCTGAAATAGTCCGTCGCGAACAACAACACCGCCACCGCCACGAAACCGATGATCAGATAATTGAGTCGCCTGGAGGCGACATGACCCGCAGACGAAGATCGATCGATCTCGCTCTCGCGCTTCAGTCCCTCGGGCGTCAGCTCATAGACCCAGGCGAACACCGCGACGAACGGGAATCCGATGATCCCGATCCACACCACTACCGAAGGCAGCCAGTCTGGCAGGTTGAGCAACGGGGTGACGGTGCTGGTGACCTCGACGACCACC
>CAJHYD010000020.1_pt1 | contig 19450 bp, 16 predicted proteins | sample 9198701 | NCBI WGS metagenome assembly CAJHYD01 (sample SAMEA7708365, study PRJEB35096) | sediment metagenome | biome: marine neritic benthic zone biome [ENVO:01000025]; feature: sediment [ENVO:00002007]; material: shallow marine sediment [ENVO:03000034] sea grass bed [ENVO_01000059] ...
ATCTCGCCTGCCTAAAGGAAATGAGGGAGTGTGGCGGTCCCGCACTAACCGTCGGCCTCACCGACACGGTCATTCAGGAGTTTCTCGAGGAAGACCGGGGACTGGCTGTCGCCATTGAACGGGCCTACGCGCGCTTTCTCGATCTGAAGAATTCGCACGCGGACTTTCTCGCACAGGCTGAGAGCGATCAAATCGCTCAGGCGCACGAAGGTCTGACGAACTTTTATGCAGAGGACGTCGTTAGCCCGTACGTTGCGGCAGGCGCTGCCGGCCCATGGATCATCAGTCTCAAGGGTGCCGTAATTTACGATTGCGGTGGCTACGGCATGCTGGGACTCGGCCATGCGCCTGAAGCTGTTACCGAGGCGATGGATCAGCCGCATGTTATGGCCAACATCATGACGGCCAGCGTTAGCCAGGTCGATTTCATCGAAAGTCTGAGACGAGAGATCGGTCACACACGGAAAGGCGGCACACCATTTGCCAGCTTTCTTTGCCTTAACAGCGGCTCCGAAGCCATGTCGGTGGCATCTCGCATCGCCGATGTAAACGCCAAGATCCTCACCGATCCCGGCGCTCGATATGAGGGCTGCGAGCCACGCGGACTGACCCTAAAGGGCAGCTTTCATGGACGGACCGACCGCCCTGCCCGGTACTCGAATTCGACCTCCAAGGCGTATGCAAAGCATCTGGCGTCCTTCAGAGACCGCGATTACCTGCTGACAGTCGAGCCGAACAATATCGAGGCATTGGAAGCCGTGTTCTCGGATGCCAGCAATAAGGGCATCTTCATCGAGGCATTCTTCATGGAGCCGGTCATGGGCGAAGGCAATCCAGGCTTGGCAATCGGGCCGGATTTTTACTCACGCGCCAGGGAGTTGACCCGGGAACACGGTTCGATGTTTGTCGTTGATTCGATTCAGGCAGGGCTTCGTGCCCATGGCGTGTTATCGGTCGTCGACTACCCGGGCTTCGAGAAGCTCGATGAGCCGGACATGGAATCGTATTCGAAAGCGCTGAATGCCGGGCAGTTCCCGTTATCGGTGCTTGCGCTGTCGGCAAGGGCCGCCAAGACATACAAACACGGCCTTTATGGCAACACGATGACGACCAATCCGCGGGCCCTGGATATCGCAGTCGCTGTTCTCGATTCATTCGGCCCCGAGCGCCGCAAGAATATCTGTACACGCGGTCAGGAACTGGTCAAGCGTCTGGCTCAACTGGCGGACGCGACCAACGGAGGAATCACAAGCGTGCAGGGCACAGGCTTGCTTCTTAGCTGCGAACTCCATTCACGATACAAAGTCTACGGAGCGAACAGTATCGAAGAATACCTGCGGAAGAATGGGCTTGGCGTGATTCACGGTGGTGAACACTCGTTACGCTACACGCCCGTGTTCGATCTCGGTGACAGGGAAGTAAGCCTGATCGTAGACCTAACCAAGGATGCCCTGTTAAACGGACCGGTCGAAGAATGCGAATAAGTCGAATAAAGAGGATACCGTAAGTACTCTGGCGAAAGAGAATCCGTCTCGAACCCGGGCCTAAAGAGAAATCGGCGGATGACGTGCCACCGAAGAGGGGGCCTTTCCGGCGAGAAGGACGAGAAAGACCGCCGCGTGGGGCGCGGTGAACGAACGGGATCGTAGCAGTGCTGTCACACAGCACTGCCCGTGGCGTTCAAAAGATGCTACGGCGGTTCGCCACCCGACCTGGCCGGCGGCGCGCGCGGGGCGTGCGGTGAAGCGCCGGCCGCCGGTCGGCGCTCGATGTGGGCGAGGATCTTCTCGATGACGGCAGGGTCGTCGATGCAGGCGATGACGTGCAGGGATGCACTAATTCAGCGGAGCGCATGGATGCGCGGGAGCGATGACCCGCACCGCCTCGCCGCAAGACTCACAGGTCTCGATATCGATCCGGAACACGCGCTTGAGGCGCTGTGCCAGTAAATAAAAACGGTGTCAGGTCTATTTTTTGCCGTTGGCTAATGCAAAAGGAAAAATAAGCCCGACACCTTTTTTGGACATAAACGTCCGTTTTCGACGCCCAAAAACGGCCCGATAAGGACGAAACACACTGCCAAAGCAGAGCGGTTTTTCTTTTTAAACAGTGTGTTGACGAGGTCTGACTCCGGTCGTTATCGTCACAAACATGGATGACAATCAGGCGCGTGTTGCCGCGCGCGGAGGATCTGAGTCATGTGTAGATGGATAAGCTATTTCGGAGCGCCGTTGCTGATGGAGGAGTTGATCATCAAGCCCGAGCACTCACTGATCGATCAGAGCCTGGCATCCGAAGAGGGCGCAGAGACGACGAACGGGGATGGTTTCGGGGTGGGCTGGTATGGTGAGCAGCCGGAGCCGGGAGTGTACAAATCGACCGAGCCTGCCTGGAACGATCGCAATCTCGCTGTCTTGTCCAAACACATCAGGTCGCATCTGTTTCTGGCGCACGTGCGCGCAACCACCGGCACGCCAATACAGCAAACCAACTGCCATCCCTTCTGCAAGAGCAATTGGCTGTTCGTTCACAACGGCGTCATTCGGGGCTATGAGCACATCAAACGCGACCTTGCTTTCGAGGTCGATCCCGATCTCTTCTTTGGCATCGAAGGTACGACCGACTCGGAACTGATGTTCAATCTGGCCCTCACGTACGGCCTCACCCGCGAGCCGCACGCGGCATTGGAGAGGATGACGGGCTTCATCGAGCATGTCGGACGCCGGCACGGCGTGGAGTTCCCGGTGCAGATGACCCTGGGCCTAAGTGACGGCAAGCAGCTGTATGCCGTCCGCTATTCCAGTGAGCACCAGTCTCGGAGCCTGTACCACAGCGCCAGCATGGCGGCGCTGCAGCAGATCAATCCGGAACTCGAAGGTTTCTCCCCCGATGCGCGTGCCATCGTGTCAGAACCGCTCGGCGAAATGGACGAAGCGTGGGTGCGGGTGCCGGAATCGTCGATGGTGATCGTTGAGTCGGGTGAGGTCGAGGTGCGACCGTTCACGCCGCGTCCACCTGATTGACGCAGGCCGCGGCCCAGACTTGTCGCCGGTCGTTGGCGCCAGTGCCACCCGCATGTCGCCTTGTCGGGTCGGTGACAGCCGATCGGTGACCACCGCGGGGCGGGCGGCGCGCGATCAGGGTCGACGACGCTAGCCGCCGTTGGCTGTGATCTCCACCGTATCGTCATCGGACAGTGTCCCGTCGCTGACGACCAGCAAGACCCTATACTCCCCGTTCAGATCTGCCACGAAGCTTGGCGTCGCGGTATCGGCGTCGGTCAGGCTCGCAGTGCTGCCGTCCGGCTTGCCGATCAGGGTCCAGCCGTAGGTGAGCGGGTCACCGTTGGGGTCGCTGCTGGCGGAACCATCCAGAAACACTGTGTCCCCGGTCGCGACCGTCTGATCCTCGCCGGCATCGGCGTCGGGTCTGTCGTCGGCCACCGCGTCAGCGATGATCGTCTCGGCCTCGAAGCAGCCGTCGAAGCGGTCCTGACCATATACATCGGCACGCTGGCCGGGGATCAGGTCTCCAAGCTCCACCCGCTCGCTGAGGAATTGATCCTCGTCGGACTCGACCACGAAGATGTCCGCCTCATCGGCATCCACGCAACGATCGATCCCGTCCACGGTCAGCAGCAAGCTGCCGGCGTCCGGATCCACGTCTGCGACGACGCCACGCAGCAGGTCCTCGGCTTCGTCGTCGAAATCCACGATCAGCAAGGCCGCGCGCAGCAAATCCGGATCCTCGTTGGACAGGCTGAGCACACCGTCGACGGTCATGTCGGCGCCGTCCTGGATCACGGTGCGGTTCAGGTATTCGCCCCTGCGCGTGACGATCGGCGTGCTTTCGAACAGCTGGGTCGTGACCACGGTGTCTGCCGCGAAGCCCTGCCCGGCATCCAGCCCGAAATCGAATTGATCGTCAGCGTTGACCGCGGAGCGTGCCATGCCTTTCCAGGATGGGAAGGTGCCTGCCGGCCCGCGCTCGACGACGATGGCGTCCAGCGCGAATCGACGGTCATCACCCTCATCCGGGTTGACCCGGAGCATGCCGACCACGGTCGCCTCGTCGCCGTCCATCAGATCGGCGAAAGTGATCGGCAGTCCGTCTTCGTTGAAGTAAGCGGTGCCGTCGTCGGTGCGCACCCGGACACAGTGACGATAGTGATCGCCGTCGTGATAACGGCCGGCATCGTCATCATCGTCGTCCTCGTCACCGATATAGTCAGTTCTGCACAGGCGGAAGTCCTGATCCAGGTCGTCGATCTCGTCGATGACGCCGAAAATTCGTGCCAGGCGGTCCCTGGCCTCGGCGGAGTGGATGTCCACCATGATGACCGGACGTACCTTGACCCGGCCGTTGCCGGTCTCGATGATCTTGAAGGCCTTGTTCATCTGCCAGTCGATCTCGATGATCAGGGTGGCGCCGGGAGCGAGCTGGAACGGCCCCTGGTTGTTGAGATCAAGCTTGCCCTTGCCGGGCAGTTCCGCAAACACCTCCTCCTTGACGCTGCCGTCGTCGTTGAGCTTGCGCAGCAGGAGATCTTCTACGACTTTGAGGCGGACCTTTGAAAATTCGGTGTAGGCCGGTACATCATCGGCGACCGCAAAGAATTCGTAGAAATCCTCGAGGCTGAGCAGGTCGATGGTCTCCAGGCCCTGCCAGATTATGGTCCGGGCCTCGTCGCCGATCAGCTCGATCGACGTGATCGTGGCCAGCGCCTGGTCGTAGTCGTGTCCGGCTGCATCGGTCAGCAGCACCGCGACCGTACCAGTGGCGTCATCGGTTGGCGGGGGCGTGACCACAGGCGGTGGATTGTTGGCCCCGGCTCCGCCGCCACCGCCACCGCCGCCGCCGCAGGCGGCCAGGCAGGCGGTCAAAAGAGTTGCCACGAGAATGCGGAAAGGTTTGTTCATGTCAGACGCCCCCCGGCGTGGAAAATTTGCGGCCGGACACGGCCGCCAGTCGAGGCCCCCCAAGCCCACTGGGCCCGGGTTCAAATCAGCCCTGGTTACATGTGTGCATTATGCTCCCAATCAGCCAAAACATGCACCGGATTTGACATAATCGACCCGCAGCGAAACTCCGGCTGAGTCAGGCGATTGTAATGTGGTCGATATCGACACCTGCCGCGCGCTGCCGCGACAAGCTGCTGGCGGACTCAAACCAGGGCCACAGGGCCTCACACCGAGACGCGCGGCTGGCGCAGTCACTCGTCGGGTGGGACGTCCTGGCTATCAGTCTCAGGCGGCAACACCTCTTCGACCGGATTATTGGCGCAGTCCCAAACGCGTGGCTGCGCCGCGCGTGTGTGTTCGTTGTAGGGCACGGCATAGCCCATCTCCAACAAGACCGTGCTCAGGTCCTCACCACCCACCAAGAGATTCTCAACCGGGGCCGACCGAGCCGTGCCCGGCGAACTTTGCGAGCTCGCAGTTGTTTACTGCGGACGAAGCCGCGGCAGAGGCGCACGGGCGAAGGTGCTGGACCAAAGACGATGTGCCTGGCGCCAGCGATTTGGATGACTACCGGGCCGTCCGCAATGATCAGCGCTCGATTTTTCGGCCGCTGCTGTGCGGACGCGCCCTGGGTCCCTTTTTTCTGATTTGGTGGAAGTCTTTTTCGAGGTGACGTACTTTTATCCGCCTCCCCGACCCACACCAGCCATCCTGGAGATACATCGATGACTACGCGTCCACTCACGTTGTTCATGATCGCCGCTCTCGCGTCTTCGTCGATCGCCGCCGCCGCGGGCAAGAGCGGTAATCTCGAGTATGTCGATCCGGATCAGCACTTCCATCCCAAGGGCAAGCCACCGTCGACGCAAACGCTCGAGGTCATCAAGGAGCATAGCGCCACGCTGCCATTTGCGGACAAGCGGGATTTCGGTGAAGCGAAAAAGGGCTTTATCGCCGAACCGGAGTCCTGGAAGATTCTCGGCCCGGACGGCAACGTGGTCTGGGATCTGGAACGTTACAAATTCTTCCTCGAGGGCAAGGACTTTCCGAGCATCCACCCGTCGCTGCAGCGTATCTCCGAGCTGAATATGAGCTACGGCCTGTACGAAGTCATCCCGGGCTTCTACCAGGTCCGCGGCTTCGATCTGGCCAACATCACTTTCGTCCGGGGCAAGACCGGATGGATCGTGTTCGACCCGCTGACCGCGCCGGAGACCGCCGCCGCGGCGAAGAAGCTGGTGGACAAACACCTGGGTGAGAAACCGATCGTGGCCGTGGTCTATTCCCACTCCCACGTCGACCACTGGGGTGGGGTCCGCGGCATCGTCGATGAGGCCGACGTAAAAGCGGGGAAGGTGCAGATCATCGCGCCGCGTGACTTTATGGATTTTGCCGTGTCGGAAAATGTCTACGCCGGCAATGCGATGAACCGGCGCGTGATGTACCAGTATGGCGTGCTGCTACCCGCCAGTCCGTTTGGTCATGCCGGACAAGGCCTGAACATGAACGTGGCGATCGGCAGGATCGGCCTGATCCCGCCTACGCGCATCATCGAGGAGGACATCGAGGTGCTGACGGTCGACGGCGTGGAGATGGAGTTTATGAACACGCCGTTTACCGAGGCGCCGTCGGAGATGCACACCTGGTTCCCGGCGTCGAAAGCGTTCTGGCCCGCGGAGAACGTCACCGGGACCTTCCACAACATCTATACGCTGCGTGGGGCGCAGGTGCGTGACGCCCTGGCCTGGTCCAAATACATCAACCTGTCGCTCTACCGTTACGGCAAACAGGCCGACGTGATGCTGGCCTCGCATCACTGGCCGCGCTGGGGCAACGAGCGAGTCCAGGAGGTGCTGCGCGGACAGCGGGACCTGTACGCCAATATCAACAACCAGGTCCTGCATCTGGCCAACCAGGGCGTGACCATCAACGAGATCCACAACGTCTACGAGACGCCGACGAGCATCTCCGATCAGTGGTACAACCGCGGCTACCACGGCTCGCCGGAGCACAACAGCCGGGCCGTGATCAACCGCTATCTGGGTTACTGGGACGGTAATCCGACCACCCTGATCCCGCTGTCACCGGCCGATTCCGCCCCGCTGTATGTGGAGATGATGGGTGGTGCGCAGAAGATCCTGGCCAAGGGCCATGAGCTGTACGAAGAGGGACGGTATCTCGAGGCGACAGAGATCCTCGACAAGCTCGTCTATGCCGAGCCGCAGAACACCGAAGCGAAGAACCTGCTGGCCGACGTGTTCGAGCAGATCGGCTATCAGCAGGAGAACCCCGGCCTGCGCAACAGCTTCCTGCAAGGCGCGCTGGAGCTCCGGTCCGGGATCCCGGCTGGCGTTCCGCCGAGCTCGGCCGGTCCCGATGTGGTCCGCGCCATGTCTACCGAGTTGTTCCTGGATTTTGTCGCCATCCGCATGGACAGTCGCATGGCCGACGACATGGAATTCACCGCCAACCTCATCACGCCGGATAACGATGAGAAGTTCGTCGTCGAACTCTCCAACGCCACCTTGACCAATATGCCGGGTTACCTCGCCGACGATGCGGACCTGACGATCACCATCAATCGCAGCGATCTGGAGATGGTGATGATGGGCGTGAAGTCACTGCGTGCGCAGATCGCCGATGGCGTCGCAAAAGCCGAGGGCGACGAGGAGATCCTGCCCCGGCTCGCCGCGACGCTGACGGTATTTACGCCGACTTTCGAAATGCTGCCGGGCACCGCCACGAATGGCGGCCAGCCAGTGGACGGGAACCCCTACGAGGTGGTCGAGGTAGAACTGCGCGGCGAGTGATGAGGCGCCGGGCCGGAGACCGCGACTCGCCGAGTGTCGAGCCCGGCTAATCTGTTCAGGCAAGGACGAGGGCGGCTTGCCTAAGGGGGAGCTTCGTCCGGCCGGCTTGGCTGACGCGGGGGCCCCTCGCCTCAGGGTTCAGTTCCGGCGTCCTGCCGGGCCTCGTAGGCCCGCGCGAAATCCGGCGCCACCTGCGCCAGCTCAGCCCACAGTCGATTGATGTAATCCGGCGGGAACTGCCAGACCGGCAGGTCGGGGTTGCGGACCAGCCCCCGCTGCGTCGGCGAGAGACCGAACATCAGGGACACCAGGATATCGCTGCTGACCCAGGGGCTATCCCGGAAAGCCGCATGCTGGCCCCGCTGACGGCAGCTAGAGCAGGGTCTCCAGCCGGGCCCGGATTTCCTCGCCGCCACAGCCGACCAGATTTTTGGCCAGGCTCTCGGTCACCAATTTGTTGGCCGCCGGCGAGATGTTCTGGCGCAGCCGGCCGAGAAAGTCCGGTGGGGCGACCACCACCAGTCGTTCGAAACGGTTTCTTGCCCGGGCGTTGTCGATGAACTGGCAGACTTCCCGGGCAAAGACGTCCGCCTCATGGCTCTTCAGATCGCCCTGAGGTCCCATCGCGTGGCGTCCGGTGCCGGCGCTGTCGAACGCGCGTCCTGGGCGATCGCTGGCCAGATCGCTGCCCTTCATCTGGCTCTCGGCATGCTTGAACTCGCTAATTGAGCGAAAATCGCCGCCTATTTTCAGAATTTCGAAGACATTCGCCGAAGTGCTGTCCGCCGTCACGACCCAGGTTACTGCCATATCGTGTTCTCCTCGCGTTCGATTTGATGATGATGAGGCCAGCGCCTTCCGGCCCACTCTAAATCAATAGCCGAATTTGCAGCGGCCTGCACCAGGGGACATGGAGCGGCGCCTTCGGGTAACGTTTGCGTCCATCGAATCTACGGGCCGGATCAGGATGGGAAGAACGATGCATCTGTTTGCCTCAAAGCGAAGTCGGTTGGCGGCCGGCTCCAGGATCGTCGCTATCCCGTTCGTGTTCCTGCTGGTCACGAATCCGCCCGCAGTGTTAGCCGACGATGACAACGCGTATGTGCAACAGGTACTCGCGGAACTGGATCTCAAGGAAGCACCGAACCCGGTGCGGGAGCGGCCCGGCTGGCGCAAGCCGGCACGCATCGTGGTTCGCGCGGACGCAGAACGCCTCGTCTGGCTAAAAACGGCGGCACCGGGTGTAGAGCTGGTGGCCGCGCCGACCGCCGACGCGGCGGCTGAACTGGTCGGCGACGCCGATGCGGCGATCGGCTTTTGCTCCGAAGGCCTGTTGGCCGCGGGCACCGCGTTGCGCTGGATCCAGCTGCCCTATGCTGGAGCGGAGCGCTGTCTGAGAATCCCGGCCATCGCCGGGGGCCAGATCCTGGTCACCAACGCCCAGCGGGTCTATGGGCCGGAGATCGCCGAGCACACCATGGCAATGCTGCTCAGCTTCTCGCGCGGCCTGTATCGCTATCGGACCGCACAAGATGCGCTTCGCTGGGAACGTGGGCTGGTACCCGAGGATCAGCTTTGGGAGCTGACCGGCAAGACCATGTTTGTGGTCGGATTGGGCGGTATCGGCACCGAGGTGGCGCGCCGCGCACACGCGCTGGGTATGGACGTCATCGCTACCCGTGCCAGTCGCCGCGAGGGCCCGGCGTTTGTCAGCTATGTGGGCCTGGCGGATGAGTTGATGACGCTGACACCGCGCGCCGACGTGATCGTCAACGCGGCGCCACTGACCGCATCGACGATCGATCTGTTCAACGCGGCCTTCTTCGCCGCGATGAAACCCACGGCCTATTTCATCAATGTCGGCCGGGGACGCAGCGTTGTGACCGCCGATCTGATCGAGGCGCTGGAGCAGGGCGAACTCGCTGGCGCCGGTCTCGACGTCACCGAGCCGGAACCGCTGCCCGCCGATCATCCCTTATGGACCGCGCCTAACGTCATCATCACCCCGCACGTCGCCGCGGGCTCGGATCGCCGTATCGAGCGCCTGTGGATCGTGATGCGCGAGAACCTGCGTCGCTATGTGGCCGGCGAGGCGATGTTATCAGTGGTCAGCGTGGAGCGTGGCTACTAGGTTTGCTCGGCGGGCTTGTCACTGCCGTCGGATTCATCGGCTTTGTCAGTGTCCTCACCCTTGCTCTTGTCCAGCTTGGTGATCTTGCTGCCCTCGAGCGTGAGGTTGTACATCAGGCCACGATTGGCAAACACGAACCCAACGATCGGGTCCCTGATGTTGGTCGTGTCCAGCGAGCCACCGGCGCCCAATTCAACCAGCGCCACCGAGCCGTCGACCCCGGCTTCCCAGCCCTTGCTGTTGCGGAACTTGCTCAGAGCGTCTTGCTGCATAAACACGATGATCACGGTCTTGGCCTGGGCTCCGAGCTGGAACCCGATCGAGGCGGCGGCCGTGTTGTAGTAATCGACGGTCTTGCCGCCGATACGCAGCGCGCCTTCACCGTACTCACCGCCGATACCGATACCGGCCTTGTACACAGCCGGGAACACCAGCACCCCTTTGGCCGAGGCGAGAAAATTGTCGGCGCCGTCGACTTTCTCACGGAATTTTTCCAGCGACGCATCGACCTTGATGTCGATCTCCTTGGCTGACGCGGCTTGCGCGGCGGGGGCGGCCAGGCATGCAAGCGCAGCCCCGATACAAAGCAATCCGAGCCAGGCACTGTTACGGGATATCAACGTCATCGGTTTCTCCTCGATCCTCTGCAAATCTTTCATGTTTCAGCCATCCAGCTCGTCGGTATCATACTGCCCGGTCATGCGCCGCCGCACATGCGACCAGGAGATGCCGACCGCCAGCACCAGCGACAACAGCACCAGCACGATCCAGGTAATGGACTCGACGCTGTCGGCTGGCACGATGCCAGCATCGATCACCAACCACAGCAGCGCGCCAAAAAAAGCGAAAGCCAGGATCAGACCCAGTGCGCCCAGCGAGCGCAGCGTCGCGCGGATATAGATAACCCAGCCGATCAACAACGCGATGCCCGCCAGCGCGACCAGTGGCGTGACCCCTGGCAGGTCGGCGCGCAGCCAATGGAACCAGGATATGCCGGTAGGGTTGTAGCTGAGCAACACCAATACAAGCGCTAACACCAGGCGGATGGCAAAACCCGCTGGTCCGAAATCCCGTCGTTTGTCGTTGCGTTTTTTTCCCATGCTCGCTTCGGTTCCAGATGATCGCGCTCTCGCCTTCCGCCGGTCCTTCCCGCGCTTCCACGTCGGCAAAAGCCTTGATCGCCTCTGCGGCTTTCCCGGGCCGCGCCATGCGGGCGATGTGGATCATTGCACCGCCCTCATTGAACAGCGGCTGCAGTCTGCGGCCGATAACCCGCCGGCTGCGTTGGCGAGTAGCTCGGTTTCACCGTCCCGGACTGTCTCAGTGAGGCGCCTATCAGACGGCGCCATCAAGCCAGTATATTCAATGGGCCCGCTCCGGGATATCGGCAGGAGCATCGGTGGCTTAGAATAAGCGGCCCCGTGTCAAAGCAGGTACCCAAAGCCATGGCCCGCTTGTTTGTCGAAGAATTGACCGTTATCGACTGCGCCCTGCTGGACGCGGAGCGCGGTCTGCTTGGCGAGAGCTGGCTGGTGGACCTGGAGCTGGAAGGCGAACTCGACGTCCAGGGCATGGTGTTCGATTTTGGGTCCGTCAAGCCCGCGGTGAAGGCGATTATCGACACCACCGTCGATCACCGTCTACTGGTCCCGGCGATGTCCGAGGGTTTGCGTCTGGAGCGGGACGAGGTCGAGACGCGGCTCTGGTTCGAAACCGGTGCCGGGGAAATATTTCATCGTTCACCCCATGAAGCGCTGTGCTTGCTCGAGGCGTCGGCGGTCAAGCGGCAGAACGTCGAGGCTTATCTGTCGACTGCGATCCAAGCGGTCATGCCCGCGAATGTGGCTGCCGTCGACGTGCGTCTGCGGGAAGAGGAGATCACCGGCCCGACCTATCGCTATGTCCATGGCTTGCGCCAGCATGCCGGCAACTGCCAGCGGATCGCCCATGGCCACCGCTCGCGGATACGCGTGCTGCAGGATGGCCAGCGCTGTGAGTCAGCCGAGCGCTGGCTGGCCGCTCGTTGGCGTGATATCTATCTGGGCGCCCGCGCGGATCTGCTGGGGGAGACCGAGCGGCACGGGGTATCCTGTTATCGATTTCAGTATCAGGCGCCCCAAGGAGAATTCGAACTGGTGATCCCGCGCACCCGTTGTGATCTGCTCGACACGGAGTCGACGGTAGAATGCATCGCGGATCATGTTGCAATGATGCTGAAACGACGTGAGCCAGAGGCGCATTTCCAGGTCAGGGCCTACGAGGGCGTGCGCAAGGGCGCCATTGCCGAGGCCTAGCCAATATCTGGAGTATCAACGGCGGGCTTGAACTTCCCGCCCTGTGACGCCATCCAATAGGTCAGGCCGGTCTGAATCGCAGAGCGGCAAATAGAGGATCGACCTTATGAAGCGGATTTTTCTGTTCGTGGCCACCAACGTCGCAGTGCTGGCCCTGCTGGCCGTGACCATGCAGCTCCTGGGCATCCAGGGGATCCTGGACGAGCAGGGGGTCAATCTGGATCTTGGCTCCTTGCTGGTGTTCTCGGCCGTGCTCGGTTTTGGTGGGTCGCTGATCTCGCTGGCGATTTCGAAATGGAGCGCCAAACGGATGACCGGCGCCCGGGTGATCGATCAACCGGCCAACGAGGTCGAGGCCTGGCTGGTCAATACGGTCAAGCGCCACGCGACTCAGGCCGGCATCGGCATGCCCGAAGTCGCAGTCTACGATGCGCCCGAGCCCAATGCGTTCGCCACCGGCGCCCGGCGTGACAGCGCTCTGGTCGCGGTCAGCACCGGTCTGCTCAAGAGCATGCGCAAAGAAGAGGTCGACGCGGTGCTGGCCCACGAAGTCAGCCATATCGCCAACGGCGACATGGTCACGATGACCCTGATTCAGGGCGTGGTGAACACCTTCGTCATCTTCCTCTCAAGGGTAATCGGCTTCGTTGTCGATCGCGTGGTGTTCCGCACCCAGCGTGGCTTCGGTCCCGGCTATTTCATCACCTCGATCATCGCGCAGATTCTGCTCGGCATCCTCGCCAGCACGATCGTGATGGCGTTCTCCCGTCATCGTGAGTTCCGCGCCGACGAGGGCGGTGCGCGGCTGGCCGGCAAGGAGAATATGATCTCCGCGCTACAGCGGCTCGGCGGCGGGCAGCCGGCGGAGATGCCGGCACAGCTCCACGGCTTCGGCATCTCGGGCGGGGTCGGGCAGGGGATCAAGCGCCTGTTTATGTCGCACCCGCCGATCCCGGAGCGGATCGAGGCGCTGCGCCGTGTCGCGTGACGTTTGTCTGTAACATTTTCGAAACAAAATCGACGCATGCTTGGCTGATTGTTTGGCGCGCGGAGCACCGCGAGCCGTGCGCCGGCAGTTCGCTCACTGGCGCCCCGGGGTAGTTACCACATGTTCAAGCATCTCTCGCTCGCCATCCTCCTGTGGATGGTCACGTCTGTTGCCGGGGCCGGTACCCTCGCGGTGGTTGGGTTCAACGTGGACTCCGACGACGCCAGCGATGATTTCATCGCCGCTCAGCTGCGCAAGTCGGAAGGCATCGATATCTGGGGTCTGACCGAGGTCTGGCAGAAGCAGGACTGGCCCGAGACGCTGCGCCTCGGGGCAGAGAAGGGCGGCGATACCGAGTTCGGCAGTCTCCTCGGCAGTACAGGCACCAACGACCGCATGCTGATCCTGTACCGTCGCGATCGTATGGAGCTCCTCGCCAGCGAAGAGATCCTCGAGGCGCGCGCAACCGAGCGTCACGCGGCCCCGCTGGCGGCGCATTTCCGTCCCGGCGACGGCCCCGAGTTTATGTTGGTGGTCGTGAACTTCTCCGATCAGGCAAGCCGACGTGAGCAGCAGAGCGCGGGGCTGGCCGCCTGGGCTGAGGCGCAGACGCTGCCGGTGGTGGCGGTCGGCAGCTTCAATTTCGATCTGAAAGAGGACGACAGCGACGCCGATTTCGACCGCTTCCTCGCCGGTGCCGGATGGAACTGGCTGCGACCGGAGCCCAACATCGGCACCTGGTGTGGCAATCGGGGGCGCATCGCCGACAACGTGTTGCTGGGCGGAGAGGCCCGCTCGTGGAAGAGTGATGCCTCGGTCATGTACCCGCAGAATAACTATTGCCCGGATACCGAGCGCAGCAGCGATCATCGGCCGGTGCTCGCACGCATCGCTTTCGACGGCACCGCGGCGGTGCCCGAGGCATCGATGCCGGAACGGCAGGTGCGGCCATTCCTGCCCGGGGACATGGCGGTCAAGACCGGTCTCGACGATCTAGGGAGTGACGAGGAATCCGCTCCCGTTACCCAGGAAGAGTATGACGCCCTCAAACGCCGGGTCGAGGAACTGGAAGCCGAGGTGCGGCGGCTGCAGGAGTCCGGGCAGGACGGCACCCGCTGAGCCGACTGGACGAACCCGGATTCAGGGCGCTTGCGGCACCGTCACGGTGGCGATGCCGCCGTCCCCACCGGTCCGGGTCCAGGCGAACACCAGCCCGTCACCACCTGCCGCAAGCTGGGGAAATCCCGCGCCGCGAGCCGCGCTGGTCGTATCCAGGCGACGCACCGGACCCAGGGTACCGTCGGCATCCATGCGTCGATAGCGGATTTCGGCACGACTCTCGCCGCCGCTGCCGGCCATCCAGCTGACGGCGGCGCTGTCGTCGGCGACCATGGCCACATCGACGCGGCCCATGACCCCGCCGCTGTCGATGGTCACCGGTGCGAAGAAGCTGCGGCCTCCGTCTGCAGACCAGCTGGCCTGTATCCTGGGCTCGCCCGCGCCGGTGAACCACGCCACCACCACGGCGCGACCTTTCGCGTCGATGGCGGGACCATTGACCGGGCAGCCCTCGATCCGCCAGCCGTCGGCGGCCAGCGTCCGGGGCGCAGACCATTGACCGTCCTCGAAGCGGGTATAGGAGATATCGCGGATCTCTTCGGTATCCCGGTCCCGATAGACCGCGACCACGCCATCATCGCTGACCGCGGCACCGGTCTGGCAACAGTCACAGGTCAGATGATCGATCTCCCGATCTGCGATCGCGCCTGCGCCGGGCGAGAGCAAGCCGAAGCGGAGGCTCATACCGCCTCCGTGGTCCGCATGGCCCGCATGCCCGCCCGTATCTGCCGGCGGCATGTTGCGGCCGTCCAGCCACACGGCACCGACCTTACCGGCGACCGGGAACAGGGTGGCGAATCCGTGCTCGGTGGCGCTGCGGTCATCGTGCGGCCGCCGGGGTTGGCTCCAGCTCTCACCGCCGTCGGTGGAGATCGCGATCGCCACGTCGTAGGCATAGGTGCCGCCCGGGCGCTTGACCAGCCAGTGGGCCGCGGCCAGGTCCCGGTCCAGCGGCACCACCGAGGGAAAATCCGCCCAATTCACAAACCAGCCGCGGCCCTCGGCGACGGTGCGGGCCGGTCCCCAGCGGTCCGTTTCGAACCGGGAGAACCGCAAGCGGTGAGCGCCTCCGTCCAGGGGCTCCACCCAGCTCAACCAAAGCTGATCATCGCCGCCGGCGGTGAGCCGCGGCAGGCTGGCGCCGGCCGCGGAATCCAGCGCCAGAGGCCGGGCGGCATCGGGTGCCGGGCCGCAGCCGTTGAGGATGAAAAGGAGGGCAATAAGACCCGGGCAGGGCAGGAAACGGTTCATGAGCCTATTCTACGTGTCTGAGGCTGCAAGGATAATCTGACCTGGGTCTTGGACAGGGCGGGGCCCTCGGAGTAGGCTCAGGGGAGTGATCAGGGTACTGAGACAACGTCGGCGGAAGCGTCGCACGGTGGTTTCCACCGTGGCGATGTTCGTCGTCGTGTGGGCCAACATGGCCTTGCAGCCCTGTCTGATGGCGGCTGCGCCGATGCTGCCGGCCGAGCATGAACACGGTGATTGCCCCCATTGTCCGGAAGGCAGCCATCATGTCAGCGAGGACGGGCCACGCTGCAGTTTTATCGAGGACTTTGATTTCGACGGCCGCAGTCCGTCGCTGCCGGACCTGCCTGTAGCGCTGCCCGCGCCGGCACCCGAGTGGTTGTTCACGTCGCTCCATAGCGACCAGGCGCTGCCCGCACCACCCTCCAGCGCGCTGGTCCGTGATGGCCCGCCGCTTTATCTGAGGCACTGCGTCTTTCTGAACTAGCGTCTCCCCGGACCCGAGCTTTCTTTTGCCGGTCTGTCTGAGGAGACGTCTCATGTTTGCATTTGTCCGCGGCCATTATTGCCGCGCTAATTCGATTCCGATCATCTGGCTTCTGCTGTCGATCTGGCTCGCGCCCGCCGTGGATGCGGGCTCGCTGGATCTGCATACGGCCGAGACCGTGGCGCTGGAGCGGGATGCCCGCCTGGCGGGTCTCGCCGAGCGACGGCAAGCGCTGCAGGAAGATGCAGTCGCCGCCGCCCAATTGCCGGATCCGCAGCTGCGTTTTGGCGCCTTGAATCTGCCCACCGACAGTTTTGCGCTGGACCAGGAACCGATGACCCAGATCCAGCTCGGTCTGCGCCAGCGCTTCCCGCGCGGTCACACGCGGAGTCTCAGTCGCGGTCGCGCCGAGACGCTGGCGGCGGCCGAAGCCGCCCGCGCCGACGCCCGCCGGCGCGACGTGGTTCGGGCGCTGCGGCAAGCCTGGACCGGGCGTGCGCAGGTAGCGGAGTCGCTGGAGATATTGCACGACCAGCAACTCTGGTTCGCGCAACTCGAAGAGGCCGCCACTGCCGCTTATGCGTCGGGCCGCCGCCAGCAGCACGATCTGTTACGCATTGCGATGGAACGCGATCTGCTCGATGAAGAAGCTATCCGCCTGAAGCAGATGGCGCTCGAACGAAATGCGGAGCTCGGTCGCTGGCTGGGCACTGAGGCTGACGGCGCCGACATCGGTAGGCTCCCGGTGCTGCCGATGCCGCCGGATGCCGCATCCGCCGCCGAGTCCCTCGCGCGACACCCGTTGATCCTGGCGGAACTGCACACGGTCGAGGCGGGCGGGATAGGTGTCGAACTGGCACGGCAGTCTTACCGGCCCGCGTTCGCGGTGGACGTCGCTTACGGCTTCCGTGAGGGCCAGGACAACGACGGCGACAGCCGCCCCGATTTCTTTTCCGCGATGCTGAGCTTCGAGCTGCCGCTGTTCCCAGGACAACGCCAGGACCGGCAGGTGGCGTCGGCTAACGCCCGCGAGCTCGAGCTGCGCAGCACGCTCAAGGATCGCCAGCGTGAACTGCGGCGGCAATATGACGCGGCCTTGAGCGACTGGCAGTCCCTGGAGCAACGCATCGGGTTGTTCGAGCAGCGGGTGATGCCTGCCGCAGACGCTACGGTGGAAGCCACGCGACAGGCCTACCGTAACGATGTCGCACCGTTTGATGAGCTGGTACGCGCCGAAAAGACGCTGCTGGATGCCCGTACCCGCCTGCTCCGGCTGCGCGCCGAGCGGTTGCTGGCCCAGGCGGATCTGCTCTATTTGACCGGAGAGAACCCATGACGCGCACTTATCTGATGCTCGTGGCCACGGCGCTGATCCTGACCGGTCTCGGCGCCTGCGATCGCGGCCCCGAGGCGCCCACAGCCGAGGCGGTCCAGGCTCACGCGCTGGCTCACGCCGAGCCCGGCTACGTCTGTCCCATGCATCCCCAGGTGCGCTCGGACGAACCCGGCAGTTGCCCGATCTGCGGCATGGATCTGGTGCTGCGCCAACAGGAACCGGTCGATGAAGAGACGACCACCGTCCGCATCAGTCCGCAGGTGCGCAACAATCTCGGCGTGCGTGTGGCAGCCGTGGTGCTCGAGCCGCTGCCGCGGGTCGTCGACGCGGTCGGCCAGGTCGCTTATGACGAAAGCCGCGTGCGCCACATCCACGCCCGCGCCGAGGGCTGGGTGCAGCGCGTGCATGTCAGTTCCGTTGGTGATCGGGTGAGCAAAGGCGAACCGCTGGTGGAGCTGTTCTCGCCGTTGCTCGAATCGGCCCAGCAGGAGTTTCTCCAGGCCCTGCGCATGGGCGGCGATAAGCTGGTCACCGCGTCAGAAAATCGCCTGCGTGCGCTGGGCATCAGCAAGAGCGAGATCGAACGTCTGCGCAGGGAGCGCAAGGTCGATGGTTACATCGTCTTTCGCAGCGACATGGACGGCGTCGTGATCAAGCTCGATGCACGCGAGGGCATGCATGTGCGGCCGGATACGGACATGGTGGTGATGGCGGATCTGGAACAGGTGTGGATAGAAGCCGATGTGCTGACCCGCCAGGCCGGCTGGCTGGCGCCGGGATTGCCCGCGACCGTGACTCTGGATCAGAGCGAAGCGCCCGCCCTGAGGGGCGAGCTGGCCTATGTTTACCCGGAGGCCGATCCGGTTACGCGCGCCGTACGCGTCCGGCTCTCCTTTGCCAACCCGGGAGGACAGCTCAAACCCAACAGTTTCGCCACCGTCAGGGTCCGTGAGCGTGACGTGGCGCCGATGCTCCAGGTGCCGCGCGAGGCACTGATCCGCACCAGCCGCGACACCCGCGTCATGGTCGATGTGGGCGACAACAGATTCCAGCCACGTGTGGTGACTGTGGCCTACGAGTCGGGGCAGATGGCCGCGATCAGCGACGGCCTGGCGCCGGGCGAGAACGTGGTCGTATCGGGTCAGTTCATGCTCGACTCGGAGGCCAGCCTGCGCAGCGAGCTGCGTCGGGTCAGCGGCGAGGACGAACTGCCAGCACCGGACGGGCACGAGCAATAGGAGACCCGGCATGATCAAGGCCATCATTCTCTGGTCGGTCCGCAACCGTGTCGTGGTGCTGCTGCTGGCGCTGCTGATCGCAGCCTGGGGCGTGGTCAGCCTGCGCCACACACCGGTGGACGCGATCCCGGATCTGTCCGACGTTCAGGTCATCATCCGCACCAGCTTCCCCGGTCAGGCACCCGGCGTCGTCGAGGATCAGATCACTTATCCGCTCGCCACCTCGATGCTGGCGGTGCCCGGCGCCACCACGGTCCGCGGCTATTCTTTTTTTGGCGATTCTTTTGTCTACGTGTTGTTCGAAGACGGCACCGACCTCTATTGGGCGCGCAGCCGTGTACTGGAATATCTGAATCAGGCCGCCGCGGTGCTACCGGCGGAGGTCAAGCCGGCCTTAGGCCCGGATGCGACCGGGGTCGGCTGGGTGTTCCAGTACGCGCTTGTCGACCGCAGTGGGCAGACCGATATCGCCGAGCTGCGCAGCCTGCAGGACTGGTTTTTGAAGTACGAATTACAGTCGCTGCCGGGCGTGGCCGAGGTCGCGAGTGTGGGCGGCATGGTGCGCCAGTACGAGATCGTGCTCGACCCCCAGCGCATGCGTACCTGGGGTGTGTCATTGAACATGGTGCGCGAAGCGGTGAGTGCCGGTAACCGCGAGGTCGGCGGTTCGGTCATCGAAATGGGCGAAGCCGAGTACATGGTGCGCGCCACCGGCTATATCAAAAGCCTGGAGGAGCTGCGCGCGCTGCCGCTGTCACTCGCCACCGGTGGCGTACCGGTACTGCTCGGCGATGTGGCCGAGGTCCGCTTCGGGGCGGCATCCCGGCGCGGTATCGCG
>CAJHYD010000061.1_pt1 | contig 19446 bp, 12 predicted proteins | sample 9198701 | NCBI WGS metagenome assembly CAJHYD01 (sample SAMEA7708365, study PRJEB35096) | sediment metagenome | biome: marine neritic benthic zone biome [ENVO:01000025]; feature: sediment [ENVO:00002007]; material: shallow marine sediment [ENVO:03000034] sea grass bed [ENVO_01000059] ...
CGCCGGTGATCCCCCCTCTGAGTCCCCTCGAGGTCCCCGTCATCCCGCACAAGATCAAGGATTTCGAGAAGATAACGATCAGCCGCAATCGCTGTCTGCTGTGCCATCTTGCTCCCGAGATGATCGGCGAGCCCGTGCTCGAGGGCGAGCCCACGCCGATACCGGCCAGTCATTATCCGGAAGGTCCGAAGCCGGGCGCGGAGGCCCAGGTTGCCGGCAGCCGCTGGGTCTGTACCCAATGCCACGTCGCCCAGGCGGACACGGACCTCCTGGTCGGCAATACGACCGTCGAGTAGATGGCCGGACCGGTCGATCCAAGCCGTCGGGCTTTTCTCAAAGGGCGAATCGGAGAACAGGCAGGAGGATCACGCCTGGGTCCCGCTCCGCCCTGGCTGACCGAGCGGATCTCGGCCGCGACCTGCCAGACGTGCAAGCAGCCTTGTCTCGGCGCCTGTCCGGAACGCATCATCAGGTGTCACCCGGACACGCATCCACAGGCCGGCCTGGCCTACCTGGATTTCACCGCCGGCGCCTGTACGTTTTGTCACGCCTGTATCGATGTCTGCCCCGAAGCCATCGATCTGGTCCGTTCGGGCCGGCCTCTGCCCCCGGTCCATCTTGATAGCGACCGCTGCCTGGCCGCGAAGGGCGTCCTGTGCGTGATCTGTGTCGCCCGTTGTCCCGAACGCGCCCTCGTGAGTCAGCCCGGCGGTCTGGTCTCTGTCCGGGATGAGGCCTGCACCGGGTGTGGCGCCTGCATCTCCCCCTGTCCGACGGACGCTCTCGAAATCCAGGCCCGGCGCAGACCCTCTGATTAGTACCCTCAGACCGATGAAGACCGCCATGTGCGCGGTCTGATCCGTATTATTGGTTAAAAATAAGTAGTTGCTAAAGTAGGAATAACTAATATATTATCCCTCCATCAATCTGCGGAGGGTATGCCCATGACCGGACAACTCGACTGGCTGCGCGGCGGCACCGTGCTGGCTTTCGCGTTCCTGATCGCCGTGTGGCTGGTGAAGCCTATCGGCGTGTCGACCCAATTCGTGATCGCCGATGGCATGGCCTGGGATCTCGTCAACCCCTCACTGGTAGTGGAGGACCCGGAGACCAAGACCGGCTACAACAGCGACAACGCCTATCTGGCCAAGAGCGGCGGCAAGTACGCAAAGAATGTCGCCAATCCGATCAACTATTCGTTCATCTTCGTCCTCGCCATGGTGTTCGGTGCCTGGCTGTCCCGGATGACCCGGGGGCCGCAGCCTTCGAAGGCCGACCGGGTCGCGCCCCGGGTCTGGCGCAACCGCTTCGGTGACAGACCGATGGCTCGTTATGCCCTGGCTTTCGCCGGCGGCTTCCTGGTGCTTTACGGCGCCCGGCTGGCCGGGGGCTGCACCAGCGGCCATATGATGAGCGGCATGATGCAGACTTCGGTGTCCGGCTATCTGTTTGCCATGACGACGTTCGCCACCGGTATCGCGGCGGCATTGACCCTGTACCGCCGCGGCGACGGCCATCGCTAGGAGACGCTCATGGAAATCGTATTGGCAATCTTTCTCGGCACCCTGTTCGGCTTCGTCCTGCATCGGGTCGGCGCCTCCAATCCCGAAAACATCATCAATATGCTCCGGCTGACGGATCTTCATCTGATGAAGACCATCCTGTTCGCGATCGGCCTGAGTTCCAGTGTGCTGTTCCTGGGCATGGCCATCGGTTTTATCGACCCGGGCCACCTGTCGGTCAAGGCCAGCTTCAACGGCGTCCTGCTCGGCGGTGCGCTGCTCGGTCTCGGCCTCGGATCCGTCGGCTATTGCCCCGGAACCGGCCTGGCCGCCATGGGTGACGCCCGCAGGGACGCCGTGGCCTTCGTGTTCGGCGGGCTCGCCGGCGCCTTCGCCTACATGCTGAGCTATCCGGCCGTAAAGGCCACCGGCCTGCTCGATCCTATCGCCGGCGGCAAGAGCACGCTGGCAGCCACCGGCAACGAGTCATATGTCACGCTGGTGCCCGGTGTTCCCGGCTGGATGCTGGCATTGGGTATCGGCATCCTGCTGATGGGCATCGCCTGGGTCCTGCCCGGACGGCCGGGCAGTGGCGTACGTCCTTTGCCTCACGGCCTGCCGGCGAACTAAGGTCTCCGGGCATTATGTCGTAGCGGACCGTGGACCCATCTCTGAATAGAAGTTGGTCCACTGTTCCCAATCCAAATCCGGGGCGAATATCCGAGTCCCCTCAGGGCCGCGCCGGCAACGGTCTTCCTGCCAGCACGATCGAATAAGCCTCTACCCGGTAGGTCGATGTGGCGATTCCGGGCGCGGCATCGGGCGGGTGGATGTCGCCGGGCGACGCCAGAGACGTGTCGATTAGCAGCCGCCACGATGCGTCACCGGCCCCTGTCGGCGGCAGCATGAATTCCAGCGGCTCCCGGAATGCATTGCCCATGATGTGCATCTCACGACGCCGGTTCATGCCGATAAAGGTCGCCGCCAGCGCATGCGAACGGTCCGACCAATCCGGCTCGTTCAGATGTACCCCATGCCACTTGAACTCCGTGTTCTCGAGCAGCTGTTTCAGCGTGACCTGATCCCGGATCAGTGACATGTCCAGATTGAGTCGGTAGTGGATCAGATAGCGCAGGAAACGTGACACGTCGCCGTGGCGCTCCATCAGACTCCAGTCCAGCCAGCTCAGCTCGTTGTCCTGGCAATAGACGTTGTTATTGCCCCCCTGTGAGCGCCTCATCTCGTCGCCCATCAGGATCATCGGCGTGCCCATGGACATCATCAGGATGGTGAGGAAGTTCTTCACCTGGCGGTTGCGCAGGGCTTCCACGTCCGCATCGTCGGTCGGGCCCTCGACGCCGCAATTCCAGCTGTAGTTCTCGTTACACCCGTCCCGGTTGTCCTCCCGATTGGCTTCGTTGTGTTTGCGGTCATAGGAGACCAGGTCGTTCAGGGTGAAGCCGTCGTGACAGGTGACAAAGTTGATGCTCTGGCCGGGTTCGCGATCGTCGTGGCTGTAGAGGTCCGGGCTGCCCAGCATGCGGGTCGGCAATAGCTGCAACACGCCGCGATCGCCGCGGACGAATCGCCGGATATCGTCCCGGAACTTGCCGTTCCACTCGGTCCAGCGGTCGCCGATAAAGTTACCGACCTGGTAAAGCCCGCCCGCGTCCCAGGCTTCGGCAATGATCTTGGTGCCGGCGAGGACCGGATCGGTCTCGATCGCCCAGAGCACTGGCGGGCTGTGGGAGGGCCGGCCCGATTCGTCGCGGGCCATCACCGACGCCAGGTCGAAGCGGAAGCCATCCACGTGCATCTCCTCGACCCAGTATCTGAGGCTGTCGAGGATTAACCGGCGCACGATCGAATTGTTTGCATTCATGGCATTGCCGGTGCCGCTGAAATTCGAGTAGTGCTCCGCCTGTTCTTCGAACAGGTAATAGATGTGGTCTTCCAGACCCCTGAAGCAGAAGGTGGGGCCGCGATCATCGCCCTCCGCCGTGTGGTTGTAGACCACGTCGAGGATGACCTCGATGCCTGCGGCGTGCAGTGCCTTGACCATGTCGCGGAATTCGGTGACTGCGGCGAGCGGCTCGCGCGCCACGGCATAGCCGGCGTGGGGGGAAAAAAACGAGGCCGGGCTGTAGCCCCAGTAATTGGAAAGACCCGGCGGACAGTCCTGCTCGTCGAACTGGTAGACCGGCAGCAGCTCCACGGCTGTCACGCCTAGTTCCTGGAGATACGGGATCTTTTCGATGACGCCCCGGTAGGTCCCCCTCAGATCCGTCGGCAGACCGGAGGACGCATGGCGGGTGAAACCGCCGACGTGCATCTCGTAGATCACCGACTCTGAATAGGGGCGCTGGAGCGGCTGGTCACCCTGCCAGTCATAGTCCTCGTCTCCGATCAGCACGCTTTTCATGGCCTTGCCCAGATTGGCACCGGGACGGGCCGCGGCGGCCCGTTCATAACCCGCGCCGGTCGCTACGCTGCGTCCGTAAGGGTCCAGCAGGAGTTTGTTTCCATCGAAGCGGAGCCGTCGCGACGGCTCCCAGGGTCCCGCGACCCGGTAGCCGTAGAGCTGGCCCGACTCCAGCCCGGGCACACAGATATGCCAGTAGTGGTAAGTCCGGTTGACCAGCGGGTCGAGCGTGATGATCCGGGACGGCGCGTCATCGTCCACGTCGTCAAAAAACAGGAGTTCTACCGAATCTGCATTCTTGGAGAACACCGAGAAATTCACGCCATCGGCGCAGAAACTCGGCCCGACGGGACCGGGGCTGCCCCGCAAGGTGTCGCTCATGGTCGCCACCCCCTTCGGCCAGGTCTGATTCGCTCGACCATCAGTATAGACCCGCGCGTCCTTACCACCGGGCCGGTGGTGAACCTCAGAGCACGAATACCGCCGCGCTGCGCGCACCGACCTGGATGATCCGGATGCCGTCCGGCGACAGGGCAGCCGGCGTGCCGTCACCAAACAGCACACGCGCCTCGCCCGGGCCCGGGTCCGGGAGCCTGACCGTCAGATCTGTCCTGGGCGTGTCCGAGAAATTCGCTACCACCACGATGCGTTGCTCATCCGTAAACCGCTCGTAGGCGATCACATCGCCGGACCCTTCCACGACCAGCGGCCGATAGCCACCGCTGGACAGCGCAGGATGGGTCTTGCGTAACCGGATCAGGTCCCGGTAGAGGTTCCACATGGAGTCGGGATCCGCCTGTTGTCCGGCAACATTCATCTCCGGTTTGGCCTTGCGGTTGGTCTTCCAGGGTGTGCCGTCGGTGAACCCGCCGTCTTCGGTCCAGCGCATCGGGGTGCGCTTCTCCGGATCCTCGTCACCCGGCCCGTTGACCAGCCCGAGCTCTTCGCCGTAGTAGACGAATGGCACGCCGGGCAGGGTGAACAGCAGCGACGCGGCCAGTCGTGCCCGCTCCGGACGCCGGACCTGCGTCGCCACCCGCACCATGTCGTGGTTGGTGAGGAAGATCGCGTCCAGCGCGTGGGGCGGGTAGTAGTCCGCCACGTCGCAGAGCGTCTCCTGGATCAGGCCCGGCGTGTCGTCACGGGCCCCGCCGACGATGGCCGCGGCCAGGTCGAAATTGAAGTTGATGTCCAGCTGGGAGTGGGGTGTCTCGCCGAAGAACGGCGCGACCTCGTCCACGGTGGTCCAGTTCTCACCGATAAAGATGGTGTCGGGGAACTCCTCGCGCACCTCGCGGGCAAACTCGATCCACCAGTCGTGGGTCTCGGGCGATCCCCCCGCTTTCGATTCATCGCCAGCCTCGATAATGTGGCGGGAGGCGTCGAGACGGAAGCCGTCCAGACCCCGGGCCAGCCAGCGCCTGGCGATGGCGATCATCTCGGCCCGGACCTGCGGGTTCTCGAAATTGAGATCGGGCATCTGGCTCCAGAACAGCCCATAGTAATAGAGCGGCAGGCGTGGGGACTTGTGCCAGGTCTGCGACGCAGACCAGGGCTGTGTCCAGCCCGGATCGTCCTCACGCCAGACATACCAGTCATGGAAGGAATCGTCCGCGGACACATTGGCCTGGACGAACCAGGGATGCCACGCCGAGGTGTGATTGACCACCAGGTCCATGATCACCCTGATGCCGCGTTTGTGCGCTTCGACCAGCAGGCGGTCGAAGTCCGCCTCGCTGCCGTAGTCCAGCTCGACCCGGTCGTAATTCAGCGTGTCGTAGCCATGGTAGCTGGGCGACTCGGTGATCGGCAGCATCCACAAAGCGTCGATGCCCAGATCCGTGTCGGTGTCCGGATCGCCATCGTTGAGATAGTCCAGCCGCGAGGTCAGACCGTTGAAGTCACCGATGCCATCATCGTCGGAGTCCTGAAAGCTGCGGACAAAGACCTGGTAGAAGACCGCTTCCCTGGCCCAGTGGTCGAGGTCGCCGGCCGTGTATTCCAGCGGGCAGATTTCGGCGCTTGCGGCCTCGGGGACGGTGGAGCCAAAGACGGCGGCGACCATCAACAGGCAGGTGAATAGTGGTGAACGGGACAGACGTATCGACGAGTCTTTCACTGGCTGAATCTGTCCTGTCTATGTGCCGGCGTCATGGTCGTCACGATCCAGATGTCGCCGGATCCGGCGCACCAGCCCCCACACTGTGAGGATCACGATCGGCACGGCGCCGCCGACCGCAATATGCGAATTGATCGGCGCGCCCGACGATTCGAGCGCATCGAACAGGATCTTGAGCAACGCGATGGTGTAATAACTGATCGCCGCCACGGACAGGCCTTCGACGGTCTGCTGCAATCTCAGCTGCATCCTGCTACGCCGGTTCATCGCCGTGAGCAGACCCTGGTTCTGTGTTTCGATGTTGACGTTGATCCGCGCCTGCAGCAGTTCTCCCGCCCGTCCGACCCGTTTCGACAGATTTTCCAGGCGGTCTTCCATCGCAAAACAGGTCCTAACGCCGGGGCCGAGACGACGCTCGAGGAACTTGGCCATGCTGGACATGCCCGGGTAGTGTTCCTCGCGCAGATTGGCGAGGATGCCGTTGACCAGGCTGTAATACGCGCGCGTAGCGCCAAAGCGATAATTGGTCGTCGAGCGATGATGCTCCACTGTCGCCGCCAGGCCAGAGAGTTCCGCCAGCAGCTGACGCTCGTCCTCGGCGGATTCGATGGTCATGAACCGGTCCATTATCGCGGCCAGCTCCGTGTCCAGACGGGTGGTTTCCGTGGCGAGACTTCGAGCGGCTGGCAAGGCCAGCAGCGACACCACCCGGTAAGTCTCCAGATCCAGCAGCCGCTGCACGGTGCGGCCGGCCTGAAACGGACTCAAACCGTTGTCCCGGATCAGGAAGCGGCTAAATCCGTCCCTATGCATGCGGAACGTGGTCCAGGCAGAGGCCCGGCCGTCGCTCAGGCGGCTGCCGATGACGAGCTGGCCCTCGAACCAGTCGGCGAGTTGTTGGCTGCTCGGTTCGGGCATCTCCTGTGGCATCAGGGCCACATGAGTCGCCACCACCAGGCTGCCCGGGATCGCGTCGACCCAGTCCTCGGGCAGCAGGCTGAACGCGGTGTCTTCAAACGGTACCGGTCGGTCCCCCTGACGCAGGACCGTCAGTGAGCAGAATTCCGTGTGTTTCTCCCAGCGTAATTCGAAGCCGCCGAAGTGGCCCTGGAAATGATTGGCGCCCGGCGTGGGCGCCGTCGTGGCATAACGTTTCGCCAGCCGGACGATATGCGCATGGCTGGACGCCATCTGTTCGAGATCGGTTAAAAACACCAGGTGCGAGGCACGGACCGGCACCTCCAACAGCGGGGTAGGCCGCGCATGCAGCTCGCCGTAGATTTCCTCACGCAGCGGGTGAGGTGTGAGGCGGGTAATCACGGCGGGGTCTCGGTCAAGCGTCATGGGGAATATCCTAAGAGATCGCCCATGAGTGTACCTTCGGCGTGATCCAAGCTCGACCGATTATCGGTCGATCGATCGCGCCCGTCAGGCGGCACCAGGCAGATCCACCCGATCTTCCGGATCCAGCTCGCTGCGGATGCTCAGCCGCATCAGATCGCGGAAGTTGGACACCGCGATAAAAAACTCGCGCATCATCAGCACCCAGTAGTACATGCCGCGGCGGGTGAGATACCAATTTTCGCCATCATCGCGGATACCGCCCAGCAGCCGGAAGGCGGCGAAGTCCTTCCACAGCGTCTTCGCAAAGCGTCCGCCCCAGCGGGCTTCCGCCTCGGCCTTGTTGAGCTTCAGGCTGAACAGCTTCATCAGGAAGTAATAACGCATGCGGTCATGTTCGCTGAATTCCGAGTAGCGGGTGATGCCGGAGTGGCCGCTGTCGATCAGGCGGATGTAGCGGTTGATCGAAAACGATGCCGCGTACAGCCGGCCGCGCAGATAGCTCATCGCACCGCTGCCCAGCCCGATGTAGTCCTCGTGCTCGGTGATGTACTCGTCGATGGCGCCGTCCCCGCGGGAAAAGCACCAGGCAGAACTCGGTGAGTAGCTTGCGGGCAGTCGATCGAGGATGTCGAAGTAGAACTGTTTCTCGCGGCCGTAACTGACGCGGCCCATGTCTTTTTTCATCGCCACCGTGGTAGAGCGCGAGCCCATCAGTGGATAGCAGGAGATCTGATCGACCTCGATCTGCCGCGCCAGGATATCGATATCGCGGCGCATCGATTCGATGGTCTGGTGGGGCAGGTTGAAAATCAGATCCACGTTCAGGGTGTCGAACATGCCCTGGACGGTCTCCAGCCTGTCACGGATGGCCGCCCCGCCGCCGTATTTATCCCGTCGCTCCATTTCCTGCAGAAGACGGTCCTCCAGGCTCTGCACGCCAACGGACAGGCGATTGACGCCGGCGTCCCGAAGCATCTGCAGCCGCTCGGGGACCAGGTCGTCGGGGTTGGTCTCGATCGAGACTCTCTTGACCGGGCTCAGGCTCCGCACAAGCTCGATGGTCCTGGCCAGCTCCGGCGGGTCTACCGTCGGTGTGCCGCCGCCAACGTAGATCTCGCTGAAGCGAAAGCCGGCTGCATGAGCCATCCGGATCTCGCTCCGCAGCGACTCGAAATAGCGCTTGGCCTTGTCTTCCTTGAAGCGTACCCGATGGAACGAACAGAAGGGGCACAGCACCACGCAGAACGGGATGTGCAGATAGAGCATCAGGCGCTCCGCAGGATCGCCCGGCGGGACCTCGATAAAGTGACCGATATTTTCCAGACGCGCGTATTGATCGCTGATCCTGCGCAATACGGTGGTCATGGCTCGTTCTATCAGCACGTTTTCTATCTCTCGCTCGCGCGCAGCCGATTACCGGCGGCATTACTTCTGCGGGAGCCGCCGGGATGTTTGGGCACGGAGTGCAATATTACTGTGGCCGGCGCCGTCGTCCATGGCTGGCTTGTTGGCGCAGGCGACTCGGAGTATGCAGGGCGATTCGGCACCCGCCCGCTCGGGGTCAGACCGTTTGTGGCCTCGCCCCTGCAACATCGCGCGTATCGTTATTGCGCCGCAACCGGTGTCGACTCATGCGCTGCTGGCCTGGCTGCCGGGGTTACTCTGTATCCGGACGGCTTCCAGCGCGGTCAGGAACCTGTCCGTCCATGCGCCGATGTCATTTAGCCGCAGCTGGCCCATCATCGAACGATAGCGCTCCTGGCGTTCGCCAAGCGGCATGTTGGCGGCGCGCTGGATCGCTTCGGCGACGCCCTCGGTGTCGTAGGGGTTTACGATCACGGCGGCATCGAGTTCTTCTGCGGCGCCGGCCAGATAGGACAGGATCAGCGCGCCAGGATCGTCGGGGTCCTGGGCGGCGACGAATTCCTTGGCCACCAGATTCATCCCGTCACGCAGCGGTGTCACCAGCCCGATGCGAGCGATACGGAACATCCCCATCAGCATGCTGCGGGAGAAACCGCGGTTGAGATAACGGATCGGCGCCCAGTCCGGTTCGGCAAAGCGGCCGTTGATGTTGCCCGCCAGTTGCTCCAGTTCCTCGCGGATGTCCTGATAGGCGCGCACGCCGCTGCGGGTCGGTGGTGCGATCTGCATAAAGACCAGACGGCCCCGGGTATCCGGATAACTGGTTAACAACTCGCCAAACGCGCGGAAGCGTTCCGGCAGGCCCTTGCTGTAATCCAGCCGGTCGACACCGATGACCAGCTCTCGTCCTACCAGTCCGTCCTCCACGCGTTTCACCGTCGCACTGGTGACCGCGCGTTCGGCCATCTGCGTCACCCCCGGTACGTCAATGCCGATAGGGAATGCCGCCGCCGTGAACTCACGGCCGCAGGCTCGGAAGCGGTCATAACCGAGGCGGGCCTCGAGGAAGCCGACCCGTGCCAACCCCTCGATAAAGCTGCGCACGTCGCTGCCGGTCTGGAACCCGATGACGTCATAACGCGTCAGCATATCGAGGATGAGGCGGTGTCCAGGCAGGGTACGCAGCACATCGATATTCGGGAACGGGACATGCAGGAACAAGCCGATCGGATTCTCGATACCGGCATTGCGCAGTTCCCCGGCCAGCGGGATCAGGTGATAGTCGTGGGCCCAGATGACGTCGTCAGCCTGCAGCAGCGGGCGTAGCTTGCGCGCGAACAGCGCATTGACGCGCTGATAGGCGTGACCGAAGCGCCGCTCGTAATGGAAGAAGTTGAGCATGTAATGGCATAGCGGCCACAGGCAGCCGTTGGAATAGCCATTGTAATATTCCTCGAATTCCGACTCATCGATATCGATCGTGGCGTAGCTCACTTTGCCGCGTCTGATCACGGTCGGATCCTTGGGCTCGCCGTGGCAGGTCTTGCCGCCCCATCCGAACCACACGCCGCCCTGTTTGCGCAAAGCGGCGAGCAGCCCTACCGCCAGGCCGCCAGCGGTCTTGCCAGTCCTGGGATCGGCGACGCGGTTCGATACGGCGATCAGGCGGCTCAAAATGCGGTCTCCCAGGGTTCGCTCAGGCGCAGCGCAGCGTTGATGATACCGACCATGCTGTAGGTCTGGGGGAAGTTGCCCCACAGCTCGCCAGTCCTGGGGTCGAGATCCTCAGACAACAGGCCGCTGTGGTTGCGGTTCGCAAGCATGTGCTCGAACATCTTGCGCGCCTCATCGATGCGGCCACAGTCGGCGAGCGCGTTGATATACCAGAAGGTGCAGATGTTGAACGCGTTCTCCGGCTCGCCGAAATCATCGGCGGAGCGGTAACGGAATACGTGGCCGTCCTGCAGCAGCTCGCGCTCGACTGCCGCGATCGTGCCGAGGAAGCGCGGATCGTCCGCCGGCAGGAAACCGAGCTCATGGACCAGCAGCATGCTGGCATCGAGATCGTCGCCGTCAAAGCTGTCGACAAAGCAGTTGCGTTTCTCGTTCCAGCCGCGGCTCAGGATCATGGCGCGGATGCGTTGCGCGTGTTCGCGCCAGAAAAGGCTGCGTTGTTCGAGCCCCAGATGGGCCGCGATCCGCGCCAGTCGATCGCATCCCGTCCAGCACATCAGGCTGGAGAAGGTGTGCACCCTGGCCCGGCCCCGGTACTCCCAGATGCCGGCGTCGGGCTGGTCATGGAACTCGACCGCGCGCTGCCCGAGGACTTCCAATAGCTCGAACTGGTCGACGCCACCGGTGATGGACAGACGCCGGTCGAAGAAGAATTGGGTGGCGGACATGATCACCGAGCCGTAGACGTCGTGCTGGATCTGTTCGTGAGCCTGGTTGCCGACGCGGACGGGTCCCATGTCGCGATAACCCGGCAGCGAATCGATCATCCGCTCGGTCAGCGCCGCCTCGCCGCGGATGCCGTAGACCGGCTGCAGCATCCCGCTGTCGGTCGCGGCCGCCAGGTCCAGGATATAGCGGAGATACGCTTCCATGGTGTTGGTAGCGCCAAGCCGATTCAGCGCGTGGACGACGAAAAAACTGTCGCGCAGCCAGCAGAATCGATAGTCCCAGTTGCGCTGAGTCCCTGCCGCTTCCGGGACCGAGGTGGTCATCGCCGCGACCACCGCGCCGGTGTCCTCGAAGGTGCAGAGCTGTAAAGTGATGGCGGCCCGGATGACCGCGTCCTGCCACTCGAATGGGATTGAAAGGGTACGCACCCAGGCATGCCAATAGTCCCGGGTGCGCTCGTAGAAGCGGCGGCTGATGGTCATCACCGAGTCACGCACGCTCTCGTCTGGCCCGAGGATAAAGGCCAGCGGCCGGGTGAGGATAAAATTGCGCTCCGCAAGCACGTGGCTGATCGACGCGTCGGTGGTCAGGCGCAGCGTAATCTGCGAGCCCACATAGCGGATGTGATTGCTGCCGAACGTTATCGTCGGGGTTTCCGCCCGGTAGTCGCTGGCCGGGCGCAGGCGGATCGTGACTCGCGGATTGCCTTCCAGCGGCTCGACATAGCGGACGATAGTGGTGGGGCGGAAATGGCGATCGAACATGAGGAATCGCGGTGCGAAATCGACGATCTTGATCGCGCCGCCATGGCGGTCGCGCAGCACGGTCTCGAGGATCGGCGTATTGGTCAGGTAATGCTGCTCGGTGGACACCAGATCTTCCAGTAGCACGTCGAAGAAGCCAGTCTGGCTTTCTCCGTCGCCGCCCAACAGATCGCAAAAGACCGGGTCACCGTCAAAGCCCGGGTAGCAGGACCAGACGATCCGTCCCTGCGGGTCGATAAGGGCCGCGGTCTGGCAGTTACCGATCATGGCCAGATCAAGCGTCGACATGGTCCGTCTCCAGTTGCCCTTGTTGATCCCCGAGGAGGTTCCTTTCCAGCCAGCCCAATTGCTGATTCACCGTCTTAACATACCGGAATCTGGCATAGCGACACCTTATGGAATAGGGCTGGGTTTGCCAACCCGACAAGATCTGCCGGCTTTCCACCGGAGATGTTTACCCGATGATGCTCGCTGGTGGTCTCGGGCGCTGTGTCCGTTAGCGGAATCGGCTGTCTCAGGGCACGTCCGGGCCCGCTGGCCGGAGTCACCGGACTAACTGGCGGTGTCGTTTAGGCGATAATGGTTTCTGAAAACCGCAGGTGCTTCCAGATTCTGTCCGTGACCGAGCCTGAGTCGGCGTCCACGCAGGGCATCCCGCCCCGAGCCGGTTCCGATAACATAGCGGCCTCGTGCGGCCGCGGTCGTGCGGTGAACTCCGAATCTGTTGAAAGGTGCGTAGGACAGATGTCCAGAAGAATGCCATTGATCCTGTTGCTTGCCTGGAACCTGGCGGGGGCCCAGCCGGCCCCGGCTCCGGTCGTGGTGGAGCAGGTCGTACTCGCCTCGGCGCTGGATCAGCTTGCGCTCACCGGCACCGCGACCGCGCGGAGGACCTCGTCGATTTCCCCGTACTCGGAAGGTCTGGTCATCGACATGCGCGTCGACGTTGGCGATGTGGTCGCCGAGGGTCAGGTGCTGGCGCGGCTGGATGGGGTGATCGCCGGTCATGAGCTGACTCGGGCCGGCGCCGCGCTGGATGAGGCCCGGGCGGAGCTGAGTGACGCGATCCGGCGCCGGGACGAGGCGGCGCGGGTCCATGCGGACAACCTGATCGCCGCCAGCACCTATGAGTCCGCCGTGGCCGATGCGGACATCCAACAGGCTGTAGTGGCGCGACTCGAGGCCGAGTTTGCGCGCCAGCAGGAGATCGTCCGTCGTTACACGGTGCGTGCACCTTTCGCCGGCGTGATCGCGCAAAAGTTCGCGGAGGTCGGTCAGTGGGTGCAGCGCAGCCAGGCCCTGTTCGAGCTGGTCGACGCGGAGGTGCTGCGGGTCGATGTGCCGGTTCCTCAGGCGTATTTCGCCAGTGTCGGCGTGGGTACGCCAGCGACGGTGCGTTTTGATGCGCAGGCCGGCAAACCGATCGAGGCTGTGGTCACCACCCGGGTTCCGATCGGCGATCCGGCGGCCCGTACCTTTGTCGCCCGTCTGGAGATCGATAACAGCAAAGGCGAATTCGCCCCCGGGATGTCGGTGCGGGTAGCGCTTCGCCCCGGCGACGAGCAGTGGGGGGCCGCCCTGCACGTGCCGCGCGACGCCCTGGTTCGCCTGCCGGACGGCAGCTATCGATTGTGGCTGGCGGCGGGCAATGGAGATCAGGCCACCGCCCGCGCGACCACCGTACAGATCAGGCGTTTTAGCGGCAGCTTCGCGGTTATCGATCCGGGCACTGGCGCGGGCGAGGTCAGGCCTGGCGACCGCGTGATCGTCCGTGGCAACGAATCGCTGACCCCTGGTCAGCCGATCAACATCGTCGCGGCGGGGCCCTGAACGTGTTCCGGCGCATCCTCGAAAATCCGATCCTGGTAGCCGTCGGCGCCAGCCTGATCGTGCTGCTGGGTGTGTTCTCGGTGATCCGGGTGCCGGTCCAGCTGATCCCCGATCTGGACGTGCGCGCGGTCACCGTGGTGACGCGCTGGCCCGGCGCGACGCCCCAGGACGTGGAACGGGAGATTCTGGTCGAGCAGGAGGAATATCTCAGCAATATTGCGGGCATCGACCGCATGCTGTCCCGCGCCTCCATGGGCCAGGCCCGGATCGAACTCGAGTTCCCGTACGGGACCGATATCGACGACGTATTGGTGCGGGTCAACAACGCACTAACCCAGGTGCCGTCCTATCCGGAGAACGTAGACGAGCCGCGCATCATCGCCAACTCCTACTCCGACAACTCGTTCGTGTTCTTCGGCATCTTCCCGCTGCCGGGCAACGACGGCGATATCAATACGTTCTACGATGAGATCGACGATCAGGTGCGGGTACAGATCGCGCGGGTCCCCGGAGTCTCCGAGGCTGACCTGCGTGGCGGCGTCGAGCGCCAGATGCGTATCTACGTCGATCCCGTGCGGCTAGCCGATCGTCGCATCTCCATCGATCAGGTGCGCAACGCGATCCGCGGGCGCAACCGCGACGTGTCGGGCGGTGATCTGGATGCGGGTAAGAAGCGCTATGTGATGCGTACCATCGGTCGCTTCCAGACCGTCGAGGAGATCAACGATCTGGTGATAGCGCCACGCGGTGACGCGCTGGTGCGTCTGCGCGATGTCGGCTATGCGCAGCTGGATTTCGCCGAAAAACAACGCATCGGCTATCTCAATGAACGTCCGGTGGTGGTGATGACCATCCGCCGCGAGCCGGGATCCAACATCGTCGCCGTCCGTGATGCGGTAAAGCAGCGCATGGAGGAGCTCAACGAGAGCGCGCTGGCGCCGCTCGGCCTGACCAGCCAGATGTTTGTGGATGACGCCAAGTACGTGGAAGATGCGGTCTCGGTGGTGCGACAAAACCTGATCCTCGGCGCGCTGCTGGCGACGGTGGTCTTGTTCCTGTTCCTGCGCTCATGGCGCACGACGCTGGTCGGCGCGATAGGCATCCCTATCTGTCTGGTGGCGGCATTCCTCGGGCTGTTGCTGACTGGTCGCACGATCAACGTCATATCGCTGGCCGGCGTCGCCTTTGCCATCGGTATGACGCTGGATAACAGCATCGTGGTGCTGGAGAACATCCACAGCCATCGCGGCGCGGGCAAGACTCGTTTCGATGCGGCCTTGAGCGGTGTCAGCGAGGTCTGGAAGGCGGTCCTGGCCTCGACCCTGACTACGATCTTCGTGTTTATCCCGGTGCTGTTCGTGCAGGAACAGGCGGGTCAGCTCTACTCGGATATCGCGGTCGCGGTCTCGGCTTCGATCTTTATGTCGATGCTGGTGGCGATCACGGTGGTGCCTGTCGGCGCCTGCTATCTGGGCGGGTTCAGCCAGGCCCCGGAAGCCGAAGACACGTCAGATCACGGTCTGATCCATGGACTGCTCGCCGCCGTGGCCGGTGCCGCACGCAGCCGCGGGCGGCAGATCGCCAGCGTGTCGATCCTGCTCGCGGTGACCGCTGCGATCATCGTGTTCCTCACCCCCAAGGCCGAATACCTGCCTGAAGGTGAGGAGGCCAAGGCCTTCTCCAACGCCACCGCGCCGCCCGGTTACAGTCTCAAGGAAACCGAGCACGTCGGGCGAGCCATCCGCGCCTTCCTGCGGCCGCATGTGGGCGGCGATCCGGACGCGTTCGATGCCGGCGAAACCGACTTTCCGCCGATCGAGTTCGCGATCCAATTCGTCTCGGCCGGCAACGTCCGCACCATCGTGCCGACGGTAGCGGCGGGGCATATCGACGAATTGATCGATGGCCTGTCCGCGCATCTGCAACAGTACCCGGCCATGCGCAGCTTCGTCTCCCGTGGCTCGATCTTCTCCGGCAATTCGGGCGGCACCCGCAGCATCAATGTGGATATCAGCGGTAACGACATCGAGGCCTTGTATCAGGCCGCGGCCGCCGTATTCAACGAGGCGCGCACGGTGTTCGAGAACCCCCAGGTCCGGGCTGAGCCAAGTGGGCTCGCGCTGGCGCAACCGTTCCTGGAGATCCGCCCCAACTGGGAGCGGGCGGCGGAGCTCGGGATCTCTGCAGCCGAGCTGGGTTATTCGGTCTGGGCCTATTCCGACGGCGCCTTTGTCGACGAGTTCTTCCTCGGTGACGACAAGATCGACATGTATCTCTACAGCACCGAGGGCACGGTCAAGCATCCGGAGGATATCTCTGGCCTGTATATCTACACGGCGGCGGGGGCTGCAGTGCCCTTGTCCACCGTGGCGACCGTGGTCGAGACCACGAGCACCGATTCGATCCGCCGCGTGGACGGCAACCGCACCATCACCGTCTCCATCATCCCGCCGCGCAAGGTGCCGCTGGAGGTCGGCGTCGAGGCGGTGCAGGACGAGATCATCGCAGCGCTCAAGGCACGCGGTGAGGTCGATGCCAGCGTCCATTTCCGGCTCAGCGGTGCCAGTGATCAGCTCGACGCGACCCGCCAGGCGCTGACATCCAACTTCCTCGTCGCGCTGCTTATCACTTACTTCCTGCTGGTGGCGATCCTGTCGCACTGGGGCTATCCGTTGATCATCATGACCACGGTACCGGTCGGCCTCAGCGGCGGCATCGCGGGTTTGTGGCTGTTGAACGCGGTCGGCGCGCAGCTGCCGCTGCTCGGCATCGATGCCCTGCAGCAGCCGCTGGATGTCATCACGATGCTCGGCTTCCTGGTGCTGGTGGGCACCGTGGTCAACAACCCGATCCTGATCGTGGACCGCACCATGCACAACGTGCGTGAGAACGGGATGGACAATGCGTCCGCGGTCATGGCGGCGGTGCGCTCGCGGCTGCGTCCGATCATGATGTCGACGATCACCACCGTGCTCGGCCTGTCGCCGCTGGTGTTTATCCCCGGTGCCGGCACCGAGCTCTACCGGGGTCTCGGGGCGGTGGTGCTGTTCGGCATCCTGTACTCGGCCGTCGTCACCTTGTTCTTCCTGCCCTCGCTGCTAGGCTTGGTGCTGGCCGCGGGAGGCTGGATGCGGCAGCGTCTGGCCAGCGCAGCGGCGCCTCAGCCCGGCGCCTCCTGAACGCGGCCCGGTTGCCCCGCTGCAGACCCCGATCCGACGATGCTGAGACTTGAACAACTGGCGCTTCGCCGCGGGCCGCGGCTGCTGTTCGAGCACGCGGACTTCAGCGTTTATCCCGGCCAGCGGCTGGGCATCACCGGCGCCAACGGCAGCGGCAAATCCAGCCTGTTTGCGGCGATCCTGGGCGAGCTGCATCCGGATAGCGGCGAGCTCTATCGGCCGCGCGATTGGATCGTCGCTCATGTTGCTCAGGAGACCCCGGCCGATCCGCGGCCGGCGCTCGAATACGTGCTCGATGGCGACGCGGAACTGCGTCAGCTCCAGGCCCGGCTCGACCGCGCCGAGACCGATGAGGACGGCATCGCGGTGGCCGAGCTCCACGGCAGCATCGACGCGGTCGACGGCTATACGGCACCGAGCCGCGCGGCCCAACTGCTGGCCGGACTGGGTTTCCCGCCCGGTGACGAGCTGCGTCCGGTCAGTGAGTTCTCCGGCGGATGGCGCATGCGTCTGAACCTGGCTCGTGCATTGATGAGCCGTTCAGACCTGTTGCTGCTCGACGAGCCCACCAACCATCTGGATCTGGACGCGGTGATCTGGCTCGAGGAGTGGCTCAAGGCGTATACCGGGACGCTGCTGTTGATCGCCCATGACCGCGACTTCCTCGACGGCGTCTGTACCCATATCGCCCAGCTCGAGGCGCAGCGGCTGACGCTCTACAGCGGCAACTACAGTGACTTCGAGCGTCTGCGTGGCGAGCGCCTGGCCACACAGGCGGCGCAATATGCCCGCCAGCAGCGCGAGATCAGCCACATGCGCGCATTCGTCGACCGTTTCCGCGCCAAGGCCTCCAAGGCCCGTCAGGCGCAGAGCCGGCTCAAGGCGCTGGAGCGGATGGAGCTGATCGCGCCGGCGCATGTCGATTCGCCGTTCCACTTCACGTTCCGGCCGCCGCAAAAATCGCCCAATCCGCTGCTCAGGCTCGAGCATGCCGCGGCCGGCTACGGCGAGCAGACCGTGCTCTCGGATCTCGGGCTGAGCCTATCCCCGGGTGATCGGATCGGCCTGCTGGGCCGCAACGGGGCCGGCAAGTCGACGCTGATCAAATTGCTCGCGGGCAGCCTCGAGGCGAGTGGCGGCGACACCGAAAGGGCTCGCGACCTGACTGTTGGCTATTTTGCGCAACATCAACTCGAACAGCTGGATCCGGACGCCTCACCGTTGCTGCATCTGCAGCGGCTGGGCACGCCGGCGCGGGACCAGGAACTGAGAAACTTCCTAGGTGGTTTTGGCTTTTCCAACGAACAGGCGCTGGCCCCGACCCGGCCGTTTTCGGGCGGCGAGAAGTCTCGGCTCGCGCTTGCGCTGATCGTCTATCAGCGCCCGAATCTGCTGTTGCTGGACGAGCCGACCAACCATCTGGATCTGGAGATGCGCCAGTCCCTGGCGGTAGCGCTGCAGGACTACGTCGGCGCGATGATGCTGGTGTCCCATGACCGCCACCTGCTCCGGGTCTGCTGCGATCAGCTGTTGCTGGTAGACGGCGGCAAGGTCAGCGAATTCCCGGGCAGTCTGGATGATTATCCGCGCTGGCTGGCGGAGAGCGCCCGGGGTGGCCGTGCGCGGTCAAAATCCGGGGCGGGGAGTCACACATCGGCGAGCCGCAAGCAACGCAAGCGCGAGGAAGCAGACCAGCGCAATCGGATCAAGCCATTACGGCGCAAGGTCCAGGCTGCCGAGCGGGAGCTCAACCGTCTTCATCAGCAACAGGCGGAGATCGAATCCCGGCTGGCAGCGCCCGAGATCTATGAACCCGAGCACAAGGCGGCGCTTACGGCGTTGTTGCTGGAAAAGTCGCAATTGGATGTGCGTAGCGGCGAACAGGAGGCGCTGTGGCTGGAGCTGTCGGAGCGTCTGGAAAGAGCCTAGGGTGGATTCCGTCATCGGGATTGCCCTGACGCATTGTGGAGTCGGTGGCTGCCGCCTAACATAAGGGCCGGTAACAGGGGTGAGGCGCTTTGGGCACCAGTTTTATTCCCTTGGTCTATGTGGGTCTTGGCGGCATGCTCGGCGCCGTGGCCCGCTATCTGGCCACCCTGGCCACCGCGGGGATCAGTCTGACCCTGCCTTACGGCACGCTGATCTCCAATCTCGCGGGCTGTTTCTTTATCGGCGTCATCGCCGCGTTTGCGGGCGAAGGCGATCTGCTATCGCCGGAGACCCGGCTGTTTCTCGCCACCGGGTTCTGCGGCGGCTTTACCACCATGTCCTCCTTTGTCTACGAGCTGGCCCAGTTCCTGCGCAGTGGCGAGATTTTTTTTGCCAGCGTCTATTTCGGCGTGACGCTGCTAGGTGCCATGGTGCTTTTTTATCTGGGCAGCATCTCGATCCTGCTGCTCCGGTCCTGAGGTCGATCCATGCATATTGAAGGCGACGCAATTCTGCTAAGAGTCTTTATCGGCGAGTCGGACAAGCACGGGCATATGGCTCTCTATGAGGCGCTGATCCGGGAAGCCCG
>CAJHYD010000054.1_pt1 | contig 19171 bp, 16 predicted proteins | sample 9198701 | NCBI WGS metagenome assembly CAJHYD01 (sample SAMEA7708365, study PRJEB35096) | sediment metagenome | biome: marine neritic benthic zone biome [ENVO:01000025]; feature: sediment [ENVO:00002007]; material: shallow marine sediment [ENVO:03000034] sea grass bed [ENVO_01000059] ...
ATCGCTGAGCCGATAGGCTGCTGACAAGCCATAGCCGACAAGCTCCACATCGGTCGCTGCGCGCTGGTCGACGTCCCGGATCTGGCAACAATCAGTGCCACCGAAGAAGAACCCCTGGGTCTCGCTGGAGAAGTCGAAGTTGGCCAGCTCATGCCGGAATACTGCGATCGACCAATGCTCGCCCGGATAGGCGAACGACAGGAAGGAAAGCCCGGTGACGTTGTCCCCCGACCTTGCCGTCCTCAGACCGTCCGTGTTGTCGAGCCCGTTGCCGCTGGCCTGGCCTTCTAGCCTTCCGCCCAAGGTATACGGCGTCGAGTAGTCCCAGCGGCGTCCTTCGATCGAGATCTCCGGCCTGAGCAGCTGCACCAGTCCGGCTGGATTGGCGAACGCGGCCGTGGCGTCGTCCGCCAGCGCAACGAAGGCGCCGCCGAAACCGAGACTGCGCGCGCCCGGGTCGGAGAAGCTGAATTGTAGCGGCACGATCGCCTCCTGGGCTGCGACGTCGGCCGGCCCCAGCGACGCGACCCATAGCAGGATCAGGACCACAAAGTGGGTGGAGCGTCGCTGGGCTTGGGGCGTCATTGCGCGTCGCCTGCAGGGCTGTGCTGTGCCACTTGAGTCTAGTAGTCCGGACGGTCGAGCTCAATGCCGATGGATCGCGGCGGTCTGAGGAACAAGAATGGTTCTGTTTTCTGCCGATGTATCTGGCACTTATTCGCGGGGCACATCAGGCGATCGCAAACGGGCCAACAAATTCGCGCCCGTGCTACCCTCAGCCGCTGGTCGGGTCTGCCCGGCATCGATCGTCAGAGAAGTTGGCGTTTGGGTAAACTCCTCGCTTGATCGAGCCAGGCGGGCCCGGCCTCTCCACACGCAGACCCGTCCGCCGGCGCTGCTGTTACCAGAGGGTCCACGAGATGACACGACGATTCCAGGGCAAAATAGGCCTGTTGTGGATCTGTCTGCTGCCGGCGACGTCGATCGCCGCAGACGCGGAAGAGGCCGCGCGGCTGTATCAGGCGGAACAATGGTCGGAAGCCGCAACGGCGTATCAGGCAGTGATCGAAACGCAACCGCAGAATCCGCAGGCGCGATACCGGCTGGCCGTAGCTTTGCGTCATCTGGGCCGCTACGACGAGGCTGGCGTCCAACTCGATGAGGCTGCCGCTGGCGGCGTGCCTCCGTCATTTGCGGAGGCGGAACGGGCCCGGCTGGAAGCCGCCGATGGTGATGGTCCCGGCGCCGTTGCGGCGTTGACTCGAGCCGCCGAAGCTGGATTCGCCAATCCTGCCGCGATAACCGGCGATGCGGCGCTGGCGGCTCTTGCCGATCAACCAGGATTCGAAGCAGCCTTCGCCCGGATCAGCAAGAATGCCGCCCCCTGCCAGATGGATCCCACCTTCCGTCAGTTCGACTTCTGGGTCGGTGACTGGGAGGTCAGGGGCGCCGACGGCACGGTTTACGGTCATAACCGTATCGATAACGAGGAGCAGGGCTGTGTGCTGGTAGAGCACTGGACCGGGTCTACTGGCAATACCGGCCAGAGCATCAATTTCTACGATGCCCATGCCGGTGAGTGGGTGCAGGTCTGGAACGGTCTGGGGATTCAGATCGAGATGCGTGGCGGACTCGAACAAGGATCGATGGTGCTGACCGGGGAAATCCATTACCTGGCCAGTGGCGACCACCGGCTTTTCCGCGGCACCTGGACACCGCTGGACGGCGGTGTAGTGCGGCAGTTCTTTGAGGAATCCACCGACGGCGGCGCAAGCTGGGCGACGTGGTTCGAAGGCTTTTACCACCCGGCAAGACCCCTAGCGCCACAAGCGCCCACCCTCGAGCCCTGAACGAAGCAGGATCCGGGCGCCGCATGGGTTAAAATCAGAGCCCCATGCAACCCAGAAATCCCTTTCTGATCGACGGTCGTCCTGCGGGACCGGTCGCACGCTTCCTGACCGCGGCAGTGGCCGTGGTAATACTGGCGGTCTCTATCCTGTTTGGATTTATCTTCTTCCTGTCGGCGCTCGCCGCGGCCGCGATCATCGGTATCGTGTTGTGGATCCTGTCCCGGCGCACGCCGCCGATGCGGACGCCGTCGGGTTCCGGCAACACCCTGGAAGGCGACTTTGAAGTCCTGGACCCGGGGCAGTCGAATCAGGAGCGGCCACGACAATGAAGAAGTCGTATCGCCGACTGCGCAGACGCCCGCTGTTTACGCCGGTGTGGTTGTCGTTGCTCGGCGGGATCGCTTTCCTGCTGGCCTGCAGCTGGGTCTGGAACTCCCTGGGCACGACCACCGCCATCCTGGTGCGCCACGCGGAGACCGACGGCGTCGGACCCGAGCGTCAGCTGAGCTCGGAGGGGCTTCGGCGGGCCACGATGCTGGCCGAGATGCTCAAAGACGTGCCGCTGAACGCGATCTATGTCACGGAGCTGCCCCGCACCCGCGCCACCGGCGAGGCGGTGGCTACCGCAACAGGCGCTGAACTGATCGAGGTCCCCGCGGCGGACACCGGGAAGCTGGCGCGATTGTTGAAGGGTCGCAAAGACCAGGTGGTACTGGTGATCGGCCACAGCAACACGCTGCCGGATCTGGTTGCGCGGCTAGGCGGCCCGCCGATCAGCCTCGACGAGAGCGATCACACTCAACTGTTGGTGCTGACCACCGGCTGGCTCGAGCGTACCGGGATACTCGCGTTGCGATACGGACCCTGACGATCCGACATCCGGACTCGTTGGCGTCAGCCGGCAAACGGGTTGTCAGCCAGGTCGCCATCCTCGCGCAATGCAGGGTAGGGCAGTCCCTGGTCCCGGCAACGCTGCGCGATATCCGGATGCGCCCATTCAAACAGGACTTTATCGAAGACTGCGGGCTCCAGCCGGCATTCGTTGTACAGACCGGCCGCCTCGCGCTGGCGCCGCGCTTCGTATAACAACAGCGCGGCGGCGACCGACACATTCAGCGAGGCCACCAGTCCCTCCATCGGGATGACGACATGCCCGTCGGCCAGTTCGGCGGCCATGGCGCTGACACCGTCAAGCTCTGCGCCGAGCAGAAAGGCCGTCGGCCGGGTGTAGTCGTGCTCGCGATAATCGACGGCCTGATCGGAGAAGTGTGCGGCGAGGACGCGAAACCCGTCGGCCTTGAGCGCCGCGCACGCCTGGTGCACTGTGTCGTGGATGTCCAAGCCGACATAGCGTCCGGTGCCACCGGCCGCCATATGGTTACGGGACACATCGCCATCCGGATCCACCGCATGCGCGCGGAACACACCGGTGGCGTCGCAGGTCCTGAGTATTGCCGCAATGTTGTGAGATTTATGCACAGCATCCATCAGCACGGTCAGATCGGGCTGCCTTGCGCTCAAGACCTGTTTTAGCCTGGCGAATCGGGTCGGGGTCATGGCGGTATCGGGTAATCGGCTCTATTCAAGATATGACATGATAAAGAATGCATAATAGTATGATTAAAAACATTAAATTGGCCATTGACACCGACGGCCGCGGGACCTACGAGCTGACCGGCCAGATCCAGCAGCACATCCGTGACGCGCGCCTGGAGACCGGGATCTGCCATGTCTTTGTCCACCATACCAGCGCATCGCTGATGCTTTGCGAGAATGCGGACCCGTCGGTGCGGCGCGATCTCGAGGCCTTTATGCAACGGCTGGCGCCAGACGGTGACCCGCGCTACGAACATGATGACGAGGGCCCGGACGACATGCCCGCGCATATCCGCAGCGTACTCACCCAGCCCGGTATCACCTTACCGGTCACAGCAGGCCGCGCCGATCTGGGCACCTGGCAGGGGGTGTACCTGTGGGAACATCGGACACGGCCGCATCGGCGCCGGGTAACGCTCAGCCTGCAGGGGAATGACGGCAGCTGACGTGAGCGCAGCTAGCCGCGATGATGGGCCACGGCCTCACGGATAAAATCGCTGTGGCGACCGATGCGCAGGTCCGCCACCACCACATCCTCGATAATGCCTTTGGTATTGATCAGGAATGTCGCACGCCTGACGCCGATCCCCAGCGGACCGTCCACGCCATAGGCTGTCACGGCCAGCTTGTTCTCATCGGCGAGCAGCGTGAACGGCAGCCTGTGCTGCTCGCGGAAACGCTGATGGCTGTCTTCATCCTGCGGACTGACGCCGACGACCCGGATCCCGACCCCGGATATGTCCTCGTGCATATCGCGGATATCACAGGCCTCCTTGGTGCAACCCGGGGTGAAATCGGCCGGGTAGAAATACAGCAACAGCGGACCGTCCGCGAGCAGCCCCGACAACGAGACTAATTGTCCATCCTGATCCGAAAGCTCGAACGCGGGCGCCCGGTCACCTTTTTTAAGCATCGTTCTGCGACTCCTCGACAAACGGTAGTTCCATCACCCGGTAACCGGTCATGCCCATACCGAGGGCGCCGTAGACCGTCTGCGCATGGGTGTTCTCGGTCTCGACATACAGGCGGACGCCGCACACGTCCTCACTGGATCTGGCCAGCCCGATCAGATGCCGGTAAAGGCTGGAGAACACGCCGCGGCCACGGTATTCCGGGTCGACAAACACACTCTGGATCCACCACCACCAGCCATTGCGCCAGTCGCTCCACTCCAGCGTGTACATAATCTGCCCACAGGGCACGCCATCCCACTCGGCGATGAAATAGACGCTGCGTTCCGGATCGATCAGACCCAGCCGGACGCCGGGTTCGAGTCGCTGCAGATCCAGGGTCTTGCCCTCGGATTCCTCGGCCAGGCGAGCGTTAAAGTCCACGACCAGCGCCTGGTCGGCGGGGGTGGCGGGGCGGATATTCAGGTTCACGGGCGGGTCCGTCGGCACGTCGATGGGCAAGGATACCCCGCCTGCCGGCGACTGTCAGGGGCCGTTGGACAGCCTCCCGACCGATGGTAAACTCTGCGCCGGAAGTGGGGCCGTAGCTCAGTTGGGAGAGCGCCTCGTTCGCAATGAGGAGGTCGGCAGTTCGATTCTGCTCGGCTCCACCACTTCCAGCCCTTCCCCTCAAGTTGCCACGGACCGGGTATCCCGGCGTCTGCCCTCGCGTCCGCATGGAGTCTGGCGATCCCGGATACGAACCAGGCAGGCCGGACCACCGGTGGCGCGCAAGATCGACAGCACAAACGCGGTGCTTCATCATCGGCACGGTATCCAGCAAGAACCACGGTCTGGCCCTGGCAGCGCCGTCTCTGTCCACATTCGCTCGACGGCGCGCATCAGATCCCGGGTAGGCTGACAGCAATGATCGGAGTGATGGCGACCTGATGTTGCCGCGAGACTGCCTGCAGAAATGCTAGAACTTTCCCAAGCCTCCAAGCGCTACGGCGACAACCATGCGCTGAAGTCCGTCGATCTGGCGGTGGCGACCGGAGAGACGGTGGCGCTGATCGGTCCGAGCGGCTGTGGCAAGTCGACGCTGCTTCGGCTCATCATCGGACTGTTACAGCCGGACTCGGGCACCGTCACGTTCGAAGGTCAGGAACTGACGCCAGCTTGCCTGCTCGACGCGCGCCGACGCATGGGCTATGTGATTCAGGAGGGTGGGCTGTTCCCGCATCTCACAGTCCGCGGGAATGTCACCGTGATGGCCGGGCATCTGCAGCGCGATGGCACATGGATCGAGGCGCGGCTTCGCGACCTGGCCGAACTGGTCAGACTGCCCCGGAATCTGATGAGCCGATATCCGGCCGAGCTTTCCGGGGGTCAGCGGCAACGGGTCAGCCTGATGCGGGCGCTGATGCTGGATCCCGATTTGCTGCTGATGGACGAGCCGCTTGGTGCGCTGGATCCGATGATCCGTTATCAGCTGCAACAGGAGCTCAAATCCATTTTTGATGAGCTGGGCAAGACCGTTCTTATGGTCACCCACGACATCGCGGAGGCCGCTCACTTCGGTCAGCGTCTGGTGTTGATGCGTGAGGGCCGCGTCGTGCAATCGGGTTCGCTAAGATCGCTGGCCGAGAACCCCGCCGAACCCTTTGTCGAAGCGTTCATCACGGCTCAGCGGGAACCCATGTCTCGTGTGGCGGCAGTATTGAAATGAGTCAGGCAGCGCGAAGCGTCGTTCTCATGATGGTCCTCAGCTGGCTCGTGCTGGTGCGTCCAGTCGCCGCGGAGCAACCGCGCGAGGCGGTAATTGTGGGTTCGAAGGCCTTTACCGAGTCCGTGATCCTCGGCGAGATGCTGCGCCAGCTGGCAAGCGATGCTGGCAGCGGCGCTGCCCACAGGCGACAGCTCGGCGGGACCCGGGTGGTGTGGAATGCTCTGCTCAGCGGCGAGATCGACGCCTATCCGGAGTACACCGGCACGTTGCTACAGGAGATTTTGTCCAGCGAGGGTTTGAGTACAGTTGACCAGTTGAGCGTGGCGCTGGCGTCGCGTGGCATCGGCATGACCCCCTCGCTCGGGTTTAACAACACCTATGCAATCGGCATGAAGGCTGAGCAGGCGGACCGGCTGGGCGTACATGCCATCTCGGATCTAGGCGGGCATCCGGATCTCGTTCTTGGCTTCGGCAACGAATTCATGGACCGCGCTGACGGCTGGCCCGGCCTGCAGCGTTTTTACCGCCTGCCGCAGACCGATGTACGAGGGCTCGATCATGACCTGGCCTACCGGGGACTCGAGGCGGGGACGCTGGATGCGATCGATCTGTATTCGACCGATGCGGAAATCGCCTATTACGGCCTGCGGGCCTTAACGGACGATCTGGGCTTTTTCCCTGACTATCACGCGGTGGTGGTATATCGACTGGATCTGGCGGAACGGGCGCCCGCGGTGCTTGCATCCTTCCACGATCTTGGCGGCCGCATCGACGCGGCGACCATGAGCGCGTTGAATGCGCGCGTAAAGCTAGACGGACTCAGCGAGGCGGCGGCCGCGGCAGGCTTTCTCGAGGTGGCGTTGGGTCTGGAAATCGAGGCCGATACCGCCCGGCAAGGATGGTTACAGCGATTATGGCAGCGCACGGCCGAGCACCTGACGCTGGTGGCGATCTCATTGTCCGCAGCGATCCTGCTGGCGATCCCCATGGGCATTCTGGCTGCGCGACGAGAACGGATCGCCAATTTTGTTCTCGGCGTTGCCGGCGTCCTGCAGACCATCCCGTCACTGGCGATGTTCGTGTTCCTGATACCGCTGCTGGGTATCGGTGGCCCGCCTGCGGTGGTGGCGCTGTTTCTCTACAGCCTGCTGCCGATCATCCGCAACACTTATGCGGGGCTGAAAGATATCCCCGCGCCTATCATCGAGTCCGCCATAGCCCTCGGTTTGCCGCCAAATGCCCGACTGCGCATCGTCGAATTACCACTGGCGACCCGGGCCATCCTCGCCGGCATCAAGACCTCCGCAGTGATCAATGTTGGCACTGCGACGCTGGGTGCGCTGATCGGAGCTGGCGGGTATGGTCAGCCGATACTCACCGGCATCCGTCTCGACGATATGGGTCTGATCCTGCAGGGCGCCATCCCGGCCGCCGTGCTTGCACTGCTGGTGCAGGGACTGTTCGAGGCGATCGAACGTAGTTTGCTGCCGCGGGGATTGCGTCTTCACACAAACGCGGTTGGTGCCGGGGGCTAGCCGGGCTCGCCGCAGATCGCCGAGGCGCGTTAGCCGGATCTACAGCCGTCGCGCCTTGCTGATCGACGAGGCCAGGTTCTTGATCCGGGACGGTCGGCAGGGCGGATCACCCTTATCCTGAAAGGTGACCGCATCGCCGTCGCGGTCGATCCGAATCGTCCGATAGCCGAATTCAGGCATCTCGAGAACCGGGTCATAGCCGATGACTTCGCTGATATAAACGTCCTTACCGATCTTGCTTTTGACGTATTGGATCACCGCGGCTGTGTCGGTCACTTCGCGCCGGAATGCGTCGAGGAAGACCCTCGTTCCCGCCGCATATTCGCCGCTTGTCACCTCGCTCACGATGTCAGCCACTCCGCGCCGCCCTGCCAGGCGGATGCGCCACATCAAGTTGCCGATGTCGTATCCGACCTCGATGACCCGCTGGGGATCTGGTGCCGACTCCTGCTGGATCACGGCTTCCGCCAGGTCCGTGGCAAACACCAGCCTGAGCGTCAATTCGGGGATCGCGTCCTGATTGCGCAAGGCCCAGGCCCGGATGACATTCAGATTCTCGACCGACATTCTCAATTTAGGGTCTCCCTGCTCGTTTCGAGCCCCGCGGAGCTTACCGCGCCATTTTGGCTCCAGTCGTACTGGTGGCGGCATCGGGCGCCGCTGATGCCGCCAGGAATAGACCCCCCTAGGCAGCCGGGCCGGCCTCATTATAGGGAGTATTGGCCAGTCCAAGGCCAATCGGCAGCCTACCTCTCGCAGAGACGGGCACGATTGGCACGGTTCGCGCATACGCACTGCCGGCGAAACTCAAGTTACTGCCGAGACCTGCCGATACCTCATGTGTGGGCTGAACGGGTCGGCCCGGCCCGTTCCATAACAGAACTCCACGGATGGTCTAAATGTCAGCAGAAAGACAGACAATTACCACCGACCAGCTTGCTGTCGGCATGTACGTAGCCGAACTCGATCGTCCCTGGCTGGAAACGCCGTTCCTGTTCCAGGGCTTCTATATCGAGAGCGAAAAGGATATCCGCGAACTCCAGGAACATTGCCGGCATGTGCTGGTCGATCCAGGCCGATATGATCCCGCCCCTGCTCCGAGACGCGGCGTAGTCAGCGGCGGCAGCAAAGACGATAGAAAGAGCTCGAGGGCCCGAGCGACGTCGGTTTCTGCGGTGAACAAACCCGATCCGCGACGCCGGGCCATCATGGAGGATGTCGAGGACGAGTATCGCCCACTTGATACCAACGTCCTGCGTCGGCAGATTGTTGAGGCCAAGCTGGCGCACGAACAGACGGTCAGCGCGGTCAACGATATTTTTGAGTCACTCCGGAGCGGCAACGAGATGCGGCTCGATGCCGCGGAACAGGCCATCGAGCCCATGGTCGAGAGCGTCGTCAAGAATGAGGATGCGTTGTCCTGGCTGGCCCGAATGAAAAAGAAGCAGGACTATATCCATGATCATTCAATCGCTTCATGCGTGTGGGCAATGATCTTTGGCAAACACCTTGGGCTCGAGCCCGACATGCTCAAGGTGCTTGGCCTGGGCGCGTTATTGATGGATGTCGGCAAAACCAAGGTACCCACTGCAATCCTGATCAAGAAAGGGAAGTTATCGGACGAGGAGCGGGTACTCATGCGGCAGCATGTGCAATTCGGCCTCGACATTGCGCATTCCGTTGAAGGTGTCGATACGCGGGTCATTGAAATGATCGAATCGCACCATGAACGGCACAACGGAACCGGATATCCCGCTGGAATAAATGGCAGCGCGATCCCCGTGTTTGCACGGATCGGCGGTATCGTCGATGCCTACGATGCGATGACAACCGCTCGGCCTTATGCGTCCCCGGTTTCCACATGCGAAGCCATGCGCCGGCTCAATGACCTGGCCGGCGTTGAGTTTCAGGCCGAGATGGTCGAGCAGTTTGTCCAGGCCGTCGGGGTGTTTCCGGTCGGCACACTGGTCGAACTCAGCAATGGGGCGGTGGGCGTCGTCATCGCACAAAACAGGACGCGGCGTCTGCGCCCGCAGGTCATGGTGCTGACCGATGAGGCCAAGGCGCCACTCAACACCTTCCGCACACTCGATCTGAGAAACATACTGGTCGATGCCAACGGAGATTCGCTCTACATCCTGAATGGCTTGCCGCCCGGTGCGCATGGCCTCAATCCGTCCGAGTACTACCTCTAGGGTCGGTGGCAGCTGTGGATGCGGAGACCCTCAACCAGACGGACTCGAGGACGTTCCTGCGGACGCTCGACACCGCTCTGCGTGACCGCGGCGATGGCGATTCATCACTGGGTTTGATCGTGGCGAATGTCGAGAACTTCGACCATCTGAAATCCGTATTCGGTCATCGCAACACGATGTCGTTATTGACCGACATAGCGCGGCTGCTGAATGAGATCGTCGGAGATGAAGATGCTGTGATTCGCTTCGGCGAAGGGAAATTCGGCATTCTGCTCAGGCGTCTGAAAAACCAGGGCCACCTCGTCCTCGCCGCAAACAAGATCCTCAGGACCATCAACCGCAGTTTCGATATCGGCGGCCAGCATATCGAGGCGGAGCTCCAGATGGGCGCTGTGGTCAGCAGCAATGGCAGCGGCGACGCGGAACTGGTCCTGCAGCAGGCCGAAACGGCGTTGCTTGCAGCCCGCCAGGACAATGCCGACTTCTTGCTCTACGAGCCGGAGCAGACGAGCCGGATACGCAGCGCGCTATATCTTGAAAAGGAAATCGATGCGGCACTGGAGCACAACGAGATCTCCATGTTCTATCAACCCAAGATCGCGACCGATAGCTGGCTACCCGTGGGTGCGGAAGCGTTGATGAGGTGGTCCCACCCGACCCGAGGATTTGTGCCGCCAGATCTATTCATACCGGTCGCAGACGCCGGTGGCCAGATCGAACCACTGACATGGTTCGGCATGAACGCAGCGTTTCGCCAACTCAATGACTGGCCCAGGACATGGGGATCGCTTTCGGTGGCCGTCAACGTCACGCCGAGACTGGTTGAACAGGCCGATCTGGTGGAACAGGTGGGCACGGCACGAAGTCTGTGGAACGTGCCGGAGGGGTCAGTCACGATAGAGGTTACCGAGAATGCCCTGATGCACCCTGGCCAGAGCTTCACCACGCTGCAGGCATTGCGTGAACTCGGCATACGCGTATCGATTGACGATTTTGGCACCGGATATTCGTCGCTGTCTTATTTCAACGGCATTCCCGCTGATGAACTGAAGATCGATCAGTCATTCGTCAGAAAGATGCTCGAGGACGAGGGCTATGCTCGCATCGTGCGCACCATTATCAATCTGGCCCACGACTTTGGACTCCAGGTCACCGCAGAGGGCGTGGAGGACGAGCAGACTGCCGATGCGTTGGCGGCGCTTGGGTGTGACTATCTGCAGGGCTACTACTTCTCTCGTCCACTGCCTCAGTCAGACTTCATCGCGTGGCTGTCAGATTATTGTGCTGAGAGATAATCGTCGGCTGTGGCCCCCGAGACCCCGGCCGAGGGGGGCGTCCGGTAGCGCGTCAGCGCTGCGGGTTTGAAACTCCCGGCGATTCCAACGAAACTTCGCACTTCTGCCCCGGTAGCTCAGCTGGGTGAGCGCCGGTTGCCGCGCAGCGGCAAGGTCGAGCCTTGCTCGGCCAGGTGGGAACGCCGCTCGCCTACCGGCGAGTGGCCGGGCCCGAGGCGCAGCCGAGGGGAGCGTCCTGCGTCGCGCGAGCGGCGCCAGTTTGAAACCCTTGGCGATTCGAACGAAACTTCGCACTTCTGCCCCGGTAGCTCAGCTGGATAGAGCGTCCGCCTCCTAAGCGGAAGGTCCCAGGTTCGAGTCCTGGTCGGGGCACCACACTTGCGGCGTTATCGCGGCTGTCTTACAGAGGCCAGGCATCAATGAGCATCGAGTTATTCACCGCCGCCACGCCAAACGGGATCAAGGCCGCCATCGCATTGGAGGAGCTCGAGTTTCCCTATACGGTGCATGCCATCGATCTTGGCAATCGGGCGCAAAAAGAAGACTGGTTCCTTGCGATCAACCCCAACGGCCGCATTCCCGCGATTATCGACCACGACAACAATGACTTCGCCGTGTTCGAATCCGGCGCCATCCTGATCTATCTGGCGCGCAAGGCTGGCCGGTTGCTGGGCAAGGGGGCCGATAACGAATCTCTGGTCATGCAGTGGCTGATGTTCCAGATGGGCGGTCTGGGCCCGATGATGGGTCAGGCCAACGTGTTCTTCCGTTATGCGGAAGAGAAGATCCCGTACGCCATCGACCGTTATCAGCGCGAGTCGCGGCGACTGCTCGAGGTGCTGGATCGGCGCCTCGGCGAGGCGGAATACCTGGCCGGGGATTACTCCATCGCGGACATCGCCAACTGGTCATGGGCGCGCAGCTTTGAGTGGTCCGGCCTCGATATCGACGGCCTGGACCATCTGGAGCGATGGTTGCAGGCGATCGCCGCCCGTCCGGCGGTGCAGCGGGGTCAGGCCGTGCCGGACTCCAGCGCAACGCCGGAGGAGAAGAGCAGACGGGCGGAAAAGGTCGTGGCCGGGGCCCGAAATATGCTGGTCTGACCCGAATCGTTCGGGGAATCAGCCGTACCGCCGACGGCGCGCCAGCGCCAGCATTGCAAGAACCAGGAAAGCCGGCCCAACCGCACCGCCACCACCGCCGCCATCGCCGCCTCCGGCACCGGGGGCCTGCTGGGTGACGTTATAGGCCTTGGAGCTGCTGTTGTCGCTGCTGTCCAGCTCGGCCTCTGCAGCGCTGACGCTGGCCAGAAGGCTATAGTTTCCGGTCTGGACAGCGATCAGATCGATTGTCACATTGGCGCTGGCGCCGGCGGCGATATTCGGGATCTGGCAGGTGAGCCGGCTGGTCCCCACCGTGCAATTGCCCGCTGAGGGGTTGCCGCCTGTGATCGTCAAACCCGTCGGTGCGTCGATCGTCAGTGCCACCACCGAGGCCGGTCCGACATTGCTGTTGCTCACGTTGAGGGTGGCGGTGGCCGTGCTGCCTTGGACCAGATTGACGTTGCCACCGGTGAAGCTCAGCCCGAGGTCGACCGCCGGCTGGATCGTCACGCGGCCGGTAGCGGTGTTGTTGTTCGGGGTGTCGTCGCCATCCGCCTGCGTCGTCGAGTTCAGGGTATAGCTGTCCGCTGTATCACTGCTCAAGCCGAGCAGGACCGAGGCATCGGCGCCCGGTTGAACAGTTCCGAAGCTGCAGCTCAGACCGCCGGCGGCGGGCGCGCAATTGCCGACTGACGGCGCGTTGGAGAGCAAACCGAGTCCGGCAGGGATATCGATGTCCAGCGACACATTGCCTGCGGCTTCGGTGCCGCCATTGGTCACCCGGACCGCCTGGGTCACGGTCCGCGTCACCAGGCCTGTGGTGGCCGTCGGCGAATGACTCACGCCCACATCCACCGCGCTCAACGCGCTCAGACAGGTCGCGTTATCGATGGCTGGCTGCATCTGCTGGATGCTGCAGGCCGAGAATTGATTACTGCCGGTACCACTGGCCGCCATGATGAACGTTTCCGGCGTATTGGCGCAGGCCTCATCCGGATCGCCATCGTGGGGCGCACCGAAATTGTGGCCGATCTCGTGGGTGGCGATCAGTGCGTCAGAGGTCTCATTGCGTCGTGCCTCTGACAGGCCTGTAGCAAATCGACTGTTGCACACGGTGCCGAGATAAGCGATGCCGACGGTAATCCCGTCCAGATTCGTGCCGGTAAACAGATGCGTGAGCCCGGTGGCCCGGAGAGCGGGTGTCGCGTCGCGCAGATCGGTCAATTGGTCGAGCAGAGCACCAGCCTCAGTCGCGCTTAGCGTGTTGTCTCCCGGTTGGAACAACTGGATTTCGGTCACTGTGATCTGGATGCCGACCTGTTCGCTAAAAATGCCGTCGACAATATTGAAGCGGGTGAGCAGCGCCGCTTCGCTCCCTGCACCAAAGGACGCTACAAAAGGTCCGTCACCCACGGCAGACAGCTCGAGTTCGAGCGAGGCACCCATCGCCTCAGTCTCCGCACGCTGCTCGAGCTCAGACACCAGTTGCTCGTAGGCGAATGCCGCGGACACATGCATCGCCGACTCTGCACCGACGCCACAGCCCATCGTGCCCGGCGTCACCATCATGTCCGCCAGCCGATAGATGACATGTCCATCGGCGGGGTTGGCGGGTTGCACCAATACATCCACCACAGTTTCGGTTGGCGCAATTGAGAACATCTCCTCGCCGTTCCAGATCACACCGTGGAGACGATCACCGACCAGCGTAAGACGGGCCCAGGAGTCGGGTTGGCCCTCGAGACGACCTTTGAGGAGCCGGTAGGACGCCGTGCGATCTGTGTCGATGCCAGCACGGACGGCATCGGACAGCAGTCCGATGTTGTCCTGGAGGATCAGCCGGAACTCGCGTCCGAAGGCGACAAAACCGAGCGCGTCGCGGCGTGCCGCCTTGCGGAATTGTGCAAGACTGGCGACCGGTTTCCCGGCGCCCTGCAAATCGAGCGCGCCGAGCACATCATGGTTGAGAATGCGGACTTCGTCGGTCGGACCCATCGGGCTTGCGGCCTCTGTAGAATAGGAGACTGCGACCAGGGCCAGGGAGCCGAGCAGGGCGGCGATGCCGGAGCGCCAGCATTCGTATTTCATGCGAACATCCTGCCGGGGGGAGCGGCGTGAGATCGATGACCATGACTAGACCAAAAAAACGCCAGACGCGCAATGCGGAAAACTGCCTCAAACGTCCGGAAATGAGATCGATGACTGCGAACTGTGACCTTGGTCACACTACCAGGCCCACGCGGCCATAGCCCGATCAACGCACGCGGAGACCGGTTTGCGGACCGTTCAGGAAATCTTGAGCGGTCCTCGCCTCGCTATTCTCCAGACATCGCGCTCACAGCGAAGTTCATAGACAGCGTCTGACGCGCTGAGCGACGCCTCCTCATAACCGCCCTGAATCTCGGCGCTCGCCGGCCCGGTCATGCGGAATCTGCGAATCCGGATAAGCAGGGCGCGGCCGCCGGTTTGCGGATCTCTGATGACGCCGCTCGCATCAGCTTGCGCCTCAGCCGCCGGAGCCAGTCGCGGCGAAACATCCCGGATTCTGGCGAGGAATGCGGGATCCGCCTTGTCACCATCGGGTAGCGCAACGAATACCGCGGCGGCTTCCCGGCCGATACTCGACGCATTGTCCGCAAACACATGGGATACGAATGCGGCCTGCGCCGCGCCCGGATCGCTGCAGACCGCTGGCCGCGAGGTCTGCGCGCCGTGGCAGGCAGTGAGACTCAGCGCGATTCCGGTCAGGCATGCGCAGCGGATCATTGGGTTGTTAGTCATTGCGGACCGACCTTACCCGGACCAAGTCGGACAGAGCAAGAACCTCAGAGGACGCATGCGATCTGCGCGGACGGGCATCTGGATTTTTTCCGCGGCCGCCTCTCAGGCTGTGGCGGAGCTGGCAAGCCGGGTCTCCCGGACTCGCCATTGCAGCAGCATCTGCCTGATCTGCTCGAGAGTAAACGGCTTGGTCAGATAATCGTCCATCCCCACTGCCAGGCAGCGCTCCCGATCGCCGGCCACCGCGTTCGCGGTCAATGCGATGATCGTCGCCGGCTCCAGATTCTCCGAACATTCGAGTTGACGCCTCTGTCGTGTTGCCTCGAAGCCATCCATCTCCGGCATCTGGCAGTCCATCAATACGACGGCAAACTGTCGACGCCGCATTTGGTCCAGGGCCTCGACCCCATTGCCGGCAGTTGTCACCGTACAACCGAGAGCGTCCAGCATGCTCAGTCCGACTTCCAGATTGACCGGGTTGTCTTCCACCAGCAGGATCTCGACGTCTTTTAGATCGGTGCTGTCCTCGGCTGGAGATTGGAGCATCGGCATCAGCATCGTGCCCTGGGGGAACAGCGCGCCCAGCGCGTCACGCAACGCAGATGCACGCAGCGGCTTGCTCAGACAAGCGGAGATACCGAGCTTGTGTCGGAGAGCCGGGTCGACATCACGGGCCGCGGAGCTGAGCAAGACGATCTTGAGATCATCGGTGTCCGGTCTGCTCCTGATTGCGCGGGCCAACTCGAGGCCATTTCCGTCTGGCAGGTGCATATCCAGGATCGCCAGATCGAACGGGCAGGGATGTTGCTCGATGGCTCGCTCGGCCGCGACGATCGAAGCCGTCCGCGTCGGCAACATATGCCAGCTGCGGCAGTGCGTTTCGAGGATCTCGAGATTCGTCTCGTGATCGTCGAGCAGCAGCACCCGCACGCCTTCGAGCTGCGGGATCTGATTGGACGAACGGGCCGGGTCGACAAGACTGCGCTCCAGTTCAAGAGTGAACCAGAATTCGGAACCGCGGCCGAGTTGGCTGTCAACGCCAATGGACCCACCCATCAGTTCGATCAATTGTTTGCAGATGGTCAGACCCAGACCGGTACCACCGAATCGCCGCGTCGCGGAGCCATCTTCCTGGGCAAAAGAATCGAAGATCATCCCGCAATGTTCCGGCGCGATACCGGGGCCTGTATCGCGGATCACGAAACGCATGGCGACGTAGCCCGCGCGTGACTCGCTTTCTTCAATGCGAATCGCGATCTCGCCCTCATCGGTGAACTTGATCGCGTTGCCGACAAGATTGATCAGGACCTGACGCAAGCGCAACGGGTCGCCTTGTAGCACGGGAGAAAAATCCGGTGGAAGTACGGTTGCGATTTCGACACCTTTCTGGTGCGCTCGATGAGCGATCAGCCCGATCGTATCCTCCACCAGTTCGCGCAGATCGAAGTCGGCCTGCTCCAGGATCAGTTTGCCGGCCTCGATCTTGGAGAAATCAAGGATGTCGTTGATGATGCCCAACAGAGCCTCGCCCGAGTTCTGGATCGTGCGGGCGAATTCTTGCTGCCGACCCTTCAAGTCGGTCGACAAAAGAAGCTCCGTCATGCCGAGTACGCCATTCATCGGGGTACGGATTTCGTGGCTCATGCGGGCCAGGAATTCGCTCTTCGCGCGACTGGCAGACTCGGCTTCTTCCTTGGCACGCGTCGCGTTTTCGATGGCGGTGCGGAGTTTTGCATTGGCTTTGGCCAGATTATCTGTCCGCTCATGCACCAGGTTTTCGAGTTCCACGCGGTGCCTTGCGAGGTGAGCGTCGCGTTCGGAAATCTGCTCCAACATGCCGTTAAAGCCGTCGACCAGATGCCCGATCTCATCGTCACTCTCGCGGGGGGCCCGTAGCTCATAGTCCTGGGCCTCAGAGACCTGGCGCATCACGCCGCTCAGGCTGCGCAAAGGGCGCGAGATCATGTGCTGCAGGGAATTGGCGAGCAGCAGAGCGATAAACCCGGCTATGCCGAGTACTCCGAGACCGAGCAGCACATAACCCAGGCTGGTGCGGTACAGGCTGTCCGGGACCGAGCGCAGGTGCAGCCAGCCGACGATCTCGCGGTTCAGGTAAATTGGCGACATCACGTCAAGCCGGGATCCGTCCAGTTGATGGACCATCTGTCCCGAGCGCATCGCTTCAGCGAGCCAACCGGAATCGCTCGCGGCTGACGCTTGCGTCCCGGCATCGTCCGCGTCTCCCGCAAAGCTGGCGAGCAGTGAACCGTCGGGCAGATAGAGACCACTAAAGGTGATCCGGTTGTCCGCGTGCAGGCTTTCCATCAGGGCCGTCGCTTCGGCCTTGTCCTGGAACAGCACCGCCGTCTGAGCGTTCCTGCCTACGATGGTGCTGAGGACAGAGACTTCCTGCGTCATCTGTTTGCGCGCCAGCAGCATCTCGCTGATGCCCTGTACGGTGATGGCGATCAGCATGGCAGTACCCGCAGTGATCAGGATCACCGCGCGTAGCTTGTTTGGGAAGGACAGCCGGGTCAGGAAGTTTCTCATCGTGAGCATCCTGCAGCCGGCGGGCCCGCCTTGCCAGTTTGTGTCCGTCTGTCGATCACACAACCCTTTTTCCAGATGTCTGCTGGCTTTCCCATCCCGAGCCATCTTCAGACGCTGGTCATACTCCTTTCTTCGTCCGTTGGCCCGATATCTTGAGCAGGCATTCGCCCGCAGGTTCAAGCATCTACGCCTGATTCGGCCATATGCGTGACTCAGTTCTCATTCTCGAGGATTGCCCCTTAAAGAGTGCTGATCGACCTGCCGACTAATGCTATGTTCGGCGGTGAGTTGGAGATCGGTGACAGGCTCGCGCCGGTCGGATCGAGGATCGAGACACCAGCGTTCGCCGGATGACATGTCGAGGGTAACGGTCCACGACAATAAACCGCTTTCGTCACCCGCACCCAAGGAACAACATGCTAGCGCAGGACCCTACGGATCAGGATCAGCTGCAACAGGTGCTCATCGTCGACGACGACGAGACGGCGCGCCTGTTGTTACGGGAGCTGTTGATCGCGGACGGCTTGACGGTCATAGAGGCCGTAGACGGAGCCGAGGCGCTGCAGAAGTTTCGCGAGCATCAGCCGGACCTGGTGCTGATGGACGTCGACATGCCGGGCATGGACGGACTGACCGCCTGCGTCGAGATGCGTGCATTCGATTTTTCTCCTGGGCTCCCTATCGTCATGGTCTCCGGTCATCAGGACGCGGCCACGATAAATCAGGCTTACGCCAACGGCGTGACAGATTTTGTCCTCAAGCCGGTCAACCCGGCATTGTTGTCCAATCGGATCCGCGGTCTGCTCGCGCAGAGGGCGGCCGGCGCGCCGACAGACGGTCATGAAGACGCGAGCAAGCTACTCGGAGTCATTCCCGATCAGCTCTTCTCACTTGAGCGCTGCGGGAGGATTCTGGAGTACAGCGGTCCCATGGGCCCGGTCCGGGACAAGATCGAAGCGGCCGGCGATACGCCTTCCGTGGAGGCCCTATGGCCTGCTGTCGTCGCCGAGTCGATCCTTGGCAACGTGAGACGCACCCTGAAGACACGCAAGGAGGCCACCTGGAGGTTCTCCGATGACAGCGACGGTGCCTGCCGGCATTTCGAGGCCCGCTTCCTGGCGCAGGGTCGGAATCGGGTGCTGATGGTCTTGCGCGATGTCAGCAGCCAGGCGGAGAGTGACGCGCAGATAAGCCGTCTCGGACTCATCGACGATGTCACCGGTCTGCCCAACCGTCTGCAGTTTCTGCGCAATCTCGAAAATAAGCTGATCGAGGCACGTTTCCGCTTCCGCTCAATCGCCCTGGTGCTGTTCGACGTGAGAGGCCTGGACCGGGCCCGGGAAGGCCTCGGGGTCGACGCCGTTGACCGGGTTTTGAAACACACCGCCGAGCGCCTGCGCGAGTCGAGTCGAAGTGCAGATTCGGTCGCGCAGAGCACGACCGATGCGGGTAATGAGAGGATAGCGCGTCTCGAGGGCGTAGGCTTTGCCGCGATTCTGGAGAATGTGACCGACAGAGAGGCTGCAGCATCGTTCAGCGAACGCATGCTGGAGAGCCTTAACCAGCCGCTAAACTGTGGCGAGCACGAGGTGCACTGTGAGGTGCGCTCCGGCATAGCGATGTATCCGGAGGAGGCCGGTGACGTCG
>CAJHYD010000057.1_pt1 | contig 18840 bp, 15 predicted proteins | sample 9198701 | NCBI WGS metagenome assembly CAJHYD01 (sample SAMEA7708365, study PRJEB35096) | sediment metagenome | biome: marine neritic benthic zone biome [ENVO:01000025]; feature: sediment [ENVO:00002007]; material: shallow marine sediment [ENVO:03000034] sea grass bed [ENVO_01000059] ...
AAGTCGGACTCCTTGCCGATCGGACGACCGTCGAAGTCCATCACGCCGATCGTTCCATTCAAGCCCCCGACCCAGACTTTGTCGAGCGCCATGCCGGTACCCCAGCCGATCCCGTCGACGCCCATGCCGGTGAAGCCGGTGATGGGCGGCGATAGCGCGGTCCCGTCGGGAGCCAGCTTGACCGTACCGCCACCGATGCCGTGAATCACACCAGACTGCGATCCCGCCATCCAGTTCTGGCCGCTCCAGATGTTGCCGCTCGCATCGACCTGGAGCTTGCCGGGGCTGTACACGCCGCCGCCCGCGAATTTGAGCAACAGTGCAAAGTCCTTCGGCACATAGGCAAGATAGGGCACGAACGGAGCGCTGCGTCTGGAGCCATCTTCAGGTTGCGGGTAGGCCTTGTCGTACAGACCGTAAATCGTCGCAGGATTGGCCCAGGGTGCACGCGCAATACCGGCCATAGCCCCAAGTGTGTCTTTTGGCTCGGTGCGGCCCGCCACGGCCGTGGCCTTTAGAAAACTGGCGCGCCACTTGTCGTCGGCGACGGTCGCGAACGCTGTGATCAGTGCGCCGAGTGTATTGAGTCGCGCGAGTGTGGTGTTTTCGGTGCTGTTGATCGGATCGAGCAGCGCCTTGCCCCAGGTACCGGTCACCGGATCTACCAGGTTCGGTGCATTGCCGGCGGCGATACGCAGGCCCAATGCGTTGCCGCTGATGGCCGTGCCGTTGATGAAGCGGGCACTGGTGAACACCGAGGCGACCGTGGTCAGCTCGTTGATCACCACCTTGTCGGGCGGCTCGGTACCGACCACGGACATCAGCGCCAGCCCGTGATGGTCGCTGCTCTTTGTGGTCAGGTAATAGACATTGCCGTCGCTACGATCATGGACGCCGCGGAGCTTGAAGGCGCCCTTGGCGTCGGTGGAACCCTCAGAAACAGACGCCGGAGCGCCTTTGCCGGCGGTCTTCCACAGGGTCACGCTGGCGCCAGACACCGGCTTGCCGCCTGTCATTACCGTTCCTTCGATATGTCTGGCGAATGCGCTCTGGCTTACTGCAGTCAACAGCAGGAAAAATGTGGCTAAGGTCGCTCGGGCTTTCATTCCAGGATCTCCCAGCTACGATTGGCACTGTTCATGATCGGACTGGCAAACGGCCGTTACCTGGAGCGCAACTCTCAGCGCTTTGCGAGATCGAGCCGAAGGGCCGCAGTCATACGCCTCCCGGAGAGGCATTTCCGTGGACAATGATTAGGCAACGACCGTGCAACCAATCCAATTCGTTCGCGTACCTAATCTACGTAGGTGATCTAACGGCCGATGAACGGGTGACGGCCACATCGGCTGCCAGAGCTTTGTCGATAAGGTCCAACAGGCTGCGGCTGCGATAGGGTTTCTGCACCACATCCATGGCGCCTGCCTGGACCGCGCGCACTGCCATCGACACGTCGCCACGGTCGGTGATCAACAGGCCGGGCACCATCGCGAATGCGGCGGTGAGTCTGGCCTGGCGGTCCATATCTTGCAGATCGGCAATATTCGCATCGAGCACGAGACAAGCTGGATGCAATGGCTCGATCTCCTCGAGGAACGCCCGCAGGGAGGGAAAGATCCGGGCTTCCAATCCGGCCGACAGCACCAGTTCCCTGATCGAATCGCCAACACCTGCGTCGGAGCTGATCACATAGACTGTCGATTTTCCCATCGGAACCTCAGCGCAGTCTCGGGAGCGGAATGATAAGGAAACGGCAGGCGCCCTCGTACGATACGGGACCCGGCAGGCGAGCATCACACGATGCAGAAATCGACAACCCGATGCCGCTGCAACATCTGCCGACATCGCTAACATCAGGAATCCTACGCCTGATTCATCCCAAGACACATTGGGCTATTTGACGAGTCTACGTAGGTGGCGAAGGGAAAAGATGAACCCAGAAGGACATAGCTGGGCTTGTTAAACTCTTTGCTGCGCGGTTCCCGCGCCAGGCGCAAAGAGGCTCAGCCTGGCCTATTTGCTCCTGTATCGGGCGACTCCAGACAGCAGCAACGCCTTGGCTGAGGCGACATCCATTTTTCGTAGCAGATTCTGGCGGTGCGCCTCCACGGTACGGGGACTGATGTCCAGATCCCTCGCAATCTGCTTGCTGGTCTTGCCGTCCAACAGTTCGTCCAGCACTTCTCGCTCACGGCCGGTCAGCCTGGCGAGTCTTTTATCTATGGCGGCCTGATCCTTGAGAGAACCGCTCGCGGCTGCGTCGACGGACAGGGCATCGTTGATGCTGTCGAGCAGCCTCTGATCGCGGTAGGGCTTCTGTATGAAATCGACCGCACCGCTCTTCAGCGCAGTCACCGCCATGGGCACATCGCCGTGGCCGGTGATCACGATGATCGGCATAGTGGCGTCGAGCGCTCTGAGCTTTTCCGCCAGCACCAGCCCGCTCATTTCCGCCATGCGCACATCAACCACGAGGCATCCGCGAGAATCCGGGCTGAAGTCTTCCAGAAACGCGCTTGCAGATGCGTAGCTTCTGGCGCGCAGACCGACGGATTCGACCAGCTCCTGGACCGAATCACGCACCGCGATATCGTCATCAACAATGAATACCGTCTGCTCGGTCATCTGTTCGTTCATCGATGTCAGCCTCGTGCCAGCCGCAGGGTGAACCGGAACATCGCCCCCGCCGACGGACTCGACTCATACCAGATCCGGCCGCCATGAGATTCTATGATAGTCCTGCAGATGGCCAGACCCATCCCCATGCCGCCCTTTCTGTCCGTGTACAGCGCTTCGAAGATGTTCTCGACGCGGTCTGGCTCAATACCGGTCCCCCGATCCGACACGCTGACCTGCACCTCGTGATCGTCGATCCGGATCGCTTCGATGGCGATCACCTTGTCGGTGCTGTCCTCGAGCGACGCCATGGCGTGCAACGCATTCTGCAACAAATTGACCAAGACCAGTTGTATCTCGAGTTCGTCGGCCAGGACCAGGGGGAGATCTGTCGCTATCTTGGACTGGATGTTGCAGCCGTGGTTCTTGATCTCGGCTTCCATCATCCGGAGCACCTGCTCGATCACGATATCCAATGCTACGGGATTCAGTTCCGGATCATCCGTGCTGACCAGATTCCGGACGTGCCCGATGATGTCGCCGGCACGCCCTGCCTGACGCTCAATCTTCTTCAACAATTCCTGCAGCTTGTCACTCTGGTCGTGACCGCTATCGAGCCGTCGATGCGCGGCCTGGGCATAATTTTGTATCGCGATCAGGGGTTGATTGACTTCATGGGCAATACCGGTGGCGATGACGCCAAGGCTGCGTTCTTTACTGAATCGTTCCAGCCGCGTCTGCAGGATGCCCGCCAAAATCTCCGAATGCCTGCGTAGATCGTGTTCGCCCTGTAACGCCAGCCGGGATCGAAACAGCTGTGCCCGATTCAGCAACAGCATGACGATCAGGAAACCCTGAACAGCGATGATCAGGCCGGCAATGAACATCTCGGTCCGGTGTGTCTCCCACAGGGACGGCTGGCGATAGAGAACGCGACTGCCGGCGGGCAATTTGTCCTCGTCGATGTGCCACCGCGCCAATTCGCCTTGGTCGAATATGGCCGGGTTCTGTGGTCTGTGTACGACAGGTACCGCCCCGGGGTGCTCCCCGCGAAGAATGCGCACGCCCATTTGGGCAGCCTGGAACCCGTCATCGGAGATTGTTGCCAGACGGCCGCCGATGATTCCATGCCCAAGCAGCGTGTCCCAGAGACCATAGATCGGTGCATGGGCGTTGGCTGATACGGCCTGAACCGTGTCAATCGGGATCTGGTGACGGCCGGTTCGATCCTCAAGCTGGATCAGATAGATGAGCACCGTGTCACCCGGCAGATTATCGACCGCTTCCATGAGCTCGGCCAGCGGCATGCCCCGCAGCCAGGTGAATTCGACGCTGCCCTCGTAGGGTTGTAACGCAAGTTTGGCATCGCGCTCGAACTGCTTTTCCACCGATCCGGATCCGACAATAAAAGCCACTCTTCGGCTGTCCGGCTGAGCACTCAGGGCCAGCTCCAGGGTGCCGGCGATATCTGGCTGGGCAGTGACGCCCGTAATATGCGGCGGGAGTCCTCGGCTGGTGATGAGACGGTTATCCGCCCCGCAGAACACGATGGGGCTACCGGGGAAAAGCGACTCGCCATGATCGAGCATGAATCGCAGGGCAGGAGTGTAGGTCGGGATGATCAGATCCGGTATCGAGTCGCGATACTTGCGCCGGTAGATATTCAACAGGTTGCTGACATAGTCCGCATCCTCAAAACGGGCCAGATCGGGCGTTTCGACATCGATCTCGATCGTCATATCGGATGCCGAGGAAAATCCGCGCACGATCCCATCGAGCCAATCCTTGTTCACCTCCAGGTTGTTCCTGTAGGAGTGCATCACGAGTACCTGGAACGCCCGATCCTCTGCCGTTCCAGCGGCTACCGGGACGAGGCACAGCATCAGGGCTGCAAGCAACAAGATAGCCGGGTCCAAGGCTGTCCGGTGCGGGTGTTCGGTTGATGGTTTGTTCGCCAAGCGCGCACTCTCAGGACGTCTGGACACTGGGTCAGATCATGCCACACAAGCACCGTCGTGCTGAAAGTTTGAGCAGAAAGACTCCTCGGTCCGGGAGAGTGCGCGGCCCCACTGCAGGATCACCTCGATCGTGTACAGCAGTTGTTCTCCGAACTCGCGGACAGGGGCAAACTGCAGGTCGATGCCGCCTACTCGAGTAGATCCTTTCTGACCGTGATCGCGAAACAGGTTTTGTTCTAGTCCCTAGTCGACCCGGGCTACGCGAGTCTGCGGGTCGGTCTCCGCTACCCGCACGCGTTCCCGCATCGACGCGGTGGCTTCGCGCATCAGTCTGATCAGACCGTTATAGCGGTCGAGACCCCGTAAGGACTCGAAGGCGAGATGATGTTCGATCAGACCATGGCGGCGCCAGCCCAGATCGTAGGCCAGCTGCAGTTGATCCAGGGCTTCGTCGCGGCGTCCTGCCAGCGCAGAGACCGACGCTGTCATCAGCGCTGCGCGTGGTCCGCCGGCCCCTTGCCGCTGGGCACTGTCGAGTACGCTTTCACATTGCGCGACTATCTCGCGGGCGGCTTCATCGCGCGCCGAGCGCTGATAGGCGATGGCAAGGAAGGCCAGGGTCTCCAGGTCTTTGATCTGGCGCCGCCCCTCGTCGGTCTCCAGCGCGCGTTGCAGCAGGGCGATACCGCGATCGTAGTCGTGCATCAGCACCCGTCCGCGGCCGGCCCAGTCGAGCATGACGCGACTGTTGTAGTCCATGGCTCCCGGTGATGTGGCTTCGGCAGTCGCAAGCTGCGAGCTGGCGTAGGCGTCAAGCGCCGATGGCTGGCCCGCCTCGAGATAGAACGCGGCACGATAAGAAAACAGCATCGGGTTGTCGCCCGCCACCGACTCGGCCTTGCCCAGCCATTGCTCGGCCGCGGTCATGTCGTCGAGCCACAGTGCGCTGCGCGCCATCGCGATCAGGTTTTGCGGTTCGCTCTCGTCCAATGCCAGCGCGCGCCGGGCCAGCGCCATGGATTCATCGAGATGACCGAAATCGGCGGCCCAGCCCGACATCTGCCGCAGTACCGGCGCCGACGCCGGCGCATATTCGAGCACCCGGTTGAAGATGACCCGACCCGCGTCATACATGCCCATCGCCATCAGACTGGCGGCGAGATTACCGTTGATCACCGGGTGTAGAGGATCGAGATTTCGCGCCTTCGAAAACGCCATGTTGGCGTCCCGCAATCGTCCTTGATCCATCAATAAGCCACCCAGCCACATCTGCGCCATCGGGTAATCCGGATTCAGCTCGATGGCTTTGCGATACGCCTGCTCGGCGGCGCCGGGCTGACCATCATGCGCCTTGAGCAGACCGAGCGATGCATAGGCTTCGGCCAGCCGGTCATCCAGCGTCAGCGCCCGGGCGATGGCGCGCTCCGCCGCTGCTCTTGCCTGTTCAAGCGGCACATTGGCGTAACTCACACGCAGCAGCTGGGCATCGGCGACGCCGCTATAGGCCAGCGCATAGTCCGGATCCAGCTGTACCGCCTCCTCGAACATCCTGATCGATTCCTGCAGCGACTCGGGTGTGCGCCGGTGGAACGCGACGCGACCTTCCAGATAGCGTTGATAGGCGTCGGCGCTCGCGGTACCGGGTCGTGTCACCGGTGCGTGGCCGTCGCCCAGCAGCTCGATACTGAGCGCGGAGACGACCGCCCGGGCGATCTCCTCCTGGAGATCGAGGATGCCACCCAGGTCTCGGCTGTAGGTGCGCGACCACAGGTTGAAGCCGTCGTCCACGTCGATCAGCTGGATCGTGATCCGCACCCGTTCACCGTCCGTGCGCAGGGTGCCTTCGACCACCGCGTCCACATTGAGTTGGCGACCGATATCGCGGATGTCCGTGGCGCCGTCACGGAACGCGAACGATGAGGTGCGGGCCGCGACCCGCAGGCCGTCGATCCGGGTCAGCGAGTTGAGCAACTCGCCGGCGATGCCGTCGCCGAGATAGCCCGTGCTGCCGTTGTCGCCAAATTCGGTAAACGGCAATACGGCCACCGAATCGATCGACACCGTCCGCGTCTGCTTGAAGGCCGGGGCGTTGATCAACAGCCCCGCGATCAATGTCGCCAGGATGCCCATGATCAGGTAGTCGAGACGCTGGCCGTGGAGCAAAGACGCGAGCCGGGCCCGGGCACCCGCAGCGGTGCCGTTGCCGTTGGGTTCCAGCGCCCAGGCGATGATCAATGCCAGCGGGAAGCCGGCGATCGCCAGTACCAGGACAAAGCGCACGCCCCACTCGGGGAGGAACAGCGCGGGCATCAATACGTCGGTGATCTGGACCGCCAGCCACGCCACCACACCGTACGCGACAGCGACTTTGTATAGCCGCTTGCGCCTCAATTCCCGGAGAGAATCGTTCACCCTCTCCGACGAGAAGTGCAATCTTGCGCCCATGCTCCCCGGCCCGAAGGCCCTGCGTCCCGGTCGGGGCGTTTGCGGCCCCGTACACTCTGTGACCACCCGGGCAGGCCGTGGTTCATTACTCACACGGAGACGTTCTTCCCCGGGGCCGGCATCGAACCCACCGCAAAAAATGCGCATGCAGGAAATCCCATGGCCAGGGCCTATTATCTTGAGACCGTCCGCGGAGTCGATGTGGATACATTCACGACACTGATCGAAGCCAAGGAGCTGGCGCAGGCACTGACCGAACCAGATCTCCGGGTGGTGGATACCCGTTTCCGTCTCGCCGATCCCGGTGCCGGCGAACAGGCTTATCGGCAAGGTCATATCCCCGGCGCGGCGTATCTGCACCTGGAGCGGGACCTGTCCGGCCCGGTTACTCCGAGCAGCGGGCGCCATCCATTGCCTGATCCACGCATCCTGGCCGCGTGTCTTGGCCGGGCCGGCATCGGCAACGAAGATCAGGTCGTGGTCTACGATGACGCTGCCGGCGCCATCGCCGCTCGCTTGTGGTGGCTGTTGCGTTGGCTGGGGCACACGCGGGTCGCGGTGCTGAACGGCGGGCTCGCCGCATGGTCCTCAGCGGGCTTCGATCTGGAACCGGGCGCGGTAAAGCCCCGTCCCGGGAGCTTTTTTCCCGCGGCCGGCAGTGTCCGCGCGATAACGGTGGAAGAGTTACTGGGTCGGCGCGGCAAGGCGCCGCGTCTGCTGGTGGATGCTCGGGAGCGACCGCGTTTTCTCGGGCAGATGGAGCCGATCGATCCGGTGGCAGGCCGCATCCCCGGTTCCGTCAACGTCCCTTTTGCGGAGAATCTCGACGCAGCCGGGCGCATGCTCGAAGCGCGGGAGCTCAAGCGCAAATGGCGTCAGGCGCTCGGCGATGCCCAGATAAATACAGTGGCCTGTCTGTGCGGTTCCGGCGTCACGGCCTGTCTTGATCTGCTTGCGCTGGAGGTAGCAGGGATGCCGGGAGCTGCGCTCTACGCCGGTTCCTGGAGCGAATGGATCCGCGATCCGGAGCGACCGGTTGCTGTAGGCGAATCGGGCGCATAGGGCCCAGTCCGGATCAGGGGATCAGGATCACCTTGCCGAGGTTGTTGCGCCCCTCGATCCAGGTGTGGGCTTCGGCCGCTTCGGCCAGCGGAAAACACCGATCGATGTGGGGCCGGACCCAGCCCTCAGCGACGCCCTGCAAGATCGCGCCCAGCCAGCCATTGAGACGGGCGCGGGACTCGTACATCTGGTGGACATTACAGCCAAAGACGCCACGATTGCCGCGTATCAGACCACCCGGGTGGAACAGCGGTGCGCCGATCATGCCCTTGAGCAGACGCAGCTTGCCGACAAGTCCGGGCCGGGCCGCCTCCGCTATGCCGAACATACCCAGCCGCCCGCCGTTCGCGAGCAGGCCAAGACCCTGCTTCCAGCTTTTTGGGCCCATCGGATCGATAATCAGATCCACGCCCCGGTTCCGGGTCAGGGTTGCGACTTCCTTGTGCCAGTCACACTGGCGGTAGTCGACCGCGTGATCGAGACCTCGGGACATCAGGAACTCGTGTTTGCCAGGGCTGGCGGTACCGATGGTCCGCGCGCCGATATGGCGGGCGATATCCAGTGCCGCCAGGCCGACGCCACCGCCCGCATTCTGTATCAGCAGGGTCTGGTCGCCGCGTAACGACCCCATCACGATCAGCAACAACCAGGCGGTCACGTAATTAAGCGGCAGCCCCGCCGCCGCGGGAAATTCCAGATCAGCGGGTTTTGGCAGCACCCGGTCGGCATCGATCACGTGGTATTGCGCATAGCCGCCGTAGTCCCCAAGCGCTAGCACCGGGCGGCCCTTCCACATCGGGTCCACGCCATCGCCGACCTCATCCACCACCCCGGATATCTCGTGGCCCGGGACGCAGGGTGGCGGACGCGCGCCCGGATACACGCCCTGGCGGATCAGGATATCGGCGAAATTGATGCCGGCCGCAGATACCGCGATGCGCAGCTGGCCCGGGCCGGGTTGTGGCAGCGGGACCTCCTCAAACCGCAGCACCCCCGGCCCGCCGTGGCGAGGGATGACGACCTGGCGCATGGAGTCTGGCGCGCTCATGTCAGCTGCTGCCGTTCATCGGCACGGCACCGGCGAATGAGAGTGCATGGTGTTCGCGGCGTCGGTGGCAGAGGGCGCCGGCTCGACACCCACGCTTCTGTATTTTTCTGCCAGCTGGCCCAGGCGCCGATCGATCTCTGCCCGGTCCAGCCAGTATCCGCGGACCATCACGCCGAGCGGTTCGCGCAGCGTGGCGACGCTTAGCAGCGGGTTGGACCGCACCAGGATCAAATCCGCCTCGAGACCCTCGGCGACCGAACCGAAGCGGTCCGCAGCGCCAAAAAATTCCGCTGGATACACGGTGCCCGTGCGCAGTGCCTGGAAAGGCGTCAGGCCCGTATTGACCAAAGCGTCGAGCTCATGATGGATAGAGAACCCCGGCACATTGAACACCTGCGGCGCGTCCGATCCAAGCAGCAGGCCGGCGCCCTTATCATGCAGGGCCTTGACCAGGGCTGCGCGGATGACGACCAGCCTCTCGGCCTCCCCGGCGTCATAGTCGGGCGCATCGAGCGTGCCGCGCTTGCTGGCGATCCAGCCGCGCAGCATGTCTCGTGGCACGTACTGCATCCCGGGCTCCATCGCCTTTACCAGCGGGTCTTCCGGCAACACGAAGTTCTCGATCAGCGATAAGGTAGGCACGTTCCAGACGCCCGATTCGTAGGTCTCGCGGGCCAGCTGGGGGATCAGGTTGGGATCTACCTGTCCGACCAGACCGAGGCCAAAAAATCCGGGGTCAGCCGTCGCATCCGACCCGGGTGGCAGCAGGGCCTGCATATAGCCGTCCAGATGCTCGATCGTGGCCTGAGAGGAAGCGAAAGCCATGCTCAAACCGACATCTTCCGGCACATGTCCTGCGAACGGGATCTCGAGTTCGGTGGCCGTCGTCGCGATGGCCCGGTATTCGTCGGCGCTCAGACCCGGATGAAGCTTGAGGAAGTCGTAGCCGCTGCCGGCCTGTTCTGTGACCATGTCCCGGGCCTGTTTGGCGCCGTCCACGCTGTTGCCGTTCAGCGATGGCCCGGATGTAAAAACACGCGGCCCGAGGACTTCATGACGCGCCACCTGCTCGCGCAGTTGCAGATGGCATGGTGCGCCCAACATGCCACGCGCGGTGGTGACGCCATTGGCCACGTAAAGAAACAGCACCTCCTGCAGCCAACCCTCCCGCTGGCGCCGTCCGGGGATGTGGGCATGCATCTCCGCAAGCCCCGGCAGCAAGTATTGACCAGCCGCATCGATGGCGCGGGCATCGCCGGGCACCGGCACCGATCCGCGCGGGCCGATCGTGCGGATGGTCTCGTCCTCCACCAGCACAGTCTGATCCGAGAGGACGACCTCGCGGTCCATCGGCACCACGTTTACACCGATAAATGCCACGGTCTCGGCGTTGAGGACGCCGCCGAAAGCCAACAATCCGGGCAGCAACACGGCCAGCCGCGCCCACAGTGCGGCGCGGTTGAGCGGATGGCGGCCATCCGGCCGGGTCGTTGTCATCGTTATCGTTTTTGTCATTGGGGGTCAGGCCCGGTCAGGGAGGTGCTCCGGTTGCGCTATAGTCTGGGCTCGGGCGACGATTCCGGGGGGAGTCATGAAAACGATCATGGTTTTGTGTTCCATGCTAATTCTAGCCAGTAGTGGCGCATTGGCACAGGGCGCTGGCGCGGAGGACGGGTCCGGGCCCGCGACCGAGCAGGCAAAGGCGGAACCGGATGCGCCATCAAAAGCCCGTGCCGAAAAGGCGCAACGACAGGCCGACAGGGCGATCGGAGAAGCCGCCAACCCCGACCGTCGGGACGCTGCCGGACATACCAGGGGCGACGTCAAAGCGGACCGCGAGTCGGTGCCAAAAGCGGTCGATCGCGACGATCACGGTAACGCCACCAGTCAGGAAATGCTGCGCCAGCGGGATGAAAGCAAGGCGATCAAGGAGGAATATCGTGCCAGCGGCGAAAAACAGGCGGGCAAGAAGCCCTGGCATAAGGCGGCCGATACCGAGGACGGCGACAAGGCTGCGGTGAAAGGCAAGCCCGGCAAGGGAAAATCGAAAACCGATCGTTCTGCAGACAGGGATACCACCGACGACCGGGATCACGACTGACCCGGGTCCCGGTCCCGATTGATCACATTGGCGGTGACGCTGGCGTGCCCACTTCCTCGGCCGCCTGTACCTCGCATTCTGCCCGGGCTTCCTGCAGCCATTCGCTCATAGCCGGTAACGCGACCAGCGCCTCGATCCAGGCGGCGCTGGCGGTGGGCATGGCAACGCCGTAGGTCAGGAAGCGCAGCCCGACCGGTGCGAACATCGCATCGACAATGCCGAATTCTCCAAACAGCCATGGTCCTTGCCGGCCCAGCCGAGACTCCCAGATCGCGATGATCCGATCGATGTCGTGCTGTGCAGCCGGCGACGGGACGAGCCGGCGATCCCTGGCGCGGCAGTTCATCGGCAGCTCTTTGCGCAGATGCGGGAAACCTGCGTGCATCTCGCAGGCAAGCGACCTGGCCTGGGCGCGGGTAGCCACGTCCTCGGGCCACGCCTGGGCGATGTCGAAGACTTCGGCGAGATACTCGCAGATGGCCAGCGAATCCCACACATGCAGCGCTCCATGGATCAACACGGGGACCCGGCCAGCGGGCGAGTAATCACCGATGCGTCGACGGAACTCTGGCGTGTCCAGCGGCAGGCGCAGGGTGTCGATGGGGATGCCGGCATGGGCGGCGAAAAGCCAGGCGCGCAGCGACCAGGATGAATAGTTGCGGTTGCCGATGACCAGCAGCGGCCGGCCCGCATCGGCAGCCGTGCTCATGGCACTTATTCGCGGAACGACGGGTCTGCGCGGTCCAGACGACGCAGCAGCGCCGGCCAGGCCAGTGCGCCGCCCTGGCCCAGAGTCGCCTGGCTTGCCTGGGCGCGGATGCCGTCGACGATCGGCTGCGGCACCGGGACAAGCGCCGCGGCGCTTGAGGTGGCCAGGACCTGGATTTCGCAGGCGCGCTGCAGGATGTACATGGCGAGAAAGGCTTCTCCGACCGACCCGCCGACGGTCAGCGTGCCGTGGTTTCGCAGGATCATAAAACTGTGCGTGCCCAGATCGGCGACCAGCCGCGGCTTCTCTTCGTCATTCAGCGCCACGCCCTCGTAGTCGTGATAGGCGAGGTCCGCGAACGGGAACAGCGAGGTCTGGGACAGTGGCCGCAGGCCATCCTGTTGTACCGACACGGCGATGCCCTCGTTGGTATGCAGATGCATCACGCATTGCGCATCCTCGCGCGCCTCGTGCACCGCGCTGTGGATGACAAAACCTGCCGGGTTGACCGGGTGCGGCGAGGATTCGATCTTCGCCCCGTCGAGATCGACCTTGACCAGGCTAGAGGCCGTGATCTCGTCAAACAGCATGCCGTAGGGGTTGATCAGGAAGTGATGGTCCGTCCCCGGTACCCGCGCTGAGATATGGGTAAAGATCAGATCATCCCAGCCATAGAGCGCAACCAGCCGATAAGCGGCGGCCAGATCCACGCGCACCTGCCACTCGGCGCTGCTGACCGAGGTACTGACGCCGGAGACCATGGATTCATTGCTGGCGTTCATGATCTTTCATCCTTGCTCGTCTTGTCGATGCTCGACCCCACGGGATGACCAGGCGCATGCAGCCGAAAAAAACGACCGGCCTCGAGCCGGTCGTCTCGGCGATGCGCCGCGGGCGTCAGGTTCCCTGGTCCAGCCGCCGCTGGAATGCTTCGAAGTTGTATGGCCGGCCGAGGAACTCGGTAACCGAAACCGACGTCGGTCTGGAACCGCCCCGGGCCAGTACCTCCTGGAGGTAGTCACGCGCGGTATCACGGTTCAGAAGGCCTTCGTCTTCAAAGCGGCTGAACATGTCGTATGCGATAACCTGAGACCACATATAGGTGTAATAGTAGGCCGAGTAGCCGTTCAGATGACCAAAGCTCGCATACGGGTGGGCGCCGGCGACAAAGGGCATCACCGCATATTCCTCCGCCAGTTCCTGCCACAGCTGCAGCAGGTCAAAGCTGGCGGGGTCGCGGTTGTAATAATTCAGCGAGATCGATGCGTAGAACATCTGGCCATTGATAAACAGGCCCTGGCCAAAATTTTGTGCCGCGCGCATCTTCTCCACCAGCTCTGCAGGGATGACTTCACCGGCATCATTGGTGGCGAAGCTCTGCAGCGTCTCGGTGTCGTAGATCCACTCCTGCAGCATCATCGACGGCGCCTCGATAAAGTCCCATTCCGGCGTGGCCAACGGCGTCCAGCGCTGGTGGTTGCTGACCAGGAAATGGATCAGATGGCCAAACTCATGCAGGAAGGTCTCGACCTGGGATTGCTCGAGATAGCCTTTCTCCTCGCCGCCGGGGAAATTCGTCACCAGCGCCGCGCGCGGCACGGTGATACCCGGGTCCCCGGTCTCGACCTGGAACATCGCCGCGTGTTTGTACTTGTCCTGGCGTGGATGCATGTCGAGATAGAAGCCGCCGATCAGCTCGCCATCGCTGTACATCTGGTAGGCCTCTACCGATGGATCCCAGACCTCGTCCGTTGCCCAGGGCCGGATCTCGATACCGAACAGATCCGAGGTCAGACCGAATATCCCGTCGCGGACCTTGGCATATTCGAAATACTGGCGCAGCGCGGCCGAGTCCACCTGATATTTCTCCAGGCGGATCTTGTTGCCGATCCAGCTGCTCTGCCAGGGATTCACCTGCTCGGCATCCGGATCGATCTGCCGCAGCCGGGCCAGATATTCCTGATAGTCGGTCTCGGCGCGACCGCGCGAGGCATCGAGCCCGCCGCGCACGAACGACCAGGCTTCGGCAGCGCTGCCGGTCATCTTGTCGGCGGTAGCGCGGTCGGCCCAATTGTCAAACCCGGTCAGCCGGGCCAACTCATAGCGTTTCTCCATCAGCGATTCGAGCACCGCCTGGTTCTTCGGGTAGGCTCGATTCTGGTACTCGAAATAGAGCGCCTTGCGCAGCTCGTCATCGTCGGCATAGCGCAGGAATGGGATGAAATCGGGATAGTCCGTGGTGATGGTGATATTGCCATCGGCGCCGCGCGGGTGGGCGTCGATCCAGTCTTGTGGCATTCCGGCCAGCCGCGCCGGATCATCGACCGTGATGCTGCGAACATCGGCCGGCACGTTGCTGTCGAACTGTTGGCCAAGCTTGGTGATCTCTTCGTTCAGCGCGCGGATGCGGGTGCGTGTGGCTTCATCTTTGTCGACACCATTTATGCGGAAGTCGCGCAGGGTCTGACTGACGAAAAAGCGGGTGACGTCATCGGCCGTCGATACGTCAACGTCTGCGATCGCGTCGTAGAGTGGGCGCGACAGTCCGATCCGGGTGCCCAGCTCGTCCACTTTTTGCTCGCACTCGCCCGCGGCCGCGCGCACGCCGGCGTCCGGGTGGACCAGGAAATACAGCTGAGCCGGGTAGGCGACGTTGGTCAGCTCCCGCTGCAGCGTGTTGTAGGGGTCGAGCACCGAGGCGACGGTCGCATCACCCTGGAAACCTTCGAGTTCGGCGAACAACGCGCCGACCCGGTCGATCCCGGCCGCGCAGCTGGCCGCGTATTGGGTCGCGTTGGCGCTCTGCATCTCTGCGTCGGTTTGTGCGTCAGCGGCGCTCTCGGTGATGGTCTCTGCTGCCGGCGTACTCGGCGGCTCCGACGGTGATTTGCCGCATGCGGCCGCGAGAAGCAGCATTGGCGCGATCAGCAGATATCGATAAATGGACATATTTTGTGACCCTGTCTTGTCGACCAGCGCTATTGAGGATGGCTGGCCTTGTTCCGGCACGGCGCTTTTTTGCGCTACGCAACTGTTTGTCTGGCGGTGTGAACTGCCGCTGGAGGCGGGTAAACATAGCGCAGCCGGAGGCCATAGGCCAGATCGGTTCCGCGCCGATCCGAACGGTGCTGCGGCTTGATCGTTGTTTCAAGGCGGTGTTTCCGGCCCTGGTTCGAGCTGGGCCTGAAATCGGGCTACGATGCCCTGGATGATACAGAGGAGTGTCAGGGGTGACTGACTCGCACCCGCGCATGCGCCGCAATGGAGCCGTTTCGTTGCGCCCGTCGTGGCGTGCGTTGCGGCATCTGGCCCCGATAGTCCTCGCCGGGCTGGCCAGCTGCGCTTCGACGGCGCCCGATGAGCGTCTGCACAGCACGCTGTGGGTGCAGACCAGCGCCGAATACGGGGTGATCACCCACCAGGTCTTCCATATGGCACGGCAAGCGCTCGAGCAGAGCCTGTTGTCCGCGCCGGCCGGGCCGGCGCCGGCGCTGATCATCGACGTCGATGAGACGGTGCTGGACAACTCGGGGCAGACCGCGCGCTCGATCCTGGCCGGAACCGGTTTTCGCCGGGACGCGTGGAGAGCGTGGGTCAATGAGGCGTCCGCCCCCGCGATCCCCGGCGCGCTGGCGTATCTCAGACATGCAGATCAGCTAGGCGTCACGGTGTTCTATGTGACCAACCGCAGCGTCGAGCTGGAACCGGCGACGCGCAGCAATTTGCTCGCGCTAGGGTTCCCGTTGCGATCGGATATCGATGTGATCCTGACGCGCGACGAACGGCCGGAGTGGACCCGGGACAAGTCGACGCGCCGCCAATGGATCGGCGATCGTTTCCAGGTGCTGCAGATCCTCGGTGACGATCTGGCCGACTTTATCGCGGTGCCGCCGGGCACCGACGCCGAGATCCGACAGCAGCTGGCCGCCGCCCATGCCGATCAATGGGGCCGGCGCTGGTTCGTGCTGCCCAACCCCATCTATGGCAGCTGGGAGCGGGCGCTGACCCCGGACGGCAGGACCATCTTCGATTCGCCGATGGAACAGAAATTCCGGCGCCTCGAAACCGAGTAACAGGATCGGGATTGTTTTGACATAACGTGCTGTCTGCCGTCTATCGGATGGCACTGGCTATACTTCGATAAGAGACACGCCAACGTCGCTGGGGGGTGACCATGAACAACAGAATCTCAAGAGCCGGTTGCGCGTTTTTTGCCGTCTGTCTTCTGCTCACGGCGAGCAATGCGGTGGCCGGCGACAAGGGCCGCAGCTTCCGCTCCGGACAGCTACAGGTGATGACTCAGAATCTGTACGTGGGCGGCGATATCTTCCTGCCCTTCAGCGCCGAGACGCCGGAGGAGTTTGCCGAACTGGCCCAGCTCGTGATCGGCCAGATCCTGGCTACCGATTATCGGGAGCGTGCAGTGAGCCTCGCGGACGAAATGCTGGCGGCGGATTCCCACCTGATCGGTCTGCAGGAGGTCTATGTGCTGCGGGTCTGCGCTGTCGCTGATCCGCAATTCTGCCTGCTCGACGATGACTACCTGGAGATCCTGCTGGACCAGCTCAACGCCGATGGGGAGCGTTACCGGGCAGTGGCCCAGGTCACCAATATCGACATCCCGGGACTGCCGCTGTTTATCGAAGGTTTCGGCCTGGTCACCGTCTCGATCACGGACCGCGACGTGATCCTCGCCCGCGAGGACGTGGAGACCAGCAACCCTGTGGGCGCCAACTTTTGCGCCGGTGTTCCGGTGCCCGAGGACAGCCTGCTGTTCCCGCTGTTGCCCCAGATCCTGCGCGGCTACACCATGGTCGACGCACGCGTGAAGGGGCGCGATTATCGCTTCGTCAATACCCATCTGGAGATCTCGGAGCAGCCGGTATTCAGCACCTTCCAGAGCCTACAGGCTTTCGAACTGGTAGGCCCGCCGGACCCGGAGTGCCCCAGCGCCGGACCGTTGTTCTTCGATGATCACACTATCGTGTTGGTGGGGGACTTCAATTCAGATCCTGGCGCCGGGCCATTGGTGCCTTGCCTCTTCTCTGACGGCACTCCGGGAAATGTGTGTCCGACGCCCTACGCCATCATGAGCCAGATCGGTTACATCGACGCCTGGAACCTGCGGCGCGGCCGGTTCGAAGAGGGCCTGACCTGCTGTCAGGATGGATTGCTGCGTAACGAGGAATCGGAACTCAGTGAGCGGGTCGACCAGATCTGGGTGCGCCAGGCGCCCGATCATTACGGCGGCCCGGTGATCCGGGGAGTGCGGGCGACGGTGCTTGGCGACGAGCCAGCGGACAAGACGCCGAATGGTCTATGGCCCTCGGATCATGCCGGTGTGGCCGCGCGCATGACGCTGCGTGTGCCGAAATAGCTGACGCCGCCACCTGGCCGGGTGGCATAATCGAGACTGCCTCACGGGGCGCCTGCGGGCGCCCCTTTCAGTCAGGGAACAATTGGTGCAAGAATTCTCGCTCGACAAGCTGGCAAACGAGCTCAGAGCCTTTGCCGAGGAGCGTGATTGGGAGCAGTTCCATGCGCCCAAGAACCTGGCTATGGCGCTGATCGTCGAGGCTGCGGAACTGGTGGAGCAGTTCCAGTGGCTGACGCCGGCGCAAAGCGAACGGCCGGATCCGGAGCGGCGGCGCCGCATCGAGGCCGAGCTGGCCGATATCCTGATCTATCTGGTCAGGCTTGCGGACCGGCTGGACATCGATCTGCCCGCGGCCGTGGCCAGCAAGATCGAGCACAATCGGAGCAAGTATCCGGCCGAGCGGGTGCGCGGCAACCCGGCCAAGTACGACGAGTACTGATGAACTATCGACACATCTTCCATGCCGGAAATTTTGCCGATGTCGCCAAACATGTCGGGCTGGTGTGTCTGCTCGAACGGCTTGCCGCCAAGGGCAAGCCGTACGCCTATGTCGATACCCATGCCGGGGCCGCTCTTTACGATCTCGGTCGGAGCGAGGCCAGGCGCTCGGGCGAAGCCGAAGAGGGCATCCGTCGCCTCGCATCGGGACCGGCCCCCGACGGTGTCATCGGTCGATATCTTCAGCTGGTGCGATCGTTTCAGGCGCGGGCGGATACCCTTGATGTCTATCCGGGTTCGCCGCTGATAGCGCAGCGCATGATGCGCGAGACAGACAGGGCGATATTGTGTGAGCTGCAGCCGGAGCAGGCGCGGCAGTTGCGCCAGAAGATCGGCACGGACCGCCGTTTCGGTATCCACCAGCGGGATGGTTACGAAGGTCTGGGGGCGCTGTTGCCGCCCCAGCCGCGGCGCGGCATGGTGTTGATCGACCCGCCCTACGAACAGGAGCACGAACTGCAGCGTCTGATACCGGCGCTGGAGCAGGCCACGCGACGCTGGCCGACCGGGATCTTCGTAGTCTGGTATCCGATCAAGCATCGTCGCGAGTTGCGTGGATTTTATCGCCGGCTCGCCGGCGCCGGTCTCGGTCCGGTGTTGCTGGCCGAACTCGGTGTTCGGCCCGGCGACAACGAGACGCGTCTGAACGGCAGCGGGCTGGCGATCATCCGCCCACCGTGGCAAATCGAGCAGACGCTGAGTACAGCCTGGTCCGAACTCGCCCGACGTCTCGGAGATGCCGATGGCGCATGGTCAGATGTAAGCTGGCTGTCACGCTCGGCACCTGCGGTCGAGGTCGGGGCCCGAAAGGTCCGGCATGCATCAAAATCCGCGGCCGCGCCGGTGCGGACCAGGCGATGAGCGGCATCGCTTCACGCCGCCGCCGGGTCGTGCTGGGTGCCATCGGTATCGTGCTGCTGCTGTGGGCGCTGCTGGCGGGACGCCCGCCCCGGTCCACCCTGATGTGGCACGAGATCTACAACCTGGGACACATCCCGCTATTCGGCATGTTCGCGCTGGTGGTGCTGG
>CAJHYD010000070.1_pt1 | contig 18183 bp, 12 predicted proteins | sample 9198701 | NCBI WGS metagenome assembly CAJHYD01 (sample SAMEA7708365, study PRJEB35096) | sediment metagenome | biome: marine neritic benthic zone biome [ENVO:01000025]; feature: sediment [ENVO:00002007]; material: shallow marine sediment [ENVO:03000034] sea grass bed [ENVO_01000059] ...
CCACCTGACAGCAACTGGATACTGCTGATCCGCTTGCCGGGCGGCTGCCCCATGATGGTGACGCCGGCATCCAGCAAATCTTCACCGCTGAGCTCCAGGTAGCCGTGGCCGCCACCAAACAGCCGCGGAAAGATCTCCTTGAGTCCATCATTGACCTTGTCGAAGGTCTCCTTGAATCGGGTGCGGGTCTCCCGGTCGATACGCCGGATCGCGTTCTCCAGCGTGGTCAACGCCTCGGTCAGATCCAGATGTTGCGCATTGAGATACTCCTGCCGTTCGGACTGTTCCTTGAGTTCGTCGATGGAGGCGAGGTTGATCGCACCCAGTCGATTGATGCGTGCGGTCAGGCGCTCCAGAGTCTCCTCCCAGGTGGGGATGGAAGCATCCTCAGCCAGAGCCTCACGCAGCGCATCCAGTTCGAATCCCGTGGCCAGGAACTGCTCGGCGATGGTCTCGCGGCGGACGCTGGTCTCGCGCGTGGACAAGCGCAGCTCATCGAGGGTCGCGCGGACCTCTTCGGCCTGACGCTCACGTAGCTGACGATTTTCCTGCAGTTCGCGCAGCTGACTATCGGCACCGTGCACCGCATCTCGCGCCTCACTCAGCCCGGTTTCGACATCTACCCGCTGCTCCAGCAGGTTGGCGAGCTGGGCCTGATGCTGTTCGAGCGGCAACTCCCCGGACTTGAGCTGGCCAGTCAATTCGTCGCGTCGCTGGACCAGTTGTTCGGTCTGCGCCTGCAGCCGCTCCAGCGCGATCTCCGCGGACTCCCGACTGGAACGGCGTGACTCAACCTTGATGGCGATGTCGTGTGCAGTCACGCGTTGGGACTGGGCGCGTTCCCGCGCCTGTTCGAGGACGCGACGTAAACCGTCGCGTTGCGACTCCAGCTCCTGGCGCTGTGCCTCGAATACCGACATCTGGCCCATGGAGGTCTCAAGATGCGAGCGCGAGCCGCGCAGAGCCCCATCCGCTTCTTCGAGTTGGGCGACGACATCGGCCTCGTCTGTCTTAAACTGGCCAAGCTGGCCATGGGCCTGTTCGAGACGCGATTTTGCCGAACTCAGCTGGCCACGCAGATCGGCGTGGGATCGGTGTGCCTGGTTGATCTTCTCCTGCAAGCCATCGCGATCCTGCTCCAGCGTTCGCAGATTGCTCTTGATCTGCTTGTAGGCTTCCTCTCCGGCGTCGGTATCAGCGGTCAGGCTTTCGACCCGCTGGCCCTGCTCACGGATCTCCTGTTCGCGGCGCAGCAGCCCGCTCTCGCCTTCACTGGGCCGGTTGATACGCAGCCACCCTGGCCCCAGCCAGATGCCATCCCGGGTCACCACGGATTCGCCGGGGCCCAGCAGCCGCCGCATTGCCAGCGCTCGCGGCAGATCCTCCACCGCCCGAACGCCAGCCATCAAGTGCGCCAGCACCGGGGGACCGTCCACATAGGCGCGGAGCAGATCGGACTGCGGCGCGACGCCGTGCGCGCCCAGTTCGGCGTCAAGGAAACTGACAGCGCCATGGGTGAGCGCGTCGAGCGCGCCAGCCACGGTATCGAGGCCATCGACACAGACGGCTTCCAGGTAGCTACCGAGCACGGTTTCCGCTGCGCGCTCCCAGCCTGCCTGCACCGATATCTGTTCAGCCAGTCTCGGCCGGCCCTGAAGCCCGCACCCCGCCAGCCAATCCGCGACCGCGCCGCCCTTGCGACCCAACGCGGCCTCCTGCAGCGCCTCCAGCGAGGCCAGTTCGCCGCGCGCCTTCTGCAGATTGCCACGGGTGGTGTGCAGCGCGCTGGCGACGGCCGCGTCCTGCTCGCGCAGGCGGGCGATGTCAGCGCGGGCCGTCTCCATCTGTGCATCCAGGTCTGACGCGACCTGCTCAGCCTCACTCGCTGCCCGCTCCAGTCGCTCGATCTCATCGCCTTTGAGCTGCTGTGACAAGCGGGAGACTTCACCGACGGTGCGCTCACGGCGATCGAGCAGCCGCCGCATCTGGGTCTCGATCTGTTCGATCCTGGCCCGCTCTACCTCCGCCACCCGGCTCGCTTCGCCGGCTTCGAGGTTGTAAGACTCCCAGCGCTGCTGCCAGCCGTGCATATCCTGCTCGGCCGAGCCCAGGGCCTCCATGGCGCTGATCTCGGCGGCGCGCGCCGCCTCCAGCCCCGGACCCAGCTCCTGCAGTGTCCGATCCAGATCCTGTAGCTGACCCCGGTCCCGATCGATGCTGTGATCGAGATCGGCCAGCGAACCCTGCACCTGCTCCAGGTCGGTCTGCTGACGCTGGCGCAGATCGCGGGCATGCTGAATCGACTGCTCGAGGCGCGCGATCTCGGCGCCGATCTTGTAGAACCGCCCCTGGACTTCATTCAAGGCCTCACTCCGGACGGCATGCTGCTCGCGAGCCTTCTCGATATCGGCTTCGGTTTCACGCAGCTTCGCGATCGCCGCCTGCAATGCGGTCTCACGCTCGGACAAAAGCCCTTTTTGACGCCCCTCTTCGTGCTCCAGATCGGCCAGCCGCAGCGACAGCAGTTCTGCCTCAAGCTGGCGCTGGCGCTGTTTGAGGTCCTTAAAACGCTTTGCGGTGCGCGCCTGTCTCTCCAGGTGCTTTATCTGTTTGTCGACTTCATCGCGCAGATCGTCCAGACGGCTCAGATTGTCGCGCGTATGCCGGATCCGGTTTTCGGTCTCCCGCCGCCGGTCCTTGTATTTGGAAATGCCGGCCGCCTCTTCCAGATAGACCCGCATCTCCTCGGGCTTGGCGTCGATGATCCGCGAGATCATGCCCTGTTCGATGATGGCGTAGCTGCGCGGGCCGAGACCGGTTCCCAGGAAGATGCTGGTGATGTCCTTGCGGCGGCAGCGGGCGTTATTCAGGAAATAGGTTGAGGTGCCGTCGCGGGACACGACGCGCCGCACCGAGATCTCGGCATATCCGGCGTATTGTCCGCCCAGTTCACCGGAGGAATTGTCGAATACCAGCTCGATCGCGGCGGTCCCGACCGGCTTGCGGGCGCTGGATCCGTTAAAGATCACGTCCGCCATCGAGTCACCGCGCAGGTGCTTGGCCGACGTCTCACCAAGCACCCAGCGCACGGCGTCGATGACGTTGGATTTGCCGCAACCGTTCGGCCCCACGATCCCCATCAAATTGCTGGGGAAACCGATGGTGGTGGGGTCGACGAAGGACTTGAATCCCGCCAGTTTGATCTTGCTGAGACGCATTGCTCTCCGCTACCACGGCCGATGGCCGTAAAAATCCGTGTAGTGTAAATTAATCCGTCTTTTTTCTCACTCGGCAACGGCCCCCGGCCCGGAGACCCCACCGCCATGACGCCAAGCGACGCGCCCCAGACCCGGCCAGGCCCAAGCAAGGACCTGGAGACCTTCGAAAATCCCCGGATCGGGCGGGATTACGTGATCCGTATCCGAGTGCCAGAGTTTACCTGTTTGTGCCCCAAAACGGGCCAGCCGGATTTTGCCACCATCCACATCGATTACGTCCCGGAACACCTGTGCGTGGAGCTTAAGGGGCTGAAGCTATACATGTGGTCATTCCGCGACGAAGGCGCCTTCCACGAGGATGTCACCAACCAGATCCTGGACACACTGGTGGACGCGGTTGAGCCCCGATTTATGCGCATTACCGCCGAATTTTTTGTCCGCGGCGGCATCTACACCACGGTTGTCGCCGAACACAGGGCCAGCGGATGGGAGGCTCCCCCGCCGGTGACCCTGCCATGAGGCGCCAGCAGAGACGGCCCTCTGGGCGCCCGGACTGGACTCTTGCGCGAAAAGCCGTTAAAAAGCGCGGTTTGGTGGGCGGGTTTAGCGGCTCCGCGAGGAGCAGCGAGCGCTGCCAGGTAATGCCGGCTCCCAGGAGCCTCCTATTCACAGTCGGCTAGGAGATAGCTGATGCCCGCAAAGAAAAAAGCGAGCAAGAGAAAGACCGCAACGCGGAAGACCAAGGCCACCCCGGCGCGCAAGAAAGCCGCCGGCAAGGCTGCGGCGCGGCGCAAAACCACGACGAGGAAAAAGGCCGCGCGTTCCAAGCCAGCGGCTAGAAAGAAAGTGACAAACAAAAAGAAGTCGCCGACCCGCAAACCGGTTGGCAAAAAGAAGCCCGTGAGCAAGAAGAAACCAGCGGCGAAGAAAAAGCCGCCGGCGAAAAGGAAGACCGCGGGTAAGAAGGCGCCGGCCAGAAAAAAGAAAGTCGCGGCCAAGAAGAAGCCGGCGGCGAAGAAAAAGCCCGTCGGTAAAAAGAAGCCCGCTGCGCGCAAAAAGCCGGTGACAAAGAAAAAGGTCGCTGTGCGCAAGAAACCTGCGGCAAAGAAAAAAGCTGCGGTTAGCAAGAAGACATCCGCGCCGAGACGCGCGCCCACGACCAAGAGACGCGCGCCCAGGACCAAGCGTTTTGGCGCCTCCGGTCCGTTGCGCGGCTTCGCTGGCTACAAGCCGCGTCGCGGCGAGTCGTATATGAGCGACAAGATGCTGGAACACTTCCGGCAGATTCTGTTGGCGTGGAAGCGGGAATTGATGGAAGAAGTCGATCGTACCGTCGGCCATATGAAGGATGAGGCCGCCAACTTCCCCGACCCCAACGACCGTGCCACCCAGGAATCCGAGTTCAGCCTCGAACTGCGCACCCGCGACCGCGAGCGCAAGCTGCTGCGCAAGATCGACTCGGCACTGAGCCGAATCGACGACGGTAGTTATGGTTATTGCGCCGAGACCGGCGAGGAAATCGGTCTCAAGCGTCTCGAGGCACGACCGGTCGCCACGTTGTCGGTCGAGGCCCAGGAGCGTCGCGAGCTTGCGGAAAAGCAGTTCCGCGACTGGGACGATCGCTAGGACGCGTAGTTTCTTATGAGCGCGCCCGCGGCACCCTACCGCGGGCGCTTCGCTCCCTCGCCAACCGGCCCGCTGCATTTCGGTTCCCTGGTCGCCGCGGTCGCCAGCTATCTGCGCGCTCGCAGCCAGCAAGGCAGCTGGCTGGTACGGATGGAGGACATCGATCCGCCGCGGCAACCGTCCGGGGCCGCCGACAGTATCCTGCGGGCCCTGGAGTCTTTCGCGCTGGAGTGGGACGAGTCGGTGCTATACCAGAGCACCCGCCTGGAGGCCTATCGCGAGCACGTGCAGTCCCTGCTGGCGCGCGGCATGGCCTTTCCCTGCTCGTGTTCGCGCAATGACATCGAACGGTTCCTCGGTGCCAGCCCGGCCGGACAGACCGCGGTCTATCCGGGTCTCTGCCGGGATGGACCACGTCGGCCCGGCGCCCCGTGCGCTATGCGCCTGCGCGTTGCGGATCTGGAAATCGGCTTTGACGATCACCTCCAGGGTCCATTCCGACAAGAACTGGAGCAAGCCGTCGGCGATTTCGTATTGACAAGGAAAGACGCGCTGCCGGCTTATCAGCTGGCGGTCGTTGTGGACGACGCGCACCAGGGCATCACCGAGGTCTGCCGCGGCACCGATCTGCTGGACAACACGCCACGACAGATCTTCCTGCAGCAATGCCTGGAGCTGCCGACGCCTGACTACCTCCATTTCCCATTGGTCCTGGCGCCGGCGGGAGCCAAGCTGAGCAAGCAGACCGGGGCACTGGCGGTGGATCTGGCAAACACCGGGGCGCTGATGAGCGAAGCACTCGGGTTCCTCGGATTGCCGCCCGACGCCGCGCTGCGTGGCGCGCCGCCAGCTGAGCAGCTGCGCTGGGCGACTGACCACTGGCGCCCGAGCCTGTTGCGCGACCAGCCCAGCAAACCGTGGCCGGCTTCGGGGGTTTTGGCTGCAGCGCAATAATGTACTACTCTTGGCTCATTGAACGAGTATTTTGCTGCACATGCGGCATGCAGCATGGACGGGCCCAAAATGAGCCGCCTACTAAAACAACAGAAGTCAAAATCCGGGGCTGTAGATCATGAGCGAACCTAGAACTATAAAGAAATATCCGAACCGTCGGCTCTACGACACCGAGGAGAGCCGCTACATTACGCTGGCCGATATCCGTCGTCTGGTGCTTGAGAAGGTCGATTTTGTCGTGATCGACAAGAAAAGCGGGCAGGACATCACGCGGGCGATATTGCTGCAGGTCATCAGCGAACAGGAGCAGATCGGCGAGCCCATCATGAGCCGGGACTTCCTGTCTCACGTCATCCGCTCCTACGGCGGCGCCATGCAGGGATTCGTGGGCAGCTATCTCGAGCAGAGCATCAAGCTGTTTATGAACCAGCAGCAACAGATGCGCGATCGGGTCAGGAACGTGGTCGGAGTCGACCCGGTCGGTCTGGTCTCGGGTATCGCGCAAAAGAACTACACCCGCTGGAAGTCCGTCCAGGAGGAGATCTCCCGCATCCTGACCGGCCGGCCGGACGAGGATGAAGAACCAGAGAAAGCGCCGCCGCCGCCGGCGAAGAAACGCGCGCGGAAAACCACCCGCAGCGACAAGTAATCAGGATTTGGCCACCGCAGGGGATCCGCGACGACTGGCATCCCCCGCATCAGAACCCTTGACATCGGACCCGGGGACCCGCTATTGTGCATGGCAACAATGGTGCATCGCACCACCCCCGGTCTCCTCCATATGGTCGCGTCAAGCGTCCAATGTTGAGCCCCCTTCGTTGAAGGGGGCTTTTTTTATCCCCCGCCCTCACCCGCGCGCCACCGGCCGCTGCAGGACCAGCAAAGAAAAAGGGCCCGCAGGCCCTTTACTCGTCTGCCAAGAGCACCTGAGGGCGCTCTCGTGCCTCGACGGGTTCTAGGCGGCGTCCATGCCCCGCATGCTGAGCCGGATCCGGCCCTGCCGATCCACCTCGAGAACCTTGACCTTGACCGTATCGCCTTCCTTGAGCTTGTCGCCCACCCGCTCGACCCGCTCTTCGCTGATCTGCGAGATATGCACCAGGCCGTCCTTGCCCGGCAGGATCGTGACAAACGCGCCGAAATCCATCAATCGCGCCACCTTGCCCTCGTAGATCTGACCCACCTCGACCTCGGCGGTAATCAGATCGATCCGGCGACGCGCCTCGCGACCGGCTTCGCCGTCAACCGAAGCGATACGCACCGTACCGTCGTTTTCGATATCGATGCTGGCGCCGGTCTCCTCGGTGATCGAGCGGATCACTGCCCCGCCCTTGCCGATCACGTCGCGGATCTTCTCCGGGTCGATCTTGAAGGCGACGATGGTCGGCGCCCACTCGGACATCTGCTCGCGTGAGCGATCCAGCACTTCGTTCATCTTGCCGAGGATGTGCAGCCGTGCGTCGCGGGCCTGGGCCAGCGCATCTTTCATGATGTCCCGCGTGATGCCGTCGATCTTGATGTCCATCTGCAGGGCTGTGATGCCCTCGGCGGTACCGGCCACCTTGAAGTCCATATCGCCGAGATGATCCTCGTCACCGAGGATGTCGGTCAGCACCGTATAACGATCAGTCTCTTTGACCAGACCCATGGCCACGCCGGCGACCGGCGCGGTCAACGGCACGCCTGCATCCATCAGCGCGAGACTGGTGCCGCAGACAGACGCCATCGAACTGGAGCCATTCGACTCGGTCACCTCAGAGACCACGCGGATCACATACGGGAAATCCTCGTTGCTCGGCATTACCGCCTGGATGCCACGACGGGCCAGCTTGCCGTGCCCGATCTCGCGCCGCTTGGGACCGCTCATAAAGCCGGTCTCGCCGACGCAATACGGCGGGAAGTTGTAGTGGAGCATGAACGGCTCTTTGCGATCACCCTCCAGCGAGTCGATGATCTGCGCATCGCGGCCCGTACCAAGCGTGGTAGTGACCAGCGCCTGGGTCTCGCCGCGGGTAAACAGTGCAGAACCGTGAGTCCGTGGCAGTGCACCGGTGCGCACGAAAATGTCCCGCACGGTGCGACTGTCGCGGCCGTCGATACGCGCCTCGCCGGCCACGACCCGGGTGCGGACGATGCGGCTCTCCAGCGCGCTGAACGCATCCTTTACGTCGTCGGCCGACCAGCGGGGCTCGTCGCCACCGGCCAGCGACTCCTTCACAGCGGTGCGGAGTTCACCGACACGAGTGTAGCGCTCCTGCTTGTCGGTGATCCGATAGGCCTCGCCGAGTTGGGCTTCGACCTGATCGGCGACGGCCTTGGCGAGCTCGCCGTCCGCCTCCGGCGCAGCCCATTCCCAGGCTGGCTTGCCGGCCTCGACCGCAAGTTCCTTGATCACCTGGATCGCGGCCTGCATGCTCTCGAAGCCGAACATAACGGCGCCCAGCATGATGTCTTCATCGAGGATCTTGGCCTCGGACTCGACCATCAGCACTGCGTTCTCGGTGCCGGCGACGACCAGATCGAGGGCGGAGTCTTCGAGCTCCTTCGCGGTGGGGTTGAGCAGGTAGGACCCGCCCTTGTAGCCCACCCGGGCCGCGGCGATGGGCCCCTTGAAGGGAAGCCCTGACAGCGTCAGCGCCGCGGACGCGCCGATCATCGCCGGGATGTCCGGGTTCACGTCCGGGTTGGCCGAGACCACTGTGGCGATGACCTGGACTTCGTTCATAAAGCCCTTCGGGAACAGCGGGCGCACCGGGCGGTCGATCAGACGCGAAGTCAGCGTCTCCTTCTCCGATGGACGACCTTCGCGCTTGAAGAACCCGCCGGGGATCTTGCCCGCGGCATAGGTCTTCTCCTGATAATTGATCGTCAGCGGGAAGAAATGCTGATCCGGTTTCGCCTCACGGCGGCCTACCGCCGTGACCAGCACCACGGTTTCGGACATGGTGACGAGGACGGCTGCGTCGGCCTGACGGGCGATCTCACCCGTCTCGAGCGTGACCGAATGATCACCGTATTGAAATGTTTTCGTAATCGGCTTCACTATGGTTACCTGAAAGTATTGAAAGCGGTTGGCGGATGCCAGGCAGGGAATCGCAATCCGTTAGCGGCGCAAGCCGAGACGGGCGATGAGATCCTGATAACGGGCCAGATCCTTCCGCTTCAGGTAATCCAGCAGCTTGCGCCGCTGATTGACCATGCGTAGCAGACCTCGACGCGAGTGGTGGTCTTTCTTGTGTGCGCTGAAATGCTCGGAAAGCTCGTTGATACGTGCCGACAGCAAAGCTACCTGGACCTCGGGTGAGCCGGTGTCGGTTCCAGCCTTCCGAAATTCTTCGATAATGTCCTGTTTCTTACTAACGGAAAGGGGCATAAATCCTCCTGAACTGTGCGGTGTTCCCCCGTGGTCAAGCCCGCAATTCTACCCCGCGGGGCTACTTCTCAACAAGTTTCAGTCGTCCCGTCCCTGTTGAACAGCCGCCGCGGCCGGACCTGATCCTGAGCATCCCGCTCACCCAGACCCAAAAAGACGCCATCGGCATCATAGAGCCGCACCGTCCCGGGCGATCCTGCCCCCCCCGCTGGCACCTCCTGACCCTGGCACAGGCGCTTCGCCGTGGCAGCATCAAGGGCGATTGATGGCAGATCGCCGACGGCCGCATCCGCCGGGATCAGCAGGCTATCCAGCGCGGCCAATCCCTCGTTCGCGACTCGCTCGATCCGGTCAAGGCTCACCGCCTGGCTCAGATCGAACGGTCCGGCCCGGGTTCGGCGTAGCTGACGGACATGGGCGCAGCTACCCAATGCGGAGCCGATATCCTCGACCAGCGTGCGGATATAGGTCCCCTTGGAGCAGCACACGCGCAAGCGCAGATCCGGCGGCTCCCAGCTCAGCAGATCCAGCTCGTGGATCGTCACTGGTCGCGCCGGACGTTCGACGCTGCCGCCGGCCCGGGCGATCTGATAGAGACGACGGCCCTCGTGCTTGAGAGCCGAATACATCGGCGGCACCTGCTCGATCGGGCCGCGGAAGGCGACCAGGGCCGCCTCGATCTGTGCGGCGCTCAGCGGGCCAGGGTCGCCGCGCTCCACCACTTCGCCGTGCGCGTCACCGGTGTCGGTACGCTCCCCGACACGGCCGCTGACTTCATAAGTCTTGACCGAATCCAGCAGCCGCCCGGACAGCTTTGTCGCTTCGCCGAAACATAAGGGCAGGACACCGGTCGCCAGGGGATCCAGACTGCCCGTGTGTCCGGCCTTGTGCGCACGGAACAGCCGTCGGGCGATCTGCAGTGCCCGGTTGGAGGTCATCCCTTCGGGCTTGTCCAGCACCAGGATGCCGGTCACTGCTCGCCGCGGCAGACGCGGCTCAGTCACCATCCTGTTTGTCACGATCCCGGGCCACCGCCTCATCGATCAGGCTGGTCAGCCGCACACCGCGACCGATACTCTCGTCATGCGCGAAATGCAGCACCGGGACCTGGCGGATGCGCATGCTGCGGCCAAGCTGGCTACGGATAAAGCCTGCGGCCCGAGACAGGGCCTGGGCTGCGGGCTGCGGATCCTCGTCGGGATTGAGCAGGCTGAAAAAGACCCGGGCGTGGGATAGATCACCGGAAACATCGACGCTGGTGATGCTGAGGAACTGCAGACGCGGGTCGTTGAGATCCCGGCGCACGATTTCGCTCAGGATGCGCCGCATCTGCTCGCCGACACGCCGGTTGCGGCCGAATTCCTTGCTCATCGCTGGTCGCCCTGATCGCTCCGTCTTCGGGACTAGAGTGTCCGGGCCACCTCGACGCGCTCGTAGCATTCGATCTGATCACCGACCTTGACGTCGTTGTAATTCTTCACGCCGATACCGCATTCGGTACCGGAGCGCACTTCACTGACATCGTCCTTGAAGCGACGCAGCGATTCCAACTCGCCCTCGTAGATCACAACGTTGTCACGAAGAACACGGATCGGGCTGTTACGGCGGACCAGTCCGTCAACCACCATGCACCCGGCAATGGCGCCCAGCTTGGGCGAGCGGAACACATCGCGCACTTCTGCCAGACCGATGATCTGCTCGCGGATCTCCGGCGACAGCATGCCCACGATAGCCGCTTTCACGTCGTCGATGGCCTCGTAGATGATGCTGTAATAACGCACATCGACGCCGGTCTCTTTGATCGCATTGCGCGCCGCGCCGTCGGCGCGGACGTTGAAGCCGATCACGATCGCGGACGAAGCCGCCGCCAGGTTGATATCGGACTCAGTGATGCCACCCACGTTGTTGCTGATGACATTGACCGAGACTTCGTCGTTGGACAGGTTGACCAGCGCATCGCGCAGCGCTTCGGCGCTGCCCTGGACATCGGCCTTGATCAGGATCTGCACCGAATCGGTGGCCCCATCCTCCATGCGCGTAAATACGTCTTCGAGACGAGCCGCCTGCTGCTTTGCCAGCTTGACGTCGCGCTGCTTGCCATGGCGGTGCGACGCGACTTCGCGCGCCTTGCGCTCGCTCTCGAGGATGATGAAGTCGTCACCCGCGTTGGGCGTACCCGACAGTCCGAGCACCTGGGCCGGCACCGAGGGGCCGGCTTCTTCAACGGCCTGCCCGAGTTCATCAAACATCGCGCGTACGCGACCAAACTCCTCACCCGCCAACATGATGTCGCCGATCTTCAGGCAACCCTGCTTGACCAGCACTGTCGCCACGGCGCCGCGGCCCTTTTCCAGACTCGATTCGACCACGACACCTGCCGCCGGACCGGCCGGCACCGCCTTTAGTTCGAGCACTTCCGCCTGCAACACCAGCGCTTCGAGCAAGGTATCCACGCCTTCGCCGGTGTGCGCGGAGACGTCGACAAATATCGTGTCGCCGCCCCAGGCCTCCGGGATCACTTCGTGCTGTGAGAGTTCGTTACGCACGCGGTCCGGATCGGCCGCGGGCTTGTCGATCTTGTTGACTGCCACCATCAGCGGTACACCCGCTGCCTTGGCATGCTGGACCGCTTCGATGGTCTGCGGCATGACGCCATCGTCAGCCGCAACCACCAGGATCACGATGTCTGTGACCTGGGCACCGCGCGCGCGCATCGCGGTAAAAGCCGCGTGGCCGGGTGTGTCGAGGAAGGTGACCTTGCCCTTTTCGACTTCGACCACATAGGCGCCGATGTGCTGGGTGATGCCGCCGGCCTCGCCATCGGCAACGTGGGTCCGCCGGACATAGTCGAGCAGAGACGTCTTGCCGTGATCGACATGGCCCATGATGGTGACCACCGGTGCTCTCGGCAACGGCTCGCCCTCGGCCTTCGCGGCCTCGACGACCACATCTTCGACCTGGTCTTCCTTGAGCAGCTTGACCTTGTGGCCCATCTCTTCGACCACGATCTGCGCGGTATCCTGATCGATGACCTGATTGATGGTGGCCATCACGCCCATACCCATCATGGCCTTGATCACTTCGCCCGCCTTGACCGCCATCTTCTGTGCCAGCTCGGCCACGGTGATGGTCTCGGGTAGAGCGACCTCGCGCACCACCGGCGCCGTGGGACGCTCGAAGGCATGCTGGCTATCTACCGATACGGAGACTGAACGCCTGTGAGCCGGGCGTTTGCGCCGGCGCCCTGGTTTGGAGCCAGGGGTGACGTGCAGTTCCTTGCGGCCGTAGCGGGTGGCCGGTGCCTTGTCCGCCTTCTTGGTGCGCTCGCTCTGCGCCCGCTCGCGCGCCTCGGAGGCGCGTTTGGCATCCTCTTCGAGCTGCCGCCGGGATTCCTCCTCGGCGATCCTGCGCGCCTCTTCCTCAGCCTTGAGACGGTCCTCGGTTTCCTGTCGCTGACGATCCGCTTCTTCGAGCTCGCGTTGGCGATTCTCTTCCGCGCTGCGTTTCTGCTCCTCTTCGGCCTGGCGAGCGCGCTCCTCGGCCAGACGCGCGTCCTCCTCCGCCTGGCGGACCTTGTCAATTTCTTCCTGCTGCTGGCGAGCCTGTTCCTCCAGCACATCGCGCTTCACGTAGGTGCGTTTCTTGCGCACCTCGACGTTGACCGTGCGCGAACGACCCTGCATAGCGCTCTGACGTAACTCGCTCTGAGTCTTGCGCTTGAGCGTGATCTTGCGCGGCGCGGCGTCTTCACTCTTGCGGCCGTGACTGCGGCGCAGGAAGGTCAGCAGCTCGAGCTTGGCATCGTCGCTGATCCTGGCGTCCGGACCGCCCACGGCAATCCCCGCCTCTTCGTGCTGCACCAGAAGCCGCTCGACCGGCACTTTCAGAACTTCAGCAAACTGTGTGACTGTGACGTCGGCCATCGCTAATCCGTCCTCGGTGTTCAGGCGCTTTCCTGTGCCTCGGCTTCCTCAAACCAGTGAGCGCGCGCGGCCATAATAAGCTCCGCGGCACGTTCCGGATCCAATTCGTCGATATCTTCGAGCTCGTCCACCGACTGCTCGGCGAGATCTTCGCGGGTCACAATGCCCCGGCTCGCCATCAGGAATGCCAGCTCCTTGCTCATGCCTTCAAGGCTGAGCAGGTCTTCGGCCGGCTCGGCCTTGTCGATCTCTTCCTCGGTGGCGATGGCCTGGGTAATCAGCACGTCGCGCGCGCGCGTGCGCAGCTCGTTGACGATATCTTCGTCGAACTCTTCGATCTCCACCAACTCCGGCACCGGCACGTAGGCGATCTCTTCTATCGTCGAGAAACCTTCCTGGACCAGAACCATCGCGACTTCGGCATCGACGTCGAGCTGCTTCATAAAGCGCTCGCCGAGCTCCTTGGCCTCACGCTCGCCTTTTTCGTCGGCATCCTCCGCCGTCATCACGTTCAGCTCCCAGCCGGACAGTTCGCTGGCGAGACGGATATTCTGTCCGCCGCGGCCGATGGCCTGGGACAGCTTGTCCTCCTCCACCGCCACATCCATGCTGTGCTCGTCCTCGTCGACGACGATGGAGACGACTTCGGCGGGTGACATCGCGTTGATCACGAATTGTGCCGCGTTATCGTCCCAGAGGATGATATCGACACGTTCGCCGGCCAGTTCATTCGACACCGCCTGCACCCGCGAACCACGCATGCCGACGCAGGCGCCGACCGGGTCTATCCGCTGATCGAGACTGCGCACGGCGATCTTGGCGCGCAGACCCGGGTCCCGGGCCGCGGCCAGGATCTCGATCAGGCCCTGGCCCACCTCGGGTACCTCGAGCTTGAACAGTTCGATCAGGAACTTCGGCGAGGTCCGGGTCAGGAATAGCTGCGGCCCGCGAGGCTCGGAACGCACTTCGCACAGCAGTCCCTTGATCCGATCCTGGGGTCGCACCGGCTCGCGCGGGATCATGTTCTCACGGGGTATAAACGCCTCGGCGTTGCCGCCCAGATCGACATAGATACCGTTGCGGTCCACGCGCTTGACCAGACCACTGACCATCTCGTCGACCCGGCCTTCGAATTCTTCGACCACCTGGGCCCGCTCAGCTTCGCGGACCTTCTGCACGATCACCTGTTTGGCGGTCTGCGCGGCGATGCGACCGAAGACGATCGACTCCATCGGCTCTTCGACATAGCCATCGACTTCCGCATCAGGATCCATGTCGAGGGCGTCATCCAGACGCAGCTCGTGATCGGGCTCTTCGAGCTCGGTGGAATCGTCGGCGAACACCTTCCAGCGACGGAACGTATCGTACTCGCCGGACTCGCGATCGATGGCCACGCGCACATCGATGTTGTCGCCGTGACGCTTGCGGGTCGCCGATGCCAGCGCCGCTTCGATCGCCTCGAATATGATGTCTTTCTCGACGCCCTTCTCGTTGGAGACGGCATCGACAACCATCAGGATTTCCTTGTTCATCATAGTTCTTAGCCTGTCGTACAGCCCTTTAGACCTTTATCTCCGGAGCCAGCCGCGCCAGCGCAATGTCGACGATCGGGAGCTCATAGCGCTCGTCGTCGACCTGCATGGTCACCGTGCCCGGCTCTACCTTCTCCAGCACGCCGGCGAACCGGCGGCGTCCCTCGGCCGTGGGGCGGCCAAGCTCGATCTTCACCCGCTCGCCCACGAACCGTGCAAAATCCTCGTGCCGCCGTAGCCGGCGGTTGACACCCGGTGACGACACCTCCAGCGAGTAATGGCCGGGGATCGGATCCTCAACATCCAGCAAAGCGCTCACCTGGTGACTGACTTTCTCGCAATCGTCCAGCGTGATGCCGTCATCGCTGTCGATAAACAGCCGCAACACCCCGTTGCGTCCGCCCATGTTCAGCTCCAGGTCCACCAGCTCATAGCCCAGGGACCGGATATCCGGCTCGAGCAGCGTGATCAATTCAGCCACGTCCGTCATCGTGCTTCCAAACGAAAAGTGGGCCCTTCCGGCCCACTTCCCTAGTCCTCCGGGCCGCGCCCCAGCTCGTCATGGGCCGCCCAGTTAAACCTCGACAGCATCCGGCCGCCGGAGACAAATAAAAAGGCCCAGCGGGGCCTTTTTACAAAAAAGCTGGTAGCGGGGGCAGGATTTGAACCTGCGACCTTCGGGTTATGAGCCCGACGAGCTGCCAGACTGCTCCACCCCGCAATCGCCAGGCGGCATTATACAAACTGCCCGGGGCATTTCCAACACCCCTCCTGCGGGGCACGCCCGGGGTCCTCAGCTCAGAACGTAACGACTTGATTACAAATGGCCATCAGCCCCTGGGGCCAGATGCCGAGGAGCACGATCAGGATGCCGTTGAGGCTAAGCAGCAAACGCATGTCCGGTGCTGCGATCAGCGGCTGGGTATCCGCCGGCTCGTCGAAATACATCAGTTTGACGACCCGCAGATAGTAGAACGCGCCGATCACCGAAAACACGACACCGACCACGGCCAGCCAGCTTAGCCCCGCCTCGACGGCCGCGCCGAGCACCGCCAGCTTGGCCCAAAAACCGAGGAACGGCGGCACCCCGGCCATGCTGAACATGACTACCAACATGACCCCGGCGAACCACGGACTGCGGGAATTGAGACCGCGGAAGTCGTCCAGCGCATCCGCTTCAAAACCGCGCCGGCTCAGGAGCAGGATCATGCCGAAACCCGCCATCGCCATGATCACATAGGCCAGGGTGTAATACATGGCCGCGTCGTATCCGTCCTGGCTGCCGGTCAACACACCCATGAGGATGAAGCCGACGTGGGAGATCGTCGAATAGGCCAGCATGCGTTTGAGATTGGTCTGGGCGATGGCCACCACATTGCCCAGACCCATGGAGAGGATACACAGCACCATCACCATGCCGCCCCAGCTCGAATGCAGCGGACCCAAACCTTCGATCAACACGCGCACCAGCAAGGCGAAGGACGCGAGCTTGGCTGCCGACCCGATAAACAGGGTGACTGCCGTCGGCGCGCCCTGATAGACGTCCGGAATCCACATGTGGAACGGCACCGCGCCGAATTTGAAGGCGACACCGACGAGGATAAATGAGAGGCCGAACAACAGATGAACATTGAGCCCGTCGAGGGTGCGGACAGCGCGCCCGATCTCGCCGAGATCCAGCGAGCCGGTGAGCCCGTAGATAATGGAGGTGCCGAACAGGAAACAGCCGGAGGCGATAGCGCCGAGTACGAAATACTTCATTGCCGCCTCCGCCGCCAGCGGATCGTCGCGGCTAAACGCGACCATGGCGTAGAGGCACAGCGACAACAGCTCGAGACCCAGATACAGGGTCAGCATGCTGTGGGCCGATATCATCACCATCATGCCGAGCGTGGCGAACAGGCCGAGCAGGTAGTACTCGCCCTTAAACAGGCCCCGATCGCGGAGATAGGCCTTGGAATACAGGAACACCACCGCCACTACGCCATAGCTGAACAGCTTCAATATCCGCGCCAGTGGATCCGAGACGAAGGTGCCGCTAAAGGTGATGACCCGCTCGGTGGGGACCACGAATGCCGTCAGCCACGCGGCCAGTGCCAGGGTAAACATGCACAGTGTGTAAGTGACCCAGCGCCGCCGGTCGCTGAGGAACACATCGATGACGAGGATCAGACAGGCCATCGACGCCACCGCGATCTCCGCGGCGGCGGGCCAAAAATCAGGCATGCTGAATGCGGGCGCCGGGTTCATAACTTGGACTGCACCATCTGTTCGAGCAATTGTTGAATGGTCGGTCCCATGACCTCCAGCAGCGGCGCCGGCCACAGGCCGAGCAGCAGCACCGCCAGCGCCAGGATGCCGAGCACCAGGAATTCCCTCGCGTTCAGATCGACCAGACCGGCCACATTATCGTTGGCCACCTCGCCATAGAGGACACGACGCACCATCCACAAGGTATAGGCCGCGCCGAGGATCAGCGTGGTGCCGGCGAGGAAGGCGTACCAGAAGCTGGCCTTGAAGCTGGCCAGGATCACCAGAAACTCGCCGACAAAGCCGGACGTACCCGGCAGGCCCGCGTTGGCCAGAGAGAACAACACCATCAGCGCGGCGAACTTGGGCATGGTGTTGGCGACGCCGCCGTAGTCCGCGATCTGCCGGCTGTGGACCCGGTCATAAAGTACGCCGACGCAGAGGAACATGGCGCCGGAGATCAGACCGTGAGAGATCATCTGCACCATGCCGCCTTCCAGCCCCATGGCGCCGCCGCTGAGGCTGCCGGTGCGGATACGGATCGAATAGGCGAGAAAGAAACCGAGCGTGACAAAGCCCATGTGGGCGATCGACGAATAGGCGATCAACTTCTTCATGTCGGCCTGGACCAGGGCGACGAAACCGATATAGACCACCGCGATCAGGGACAGACCGATGATCAACCAGTCCAGGGACATGCTGGCGTCCGGGGTGACCGGCAGGCTGAAGCGCAGAAAGCCGTAACCGCCCATCTTCAGCATGATCGCGGCCAGGATCACTGAGCCGCCGGTGGGGGCCTCGACATGGGCATCCGGCAGCCAGGTGTGGACCGGCCACATCGGCACCTTGACCGCAAACGCGATCAGGAAGGCGAAGAAGATCAGCGTTTGCTCGCGCATACCTATGCCGAGCGCCTGGAAGGCGGCGATCTCGTAGCTGCCCGACTGCAGGTACATATAGATCAGCGCGACCAGCATCAATACCGAGCCGAGAAACGTGTAGAGGAAGAACTTCAGCGTCGCATAGACCCGCCGCGGACCGCCCCAGATGCCGATGATGATGAACATCGGGATCAACATGGCTTCCCAGAACACATAGAACAACATCGCATCCAGCGACGCGAACACGCCGTTCATCATGCCTTCGAGGATAAGGAAGGAAGCGAAATACTGTGAACTGCGCTCCCGGATCACCTCCCAGCCGGCGATCACCACCAGCACGGTGATAAACGTCGTCAGCAGGATCAGCGGCATCGAGATGCCGTCGATGCCCAGGTAATACTCGACCCGGTAGGTCGCGATCCACGG
>CAJHYD010000078.1_pt1 | contig 17176 bp, 11 predicted proteins | sample 9198701 | NCBI WGS metagenome assembly CAJHYD01 (sample SAMEA7708365, study PRJEB35096) | sediment metagenome | biome: marine neritic benthic zone biome [ENVO:01000025]; feature: sediment [ENVO:00002007]; material: shallow marine sediment [ENVO:03000034] sea grass bed [ENVO_01000059] ...
CAAACGGAGAGGTGGCTGAGTGGTCGAAAGCGCTCCCCTGCTAAGGGAGTAAGGGTTAAAAGCCCTTCGAGGGTTCGAATCCCTCCCTCTCCGCCATCATTAGAAACAAGACTTAAGTTAAAAAGCGCCCGTAGCTCAGCTGGATAGAGTACCTGGCTACGAACCAGGCGGTCGGGAGTTCGAATCTCTCCGGGCGCGCCACTAAATAGAAAAGGCCCACCTAGCGTGGGCCTTTTCTATTTACCGACATGCCATGAGGTTCGAACTCAGTCGCCCGCAGGGCGACCGGTTCGACAAAACGCGTCAGCGTTTTGGGCGCCGCAGCGAAGCGGAGGCGGGTCGCAGACCCGAGGATCGCCTCAAGGCGATTCGAGCCTATCTCTCCGGGGCCGCTACCAGCCATCCCTGGCCTGCGCGGCACTCGTGCATCCTGTATATCGCGCGCCAGATGGAAAAAGGGCCCCTCGCGAGACAAGGCTTGTCTTTGCATCCCCACGGACCGACGGCTGGTTTTTGCAGATAGTCACCGTGTAGGCTGCGTACCTGTGGCCTGGCCGAACGGCGCCCGCCCCCGAATGATTAGAGGAAGAACAATGAAGCTACGTTACAAAATCGCCAGCGGGATCGTGATTGTCCTGGCGGTCGCGATCATCTCGCTGGCGCTGGTTCTGAGCCACGACTCTGAGTGTGGACCCGCACCGGCAGTCGCGTCTGGCTCGGAGACCATGCAAGCCGTTGTCTACCGTTGCTATGGCTCACCCGATATCCTCGAGTTTGCAGACATCGAAAAACCGACGCCTGCGGACGATGAAGTCCTGGTAAAGATAAATGCGGCGTCGGTCAATCCCCTCGACTGGCACTATATGAGAGGCTCACCGTATATCATGCGTCTGATGTCCGGTCTGGGCGCACCGACAGAGACACGACTGGGTGTCGACTATGCGGGGACGGTCGAAGCGGTCGGCAGCAACGTCACGCGGTTCGAACCGGGAGACGAGGTGTTCGGCGGGAGGACCGGGGCGTTCGCCGAGTACGTCAATGCTCGCGCAGACCGGGCGATAGCGCTGAAACCGGCCAACATAACATTTGAACAGGCCGCCTCTGTACCGATCGCGGCGATCACCGCACTCCAGGCGCTGCGCGACAAGGGGCAGATAAAGCCGGGACAAAAGGTCCTGATCAACGGCGCTTCAGGCGGTGTCGGTACGTTTGCAGTGCAGATCGCCAAGTCGTTCGGCGCGGAGGTCACCGGCGTCTGCAGCACGCGCAATGTGCAGATGGTCCGGTCGATCGGCGCGGATCACGTATTTGATTACACCGAAGAGGATTACACCCGGAGCGGGCAACGCTACGACCTGATCGTCGACATGGTCGGCAATCACTCACCGTTGGCGAACCGGCGAGTCCTGAATTCCGAGGGTACGTTGGTGCTGGTCGGCGGAGCCAAGGGCAATTGGATCGCGCCTTTGGTTAATCCGCTCAAGGCGCTCGTATTGTCGTGGTTCGTGGACCAAAAAATTGTCACGCTACTGGCGCGTCTCGAACCAGACGACCTGACCTTCCTGGCCGAGCTTATGCAGGCCGGATCGATGACGCCGGTCATCGACCGACGTTATCCATTGGCCAAAGTCCCGGAGGCGATCCGATACTCGGAAGCAGGACGCGCCCGGGGCAAGATAGTCATCAATGTGGAATAAAGCCCCGTCAGGCGATACCTGACGGGGTTGACCCGAGGCGACTCGGACCGATCTCTCCGGGCGCCCGGCCACCTTTATCGCGCGGACATTTCCACCACAAGCGCCTGCACGCTTGGGTTGTCTGGCTGCAGGATCAACAGATCGGTGGCGTATCTCAACGCGTCCTCGTTGTTCCCGGCTTCGCGGTGGTAGGACGCCAGCGCAAACAGCACGTCAGCGTCGGCGGGGTGGTCGGCGTGTGCCTGTTCCAGCAGCGCGATCGCGTCAGCCGGCCGGCCCAGACCGTTCAGCGCAACGGCCAGCACATAGGCATAGCGCGTATTCGCTGGCGCCAGCGCCGTCGCCCGCTCCAGCCAGGGCAGCGCTGCCTCGGCACCCGCGGCCCGCACCGTCAACAAGCCCATGGAGTAATTCAGCGCCGCACTATCGGGCAGACGCTCGAGGCCGCCGCGCAGGACGGTCTCGGCCTGTGTCTCGTCGCCGACGGAGCGATAGAGATCTGCCAGATTGACGAAAGCCGGCTCGAAATCAGGCTGTAGCGTGAGCGCCGCGCGGAATTGTTTTTCCGCCGTATCCGGCTGGCCGGCCTCGGCATAGAGGATGCCAAGATTCATCCGCGCCTCGGGACGGTCCGCGTTGTTATTTTGTATCGCGACATACTCAGCCAGTACCGTCTGCAGACGCTGGGGTTGCCCGGGAGAGAGGTCCGCCGGTGACAGACCGGCGAGCTGACGGGCGGCTTCTGTCCGCACCGATCTGATCGGGTCATCCAGTGCCGGGATCAGGAACGACTGTTTGGCCGCTGGCGGCATGGGTTCCAGCGCATCCAGTGCGCCGAGCCGGACCAGTGGGTCCGGGTCACGCAGAGACCTGGCGGCGAGTTGCAGGCTGGCCTGATCCGGATACGCGGCAAGATGCCGTAGCGCCGTGGCTCTGACGATCGCGGGTTGCTCAGCCGATGCGAGTAACTGCCTGAGTCGCTGCCCGGCGTCGGCCTGGCCGGTCTGTGCAGACCGGAACGCGATCGCGAATTGTTGATACCCGGACGCGTCATCCCCCAGCCACTCGCGTACCTGGACGGCGCTCCAGCCTTCGGGGCGATCAGCATGACAGGCGGCGCAGGCATCGGTGACACCGAACTGTTCCGCCAGATCGGGCCGCGGTACGCGGAAGCTGTGGTCCCGGCGGCCGTCGATCACCATGTAATCCCTCGAAGGCATATGGCAGTCGACGCAGCCCGGCTTGTCCGCGCCGGTGCCATGATGGCGATGAGACGCCACATCGAAGACATCGGGCGCGTGGCAGGTCGCGCACATCGCGTTCCCCGGTGCCTTCAATTCGAGACTGTGCGGGTCATGGCAGTCAGTACACCTCACCCCCTTCGCGTGCATCTTGCTCTGCAGAAACGAGCCGTAGACATAGACTTCGTCGCGGATCTGGCCGTCCGGAAAATACAGCGGCTCGGTGAGCAATGCGGGGAGATAGGAATCGGTCAGCGGCTTGCCGTGAGCATACTCGGCGCGGATCGGCGCGCGACGTGCGTGGCATTGTCCGCAGGCCTCGATCTGGGTGTCCTGACTCCCGGCGCCCTGCAGATGTGCCGTCGGCTCGCCGGGGCTTCGAACCCAGTGTCGGTCTGGTGCAGCGAATTCCACCACCAGCCCGTTTGCCTGATCCAGCCGCCCGGATTCGGCCAGCGCCACATGGGGCGAGCCGGGACCGTGGCAGGCCTCGCAGGCGACATCGATGTCGGTCCAGGTCGAATCGAAGCGATCGCTGCCTGCATCATAGTTCTTGCGATAACCGGTGGAATGACAGTCGGCGCACATGTAGTTCCAGTTCTGGCTCATCCGCGTCCAGTGCAGCTCGTCTTTGTGGTCGACGGCTTCATCCGGGTAGAGATGGAACCAGCGCTGTCCACCGTGATCCGCGGGACGCGTATCCCAGGCGATCCCGAGCGCCTGCAGCCGGCCGTCCGGGAATTCGATCAGGTATTGCTGCAGGGGCTCGACGCCGAAGGTATAGGCGATCGGGTATTCGTCCAGCTCACCATCGGCGCTGTCAGTGCGGACAACATACCGGCCGTCGCGGACCGTGAAGGTGGAATTCACACCCGCGTATTCAAACGCGGTATCGCCAAAGTCCCCCAGCACCGTGGTCTCGTCCGCGGGCTGCATGGCCAGGTCGTGATGGGAGCCGGCCCAGCTCGCCGTCGCGTCTTCATGGCAGCCGGCGCAGACCGCGGTACCGACAAAGCCGGCTTCCCCGGCAACCAGTGCTACGGGAGCCGGTTCCGGGCTTTTTTCGCCTGCTCGCTCACAGCCGGCCGCGGTGATCGATGCAAGAAACAAAACGGCGAGTCTCGAAGGGCGTCTCATCTGTCTGCTGCATCGAAAAGGGGCCTCTATCATACAAGGCGGGGGCAGCGTCGCACGGCTTGGCAGCGGTATCCGAACCCGGACTGACTCAGCCCGCCGGTCCGAAGGTCTCCGTGTGAATCCGCTCCTGCGGTACGCCGCGGGCGCCCAGGTCAGCCGTCAGTTCGGCCAGAAATCGGGTCGGTCCACACAGATAGAAGTCGGCCTGCAGGGACGGCACGATCGACTCGAGCAGATCGATATCGATATGACCCCGGCGATCATAATCGCGACCCTGGATGTCACCGTTGCGCGGTTGGCTGTAGACGACCTGCAGACCGATGTCCGACCGCTCTTCGACCCGCTGTCGCACCTCGTCCGCCAGCGGGTGATGGGCGCCATCACGGACGCCATGGACAAACCACACCGGTCGTCCTCTGGGTTCATCGGCGAGGGCATGGAGCATGCTGACCATCGGTGTCACGCCGACACCGGCACTGATCAGGACGACGGGCTCGCCCCCGGGCTGCAGGACGAACTCACCCTCGGGTCTGGATGAGCTGATGATCTCGCCGCTCTCGACATGGTCATGTAGATGTCGCGAGACGATGCCGAGCGGCTCGCGTTTGACGCTGATCCGGTAATGGCCGTCGCCGGGACCATTGGACAAGGAATAGGTCCGCTTCAGTGGCTGGTCGTAGCCATCGATACGGATCTCGATCGGCAGATACTGGCCCGCCTCGAAATCGGACAGCGCACCGCCATCGCGCGCCGTAAACACAAACGAGGTCACGTCCTCGCTCTCCTTGATCTTCTCGGCCAGCCGCAATGAGCGGATCGAGCCTTTGGGTGCGCTCCAGCGTAGCGGCAGGACATCGTCGAGCCGCACGATTTCTTCGATATCGATGATCACCAGTCGTTGCGCGCCCGGATACCGGGCTACTTCTGCGGAATCCCAGTCGATGGTCGCATTGCCGCTGATCTGTAACAGGCTGCCGTGCTCGAAATCCACGAACAGCAGTCCGACCCGCGGATCCATGACCAGGTTGCCGATGGTATTGAAATGGTTGTTGCCGGCGTAATCCGGGAACACGAGCCGGGTCTCGCTCGCGACAGTGACAAAGCCCGGGGAACCGCCTCGATGTGAGGCGTCCATGCCGTGGGCCGGGTTATCGCTGCTGCCGTCACCACGGTCACGGTAGCCGCTGGCGATAAAGAAGGTGTCGGCGTTGCGGATCCAGGTCTGCATCGATGGGTCCAGACACTGCTGGCGGGTCACCGAGCCCTGATCTTGTTTGAGCTCCACCCGCTGCCATGCACGCTCGGTGATGTATTGGGGGCAGTTGCCAAACGCCTGTGTCACCTCGAACCTGAGTCCACCGGCGCCGGTTTCGCTGATCGTGCCGTTGACCCGGTTGCGCCGCCGGGTCTCGAGATCGATACCGAGCAGACCCAGTTCGGCGCCGGCGACCAGCGAGCCTGTGAGCGCGTCGTTGGGCAGCGGTTCAGCGGCGATCCGCAGCCCGGTCCGATCCGGCGAACGCACAAAGCCCGGCGGCCCGACCAGCAGCGTCACCCAGGGACGCTGTTTCTCGTCGCGCGCGGCGGCGACGAGAAACGGCAACTGGCCATAGAAATGACGATGTTGTGTCGGAAGGAGCGGGCGGACCACCTGCCGGGCCCAGGGCTCGATCGCATCGCGCACGCCGAGACGCGTCTGTACTGCCTGCTCGCCCGCGTGGAACGGCGAGTCTGCGTGCTCGAGTGTTGGTGTCGTCTGCATGGCTGTGTGCTCCTGATCTACTACGCGGCGATCAGCTCAAGCCGGATGTTGCCCGGGATACGGCACATCATGTGACGCAGACCGCTGTTGCCCAGACCTTCCGGTTCGAACTCGACGTCTGTGTCATTCCGTGCGCCAAGTTCGGCGCCCAAACGCACGAGCTCGGCTTCGTCGGCGACACGCAGTGCCAGATGATGCAGCCCGATATTCCTGCGTCGGTCGAAATCCACCGCGCTGGCTGGGTCCTCGGCCTGCCACAGCGTGATCATGATCGAGTCGTCGCTGAGAAACACCGCGGGGTAGTCCGGCACTTCGCCGACCTGGTCAAATCCCAGCGCGTCGACAAAGAACGAACGGGCGGCCGCGAGGTCCGGCACCGTCAGGCCCACATGGTGGGCGCCAAGGGTTCTGGCTGTGTTGTCTGTCATCATCTTGCTCCTGTTCGGGTTGCTTCAAAGAACGGCTGTATTCTGTCGTTAGACCCAATTCGGATAAATACTGGCAATCTGATATTATTGCTGCAATTTATGCAGTAATAGGTCGCCATGGACCGTCTGGCCGCGATGAGAGCCTTTGTAGAGATCGTCGATCAGGGCAGCCTGACGGCGGCGGCCGAGGTGCTCGAGCGCTCCCAGCCAACCATGGTCCGCACGCTGGCGGCGCTGGAGACCCATCTGGGTACCCGGCTGCTACAACGGACGACCCGTCGGATGTCGCTGACCGCGGATGGCCGGGACTATCTGGTCCGTTGCCGACGCATCCTTGCTGATGTGGATGAGGCGGAGCGCGCGATCGGACAGGCAGAAGGCGAGCTGCGCGGTGACCTCCTGATGACGGCGCCGGTCGAATTTGGCCGCTTACATGTTGTGCCGGTCGTGACCGATTTCCTCGCGCGCTATGCCCGTGTGCGTATCGAGCTGATGCTGGTCGATCGCGTGGTCGACCTGGTGGAGGAGGGGGTCGACCTGGCCGTACGGATTGGCCGTCTGGCCGACTCGTCGATGGTCGCGGTCCGTGTCGGGGAGGTGCGCCGGGTGGTTTGCGCCAGCCCGGCGCTGCTACAGAGGAGTGGCGTGCCGGCACATCCGAACGCGCTGAGCGGGCTTCCGTGTATCCGACTGCACAATCTCGCCCGGGCGGGTGGCTGGCTATTCCGTGACGGCAACCGGGAGCTCAGCGTCAAGGTGGAAGGCCGGCTTGGCTGTAACCAGATCGCCGCCGCCGCAGCCGCCTGCGTCGCCGGCTCGGGCTTTTGCCAGTTCCTCTCCTATCAGGTCCAGCACCTGATCCGTGAGGGCCGGCTAGAGCGGGTGCTGGAGGCCTTCGAACCCGCGCCGCTGCCGGTCAGTCTGGTCTATTCGGGCGGGCGACTGATTCCGTCTCGGATGCGCGAACTCATCAGCAAGATGAAACAAGCGCTGCAGGCCAGCGCGGCGTTTGCCTGAGGTCCTGTGATATCGAAACGCAGCCGATGTCTCTCGTCGAGCATCGGGCGCGTTTCCGGCTTTATCGGCACGAGACGCGGCCCGCCCGTCTCTTGTTAGGATGTTACTCACCCCTTTATCGCGGACGTACCGGATGAGGCATGCCTATCTTCTGCTTGGCTGGAGTTGCTTCGGTCTCGGTGCCGTAGGTGCCATGGTGCCCGGCCTGCCGACCGTACCGTTGATGCTGGTCGCGTTGTGGGCATTCTCGAAAAGCTCGCAGCGTTTTCATGACTGGCTTTATGGTCATCCTGTATTCGGACCACCGCTGCAGCAGTGGCGGGTTCATCGAGTGATCCCGGTCAAAGCGAAGGTGGTGGCCGCTGTTTCGATGACGGCAAGTTTTGCCTATATGGCTTTTTTTGCCGACGTCCGCGGATGGATCCTCGCAGTGGTCGCGCTGGTGATGCTGGTCGGACTCGGCTTTATCCTGGGCCAACCATCCCGCGTCCGGGATCAGGAATGCCGCTAATCACCCGACTTGCCGTTGTCGTCGGTTAACGTCGGGAGCGGTCTCCGTCGCCGATCAGGCAGCTGTTTCCAGGTGGTCGTCGGGGCCTTGAGTTTCGTCCCCGATCTGCGGAGGATGAGACAGATGGCAATCTGCTTGATGAGGAAGCTACGAACATGAGAAAGCTCGGCATTGCGCTCGGCATTGTGATAGTGACCGTTATCGGCTTGACGGGCGGCAGCCTGGCCTGGGCGGATGACGGCGCCACCGTGTTGATCACCGGCGCTAACCGGGGTCTCGGTCTGGAGTACGCCCAGCAGTTTGCGGCCAAGGGATACACGGTCATCGGCACGGCCAGGAATCCGGCCAAAGCCGAGGCGCTGTCAAAAGTCGCAGATCGCGTCGAGCAACTCGATGTCGCCGACGCGGACAGTGTCGCGGCGCTGGCGAAGAGACTGGACGGTGTGGCCATCGATATCCTGATCAACAACGCGGGCATCTTCGAACGACAGGATGTATCCATCGATGCAGTCGATTACGAGATGATGGAGCGGACGTTTGCCGTCAACACGCTCGGACCGCTGCGCGTGACCCAGGCCTTGTTACCCAACCTGCGCGCCGGACACCGCAAGCTGATCGTCAGTATGTCTTCCCAGCTCGGCAGTATCGAGAACTCGAATGGCCGCTGGTACGCCTACCGCGCGAGCAAATCGGCACTCAACCAGTTCAACAAGATCTGGAGTGTGGAACTGGGGCCCGGGGGTTTCATCTGCGTCGTCGTGCATCCGGGCTGGGTGCGAACGGACATGGGCGGGCCGAATGCCACCTATGGCACAACGGAGAGCGTTGCCGGTCTGGTCGGTGTGATCGAAGGGCTGAGCAAAGAAGACAATGGCCGCTTTTATGATTTCCAGGGCAAGCCGATACCCTGGTAGCAGAGCTGGGTCAGGGATCAACACGCGGACGCCGGCCCGATGTCTGTGAGCGAGAGCATTGGGACGGTCCGTCAATACACGAGGGACGGCCTATTTTTTCAGCGCGTTCAGGGTTTTGTAGTCTGGCCGGACGGTCGTTGGAAGCACGCTGACGGCTGCGCAATGGATTCGGGGTATAGTGCGCTGCGTTCCGGGGGAATATTGTTCCTGGTGCCAGGGGGAGAGAGGCGATGAACGGGTCAAGTCGGACCGCAAGGTTCTCAGCATTGAGATGCTCATGCGCTGTCGTCGCTGTCCTGGGCGCCGGCTGCGTGACCGTCGGGCCGGACTACGAAGCGCCCACTCCCACTGTGCCCGATCAATGGCAACAGACGGTGCTCGACGAGATGAGTTCGGACGAGCCCGATATCATCCGTTGGTGGGAGTTGTTGGAGGACCCGCAACTCACCGACTATATCGAGCGGGCACGCCAGGGCAATCCCGGTCTGATGGAAGCGGTGGCGCGGATCCGGGAAGCCAGAGCCGTCCGTGCCATCGCGGCGGGCGAGCGCGTGCCGGACCTCAACGGATCTGGCGGCGCCATCCGTGAGCGGACCTCGGAAACCTTCTTCCCCCCCGAGGTCGGCGGCAACCGAACTTCCAACCTCTACGAATACGGCGCCAACGCGCGCTGGGAAGCAGACGTATGGGGCCGGGTGCGGCGCCTGGTGGAGTCGGCCGATGCGAACCTCGAGGCATCGGTGGAATCCTACCGGGACGTCCTCGTGCTGTTGAACGCCCAGGTCGCGCTGGCCTACACCGATGTGCGTACCTCGCAAGACCGGATCGATTACACCCGCGGCAATATCAAGACCCAGAGGGACGCCCTGAAGCTGGTCCAGGATCGCAACAAGGCGGGTCTGGCGTCGGATCTGGAGGTGCGTCAGGCGGAGCTGAATCTGTATCGGACCGAGGCCTTCCTGCCGGTGCTGCAGGCGCGTCTGACGGCGGCGATGAATCAGCTTGGCGTGCTGCTCGGGGAGCCGCCGAGCACCCTGCACGCCGAATTGGCGGCCAGCAAGCCGATCCCGAAAGCCACAGGCGAGCTGTTGCTCGGCATCCCGGGCGATCTGATCCGTCGCCGGCCGGATATCCGCGCCGCCGAACGCACACTCGCCGCGCAGACGGCCAGGGTCGGCGTGGCGACCGCAGAGTTGTATCCCCAGTTCAATATTTTGGGCCGCTTTTCGATTGTGACGACAAACTTCGACGACCTGGGCGATTGGGACAATCGTGGCTGGAGCGTCGGCGGCGTCTTCTCCTGGAATCTGTTCGACGGCGGCCGGGTGCGAGGCCAGATCGATGTCGAGGACGCGCGCACCGAGCAAGCCTTGCGGCGCTATGAGCAGGTGGTGCTGGACGCGCTGGAAGAAGTCGAGACATCCATGTCCGACTATGCGCGGGAGCAGGAGCGCCGCGCGTGGCTGGCCAAATCCGTGTTCGCCGGGCAGGAGTCGGTAAGGCTCGTACTGATCCTTTATCGCACCGGTCTGACGGATTTCCAGAACGTGCTGGACATGCAGCGGTCCCTGTTTGAACAACAGGACGAATTTGCCGACAGCGAAGGACAGGTCACCGGCAACCTGATCAGGATCTATACCGCTCTCGGCGGCGGCTGGGACCCGGATGAGTTGCCTTAGATCTGATCACGAATCGTGACCGAGGAGCAGACGTGCAGGAATCAAACAACAGGCTTCAGAGCCGTACCGCATTGATATTGATCGCCGCGCTGGCGGGCACGGTCAGCGGTTGTGAACAAGAGATCGTCGCTCCGGAGGTCGTACGCCCGGTGCGGGTCGTAAGGGTCGAGGCGCCGGATGCGATTAGCGGGCGGGCCATGCCAGGTCGCGCCAAGGCGACCGAGGAGACCAATCTCTCTTTCGATGTCCCCGGGACGGTACTCGAACGGCCGGTGAATATCGGCGACCGGGTCGAGAAGGGACAGCTGCTGGCCCGTCTGGACCAACGCGACTACAAGAACCAGCTGGACTCGGCGCTGGCGGCGCGCAATCGGGCGCGGGCCAATTTTGAACGGATCAAGATCGCCGCAGAGTCCGGCGCCGTGGCCAAACAGGATCTCGATGATGCCAGGGCGCAGACGGATATGCGCCAGGCCGAGGTCAATATCGCCCAGAAGGCGATCCAGGACAGCGAGATCCACGCGCCCAGAGGCGGGACCATCTCCGCCACCTATGTGGAGGCGTTCACCGCGGTCCGGGCCAAGGAACCGGTCGTCCGCCTGCTCGATACCAGCGCCATCGAAATGGTGGTGCAGATACCTGAAAGTATGATCTCGCTGGTGCCCAGCGTGCTCGACGTGCAGGTCGAGTTCGATGCCTTCCCTGGCCGTCCGGTGCCGGCCCAGATCAAGGAGATCAGCAACGAGGCCAGCCAGACCACCCGCACCTATCCGGTCACGTTGATCATGGATCAGCCGGACGGCTACGAGATTTTGCCGGGTATGGCTGGCCGGGCCACCGGGAACCTGCCCGAGGGTATGGTGCCGGGCAGCCAGGGATTGCAGGTTCCGACATCGGCGATATTTTCTGGCGATGATCCGGCAACGGCAGACCAGTCGTTTGTCTGGGTGGTGGATGAAGCCGCCGGCGTGGTGAGAAGACGGCCGGTCGAGACCGGACAATTCAGCCGCTTCGGCATCATCGTTACCGATGGTGTGGCCATCGGCGAGCTGGTGGCGATCTCGGGCGTTAACCATCTGCGGGAGGGTCAACAGGTACGTCCCGTGCTGCCGGGAGAGAACACGTGAGCCTGACGGCCCTCGCGATCGAGAAGAAGGCCGTCACCTATTTCGGCCTCGCAATCCTGCTGTTAGCCGGTTCTGCCAGCTACTTCCAGTTGGGGCAACTGGAAGATCCGGAATTCAGCATCAAGACCGCTGCGGTCACCACGCTATATCCGGGTGCCAGCCCGGAGCAGGTCGAGTTGGAGGTGACCGACCGGATCGAAAAGGCGATACAAGAACTGCCATCGCTCAAGCACATCTATTCAATTTCGCGGGCCGGCATGTCCATTATCAAGGTGGATATCAAGGACGAATACTGGGCCGACCGACTGCCCCAGGTGTGGAACGAGCTGCGCAACAAAGTCGCGGACGTAGTGCCGAAATTGCCACCGGGTGCGGGCAAACCGGATGTGGGTGACGATTTCGGTTTTGTCTACGGGTTCTTGCTGGCGCTGACCGGTGACGGATTCAGCTATTCCGAGCTCGAAGACGCCGCGGAGGCATTGCGCAAGGAGCTCGGTCTCGTCGAGGGCGTTTCCCGGGTGGAACTCTGGGGTGTGCAAAAGCGCGTGGTCTATGTCGATGTGTCTGAGCAGCAGCTAAGCGCGCTTGGACTATCGGGTGACGCCATCGCCAACACACTGCAGGTGCAAAACGCGGTGGTCGACGGCGGGTCGGTCGACGTGGGCACCCGCCGCTATCGGATCGAACCCAGCGGTGAGTTCACCTCGGCCGCCGACATCGAGAACATGTTCATCCGCCCGACCGCCCTCGATGCCATTCAGCGGGATCAGGTTCTGGCCGAGGCTTCGGGTGAGTTGATAAGGATCGGCGATGTCGGCGAGGTCAGGAAAGGCTATGCCGATCCACCGATGACCCTGATGCGATACAACGGCCAGCCGGCAATCGCCATCTCCATGGCGAATGTGGCTGGCGGCAATGTGGTCCACACCGGACGCAATCTCGAGCGACGCATCCAGGAATTGATGGGCGCCATCCCCGTCGGCCTGGAGGTCCACAAGATCTCGTGGCAGGCCGACGAGGTCACCACCGCGATCAGCAGTTTCATGATCAGCCTGATCGAAGCCATCGCCATCGTTCTCGGTGTGCTGGCACTGGCCATGGGTTGGCGCATGGGCGTGATTATCGGCGCGGCGCTGGTGCTGACCATACTCACCACGTTCCTGCTGATGTCGATCTTTAGCATCGACCTGCAGCGGATGTCGCTCGGTGCCCTGATCATCGCGCTGGGCATGATGGTGGACAACGCCATCGTGGTGGCGGATGGGGTCTATACGCGATTGCAGCAGGGCATGGACCGCAAACAGGCGGCTATCGAGGCGGCCACCGGGCCGTCGATGCCCCTGCTCGGCGCCACGGTGGTGGCGGTGATGGCGTTTTACCCGATCTTCGCGTCAGAAGCCGGCGCCGGCGAGTATTGTCGGACCTTGTTTACAGTGGTCGGTTTCGCCTTGGTATCCAGCTGGTTTATCGCCATGACCATCACGCCGCTGCAGTGTATAGATCTGCTGCCGGACCCGGATACGGCGGATGCCGACAAGGACCCCTACGACACGACCATGTTCAGGCAGTATCGCGCCGCGCTGGAATGGGCCCTGCGCAACCGCGTGGTGTTCATGGGTGCGATGGGCGTCCTGCTGGTGGCCTCGCTGCTTGGCTTCGGCATGGTCAAGCAGCTGTTCTTCCCTGATTCAAGCCGCCCCCAGCTGATGATCGACTACTGGATGCCCGAAGGCTCGAGGATTCAGCAGGTGTCCGATGACCTCAGCGTCATCGAGCAGCGGCTGCTACAGGAGGATGTGGTGACCGGCGTGTCCACATTCGTCGGCCAGGGACCGCCTCGGTTCTATCTCCCGGTGGACTCCGAGTTCCCGACCCAATCCTTTGGCCAGTTGATCATCAACGTGGATGACTACAAGGAGATTCCCGGGTTGGTGGACCGCATGGAAGCCTGGTCCGCCGACCAGCCCTTTGACTCGCTGATCAGGGTGCGGATGTATGGCGTGGGCCCGGCCGATACCTGGAAGTTCGAGGCACGCTTTAGCGGACCCGCGGAAGCGGATCTGGCCTATCTGCGCGAGCTCGGAGAACGGGGCGTCGAGATACTCAATAACGCTCCGGAGATCGCCCGGGAGGCGCGTACGGATATGCGCCAGCGGGTGACCAAGATCGTGCCGGAATACAACCAGGAGCGCGGGCGCTGGGCGTCGGTGGATCGCGCCGATCTGGCCAATGCGACCAAGCGGAGCTATGACGGATTGCAGGTAGGGCTATACCGGGAGGCCCGGGATCTGTATCCGATCCTGTTGCGGCATGTGGAGGATCAGCGTAGCGCAGCGGCGCTGGATACGCTGCAGATCCAGCCGTCGCTGTCCACCGAGACCGTGCCTTTGTCCCAGGTCGTCACTGGCATCGAGGACGCATGGGAAGACCCGATCATCATCCGTTGGGACCGGAGGAGGGCGCTGACGGTACAAGCGTCGCCAAGCATAGGGCACACGTTTCCACAGATGGCCCAGGTGCTGACGGGCAAGTTCGAGGAGATCGCGAGCGAGCTGCCGGTCGGCTACGAGCTGTTCTGGGACGGCGAGGACTACAGCACCAGGGAAGCGCAGGCGTCTCTGGTCCCGGGCGTGGTCCCGGCGGTGGTGGTCATCCTGTTTATCATCGTGATGTTGTTTAATGCGTTCCGGCCACCGATCATTATCGTGCTGACGATCCCCTTCGCGATCATCGGCGTGACCTGGGGTCTGGTGCTCACCGGAGCCGCTTTTGGTTTTGTCGCACTGCTGGGCGCGATGAGCCTGTCCGGCATGATGATCAAGAATTCGGTGGTGCTGCTCGATCAGGTAAATATCGAGCTGAGGGCAGGCAGGTCGCCGTATGACGCCATCGTCAATGCGGGCATATCCCGTCTGCGGCCCGTGCTGCTGGCGGCGGCCACCACCGTGTTGGGCGTCATCCCGCTGATGCAGGACGTGTTCTGGGTCGGTATGGCGGTAACGGTGATGGCGGGTCTGGCGTTTGGCACCGTATTGACCATGGTCGTCGTGCCGACGCTCTATGTCCTGTTCTACGGGATCCGGTCTCCGGAAAAACATCTGGCCTGAGCAACCATCGGGTAAAGGCATCAGGGACGCCCGTGTATCGCTCGGCGAATATGCCAGGGTGCCCGGGATGGCGGACCGGGAGGCGGTCTGGTGTCGCTTACCGGTCACTCGTTTCGAGCTGACAAGCCATGTCCGTTTGCGAGTTGCCCGCGCCGTACGACACCCGGGATCCGTCTCGCGCGGTGATCCGCAGAACGGGTCGACAAACCACCTCCCTTCGTCCATTATCACTTGAGCTCGGGGGGAGCGTAGCGCGGGACCCGTGGTGTTGGTCGCCGGATCCCGCTTGGGCCAGTGACGGGTCCTGAAAGATGTCAATGCCGCGCCGGGTCCGACGCCTACAGCACGTGCGCCTTGTGCGTGAGCGATAACGAATAACAAAAAGCGGGCGCTCAGCGGGCGTCCGCCGCGGGGAGCGGGCTGCGGTGCTGTTCAATTCGCTGACCTTTGTCGTCTTCTTTGCTGTCGTGCTGGCATTGCACTATGTGCCCTTCGGATGGCGCAGCAAAAAGTTCAACCTCCTCATCGCCAGCTATCTCTTCTACGCTGCCTGGAGTCCGCCATTCGTCATCCTGTTGTGGATCTCTACGCTGGTGGACTGGCAGGTGGGCAAACGCCTGTATGTCGAGGAGCGCCAGTCCCGCCGACGTCTGTTGCTGTGGATCAGCATCGCCGTCAATCTGGGCATGCTTGGGTACTTCAAATACGGCGGCTTCCTGATGGAGAACTTCCAGGCGCTGATGGCGGCGATCGGTGTCGCCTACCAGGCCCCGGAATGGAACATCGTGCTGCCGGTCGGTATCTCGTTTTATACGTTTCAGACCATGGCCTACTCGCTGGACGTCTATATGCGCAGGGCGGCGCCAGCAAAGTCCATGCTCGACTTTGCGCTGTTCGTGACCTTCTTCCCGCAGCTGGTCGCCGGGCCCATCGTGCGGCCGACCCAGCTGATCCCGCAGTTCCGGCTGCCCCGGGTGGCGACGGCCCAGCAGCTCTGTTGGGGCCTCGGGCTGATGACGCTGGGCTTGTTCAACAAGATTGTGATCGCGGACGGCATGCTGTCAAAGGCGGCCGATACCGCATTCGGCGCCGCGGGCATGCTGCACCCGCTGGACGCCTGGCTGGGAACGCTGGCGTTCTCGGGGCAGATCTTTTGCGACTTCGCCGGCTATTCCACTACCGCCATCGGCGCCGCTTTGTGTCTGGGCTTCTCACTGCCGGACAACTTCCGCTTCCCGTATGCGGCGGTCGGCTTCTCGGATTTTTGGCGGCGCTGGCATATCTCGCTTTCCGCCTGGTTGCGCGACTATCTGTACATCCCGCTGGGCGGTAACCGCAAGGGCAATCTGCGCACCTACGCCAATCTGATGACCACGATGCTGCTGGGTGGTCTGTGGCACGGCGCTGCGTGGACTTTTGTCGTGTGGGGCGGACTGCACGGTGCGTTTCTGGCGGCCGAGCGCTGGCTCAAGGCGCGTTTTGGAGGTGGCGCGGTTTGGAAGCGTTGGGGTCCGCGCCTGTGTCTCGGTCTGCTGACTTACTTCCTGATCAACATCACCTGGGTGTTTTTCCGCGCCCAGGATTTTGGCACCGCCTGGCGCATGATCGACACCATGCTGACCTTCAATCTGGACGGGGAGAAGGTGCTGCCGACCATCGACATCATTCAGGTTAGCGTCGTCATATCGGCGATGCTGGCGGTGCACGGGTTTATGCGTCATCGATTGCTGCATGAGGTGGTGGCGGCGGCGCCGCGGTGGCTGGTCGGCATCACCTGGGGTGCGATGTTGTTCCTGATTGTGATCACCCAGGGGCAGAGCAATGCCTTTATCTATTTCCAGTTCTGAGCCGGCAAAGCGGGCGGAGCCGGTCTTTGAACGGCCGGTCCCGGTGCTAGGGCGCAGCGGCTGGGTGGCGCTGGTGTTGGCCGTGCTGCTGATGGGCGGCTGGGAGAACTCGGTCCGCAGTCAGGGCGTCGAGCCCTCCTACCGGAATTCGGACGGGCTGTGGGCGGAGCAGCGACGCCGGATCGACCACGGGGCAGGGGATGGCTGGGTGTTGAGCGGTTCCTCGCGAGTGCTGTTCGATGTTCAGCTGGCAGTGTGGGAGCGCCTGGATGGCCGCAGACCGGTGCAGCTGGCTCTGGAGGGCACCAGCCCGGTGACGGTGATGGAGCAGCTGGCCGATGATCCGGACTTCACCGGAACGCTGCTGGTGGGCGTCGCACCCGGTCTGTTCTTTTCCGGTTACGAACTCCGGCGCGGGGCCCTCGACCGTTACTCTGACGAGACGCCTGCCCAATGGTTCGGCCAGCAGGTGTCACTGCTGATCGAGCCCTTTCTCGCTTTTTACAATTTCGATTATGCGCTGCCGGCCATCCTGCGCCGCCAGCCGCTGCGCAACCGGGACGGTGTGAAATTCAATCTGGAGGTCCGCAAACTCGCCAATATGGAGCGGGACAGAAATACCCGCATGTGGGACCGGCTGATCCGGGATGAGGAGTATCGCAAGCTGGCTACACGGATCTGGGAGCAGTTCATGCTGCCGGTCTCCGAG
>CAJHYD010000004.1_pt1 | contig 16898 bp, 18 predicted proteins | sample 9198701 | NCBI WGS metagenome assembly CAJHYD01 (sample SAMEA7708365, study PRJEB35096) | sediment metagenome | biome: marine neritic benthic zone biome [ENVO:01000025]; feature: sediment [ENVO:00002007]; material: shallow marine sediment [ENVO:03000034] sea grass bed [ENVO_01000059] ...
CAAGGCCACCGGGGTCTCGCTGCGTCGGGATGTGCTGGCGATGGAAGACGCGGGCGCCCGCGACACCGCGATATTTACCGATTTCGGCGTCGTCACCACCACCGAAGGATCGGGCCCTGCGTTGACGCGCTCACTGCTAAACGAGCTTGCCACCGAAGCGCCCGATGTCATCGTGTTCGAGCTGGGCGACGGTCTCCTCGGCGCCTATGGCGTCCAGGCGATCCTCGAGGACAAGGAGATCCGCGCCGCGCTGAACGCCGTCGTGCTGTGCGCCAATGATCCGGTCGCGGCCTGGGGCGGCGTTACGCTGCTGCGTGATCGATTTGGCATCGAGCCCGCCGCCGTCACCGGCCGCGCCACTGACAACACCGTGGGCTCGGACATGATCCGCGAACAGCTGAACGTTCCGGCGCACAACGCGCTGACCGAGGAAGCGGCCCTGGCCGGCGTCTTGATCGACGCGTTGTTTCCGGAACGCAGCTCACGGAGCGCGCAGACGTGACACACGGAATGCCGGTGGCGGTCCTGGGCGGGACCGGTTATGTGGCCGGCGAACTGCTGCGGCTGATTGCACTGCATCCCGATATGGATCTGGCGGCGGTAGCCTCCTCCAGCCGCGCCGGGCAACCCGTCGCGGAGACCTTCCCGAATCTGGCTGCTTGTCTGGGTTCGACCTCATTCGTACCGCCGCAACATGTAATCGAAGCCGCGGCCGGTGGCCGACTCGCCGGCGTATTCAGCGCCACACCGCACGGCGCAGCCGCGCCGTTGATCTCAAGTCTGCTGGCGACAGCGGGCGACTCGCCGCCCACGGTGGTGGATGCATCGGCGGATTTCCGCTTCACCGACGTGGAAAGTTATCAGTCTGTCTACGGCCACGCTCATGGCGCACCCGGATTACAGACAGATTTCTGCTGCGCAGTGCCGGAGCACCTGGACGGCACACCGACCGCCCATGCTGCGCACCCGGGCTGTTTCGCTACCGCAATGCTGCTGGCTGTGGTGCCGCTGTTGCGCAGCGGACTGACAGAATCCGAGTTCTTTACCGCCGGGGTCACCGGTAGTACCGGTTCCGGCCGCTCGCCGCTGGCGACAACCCATCATCCGGAGCGTCATGCCAATCTCTATGCTTACAAACCGCTGGCGCATCGCCATGCGCCGGAAGTCGAGGCCCTGGCAGCGTCCGCCACCGGTATCACGCCGCGGATCAATTTCATACCTCATTCCGGACCGTTCGCGCGAGGCATCCACATGACTGTCCAGGGTCGGCTGACGCGCCCCGATGCAGACGGCCATGTGCGCGCGGCGTTTGACGCGGCCTATGCAGACTCACCCTTTGTGGAAGTGCTGGACGCACCGCCCCGGATCAAGGACGTCGTCGGTTCGAACCGGGCCCGACTTTGCGTGCACAGCCACGACGATCGCTACGTCGTCATGGTGGTCATCGACAACCTCGTCAAGGGCGCCGCCGGCGGCGCCATGCAGTGGATGAACCGGCTGCTGGGCTGCGACGAGACTGCGGGTCTGAACGCGGCCGGGCCGGCGTGGATCTGATATGGCCATACCTCTGGATCACAACCCGCCCACGCACCTGGACGAAGCTCCCTACACGGTACCGGTCTATCCACAGCTGCCGTTCGAACCGGTCGCCGGTGAAGGCGTCTATCTGCTGGACCGTGACGGCCGCCGGGTCCTGGATATGTACGGTGGCCATGCGGTGTCCAGTCTCGGATATGGCCATCCCCGACTTACCGCGGCCATCTGTGAGCAGGCGCAGCGGCTTCTGTTTCAGAGCAACGTCGTACCGCTGGACATACGTGCCCGGGCCGCCCATGCCTTGGCTGCCTTCGCGCCGCCAGGTCTGAACCGGGTATTCCTGGTCAACAGCGGCGCCGAGGCCAACGAAAATGCGCTACGCATCGCCTGTCGGCACACCGGACGCGAGCGGGTCGTCGCGCTCGAGGGCGGATTCCACGGTCGCAGCACCGCCTGCAGCGCGGTGACCTGGGGCGCTGCCGAACGCTGGTACGGGTTCCCGCGGATGCCGTTCGAGGTGAGTTTTGTCTCGCGCGATGATCCCGCTGCGCTGGCGGATGCGATGGGGGCCGATGTGGCCGCGGTGATCATCGAGCCGATCCAGGGCGTCGCTGGCGCGGTGGATATCTCCCATGAATATCTGCGCGCGGCGCGAAGCCTGAGCACCACGCACGGCAGCCTGCTGATCTTTGACGAAGTCCAGTGCGGTGTCGGCCGCAGCGGTTACCCTTTCGCCGCCGATGCCGCGGGTGTCACGCCTGACCTGCTGACCACCGCCAAGGGCCTGGCCGGCGGGCTGCCGGCCGGCGCGGTGATCATGACCGACGCCATCGCCGACGAGCTCGGATCCGGCGATCTGGGCACCACATTCGGCGGCGGTCCGCTGGCCTGTGCCGCGATCGAAGCGGTGATCGCAACCATCCGCGAAACCCATCTGCTGGAAAACGTGCGGCGACTCGCGGCGCGGCTGCGCGAGGAATGTGTCACCGGTCCGGTCACATCGGTCCAGGGTGGTGGCTTCCTGCTCGGTCTGCGCACCACCAGACCGGCGGCCGGGATCCGTGACGCGCTGTTGGAGCGCGACATCCTGACCGGCACCAGTGCCGATCCCTGTGTCCTCAGATTGTTGCCCCCCCTGGTGCTGGCGGACAGCCATGTTGACCAGCTCGTAGATGCCCTGACGGAGATCCAGCCTTGAACAATTTCCTCGATCTCGCCGACCTCAGCCGCGACGAGATCCGCTCGTTGCTGGCCCTTGCCACCGGGCTGGAACGCAGTCCGCAACCCCAGGCGCTCGCCGGCCGTGTACTGGGTCTGGTGTTTATGAATCCGTCGCTGCGCACGCTGGCTTCTTTCCAGGCCGGTATGTCGCGTCTGGGCGGCAACAGCTTCGTCATCTCGACCGGCTCCAGCTGGGAGCTGGAATACCGCGACGGCGTACCGATGACCGGCGAGGCCGCCGAGCATATCCGTGAGGCGATTCCGGTGTTGGGCACCTACGCAGACGTACTCGGAGTACGCGCCTTCGCCAAGGGACAAACGCTTGCGGAAGATCTGTCCGAGCCGGTATTCCAGGCCTTGTCCGAACTCTGCCCGGTGCCGCTGATCAACATGGAGTCGGCGACCAATCACCCCTGCCAGGCGTTGGGCGACTGGAAGACCCTTGACGATCTGGAGGTGCCTGCGACGGGCGGCAAGTTCGTGTTGTCCTGGGCCAATCATCCCAAGGCTCTGCCGCTGGCGGTGCCCTCCGCGGTGGTGCACATGGCTGCGCTGCGCGGGATGGATGTCACGGTGCTGCGACCCGAGGGTTTTGCGTTGCCGGAGCCGATCATGGCGCGGGCGCGCCAAGCGGCCGCGACCAGCGGCGGACGGGTCGAGGAGACCGATGATCGACAGGCGGCCATGGCCGGAGCTCAGGTGTTGTACGCAAAATCCTGGGCCTGCACCTCAGCCTATGGCGACGCTGACGAAGACGCTGCACTGCGAGCCCGCTATGCCGACTGGACCGTCAAAGAAGACTGGTTCCGGCCCGCGGGTGAAGACTGTTATTTCATGCATTGCCTGCCGGTGCGGCGGGAAGTGGTGGTGGCCGGCGACGTACTTGAGGGACCGCGCAGCCGCGTCATCCCCCAGGCCCGGAACCGGATGTTTGCGCAAATGGCGGTGCTGCATCGTCTGTTAAGCAGGAGCAATCCGACGTGAAAACCCGGGGTGAACGGGCCATCGTGGTGGCGGCGCTGAAAGACGCCGTGCCCTATATTCGTATGTTCAAACGCAAGGTCTTCGTGATCAAATGCGGCGGCGCCGTATTCGCCGATGAAGAGGCCACCCGTCACCTGGTCGAGCAGGTCGGGCTGCTGCACGAGCTTGGGATCCGGGTGGTCCTGGTCCACGGCGGCGGACCTCAATCCACTCGGCTGGCCGATGCACTGGGCGTGCCGGCGCGCTTCGTCGAGGGTCGACGGGTCACCGACGCCGGTGCCCTCGAGATCTCCACCATGGTTCTCAACGGACTGGTTAACACGCGGATCCTCGCCGCCTGCCGCGACCTGGGTCTGCAAGCGGTGGGGATGAGTGGGGTCGACGCCGGATTGATCCAGGCCACCCGCCGCCCACCGGTGGATCTGCCAGGCGAAGGCGATGCCCAGGTCGACTATGGATTCGTCGGCGATATCGACATGGTCTCCAGCGAAGTGCTGCAACGGCAGCTGGATGCCGGTTTCCTGCCGGTCATAAGCCCGCTGTCCGCCGACGACTCGGGTGTGCTGCTCAATATCAACGCCGATACCGTGGCCGCCGCAATCGCCGCGGCGCTGAGCGCAGAAAAGCTGATCCTGGCCACCGGTGCGGCGGGCATACTCGAGGACCCGGATGATCCGGATTCGCTGATTTCTTTTGTAGACCTGGCCGGCCTCGCACGTCTGCGCAAGACAGGCAAACTCGCCGCCGGCATGGGCCCGAAGGCTGACGCCATCGAGGCGGCGGTGCGCAGCGGCGTACGCCGGGTACACGTGATATCCCATGACCTGGCCGACAGCCTGTTGCTGGAGGTATTCACCAACGAAGGGACCGGTACGCTGGTCGTCGATGACATCGAAAGCCTCTCGCCTGCCGAGCAGGGTGCCGGCGGCCAGGGCTGAGCCGCTAGAATGGGCTTGTCTTAAACCAATCCGCCGGCCGGGCAAGAGAACACATGAGCAGACTCTGGGATAAAGGCGATCCGCTCGATCGTGGTGTGCTGGAATTCACCGCCGGCGAGGATCATCAGCTGGATAATCGCCTGGTGTCCTACGATGCACGGGCCTCCATCGCCCATGCCGAGATGCTCGCAGCCAGCGGCCTGCTCGATGAGACACATCTGCGGCAGATCCGCGACGGGCTCAACGAGCTCGCCGCGGAGCATGAGGCCGGCGGCTGGCGCGTGAGCCTCGAGGAAGAAGACGTGCATACGGCTTTGGAGACACGTCTCTCTGGCCGGTCACCCGAGGCGGGTCCGCGGCTGCACCTGGGCCGCTCGCGCAACGATCAGGTGCTGGCCGCGTTGCGACTCTACCTCAAGGACGTCTGCGCTCAGCTCCACGACGGCGCCGAGGCGGTCGCTACTGCATTGGACGCATTGTCGGAGCGCGAGCGGGATACGCGGCTGCCGGGTTATACCCATCTGCAACCGGCCATGCCGAGTTCCGTGCCGCTGTGGGCCGGCGCCTATGCCGCCGAGCTGCGCGATGACGCGGCAGGCCTGCTCGCCGCGCGCCGGCGCGTCGACAAGAACCCGCTCGGTTCGGCCGCCGGCTATGGCGCGCCGAGCCTGCCTCTCAACCGGGAGTTCACCCGCAAGCGCCTTGGCTTCGCCGAGACCCAGGAGCCAGTGACGGCCGTGCAGCTCTCCCGCGGTAAGGGTGAGTCACAGCTGGTGTTCGAAATCCATCTGCTGATGTCGGATCTGAGCCGCCTGGCCTCGGATCTGATCCTGTTCTGCACACAGGAATTCAGCTTTGTGTCCCTACCCAACAGCATGACGACCGGCTCGTCGATCATGCCGCAAAAGCGCAATCCGGACGTGTTCGAGCTGATCCGCGGGCGCACGGCCACCTCGCTGGCGTGCCTGACCGAGATCCTCAGCGTCGGCACCAAGCTGCCGTCCGGCTATCACCGGGATCTGCAGCTGATCAAGGCGCCGTTGTTCCGAGCCATCGACCTGGCCCATGATGTCCTTGGCGTCCTGGTCCGGGCGCTGCCGGAGATTCGCTTCATCCCCGAGAATATCGCGATGGAAGAAGGCCTCTACGCCACCGAAGAAGCTTATCGAATGGTGGTCGAGGAAGGCGTCCCGTTCCGCGACGCCTATCGTCGGGTCGGCGCGCGTTTCCGGCCAGACGAAGATTGAGCGGGAGCGGGAAGATCAGCTATGGCCATCTGGTATCACGCGCCGGACCTCGACATCCTCAACGGGCTCAACAAAGACACCATCCACGAAGTGCTGGGGATCCGCTTTACCGACTTCGGGGATGACTTTATCGAGGCGCGGATGCCGGCCGACCCTCGCACCCACCAGCCCCACGGAATCCTCCACGGCGGCGCCTCGGTGGTGCTGGCCGAAAGCCTGGGCAGCACCGGCGCCACGCTGTGTGTCGACACCCAGCACTTCTTCTGCGTCGGTCAGGAGATCAACGCCAACCACATCCGTCCGGTCCGCGATGGCGAGGTCATTGGCCGCGCGGAACCGATCCACCTTGGCCGCCGCAGCCAGGTCTGGAGTATCCGCATCGATGACCAGCGCGGCCGGCTGGTCTGCGTTTCACGCCTGACCCTGGCCGTGCTGGCCAGGGACAAAAACCGGACCGCGTGAGCCTCGGCCCCGAGCACTGGGAAGCGCTCTATCTCGAGGAGCGCATGCCCTGGGACGCCGGCGGCGTACCGGCAGAGCTCCAGACCTTTGTCGCTGCCGGGCCGATCGGTCTCCAGGTGCTGGTGCCGGGGTGCGGCTCGGCCTATGAGGCCGCCCTCCTGGCAGGCGCCGGATCCCAGGTGCTGGCGATAGATTTCAGCCCGGCAGCGGTCGCGCGGGCCCGCGCGGTCACTGCCGGCAGTGGCGCCGTAATCATGCAGGCGGATTTTTTCGAGCTCGACGGACGTCGCTACGATCTGATCTACGAGCGCGCGTTTATGTGCGCGCTGACCCCGGAACGGCGCCTCGACTGGGCCCGCCAATGTGCGCGGCTGCTCGAGCCGGGCGGCCGCCTGGCCGGGCTGTTTTTTATCGATGCCGAAGCCAGCGACGGCCCGCCTTTTGGCATCGCCGATGCAGATCTCAAGACACTGCTGTCGCGTTGGTTCCTGCGTCGGGAGGACCGCGCGTCGACCGGCTCATTGCCGGTGTTCGTCGGCCGCGAGCGCTGGCAGGTGTGGGCACGCAATGAGGCCGTGATGGATTGACGCCGGGGTTATACTTGAGCGCCCTGATCCCGCCGGTGGAACCCATGCGCAGCCTGTTGCTCATCGTCATCCTGTCACTGACCGCCTGCGGCCAGCGCGGCGCGCTCTATCTGCCCGAGGAAGACGGCGTCTCGCCGGTGCCGGAGGTGGCGCCCGAACCCGCGTTTGATCCGCTGCAGGAGGCCGGCGAGGACGAGCCGGAGGACGAGGCCGAGGGCGCCGAGTCGATGGATGACGCCGAAGCCGAATCCGGACCCTGAGCGGGCCACCGCTGACGATCATGAACACCCGGCCTGACTCCGACACGCTGATCCTGGTGGACGGCTCCTCATATCTGTACCGGGCATTCCATGCGATGCCGCCGCTGAGCAATCGGCAGGGCCAGCCCACCGGCGCCATCCTCGGCGTGCTCAACATGCTGCACAAGCTGATCAAGGATCACGCCCCGACACGGATGGCCGTGGTATTCGACGCGCCGGGCAAGACGTTCCGCGACGAGTTGTTCGCCGAATACAAAGCCAACCGACCGCCGATGCCCGACGAGCTGCGCGGACAGATCGATCCGCTGCTCGAGGCCATCGAGGCGCTGGGCCTGCCGCTGCTGCGGGTGCAGGGTGTGGAGGCCGACGACGTGATCGGCACCCTGGCTCAGAGTGATCAGGGCAAGGTCCTTGTATCCACCGGCGACAAGGACATGGCGCAACTGGTGGATGCGCGGGTGTCGCTGGTCAACACCATGAACGATACGTTCCTGGATGAGGCCGGGGTCGAGGCGAAATTCGGCGTGCGCCCGGATCAGATCATCGACTATCTGGCGCTGATCGGGGACAGTTCCGACAATATCCCCGGCGTGCCGAAAGTAGGTCCGAAGACAGCGGCCAAATGGCTCGCCAGCTACGGCTCCATCGACGGTATCCGCAATCATGCCGACGAGATCGGTGGCAAGGTCGGCGAGAGCCTGCGGGCGCATCTGGATCAGCTGGCGCTGTCGCAGAAGCTGGCCACTATCGTCTGCGATGTTGCGCTGGAGACCGGCCCGGAGGATCTGGCGCGCAGGCCCGCCGATTCGGAGACCCTGCGAGAAATCTACAAGCGCCTCGAGTTCAATGCGCTGCTGCGCCAGCTGCCCCATGGACAAGACGACCAGGGGACGGTCGTGACAGACGATCCGCCGGCGCACGACACAGCGGCCGAATACGACACAGTAGTCGACGAACAATTGCTGGAAGCCTGGCTCGATCAATTAGACCAGGCCGGGGAGTTTGCCTTCGACACGGAGACCGACAGTCTCGATTACATGCGCGCGCGCATCGTCGGCGTCTCCTTTGCGGTTGAGCCCGATCGGGCCGCCTATGTCCCGCTGGCTCACGATTACCCCGGCGCCCCGGACCAACTCGATCGGGACACCGTGCTGGAGCGCCTGAAGCCGCTGCTGGAGGATGCGAAACGCGGCAAGATCGGTCACCACCTCAAGTACGACGCCCATGTGCTGGCCAACCATGGCATCAGCCTCGCCGGCATCCGCCATGACACGATGCTGGAATCCTATGTCCTCAACAGCACCAGTACCCGCCATGACATGGACTCGGTGGCGATGGCATATCTGGGCATCAAGACGACCCGTTTTGAGGAAGTCGCCGGTAAGGGCGCCAAACAGCTCAGCTTCAATCAGGTAGATCTCGAACAGGCCGCACCCTATGCCGCCGAAGACGCCGATGTGACCCTGCGCCTGCATCGGGAGATGTATCCCGAACTGGAAAAGACCGGCCGTCTCGCCGAGATTTACAACGATATCGAGATGCCGTTGGTCCCGATCCTGACCACGATCGAGCATCGCGGTGTGCGTCTCGATGTCGCCATGCTGGAGAAACAGAGCCGCGAGCTGGCCACCGAGATGCACAAGCTCGAGCAGGCTGCGCACGAGGCCGCGGGCGGACCGTTCAACCTCGGCTCGCCCAAGCAGCTGCAGGAGATCCTGTTCGAACGGCTCGAGCTGCCGGTCGTGCGCAAGACGCCGAAGGGACAGCCCTCCACCGCCGAGGACGTGCTGGCGGAGCTGGCGGACAAGCACGATCTGCCACGCCTGATCCTCGAGCACCGGGAGCTGTCCAAGCTGCGCTCCACCTACACGGAAAAGCTGCCAAGGCAGGTCAACCCCGACACGGGCCGGGTCCACACCTCCTATCATCAGGCGGTCGCAGCAACGGGTCGCCTGTCATCCTCGGACCCGAATCTGCAGAACATCCCGGTTCGCTCCCCGCAGGGCCGACGCATCCGACAGGCTTTCGTGGCGGAGCAGGGATATATGCTGCTGGCCGCGGACTATTCACAAATCGAGCTGCGGATTATGGCGCACTTGTCCGGGGACGAGGGCCTGGTGGCGGCATTCCGGGCCGACGCCGATATCCACCGAGCGACCGCTGCTGAAGTCTTCGAGGTGGCTCACGAGGATGTCAGCACAGCACAGCGCCGATCGGCCAAGGCGATCAACTTCGGCCTGATCTACGGCATGTCGGCTTTTGGGCTGGCGCGCCAGCTCGGCATCGAGCGCGGCGAGGCTCAGTCCTATGTGGATCTGTATTTCGAGCGCTATCCGGGGGTAAAGGCCTATATGGACCAGACCCGGGAACAGGCCCGTGAACAGGGCTATGTGGAGACCGTGTTCGGCCGGCGCCTGTATCTGCCGGAGATCCGCGCGCGCAACCCGCAGCGCCGTCAATATGCCGAGCGCAGCGCCATCAACGCGCCGATGCAGGGTACCGCGGCCGATATCATCAAGCGGGCCATGATCAATGTGGATCAATGGCTTACGAAGAGTGGCTCCACGGCGCGGATGATCATGCAGGTGCACGACGAGCTGGTGTTCGAGGTCCCCGTCGGCAAGATCGACGCCACCGAAACCGCGGTCGTGAAATGCATGGCCGGCGCGGCGGACTTGTCGGTCCCGCTCAGGGTCGACACCGGCCGGGGCCGGAATTGGGACGAGGCCCACTAGCCTCCATCAGGTTCGTCAACCGCCACGGAACTCGTACGGGTACGGACGGTCTATGCTGGTGAGCGCTATTGAGACGCTCGCCCGCTTCTCTCCCTGAGCGGGCTGGCAGCCCGGCGACCCCCCGCCGGTTGCGACGCTTGGCCCCGGGATCGCCGGCTTCAGCCGGTACCCGGGGCCTCTTCTTTGCCGGTGCTCCCGAGTCTCGCGGTCATCCGCCGTCCAGCATGGTCTCGAGCATGGTGCGGGCCTCATCGATACCCTGGCCATTCAGCGCCGAGAACAACTGGACCGAGGCACGGTTGATCAGCGACTTACGGGTTGCCTGGAGCGCCGCGGCCGCCTTGCCCCGGGACAATTTATCGGCCTTGGTCAGCACCACATGGACCGGACAGGCTACCGCATCGGCCAAGGCCAGCATCTGCTGATCCACATCGGTCATCGGACGGCGGCAATCCATGATCACGAACAGCCCACTCAGGGCCTGCCGACCCGAGAAATAGTCTTCCAGCAGGTGGCGCCAATGGCGCCGCATGGCCAGCGGCACCTTGGCGAAACCATAGCCGGGCAAATCGACCAGGCGACGGTCGGCATCGAGAGCAAAGAAATTGATCAGCTGGGTCCGCCCCGGCGTCTTGCTGGTCCGGGCCAGGCTGCGGCGGCCGGTGATCGCGTTTATCGCGCTCGACTTGCCGGCATTGGAGCGGCCGGCAAACGCCACTTCCCGGCCCTCGTCGGGCAGGAATTGGGCCGCTTTGTTGGCGCTGGTGAGGAAACTGGCTTCGGAGAATACGGACATGGCTGATTTGAGTGGACGCCGCAGTGCCCCGGTAGTGTAAAATTATCGGCTGTTGTTGTCCGCGCGCAGTCTAGCATGGGGTGTTTGGGCCCTCGGAGCCCTGGCGGCCCTGGCCCTGCACGGACTGTCCAGCGAAACGCCGGAGTTGCCCGATCATGAACAATTTTTGCGCTGTCGCCCTGATATCTCTGACCCTGGGCATCGCTAGCACTGCCTTGGCCGAAGGGTCAGCCGAAGCCGGCAAGGCCAAATCTGCCGTCTGCGCTGCCTGCCACGGCTTGGATGGCAACAGCGTCAATCCGGAATGGCCGTCACTGGCGAGCCAGCATGCGGACTATATCGTCGACCAAATCGCAGCATACAAATTCGGCGCCCGTCAAGACGTGTTGATGAGCCCGCAGGCAGCGTTATTGTCTGATCAGGACACAGCCGACCTGGCGGCGTATTTCTCCAGCCAGATGCTGACGCCGAAAGAGGCGGATCCGAAGTTTGTCAGCCGTGGCCAGCGCATCTACCGGGGCGGTGACCCCGAGCGCGGCATCTCCGCCTGCATCGCCTGTCACGGCCCGAACGGCAGCGGAAATCCTCTGGCCGGTTATCCGGCGATAGCCAGCCAGCACGCCACCTACCTGGCTAACCAGCTGCGCCTGTACGCCAGCGGCGAGCGCAAGGGCGCCAACCAGATGATGCGCGGGATCGCCAGCCGGATGACAGAAGACGACATCCGCTCCGTGACCGCCTATATCCAGGGCCTGCGCTGAGCGCGGGTCCGCATCCAGTGGAGAAATCGATGATCCGAATCGTTGCAATCACCGTTGCCCTGCTCGCGCTCAATGGCTGCGGCCGAGAGGAGGCCCCGACGCCTGCCGCCGAAGAAGAAACCGCGGTGGTGACGACTGAAGAGACTGTGGTGGCGGACAGCGTCGCCACCGACCCGGCGGCTCAATCCGAGGTCGAGACCAGCCCAGACGTAGTGGTAGAAGAGACCATGGTGGACGAGGAGGTCGTCGCCGAGGAAGACGTGGTGCCGATGCCATCGAAGCCCTCTATCCCCAAATCGCTGGAGCGGTATCAGGAAGGTCGCCATTACACGACCCTGCCGGTTGCCCAGCCGACCCGCGCCGGACCGGGGCAGGTCGAGGTGGCGGAGGTGTTCTGGTACGGCTGCCCGCACTGCTACACCCTCGAGCCCTTTATACAGTCCTGGCGGCTGGAAGGGATCCCCGACAACACCGTGTTCGTGCAGATACCGGCCGCGCTCAATCCGAGCTGGCAGATCCACGCCCGCGTGTTCTATACCGCCGAAGCGCTTGGCATCCTGGAGCAGGTGCATCCGGCCATCTTCCGGGAGGTCCATGTCAACCGGAACCCGCTCAACACGCGTGAGCGACTGATCGAGTTCTTCGCCCGCTTCGATGTAACGGAGCAGGATTTCCTCAGTGCCTGGGATTCGTTTGCGGTGCAGACAAATCTACGGCGTGCCGACGCCCAGGTCCGCCGGTTCCGTTTGAGCGGCGTGCCAGCGGTAGTGGTAAACGGCAAGTACGTGACCGGCGCAGATCTGGCCGGTGGCAACCAGCAGCTGTTCGACGTAATCAATTTCCTGATCGCCAAGGAAAAGCGCGGCGGCTGAGGGGCCATCTGGCGGCACGCTCTGCCGCCCAGTCCGGTGAGCGACGTCCAGATCAGGGCTGCGTTGGCGTGAACGACGGAGACCCCGTCATCCACCGGGAGACTTCATGAACCAGCCAGGCGATCCCCGCAGCATCGCGGTAATCGGCGGCGGCTTGAGCGGCCTGGCCACGGCCTGGCGGCTCGGCCATGCCGGCGCCGAGGTCACCCTGATCGAAAAATCCGACCGCACCGGTGGCGTCATCCGCAGCGAGCGCCGCGACGGGTTCCTGTGCGAGGCCGGTCCAAACTCGATGTTGATAAAGAGCCAGCTGGCTGAGGACTTCCTCGATGAGCTCGCCCTCACCAGCGAGATCGTCGACGCCGATCCGCTTGCCAACAAGCGCTTCCTGGTAAAGAACGGACGAGTGCTGCCCCTGCCCATGTCCATGGGCGGCGGCATCACCACGCCACTGTATACCCTGGGTGGCAAGTTCCGCCTGCTCGCCGAACCGTTCATCAAGGCAGCGCCAGCCGATGCAGACCAGAGTGTCGCCCGCTTTGTCACGCGGCGCATGGGGCGGCAGTTCCTCGACTACGGCATCGCCGCGCTGGTTTCGGGCATCTTCGCAGGAGATCCGGAGAAGCTATCGATCCGCTACGCCTTTCCCAAAGTCTGGAATCTGGAGGCCCGTTACGGCTCCCTGATCGGCGGTGCGGTAAAGCTGCGTAAGGAACGCAAGCGTAGCGGCGAGGTCGCCTACAAGCCACGCATGATGTCCTTCTCCGACGGCACCGAGACACTGACCCGCCGACTGGCGGCGACGGCGAGCGCAGACATCCGCACCCGCGCCGAACTCCTGTCGATGGCGCGCACGGACGCAGGCTGGCAGGTCCGCTGGCATGACCCAACCGGCGAACACGACCGGCGCTTCGACGCGTTGGTCGTATCGGTACCCGGTCACGTGAATGCCGGATTACCCTGGCAACGGGAGATCGCCGCCGAGATGGCCGCCGTGCCCGCACTGTATTATCCCCCGGTGACGACCCTGGTGCTGGGCTATCGCCGCGAACAGATCGAGCATCCGATGGATGGTTTCGGCATGCTCATCCCGCTGGTGGAGAAACGACGCGTGCTCGGCGCCATCTTCTCCTCCACCATCTTCCCGGGCCGTGCTCCGGAAGGACATGTGGCCCTGATGATCTTTATCGGCGGCGCGACCATGCCGGATTGCGCCACACCCGGCGAATCCGAGGCGGTGAGCCTGGCCACCGGCCAGCTCACCGATCTGCTCGGTATCCGCGGCGAACCGGTATTCACCAGCGCCACCCACTGGCCGCTGGCAATACCCCAGTACAACGTCGGCCATGGCGATTTCCTGGCCGCGCTGGAAGGTCTCGAAAAGCGCTGGGGGGGCATGCACTTCTGCGCCAATTACCGCGGCGGACCGGGCCTGTCCGATTGTCTCGACAGTGCCCGTGCCGTGGCCAACAGGATTCTGGAACCATGAGATCGAGCACCGACCAGGCCCTGCGCAGCGGGATTAGCCGGCTGCAGCGGGCGACCACGGTCATCTTCCTGGTCCTGGCTGCGGCGCTGACGAGCGCCTGCACGGGTCTGCCCGATGGCATAGAGCCGGTCAGCGATTTCGACGCGGACCGTTATCTGGGAAAGTGGTACGAGATCGCCCGGCTCGATCATTCTTTCGAGCGTGGCTTGAGCCGGGTTACCGCCGAATACAGCCTCCGCGACGACGGCGGCATAAAAGTCACTAACCGCGGCTATGATGCAGAGAGCGGCGAGTGGGAGCAGGCCGACGGCAAGGCTTTCTTCGTCCGCAGTCGCGATGAAGGCTATCTCAAGGTGTCGTTTTTCGGTCCTTTTTACGGCGCCTATATCGTGTTTGGCCTCGACCAGGACGCGTACCAGTACTCCTTCGTGTCGGGACCGGATCGCTCCTATCTTTGGCTGCTGGCGCGGACGCCGACCATTGAAGAACATGTCATGGACCGATTCGTCGCGAGCGCGACGGGACTCGGCTTCCCGACCGAGGAGCTTATCATCGTCGATCAGTCCCCGGTCGACTGAGATTTGCAGCCTGATCTTCCGTCGGCAAAGCACGCATGCGGCGCATCCGCTGCTGGCGGCATCCGGCAAGAGCGAGCCAGATGTGGACATGACCACGTTGTGGCAACATCAATTTCTGCACAGATGAGACCCGATGGCCACGCCGTGAATCTGTCAAAGCCCGGCATGCGGCACCGGCAACGGCGGAGGACAAGGAGCATGTTTCGAATAACAGTTGTCGCGTCTTTGCTGCTGGTCTCCGGGCTCGCACTCGGCCACGGCGACCACAAAGATGAGGCGCTGCACCACGCGGTGGAACAATTGCGAACCTCGGTGGGCCGTTGGGAGGTGGTCACTGATTTTCTCAATGAGGACGGCTCGCTGGCGCGATCGGTGAGCGGCAGCTACGAGTTCTCCTGGGTCGTTCCTGATCGCGTATTGAGCGGTCACAGCGAAATGCCGGAGCTGAAGCAAACGGTAGGCATCCTTTTCTATATCAAGCCCGCCGAGCGACAGATCGAGATGGTATCCGTCGGCGCTGACGGCCGGCTCTGGGTCATGACCGGGCCGCTCGGCGGTGAACAACGTCTGTCACAGCAATTCGACACCGCCGACGGCAGTACCGGGCAGCTGCGGTTCACGCGGTTCAAGGTCACGGCTGACGCCTTCGAGTCGAAAATGGACTATACCGGGGATGGGGGATTGACCTGGAACCCGGGCCATCATCAGCGCTTCCGCCGTGTCGGGCCTTGAACCAACACGCGAATACGCGGCCGGATCTGTCCGCACGCGCCGGCTTGTCACCCATAGCCTGAATACCGGGATAGCGATGATCCGTGCCGCCAGAAGGTCTGATCATGAGGATATGGATGCATTGTTCCGCGCCTCCGTCCAGGCACTGTGTGCCGATTTCTATCCACCCGAAGTCATTGAGCACTGGGCCGGAAAGGCCGGCGCCGAGCGCATCGCGCGCGGCCAGACGCGCGGCGATGAGCACTTTGTCCTCATGCGGCGCGGTCGGCTGGCGGCCTTCGGCGCGCTCAACCTGGAACGGGAATTACTCGAGGCGCTGTTTGTCGAGCCCTCGTTCGCCGGTCAGGGCGTCGGCCGGGAGTTGCTCGCCTTCCTCGTGGATCTGGCTAGGAGCGCAGGCCTGACCCGGCTCAAGGTGAATTCTTCGCTGAACGCGGTCGGTTTCTACCAGGCCAATGGTTTTGTCGAATATGGCCGGGGCGATTTCGAGCTGAGCGGCGGTGTCACCCTGGATTCCGTATTCCTGGAACGTCAACTGAACGGATGAGCAATGCAATGACCAGAACCATTATCCTTATATTCTCCCATCTTCTGTTCGCTGCCTTCGGTTTTGCCGCGGGTATCTATGCCTTGCCTATCCTTACCGCGCCAGACGCGCCCTCTTCGACCGACGTGGCGGCAATGGCTGCTACTGCACAATTCACCGGCGAGTTCCGTCGTGACCTGGAGGGCAGCGACGCGCTCCATTGGGGCGAGGGCACGGTATCGATCGGGCCTCGATTCATCTCGCTGCAGGGGAAGATCGCGCCGGGCCCCGATTACAAACTCTATCTATCGCCGGAGTTCGTGCAGACGGAGGCCGAGTTCGAGTCATCCAGGGACCAGATGGTACAGGTCGGTGATGTGCAGACCTTCGACAACTTTGTCGTGGCCGTCCCGCAAGGCGTCGACGCGACTCAATTCACCAGCGTAATCGTGTGGTGCGAGTCCTTTGGTGAGTTCATCACCGCGGCTCATTATCGGTGAGCACAGACTCCGCCAGGCATTCGGCTTCACGCACTTTGGTTCCAACCATCTGGTACCGATGGCTGCTGCTCGCGGTGTGGATACTGATGATCTTCGGCCTGAGCATGGTGCTGACGCCCGACTGGATCCGCAGATTCTTCAGCCTGATGGTATACGGTTCTTCGACAGCGATTGAGAGCCGCTTCTCCACCGCGGCCAATTCATATGTGATCCTCATCCACGGCGTGCTCGGAGCGGTGATGTTTGGCTGGGGTCTGACCATGCTGCTTGCTCTAAGGGGTCCGTTTCGCCGTGGGGAAATCCTGGGGTGGCAGTTGATTGCGTTACCCCTGGTGGCATGGTTTGTCCCGGACACCGCCTTTTCCCTGTATACCGGATTCTGGCAAAACGCGGTGTTGAATTCAGGTTTCGCTCTGCTGTTTGCGATACCGCTAATCGCGACCCGGCGTGTGTTCCTTGACGGCCATAAGGATTGAACAATCCAGAGCAAGCGGACCTGTTCGCTGCCGGCCCGATTTCAATCCACAAACAACCAGTCGGGTGACATCATGCCTTATGTGAATTTCAAACTGACTCCGGAAGGACTTACGCCGGAAAAAAAGCGTGTGCTGATCCGGGCAGTGACCGATTTGCTGCAGCGCGAACTGGGCAAGAACCCGGAGACCACAATCGTG
>CAJHYD010000087.1_pt1 | contig 16598 bp, 17 predicted proteins | sample 9198701 | NCBI WGS metagenome assembly CAJHYD01 (sample SAMEA7708365, study PRJEB35096) | sediment metagenome | biome: marine neritic benthic zone biome [ENVO:01000025]; feature: sediment [ENVO:00002007]; material: shallow marine sediment [ENVO:03000034] sea grass bed [ENVO_01000059] ...
CCGTCGATGGCATTGCGACCGGAGCCATCGATGGCATTTGTGCCTGAACCGTCGATGGCATTGCGACCGGAGCCATCGATGGCATCTGTGCCTGAACCGTCGATGGCATTGCGACCGGAGCCGTCGATGGCATCTGTGCCTGAACCGTCGATGGCATTGCGACCGGAGCCATCGATGGCATCTGTGCCTGAACCGTCGATGGCCTGGAGCCCGGAACCATCAATGGCGTTCCTGCCCGAGCCGTCGATGGCCTCAAGGCTAGAGTTCGTCTGAAGGTATCTCGCCAAGACAGTATCCGTCTGTCCTGCAGATGCTGTTCCGCATGAGAGTGCGGCAGCAACCGCTGCGGCTAAGCTAATTCGCATTTTCCTTTGCGTCATTTTTGTGCTCTCCATTCTCCGGCTCTTCTCTCTTAAACGGCTCAACAAAGTTCTTATTATGATGTTCAAACATGAACACTCCGACACCGACTTTCGCAATCCTCGAGGCATCCCTTAACTCTGGATCCAATAGCCTATTCTGAATCCGTCTTTCCTCTTCCTGTTCCTGCTCCGCAAGCCAGTTGTCCAGTTTCTCCAAAAAATCCTGACCTAGCTCTTTAACTAGTTCCCGAAACTTCAGGAGCGTTACAGCGTCCACGCCGTCCGGTGTGTAAACGCGTCGCTCAAATCTCGTGGGCTTCGCGAAGTCTGGATCTATGTTGTATTCGAGCGTCTCCGCAAAATCCGCCAGTGTTCTGCCCATGCGATCGATCGTTTCGGGCCGAAACTTCGCGGCGATGAATGATCGGGAGCGAAGCCTAATCCGGCCTTTCTTCGTTATCTCGACCGCCCCCACGCGTCTCATCTCGGAGAGAAGCAGGTCTTCTGCAAAATCCTCTCCATACCTTTTAACCAGCAACCCAAAACCGCTTGGCCCCACCAATTCAGGCTTCAATTCGAGAGGAATCCCGTACGGTCCCGTAAAGTCGCCGTCTGAGGTCCAACCCTCGATGATTCTGCTAATCAGTCCTGCTCGGACATACTGGCTACCAAAGCCAGCCCCTTCACCTTCGTCATAAAAGTCAACGTCGTATCGCGTGAGTCCGGTGAGGATCGCCACTCGATTCCGGGACATGTCCGGGCCGGGTGGGGCGAAATCCCCGCGGGCGGATTCGATGAAGACAGCCTTTATGTCGTCTGTGTACTCCTTGAACGAGATACCGTTTCGTAGCGCCAGCCGTACCAGGGGGCGATACACGTGTCTGAATGCCGCGAGCAGCGCGACCCTGACATGTTCATCCATCCTGTTCGGTTGATATCCAGTGGCCTTTAAGCAAAGGAACAACGGCCTTCGTACGGGCCTTTGAGTCAAATATATCGCCGGCGAGAGGGCGGTCAAGCATTGGACATAATGGAATGGCCGCTGTCGACCATGTAGAGGGGGTATTCCGCTGAATATTGCTTACTCCATGACCAGAAAATCGACTATGAATCAGAGGCTAAAGGGCATTTCATTACTGACCGGTTGAAATCCTGAAGAGCTCGCTGTGAAGGTGCGTTATGTTAAATCACGGCCATTATGTTAACGCGATTATATGTCAAGAAACACCCCTTTGACGACCTGTTTTCCTGATCTGCAGCCGTTTTTGTCGATATTTGCGCCTGATCCTCATGATCGACGACTATCTTATCGTTGTTCTATTAAAAACATAGGGATAGCTGCAAGAGCTCACACACCACATAAATCCACTGGCTTCGGGATCTACTGAGCGCCATTATCAGATGGCAGAAAACGCCGGCCGGGGAGCCGTGTCTGCCATGCGGTCAGGCGCGTGTTACTCCCATGTTCGTTTCAAAAACAAAGCGGGCTTTATCGTATTTGCATGGGATCGGTAGCGTCGGACGACGACAAGCGGCTTTCCGGGCCTCGATGGCTTCGGCGAATATCTGCACATGCACAAGAAATTTCAGCGAATTCCATTTTTCCGCTACGCAACATCAAGTATTTCGCAAGTTTGCGCAGATTCCCTATCTTGGCAGGCGAGGTCCCATCGGGTCGTCCGCTGGCGGTCCGACATCTATTTCACGTGCCAGCGGCTTTCTGGATCTAAAACTCGTCGGGGGTGTAGGCCTGGATGCTCAGAGCGTGGATGTCCGTATCCATCAGTTCGCCTAAGGCTTGATAGACCCGGCGATGACGCTGCAGTGGGCGCAGTCCCGCAAACGCCTCACTGACGATCGTGACGCGGAAGTGGCCGCGACCATCACGGGCACCGGCATGACCAGCATGCAGATGGCTTTCATCCTCTATCTCCAGCGCCTCCGGGTGAAGCCCGGAATCCAGTGCCTGCCGGATCAGGTCGACGCGTTGCGCGGTCATGGCAGTACCTTGATCAACGGCCGGACCTGTACTTCGGCGTAAACCCCGGCCGCAACATACGGGTCTGCTCCCGCCCACTCGGTGGCAGCCTGCAGTGATTCGAATTCTGCCACCACGATGCTGCCGCTCATCCCGGCGGGTCCCGGGTCCATGCTGTCGATGTTCGGCGTCGGCCCGGCCAGGATCAGTCGTCCTTCGGACCTCAACGCATGCAGTCGCTCCAGATGGGCAGGGCGGGCCTCGGCGCGTGCGGCGATGCTGTCTCTGACGTCAGTGCCGATGATTACGTAGAGCATGTCTGCCATTCCCTCGTGAGCCAGGTGGGCGCCCCGCGATTAGATCGAGTCGTGTCCGGACAGACCATCGCGGGGCTGCCTGTATGGTAGCGGACCGGTAGAATAGGCGGGATGGGCGAACTACTGGAAATCCACCCCAAGGACCCGCAGCCGCGACGTGTCGGTATGGTGATCGATGTGCTGCGCGCGGGCGGGGTCGTGGTCTTCCCGACGGATTCCATTTACGCTATCGGCTGCCGGCTTGGCGACAAGGCGGCCATGGAGAAGATCCGACGCGTCCGCGGGCTCGATCGCAAACACCTGTTCACCATGGTCTGCCGGGATCTTTCCGAAATCGCGGCTTATGCCCGGGTCGACAATCAGAGTTATCGCCTGATCCGCTCGATGACACCCGGGCCATTCACCTTCATCCTGCCGGCCACAAAGCACGTCCCCAAGCGGCTGCAGCATCCCCGGCGGCGAACCGTCGGTATTCGCGTGCCGACCCATCCGGTGCCGCGCGCCATGCTGGAGGGCCTGGGGGAGCCGCTGTTGAGCAGCACCATGCAAATTGCGGGCGATGCCATGCCGATGACCGAGCCCTATGAGATCTTTGAACGGATTGGCACCGAGGCGGATTTGGTGATTGACGCCGGGTCCTGCGGCATAGAGCCCACCAGCGTCATCGACCTGGTGGGTCAGGCGCCGGAAGTGCTGCGCCAGGGCATGGGCGATGTCGGCCATTTGCTCGAAGTCTGACCGCGCCAGCCGCGTATAATACGCCGATGCCCCAACTCAATATGATCCAGATGCTGGCCGTGGCGGTGATCCCGGTGCTGTTCGCGATCACGCTGCACGAGGTCGCACACGGCTGGGTGGCGCGGCGGTTCGGCGACCACACGGCGGAGCTAGCCGGCCGGCTGACGATCAATCCGCTGAAGCACATCGACCCCGTCGGTACCGTTATCGTGCCTGCGCTGATGCTGTTCCTTGGTGGTTTCCTGTTTGGATGGGCCAAGCCGGTGCCGGTGAATTTCCGTGGCTTGCGCAACCCGCGGCGGGACATGATCCTGGTCGCCGCGGCCGGTCCGGCTTCGAATATCCTGATGGCGGTGGGTTGGGCGATCGTAGCCCGTATGGTCCACGGGCTCGGCATAGACGGCGGCAGCGCGGTTTACTTCCTGGCCATGGCCCAGGTCGGAGTGCTGATCAACGTGATCCTGGCCGTGTTCAACATGTTTCCGCTGCCGCCACTGGACGGCGGCCGCGTGCTCAGCGGCCTGTTGCCACCCCAGCAGGCGATTAAACTGGAGCGGATCGCACCCTATACGCTGCCGATCCTGATCCTGCTGATGGTCACCGGTGTGTTGTGGCGTATCCTGCAGCCATTACTCGACGCGGCGCAGCGCCTGGTTTTCTTCCTCGCCGGCATGTAGTCCGGCACCTCGTCTGGAGTTTGTCTTGGTTAGTTTAGTGGCAACGGGTAATCGCGTGGTGTCGGGTATGCGTCCGACCGGCAGTCTGCATTTGGGGCATTACCACGGCGTTCTCAGGAACTGGGTCCGTCTGCAATACGAGTACGAGTGCTTCTTCTTCATCGCCGACTGGCATGCACTCACCACACACTATGACGACCCCGGCGACATCCAGCGCAACATTATAGAGATGACCATCGACTGGCTTGCGGTGGGTGTGAATCCGGCATCGGCCACCTTGTTCGTGCAATCCGAAGTGGTCGAGCACGCGGAGCTCCATCTGCTCTTGTCCATGATCACGCCGCTTGGTTGGCTGGAACGCGTGCCCAGTTACAAAGACCAGCAGGAGAAGCTGCGCGAGAAAGATCTCGCCACCTACGGGTTCCTCGGTTACCCGCTGCTGCAGAGCGCCGATATCCTGCTCTATGGTGCAGCCGCGGTGCCGGTCGGTGAAGACCAGGTCGCCCACGTAGAGATGACCCGGGAGGTAGCAAGGCGCTTCAATCATCTCTATGGCCGGGAGGAGAACTTCGAAAAGAAGGCAAAGCGGGCCATGCGCAAGCTCGGTGAGCACAATCAGGAGCTCTATCTTGACGCGCGCCGCCGCTACCAGGAGCAGGGTGACAGCGAAGCATTGGAGGAGGGGCGACGCGTGGCGCTCGCCAGCGCCCGCCTGACCGTGGCCGACCGCGATCGACTGATGGGTTATCTTGAAGGTACCGGTCGGCGTATCCTCAGCGAGCCCGAGGCGCTGCTGACGCCGACACCGAAAGTGCCCGGGCTGGACGGACAGAAGATGTCAAAGTCCTATGGCAATACGATCGGCCTGCGTGAAGATCCGGCCGCGGTGGAAAAGAAACTCCGCACGATGCCCACCGACCCGGCCCGGGTAAGGCGCACGGACCCGGGTGATCCGCGCAAGTGTCCGGTGTGGGACTTCCACCAGATCTACTCGGATGACAGCACAAGAAGCTGGGTCATGGAGGGGTGCACTACCGCAGGCATCGGCTGCATCGATTGCAAGGGACCCGTGATCGAAGCGGTGCTCGAGGAGCTCAAGCCGATTCGCGAGCGGGCGGTGCCTTTCGAAGATGATCACGAGGCGGTACGCGCGATCCTCAATGAGGGTCGCGAGCGGGCCCGCGATGACGCCCGTGAGACGATGGAGCAGGTGCGCGCGGCCATGGGGCTGGAGGACTGAATGGGCAAGCCAGTCGAAGAACCGCAGGCTGCGACTCCGGACGATGAGTTGGCGCGCGACGTCGCGGCGCAGGTGTCGTCTGCCGAAGCCAGTCCCCTGCAGGCGCAGTTACCGTTTGCGGTGGTCGACGGGCAGCCGATCACACAGCTGCCGGATGATCTGTATATCCCGCCTGATGCGCTCGAGGTGTTTCTCGAGGCGTTCGAGGGACCGCTGGACCTGCTGTTGTATCTGATCAAGCGGCAGAACATCGACATCCTGAACATCCCTATCGCCCCGATCACGCTCCAGTACACGCAGTACATCGAGTTGATGCACGAACTGCAGCTCGAGCTGGCCGGGGAATATCTGCTCATGGCGGCGATGCTGGCGGAGATCAAGTCCCGCATGCTGTTGCCGCGGCCGGTTTCGGAAGAACATGACGAGGGCGATCCGCGCGCCGAGCTGGTGCGGCGACTCCAGGAATACGAGCGTTACAAGCAGGCGGCGGAAGACATCGATACGCTGCCTCGTCTGGAGCGCGACATCTTTCCGGCCGGCGTCGAAATGTGCGAGCGCAAGGTGGTGCAGATGCTGCCCGACCTCACATTGAAGGCGCTTTTGCTGAGTTTCCGCGATGTCCTGTCCCGGTCCGAGATGTACGCCCATCACCACATCCAGCTCGAGGCCTTGTCCGTGCGTCAGCGGATGTCCGATGTGCTGGGCGGGCTGGGTTCGTCGGAGTTCACCCGCTTCACTGATCTTTTTGAGCCCAAGGAAGGACGCATCGGCGTGGTCGTGACCTTCCTTGCGCTGCTGGAACTGATCCGTGAGAGACTGGTCGAGCTGGTGCAAAGCGAGCCGTTTGCGCCGATCCATGTGAAGGCCCATGCCGGCCCGCCGCAGACCGCCACCGAGGAGTCGGGGCAGGTCGAGCCGGCCAACGACTCTGATTGATTAGCTGAATATCCGGAATACGATTGATGAACGACGAACACGTACGCAATATCGTCGAGGCGGCCCTGATGGCCGCGGGACGGCCGCTAAGTATCGATGGGCTGCTCGCCCTGTTCGGCGACGAGGCGCGCCCGGAGCGGGCCCAGGTCCGGGCCGCGCTCAATGCCTTGAGCGAACAGTATCAGGACCGCGGCATCCAGCTGGCCGAGGTCGCCAGCGGCTTCCGCATCCAGGTGCGCGAGGAGATGAGCGACTGCCTGTCCAGACTCTGGCAGGAGCGGCCGCCCAGATACTCCCGCGCGCTGATGGAAACGCTGGCGTTGATCGCCTATCGTCAGCCGATCACCCGCGGTGAAATCGAGGACGTTCGCGGTGTCGCCGTCAGCACCAATATCATTCGCACGGTGATGGAACGCGGGTGGGTGCGGGTGGTCGGCCACCGGGACGTACCGGGCAAGCCGGCGATGTTCGGCACCACCCGTGAGTTCCTCGATTACTTCGGTCTCAAGCGACTCGAGGACTTACCCTCGCTGGCCGAACTGCGGGACCTCGATAGCCTCAACGTAGAGCTCGATCTCGGTTTCGATGTCCCGACATTGGCAGATACGGAGTCCGAGTCGGGCCCGGAAACGGACACGGACGAAGGTCAAGAAAACCGGATCGCGCTCGTCGAGCCGGATCAATCCGACGATGCCGGCACAGCTGTCGAGGAAGAGACGGTCGTCGAGCAACCCGCAAAGGCAGAAGAAGATATAGCGGTGCAGCCCGAGGCAGACAGCGACGGCGAACCACATGATCGCTCCAGTGCCGGCAACGGCTGAGCGCAGGTGAGCGAACGCATCCAGAAGGTCCTTGCCAACACCGGGATCGGTTCACGGCGCCAGATCGAGGACTGGATCCGCGCCGGTCGGGTCACTGTGAATGGTCAACCGGCGGAGATCGGTCAACCGCTGGAGGGCGGCGAAGTCGTCAACGTGGACGGCAAACCGGTACGGATCGGCGAGCGGCGCCGCCAACGACATCTGGCCTATCACAAGCCGATCGGTGAGATCTGTTCCCACGACGATCCCGAGGGACGGCCCACGGTCTATGAGAAGCTGCCGCGTCTGCGCGGCGCGCGCTGGATCGGCGTCGGCCGACTTGATGTCAATACGGCAGGGCTGCTGCTGTTTACCACCGATGGCACCCTGGCCAACGGGCTGATGCATCCGTCCTCTGGTGTACTTCGCGAGTACGCGGTCCGGGTCATGGGCGAGGTCAGCGACGAGGATCTGCGCGCGATGCGTGCCGGGCTCGAACTCGATGACGGACCGGCGCGTTTCGAGACCATCGAGTTCGGCGGTGGTGAAGGCATCAATCGCTGGTATCACGTGACTCTGGCCGAGGGCCGCAAGCGGGAGGTGCGGCGTCTGTGGGAAGCCAGGGGCCATACCGTCAGCCGTCTGATCCGGGTGGGCTACGGTCCGATCCGGCTCGAACGTGCGCTGCGCCCGGGCCATTTTCGCGATCTTACCGAGGCCGAGGTCGATGCCCTCTGTCGCGCCGGCGGACAGCCGCCACCGCGGCGCCAAACCAAGCCTCGCTCGCGGCCGGCCCGCGTACGGAACCGGCGACGCTGAAAACAACGCTGCCGCAACTCGATGCACCGCGGCTTGAACGGCTGATCGGCGCGCTGGGCGACGCCTATGGCGCCCAGGACTGGTGGCCGGGTCAGACGCCGTTCGAGGTCTGTATCGGCGCGATCCTGGTGCAGAACACCAACTGGAATAACGCAGCGCAGGCGATAGAAGCTTTGCGCGGCCGCGATCTGCTGCGACCGCATGATCTGGTGGCTACCCGTGCGACCGCACTGGAGGCGTTAGTACGGCCGGCCGGCTGCTATCGGCAAAAGGCGCGCCGGGTAAGGGGATTCAGCCGTTGGTGGCTGGATACGGGCGAGATGCCCGGTCTGCAGAGTCAGGAGACCGAGACCCTTCGCGAAGCGCTGCTGGCGCTCCATGGTATCGGTCCGGAGACTGCCGACTGCATTCTGCTCTATGCCCTCGGCCGCCCGGTATTCATTGTCGACGCCTATACCCGCAGGCTGTTGTCCCGGCTCGGTATCGGTGAGGTGGCCGCAAGCCGTCGCGGCTACGAAGTGCTGCGGCAGCGGGTCGAGATCCTGGCCGGGCCGGATGCGGTGCTGCTCGGCGAACTCCATGCCTTGATCGTCGAGCACGGCAAGCAGCGCTGTGGTGCTCGTCCCCGGTGCGACGGATGTCCGCTACGCGGCGACTGCACCTATCCGGCGACCGGGCTCATTGTGCGTCAAACGAGTAACCGTTGACGCCCCGGCCATCAGGACCCAGCAGGTAGAGATAGGGACCGAGGATCTCCTCGGGCGTTTTTAGCTGATCCGGATCCTCGCCGGGATAGGCGGCGCGACGCATCGCGGTCCGGGTCGCGCCCGGATTGACCGCATTACAGCGGATCGGCCCGTCGTCGTCGAGTTCCGCCGCCAGGACCTCCATCATGCCTTCGGTGGCGAATTTGGACACCGCGTAGGCGCCCCAGAAGGCGCGACCCTGGCGGCCCACGCCGCTGGAGGTGAAGACCACGGAGGCGTCGCCGGACCGTCTCAGCAGCGGGAACATCGTGCGGGTCAAGATGAACGGGGCGGTGACGTTGAGCTGCATCACCTGTTGCCATACGCCGACGTCGTAGTGCTCGATCGGGGAGCGATCGCCGAGGATGCCGGCGCAATGGACCAGACCATCCAGTCGACCATAGGCATCGGCGATCGCGTCGAAGAGCTGCTCGTATTGCGGCGCGGCCGCGCTCAACAGGTCGATCACAAAAATGCCCGGCCGCGGGCTGCCATCATTTTCTATTTCGTCGTAGACCGCCTCGAGGCGTGGCACCGAGCGGCCGAGCAACACGACCGTTGCGCCCAGACTGGCCGTGCGGCGGGCGAGGGCGGCGCCGATCCCGGCGCTGGCGCCCGTGACCAGTATCACGCGCTCGTCGAGCAGCGTGTCGCGAGGCGCGTAATCGAGCATCTTTTCAGGATTCATGTTCAGATCCCCTGACAGGCGGTGGTGCGGCCGCACGCGCGGCGCGCCGCGCGGTGCGCCATGCGGTCACGACCTCTGTCAGTGTAGCGATTGCGTTTGAGAGACGGGAGGGTCGCGCATCGGCTTGGTCGAGACGACTCAATCGCAAGCGATGTACCTGGCCATACACCATGATCGGGCCGAGGCGCGGGCGACAATGGGCAGGGATGCCCAGCAGACCCTGATCCAGTCCATCCCGCGCTTCGGCGGCCAGCTGCGCCCGAGACGCGGCCAGCCCGGATTCCTGGCGCAGCAGCGCGGACAAGCAGGCACCGGCACCGATGCTCCGTGCGGGAACCAGGATGTCGTCATCGGCGGCGTCCTCGTCGGCGAGCAGGCGGGCCATCGCGCCGATCAGCGCCGCGCTTCGGCGGCACTCGAGTTCCATCGCGCGATCCAAAGCATCCTCCTGCAGCGCGCCGCCCAGCGCGGACGTGCATGCCACCATTTCCAGCAGCAACTCACGACTCCCGGACACGGAGGTCTGATCGACCATGGCCCGGGTGATCGGATGCCGCGGCTCGCCGGCGGCCAGTCGCCGTATTTCGTCATCCCACCATTGGAGTTTGACCTGGGCCACTGCGGGTTCGCCGCGCCGGATCGTGATCTCGTCAAGCTCCCGGTGTAGCGCGAACAGGGCAGTGACCGCCGCGCGCTTTTCGGTCGGGGTGAACAACAATGCGTAATAAGCGGCGGAGCCCTCGGCTACCGCGGGCACCGGGTCCTGACTGAAACGGCTCATTCGGGGTCAGTGTCGGGCGGCGCGGGCACGTCGGGCAGATCGTCTGTCGCCAGGTCGGGTCGCCGCGGCACGCTCTCCACCGGATTGAGTACATCGATATCCCGGCGGCTGGATACTCCGAGCTCGGAGAACTTGCGCGCGCCGGGCAGCACATTGCGTTCCAGCGAGCCGACCGCGGCATTGTACGAATCGACGCTGGAGCCGAGCTGCCGTCCGAGCTTGGCCAGATGACCGCTAAATACACCGAGACGCCGGTGCAACTCCTCGCCCATGGCCTGGATCTTTTTCGCGTTCTCTTCCAGCGCCACCTGTCGCCAGCCGTAGGCGACCGCTTTGAGCAGCGCGACGAGGCTGGTCGGTGTGGCCAGGATCACCTTTTGGTGTAGCGCCTCCTCGAGCAGATTTGGCAAACGTTGCAGGGCCGCTGCCAGGAACTGATCGCCGGGGATAAACAGGATGACGAACTCGGGGCTGTGCTCAAAACGGGCCCAGTAGGATTTCAGCGACAGTTCGCGTACGCGGTCGCGGACGTTTTCAGCGTGTTTTCTTAACGCTGCTTCGCGGGTCACGTCGTCGCTGGCTTCCATCGCGTTGAGGTAGGCGTCCAGCGGCGTCTTCACGTCGACGATCAACTCGCGGCCGTTGGGCAGGCGGACAATCATGTCAGGACGCATCCGACCCTCGGCGCCCTCGCTTGTCTCCTGCTCGTAAAAATCGCAGTACTCGACCATGCCGGCCAGCTCGGCCAGACGCCGCAGCGTCAGCTCACCCCATTGACCGCGCACCTCCGGCCGCCGCAGCGCGTTGACCAGGTTGCGCGTCTCGGCCTGCAGTGAGGCCTGGCCGGCGCTCATGTTGGCCAGCTGTTCGCGGATGCTGCCGTATGCCTGGCGGCGCTCCTTCTCCACCTCGGCAATCTGCTGCTCGGTTTTTTGCAGCGCCTCGCGGATCGGGTTGACCAGGGTCTCGATCGCTTTCTGCCGCTCCTGCAGATCGCCCCGGGCCTTTTCCTGATGCTGACCCAGGTGCTCGCGGGCGAGTTTGAGGAAATTCTCGGTGTTGTCGCGCAGCGATTGATTGGCCATGGTGCCGAAGGTGGCCGCGAGCTTCTCTTCCGCCCGCTGTAGCGCCTCCTGGCGCTCCTGGTCGAGCGCCTGCTGATCCTTGATCCGGGTATCGCGCACCGCAAGCTCGGTGCGCAACAGACCGATGCGCCGCAGGGCCACCAGGCTGGCGACCAGCACGCCCAGCAGCAGGCCACCGGCGGCAGGCAGCAGCCAGGCCAGGATTTCAGGCGAGAGGAATTGTCGCCAGTTCATCCGCGACTCCGCCGTCCGTCTCTATCAGTAACTCCATCAACTCTCCGGGTTCGTCGATCACCCGATGGGCGTCCCAGTCATCGGCACTGTCTCCCGGCGGGATATAGCCCCAGCGAACCGCGACCGTATACATGCCCGCCGCCAGCCCTGCTTCGATGTCGCGTCTGGCGTCGCCCACATAGATACAGGCTTCAGCCTCGACCTCAATCTGGGCGGCGGCGTGCAACAGTGGCGCCGGATGGGGCTTTCTTTGTACCAGCGTATCACCACTGACGATACTGCCGGCGCGCCCGGTCAGACCCAGGGCCGCCATCAGCGGATCGGTCAACCAGCCGGGCTTGTTGGTGACCACGCCCCAGCGGTGGCCGCGTTCGTCCAGCGAGCGCAACAGCGCGTCAAAGCCGGTGAAAAGCGTGGTGTGGGCGCACACCGACTGGCTGTAGTGGTCGAGCAGACGTTGGCGCAGACGCTCGAATTCGTGTTCGAGCAGGTCCTCGCCAAAACCCAGGCGCACCAGCTGCGGCGCACCGTAGGAAACAAAGCCGCGGATCTCATCCAGCGACAGCGGCGCGAAGCCTTCTTCGACACGCACTGCATTGAGGGCCGCGGCCAGATCGGGCGCCGTGTCGGCCAGGGTGCCATCGAGGTCCAGCAGCAGCGCGCGCAATGTGCGGGTGTCACGCGTCATCGGCGGGGCGGCGCGCGTGCACCAGATAGTTGACGTCCAGGTTGCCGCCCAGGGTGCAGATGCGGGTCAACGGGTTGTAGTGCATGCCGGTGGCCTCCGCCATCTCGAGGCCGGCACTGCGCAGCCAGTTCGCCAGCTCGGACGGCTTGATCAATTTCGCGTATTCATGCGTTCCCCGGGGCAGCAATCGCAGTATGTATTCAGCGCCGACGATCGCCATCAGGAATGACTTGGGATTTCTATTGATGGTGGAGAAAAACAGGTGTCCACCCGGCCGGACAAGTGTCCGGCAGGCCTTTACCACCGAGGCTGGGTCCGGCACGTGTTCGAGCATCTCCAGACAGGTGACCACGTCATAACAGCGATCCGAAGCGGCTTCCTGTTCCGCGGTGTGCTTGCGGTAGTCCACCTCGACGCCGCTTTTTGCGCGATGCAGTCTCGCCACAGCCAGCGGCGCCTCGGCCATATCGATCGCGCTGACCCGGGCGCCCTTCGCGGCCATGCTCTCGGCAAGAATGCCACCGCCGCAGCCGATGTCCAGAACAGCCCGGCCCATCAACGGGGCCCGGGTGTTGATGTACTCGAGGCGAGCAGGGTTGATATCGTGGAGCGGGCGGAAATCGCCGTCCGGATCCCACCAGCGCTCGGCCAGGCCGTCGAACTTGGCGATTTCCTGCAGATCGACGTTGGGCTGCGTTTGTGTGCTCATGCCGGGGCCTCCGCGTCGGATGTAATGCGGGGCCCCCAGGCTCTGGCCCGCGCCAGCAGGTCGTCCACATCGATCCGTGTCAGGCGGCCCTCGGTCAGCAGCTGGCGGCCACCGACCCAGACATCCGTGACCTGATCACGGTGCGCCGCATAGACGATCTGTGCGACCGGGTCGTAGACCGGTTGCGTATTCACGCGCGCCAGATCGATGCACGCGATATCCGCCCACTTGCCCGGCTCCAGCGAGCCGATGGATTCACCCAGCCCCAGCGCATTGGCGCCGTTGATCGTCGCCATGCACAGCGTACTGTGCGCATCCATGGCCTGGGCCGAGCCGGCGACATGTTTGGCCAGCAGACTGGCGCTGCGTAACTCTCCGAGCATGTCCAGATCATTGTTGCTGGCGGCGCCGTCCGTGCCCAGCGCCACATTGATGCCGGCCTCGCTCAGGCGCGCCACCGGACAGGCGCCGCTGGCCAGCTTCATGTTGGATTCCGGTGCGTGGATCACGTTTATGCCGGTGCGCGCGACCAGGTCGATGTCCGCGTCGTTCAACTGGGTCATGTGCACCGCCTGCAACAGCGGTGAAAGCAGACCGAGCCGCTCGAAACGCACCAGCGGCCGCGCGCCAAAGGTCGCCTCGCTGGCGCGGACCTCGTCGGCCGTCTCGTGCAGGTGCGTGTGGATCGGCAGCTCCAGTTCGTCGGAGAGCTGGCGGACTTTGATCAGTGCCTCGTCGCCGACAGTGTAGGGTGCGTGCGGGGCGAACGCCGTACTGATCAGCGGGTGGTCACGGTAATCGTCGTTGAGCGCGAGGCCCTTGTGCAGATACTCTGCAGGCGTCTCGGCCCAGGTGCTGGGCGAATCGAGCACGATCAGCCCGATCGCCGCGCGCATCCCGAGCCGTGCCGCGGTGCGCGCGGTCACGTCGGGGAAGAAATACATATCGTTGAAACACGTGGTGCCCCCGCGCAGCATCTCTGCGATCGCCAGCTCGCTGCCGTCGGCGACGAATTCGGGTCCGACCCAGCGTTGCTCGACCGGCCAGATATGCTGCTTCAGCCACTCCATCAGGGGCAGGTCGTCGGCCAGTCCACGCAGCAGGCTCATCGGGCTGTGGGTGTGGCTGTTGACGAAACCCGGCAGCAGAGCGTGATCCGGCCGCTCGAGGGTCTCCCTGGCCTCGTAACGGACCGCAGCCTCCGCGGCGGGCAGCAGCGCTACGATCCGCCCGTGATGGATGGCGATGCTGTGATCCTGGCGCGACGCGCAGTCCGGCTTCACCGGGATGACCCAGCGGGCGTTGATCAGGGTGTCGACTTTCTCCATGCTTGGTAACAGCCTGCGGCGCGTCCTTCGGGGGCTGCGCGCATTGTATGCGAGCCAGACCGCAGGCGTCTCCGGCAAAGACCGGGAAATGACAAGAGGACGGGGTCGAGGGATGGAAACATCGGGGGCTGAGCATGTCTGGCAGCCGGTCGTCGCGGCCGACTGGCGCGACGATGCGTGCGTGCTGCTGGACCAGCGACGATTACCTGCGGAGGAGCGCTACCTGACGCTGCATGACGCAGAAAGCGTCGCCGCGGCCATCCGCGATATGGTCGTGCGCGGCGCGCCGGCGATCGGCATCACCGCCGCTTATGGCGCGGTACTCGCCTATCGCGCGGCAGGTACCGACACCGAGGCGCTCGAGCGGGGCTTGGCGACGCTGGTCGCGGCGCGGCCGACCGCGGCGAATCTGGCTTGGGCGTTGGACCGGGTGCAGCGCGCGGCGGGTGCGCCATCGGCCGATGCCTGGCGCGCCGCGCTGGCGGAAGCCCGCGCTATCCACCACGAAGATATCGAAATGAATCGCGCGATGGGGCGGCTCGGCGCGGCCTTGCTCAGCGGCCGCTCGGCAGTCGTGACCCACTGTAACGCCGGTGCGCTGGCCACCGGCGGATTTGGCACCGCGCTCGGCGTGATCCGTGAAGCCTGGGCGACCGGCAAAATCGCCCATGTGTTCGCCGGGGAGACCCGGCCCTGGCTTCAGGGATCACGCCTCACAGCCTGGGAGCTCGCCCGGGACCAGATCCCGGTGACCGTGCTCGCCGACTCGGCCATGCCGCAGATGTTTCGGCGTCAACATCCGTCCTGGCTGATCGTCGGCGCGGACCGGGTCGCCGCCAATGGAGACGTGGCCAACAAAATAGGCACCTACGGGCTGGCCCTGAGTGCGCGCCAGCATGGCGCAAAGGTGATGGTGGTGGCGCCATCCTCGACCGTAGATCTGGACACGGCCAGCGGCGACGACATCCCCATCGAAGAACGTGACACCGGTGAAATCTGGTCCGCCACCGGGGCTGATGCGGCTCCGGCGGGCGTAGGCTTCGCCAACCCGGCTTTTGACATCACGCCGGCGGCCCTGATCGATGCCCTGGTGACCGAGAAGGGGGTGGTGGAAAGCCCGGATATAAAGGCTCTGGCGGCAGTGATGACCCGGTCCTGATCCAGCCTTCCGTTGCTTGGCCGCAGTGCCCGCTTCGACCCTCTAACGTGGTAAGATATCCCACCTTTGCAGGCCACCGAAATTCCCTCGGTCCGGCACCCTGAAATCCAGAGAAATCAAGCCTCCCCGTATGGCAGAAGTCGCACGAGAAGTCCTCCACGTTAATCTCGAGGACGAGATGAAACAGTCCTACCTCGATTACGCGATGAGCGTGATCGTCGGCAGGGCACTTCCCGACGTCCGAGACGGTCTCAAACCCGTGCATCGCCGCGTGCTCTTCGCCATGCGCGAGCTGGGTAATGACTACAACAAGGCGTACAAGAAATCCGCCCGTGTGGTGGGTGACGTCATCGGTAAATACCATCCGCACGGCGACACGGCGGTCTACGACACCATCGTGCGCATGGCGCAGCCCTTCTCCATGCGCTACATGCTGGTGGACGGCCAGGGTAACTTCGGCTCGGTCGACGGCGACGCGCCGGCGGCCATGCGCTACACCGAAGTGCGCATGGCCCGCATCGCCCACGAACTGCTGGCCGATATCGACAAGGAGACGGTGGATTTCGTCTCCAACTACGACGAATCGGAATCCGAGCCTGGGGTCCTCCCGACCCGACTGCCCACTCTGCTGATAAATGGCTCGGCGGGTATCGCGGTGGGTATGGCGACCAATATCCCGCCGCACAACCTTACTGAGGTGGTGAATGCCTGTGTCGCGCTGATCGATGATCCGTCATTGAGCATCGGGCAGCTGATGGAACACCTGCCGGGACCGGATTTCCCGACCGCCGCCATCATCAACGGCGCCAGCGGCATCCTCGAGGCCTACCAGACTGGCCGCGGTCGCATCTATGTGCGTGCGCGCTCGCACATCGAGGAGGTGGGGACCACCAGCGGCAAGCAGGCCATCATCGTCACCGAGCTGCCCTACCAGGTGAACAAAGCACGGCTGCTCGAAAAGATTGCCGACCTGGTCCGCGAAAAGAAGCTTGAGGGCATCACCGAACTGCGTGATGAGTCCGACAAGGACGGCATGCGTATGGTGATCGAGCTGCGTCGCGGGGAAGTGCCCGAGGTCGTGCTCAACAATCTCTACAAACACACCATGTTGCAGAGCGTGTTCGGCATCAACATGGTGGCGCTGGTCGACGGACAGCCGAGGCTGCTCAATCTCAAGCAGATGATCGAGGCGTTCCTGCGTCATCGCCGCGAAGTCGTCACCCGCCGCAGCATCTTCGACCTGCGCAAGGCGCGAGATCGGGCTCACGTGCTGGAAGGTCTGGCCGTGGCGCTGGCCAACATCGACCCGGTAA
>CAJHYD010000079.1_pt1 | contig 15172 bp, 13 predicted proteins | sample 9198701 | NCBI WGS metagenome assembly CAJHYD01 (sample SAMEA7708365, study PRJEB35096) | sediment metagenome | biome: marine neritic benthic zone biome [ENVO:01000025]; feature: sediment [ENVO:00002007]; material: shallow marine sediment [ENVO:03000034] sea grass bed [ENVO_01000059] ...
CAGCCTTGCTCGATCGTTATCGGGCGGTGTGTGGCTTCGCGGCGTCCCGCCACCTGCCGATCAGCTTCCCTCACGTACTCGCGGCGGGACTGCACCTGCGGATGCTGCTCTCGCCAGTGTTTCCGGTGCGCTTGCCCGGACTGGTCCACACCTGGCACGAGATCGAGCAGACGCAGCCGATCCCTGCGGACGCAGTCCTGCGGATCGAGAGCTGGATCGACGGCGCTGAATTCAGCGCGCGGGGCGCCGAGTTCTGTCTGCATACGGTCATCGAAGACGGCTCCAGCCGCTGGTGCGAAAAAACCGGCTTTCTGGCGCGCAGCAAGGGCACACCCGCACCAGCCGCGGTACCGGCCAGCAGATCATCGGAGACAAAATCTCCGGACTATTCAGCAGTCACGCGCCTCCATGCGGCCGCGGATCTCGGCCGTCGCTATGCCCGGGCCTCGGGTGACTACAATCCGATCCATCTGTATCGGCTCACTGCGCGGGCATTTGGTTTCAAGGCGGCGATCGCCCATGGCATGTGGTCGCTGGCACGCTGTGCCGCGGCGCTGCTCGCGCTGGATCCGGCTGCGGTGCGTTTGCACGTCGCGTTCCGGCGGCCGCTGCTGTTGCCGGCCACCGCAACCCTCGAGGCCGCCACTACCGGGCACGGCCGTCTGTTCAGGCTGCTCGCCGACGATCGGAAGTCCGTTTTTCTTGATGGCAGGATCGAGACGCCATGAGCGTCTCATCATCCGATGAGACAGGCATCGGCGTCCGCCTGAGCCGCATCCTCGGCTGCCGGCCAGCGGAGCTGCGCCCGGCGCTGTGGGCGTTCGCTTATTTTTTCTGCCTGCTGGCCGGCTACTACGTGGTCCGTCCGCTGCGTGACGAGATGGGTGTGCGCGGCGGCGTCGACCAGTTGCAGTGGCTGTTCACCGGCACGTTTATCGTGATGTTGATCGCGGTTCCGATTTTCGGCGCCCTGACGGCCCGCTATGCCAGACGACGCTTCCTGCCGGCGGTGTATCTGTTTTTTATCGCCAATATGCTCATCTTCTGGTTGGCGTTGCGTAGTGACATCGCCGGAGTCGTGACCGCCAGGGCCTTCTTTATCTGGGCCAGCGTGTTCAACCTTTTTGTGGTCTCCGTGTTCTGGAGCCTGATGGCGGACCTGTTCGACCGTCAGCAGGCGGCCCGGCTGTTTGGCTTTGTGGCCGCGGGTGGAAGTACCGGGGCCATCGTCGGGCCGGCGCTGACGACTTTGTTATCGCCGCTGCTCGGAACCGACAATCTATTGCTGATCTCGGTGGTGTTGTTTAGCCTGGCGTTGTTTTGCATGACCCGTGTAGTCGACACGGCCAGTCCGCAGATCAGCGCTGAGCGCCAGGCGGAAGCTGAAATAGCCATGGGCGGGTCTATCCTCGAGGGCCTGCATCTCGTTCTGCGCTCGCGCTATCTGCTCGGCATCTGTCTGCTGATGCTGTTGACCACCAGCATGGCGACATTCCTTTATTTCCAGCAGGCACGCATCGTCTCCGAACTGTTTGCCAGTTCCGAACAACGCACCACCGTATTCGCTGCCATCGACCTGATGGTCAACATTACGGCGCTGGCGCTACAGATCTTCGGCACCGGCCGTTTGGTCCGGCGCATGGGTCTTCCAGCCGCCATCGCACTGGTTCCGGTGCTGATGGTATTCGTGTTCGTGGGTCTTGGAGTGGCGCCGGTGTTGTCGATGCTGGTGATCGCGCAGGTGGTGCGGCGCGGCGGCAATTACGGAATCATGCGACCGTGCCGCGAGATGCTGTTCACCGTGCTCGGAAGGCGAGCCAAATACAAGGCCAAGAACTTTATCGATACGGTGGTCTATCGCGGCGGCGACGTGGTCAGCGCATGGGTCTATGCGGGTCTCGGCGTATTGGGGCTGGGCATCGGCCAGACGGCTTTGGTCGCGGCACCGGTGGCCGGGCTGTGGGCGTTTGTTGCGTGGCGGCTGGGTCGTTCTCTCGAATCACACGGTGACCCGACCCATCATCAAGGCTCCACGGCGACGGAACCCGCTGGGGCCGGGACGGGTCACAAGGATTGAGGTGGATGGTATGACACGCAAACATACATTGCCGGGTCCGGGTCGGAGCCGGCGCGAGCTGCTAAAGTTCATAGCCGCAAGCGGTCTCGTCAGCATGGCGCCGTTCTCGCGGCTACTCGCGTCCCAGCACACGATACGTCATCGCTCGATTCCGTCCAGCGGTGAACTGCTGCCGGTGGTGGGTCTGGGCACGTCGCGCGTGTTCGATGTGGGCAGCGACGAACAGGCCCGGGCGCCTCTGGCAGAAGTGTTGAAGCTGATGGTCGAGCATGGGGCCAGCGTCGTGGACACCTCCCCCATGTACGGCCGGGCAGAGGGTGTTGTCGGCGATCTCAGTGATGCGGCTGGACTGCGCAATCGGCTGTTTGTCGCCACCAAGGTGTGGACCCCGGGCAGAGAGCAGGGCATCGCGCAGATGGAGGAATCGTTCAAATTGCTACGGGTCGAATCCGTCGATCTGATGCAGGTCCACAATCTGGTCGATTGGCGGACCCAGATAAAGACCTTGCGGAGTTGGAAAGACGAGGGGCGCATCCGCTATCTGGGCGTGACCCATTATCGCGTCGATGCGTTCGACGAGCTCGAGGCCGTGATACGTGAGGTACCGCTGGATTTCGTCCAGCTGAACTACTCCATCGCCACGCCCGAGGCCGAGCAACGACTGCTGCCGCTGGCGCAGGAGCGCGGCATTGCTGTGCTGATCAACCGACCCTACGAAAGGGGCGAAACGTTTACCCGGGTGCGGAGCAAGACGCTGCCGGCCTGGGCCTCGGAGTTCGGCGCTTCCAGCTGGGGACAATTCTTTTTGAAGTGGGTGCTGGCGCATCCGGCGGTGACCTGTGTGATCCCCGGTACGTCGCGGCCGAGCCATATGCTGGACAATGTTCAGGCCGGCATGGGCCCGTTGCCGGACGCGGACCAGCGCGCCCAAATGCGGGCCTTCTATCTCGACTGATCCCGGATTCGGGTGGCTGCGGTTCTGATCGATATATCGGCGGCGGATACGGCACGGCCAAACTCCGACGCGATCCGGCCATACGCCCGGATTGCGTCTTGGCCACAGCTGCGGTCCGGGGTGTTATTGCCCCTGCTGGGCCGCCCGTATTTCTTCCAACAGACGCCTGCGCCCGGAAGCCTGGACGCCGGGTGTGTATAGCGCCGCGAAGAACAGCGGCTGCTCCGCCCGGTCAAATTCTCCGGCGTCGATGCGCAGCGATATGGCCGAACTGACGTTGGCCGCCTGGTCCAGACACAACACGGTCTGTTTCCGTCCGGGTTGGATCAAAACCGCATAGAGGCCTGCCCGATCCACTATCTGACCCGCCGTGTCCATCGGCCCGCTAAACGCATGATGTCCGATATAAACTGCCATCCAGTCAAGCTCCCGGAGTAAACCCGCTGATCTCAGGTACGCGGGCCAGCATCCCTGATCGCGGCGCTGGCCTGGTCGGAATAGGTCTCGAAATTCTTCTGGAACAATGCGGCGAGACGGATGCGCGACTTGTCGTACTCAGCCTCGTCGCTCCACGTCTTGCGCGGGATCAGGATCTCGGCCGGCACACCGGGACACTCGATCGGCACCTCCAGTCCGAATACCGGGTCCGTCTTGGTCGGTGCATCCTTCAGCGTGCCATTGTGGATCGCATCGACGATGGCCCGCGTGTAGGCGAGCTTGACGCGCTTGCCGACGCCGAAGGGACCCCCGGACCAGCCGGTGTTGATCAGCCAGCTGCTGGCGTCATGCTGGCGGATCTTGCCCGCCAGCAGCTCCGCATACCGGGTCGGATGCCAGACCAGGAACGGACCGCCAAAGCACGGCGAAAAAGTCGCTTCCGGGTCCTCCACGCCGACCTCGGTGCCAGCCACCTTTGCGGTGTAACCACTGATGAAGTGATACATAGCCTGTTCCGGAGTCAGCTTGCTGACCGGTGGCAGCACGCCGAAGGCGTCACAGGTCAGGAAGATCACATTGTGGGGATGGCCTCCGATGCACGGGATCTTTGCGTTATCGATATATTCGATGGGGTAGGAGCCGCGTGTATTGGTGGTGACGCTGACATCGTGATAATCGACCTCACGGTTACGCCCGTCGAACACTACATTCTCCAGCACCGAGCCGAAACGCAGCGCGCGATAGATGTCCGGCTCGGCTTCCTCGGACAGATCGATGACCTTGGCGTAACAACCCCCCTCGATGTTGAACAGACCATCGTCGGACCAGCAATGCTCGTCATCGCCGATCAGCATGCGTTTCGGATCCGCCGACAGCGTGGTCTTGCCGGTGCCCGAGAGACCAAACAAGATCGATGTGTCGCCATGCTTGCCCTCGGTAGCCGAGCAGTGCATGGACAGCACATCGCGCTTGGGCATCAGATAATTCATGATCGTGAACACGCCCTTCTTCATCTCGCCGGCGTATTCGGTACCGAGGATGACAAACTCGCCGCGGCCGAAGTGGAGATTGACGCTGGTCTTCGAGGTCACCCCCTCGATCAGGCCGCCGGCTGGAAATCCGCCGGCATTGAAGATCGCGTACTCGGGCTCTTCGAATCGCGCAAGCTGCTCCTCGGTCGGACGGATCAGCATGTTGTGCATAAACAGCGCATGGTAGGGGCGGGCGCATATCACCCGGACTTTGATCCGATATTTCGGCGCCCAACCCGCGTAGGCATCGACGCAATAGAGATGCTCCCGGGTATTGAGATAGTCGATGGCACGATCGCGGTTTATGTTGAAGCTGTTTTCGTCCAGCCCGATGTTGACCTTACCCCACCAGACGTCCTGTTCGCTGCTGGACTCCCGGATGACCCGCTTGTCCAGCGGACTGCGCCCGGTCTTCTCGCCCGACATGGCCACCAGCGCGCCCGTCGAGGTGATCGCGCTGCCTGCGTCATAGCGCAGAGCATGCTCATAGAGTTCGCCAGGCGTCAGATTCCTGTAAATCGTATCCACCGTGATGCCGTAGGGTTGCAGCGAAAAATGCATGCTCATCAATATCTCCGATTCGGGCCAGACAGCGGGCCGGATTCTGCGGCGGTACGACTGCCGGTCTGGCTTGATTTTCTTGCTTAATGCTTGGCGTAAACAGTGTGACTCGGGTCCGGATAGGGCGGGCCGGATGCCGCCAGGCATCGCCGCCGGCGCGGGTCTTGTTCAATCCCCAATGATAAAGGAGCGGGACCGAATCCGCAGCCCCAAAAAAGGGTTCACATAACACCAGGATGCAGGCAGGATGGGGTCCTGATGGCCCGTTCGCCCTACCTCAGCTCCGCCGCCGAAGCCGTAGACCGTCAATCCGTGCGTGGACGGGCAGGCACGAGCTGGCCGGCAGAGTCCCGCCGTCAGGTGATCTACGAATTGATCAGTGGTCTGAGCGGTCTGGCGCTGGCCCTGTTTATGTGGGGCCACATGTTCTTCGTCGCCTCGATCTTGCTCGGCACGCGCGGTTTCGACTGGCTCGCAGAGGGCCTCGAAGTCACCTATATCGCGCAGCCGACAGTCGTCATCATCTTTGCCCTGTTCGTCATCCACGCGGCCCTGGCCGCGCGCAAGATCCCCGCTCAGCTGCGCGAGCGGCGGCGTTTTGCTCACCTGGCCAAAGAGCTGCGGGACTCGGAACAGCAGTGGCGGAACATCGGCCCGGATAGCGTGCTAAAGCCGCATGTGGAGTCCTGGTTGTGGATCTGGCAGGTCCGTACCGGCATGGTCATGCTGGTCCTCGGCAGCTTCCATCTGGTGCTGATCGGGCTGGATATCTTTACCACGCTGTTCGGTGATCGCGCCGGTATCGAGGCGGCCACATCCATGGCACGGACCGCCGGCGGTCTGGTATGGATCTATGGCGTGCTGCTGCTATGCGTGGAGTTCCATGCCGGCATCGGTCTCTACCGGCTGGCGATCAAATGGGGCGCTGGCACCCGACTCAGCCGCGCCACGCTGTGGCGGCTCGAGAAATTCTTGTTCTGGTTCTTTATCGGTCTGGGATTTGTGGTGCTGCTGGTGCTGGCTGAGCTCATCCCGCCGCCGCTGGGCTTTATCCTGGGCAGCTGAAGGCAACGCTGGATCATGGACAAGATCGAAACGACGGACGTACTGGTGATCGGCGGCGGCCTTGCCGGCGAGCGCTGCGCGATGGAGGCAGCGGCGCTCGGTCAGCGGGTCACGATCCTGTCGCTGGTTCCACCCAGGCGCAGTCACAGCTGCGCCGCCCAGGGCGGGATGCAGGCGGCCCTGGGCAATTGCGTCAAAGCCGCCGGCGACAGCACCGACCTGCACTTCCTCGACACGGTCAGGGGCTCCGACTGGGGCGCCGACCAGGAGGTGGCGCGCATCTTCGCCGACAGCGCTCCCATCGCGGTGCGGGAACTGGCCCACTTCGGCGTGCCGTGGACCCGGGTGCGGCCGGGGCGCAATGTCTATCACATCAAGGGCCAGCAGGTGGCCATCGACGAGCCGGCTGAAAAAGCCGGTCTGATCATGCACCGGGATTTCGGCGGCACCGCCAAATGGCGCGCCTGTTACGCGGCCGCCGGGACCGGCCACGCGGCGCTCTATGCCATCGATGGCGAGGTCCTGAGGCTGGGTATCGAGGTGCGCGATCGCGCCGAGGCGCTGGCGCTGATCCACGCAGATGGCCGCTGCCACGGGGCGGTCACCCGCTGTCTGCGTACCGGCCAGGTCGCGGTGATCCTGGCCAAAGCCACGGTGATTGCCACCGGGGGCTTTGGCCGCATCTACGGTCGTTACACCACCAACGCAACGATCAACGAAGGCACCGGTGCGGCGATCGCCCTGGCCACCGGCGTCGTGCCCCTCGGCAACATGGAGGCGGTCCAATTCCATCCGACCGGTCTGTGGCCCAGCGGCATCCTCGTGACCGAGGGCTGTCGCGGCGATGGCGGCTACCTGCTGAATCGCGAGATGGAACGTTTCATGGTGGAACTCGAGCCGGCCAAGCAGGAGCTGGCCAGCCGCGATGTGGTCTCCCGCCACATGATGGGCCAGATCAGCGACGGCAAGGGTGTGGATCATCCCGGCGGCCCGCATCTGTGGCTGGACCTGCGGCACCTGGGCCAAGAACACCTGACCACGAAGCTGCGCGAGGTCTACGAAATCTGCCGCGACTTCCTCGGTATCAAGCCCTGGGAGGAACTCATCCCGGTGCGCCCGACCCAGCACTATTCCATGGGTGGAGTCCGGGTGAACAAAGACGGCGAGGCCTACGGCATGCGCGGGCTGTTTGCGGCGGGGGAGGCGGCCTGCTGGGATATGCACGGGTTCAATCGCCTGGGCGGCAACAGTCTGGCCGAGACCCTGGTGGCCGGACGGATCGTCGGCGCGCGGGTGGCGGAATTTGCCGCCGATCACCAGGTCGAAGCCGACACCGGCCTCGCGCTGGCGTTCCTCCAGGAAACCGAGCTCACGATCGATGACTGGCTCGGGCGGACCGGCGACGGGCCCAATGTCTACGACATCCGCGACGCCATGGGCGAGATCATGATGGGCAAGGTGGGGATCTTCCGCCAGGGCGACGAACTGCAGGCCGCGGTCAAGGAATTGCGTGGGTTGCATGACAGTCTCGACCAGGCGGTTCTGCGCTGCCGCGATCCCGGCGCCAACCCGGAGCTCAGTTTCGCGCTGCGTGTCAAAGGTATGCTGCGCCTGGCGCTGGTCGCGGCCATGGGCGCATCAGCCCGTAAGGAGAGCCGTGGCGCCCACTCGCGCGTCGACTTCCCGGCCCGCGACGACCGTAACTGGCTCAACCGCACCCTGGTACGCTGGGATGCCAGCCGAGACGAGCCGGTGTTCAGCTACGAGCCGGTCGGCCTGCTCGATCTGCCGCCAGGCGATCGAGGCTACGGCAAGGCCAGCCACATCGATATGGAACTCAGCATCGAGCAATACAACGATTCAGTACTGCCGCGACAAGAGGGGGAGGGACGACTGGCGACACAAGAGCCCATGGGTGCGAGTCTGCGTGAGGGCGCCTGGCATGATGCCGAAGCGCGCGCGGGCCTGATGGGAACGTGAGGCGCGTTGATGGCGATTGAATCCAGCAGCAGCCGCGAACTCACCTTCGAGGTCTTTCGCTTCAATCCAATGGATCCGGGTTCCGGACCCCGGATGCAGACCTACACGCTGCACGAAGAGCCCTATATGACGCTGTTTCGGGCGTTAAACCGCATCCGCGAGGAGCAGGATCCAAGTCTGCAGTTCGATTTCGCCTGCCGCTCTGCCGTATGCGGCTCCTGCGGCATGATGATCAACGGCCGGCCGACGCTGGCTTGCAAGACGCTGACCTCGGATCTGGCGTCGACGATCCGCCTGCATCCGCTGCCGGCTTTCAAATTGATCGGTGATCTCTCGGTGGATACGGGCACCTGGTTCCGCGAGATGGGCAGCCGGGTCGAAGCCTGGGTGCACGAACGCCAGCCCTTCGATCCCGAAGCGACCGAAGAACCGATGGACGACGACCTGGCCGTCGCCATCTACGAGTCAGATCGCTGTATCGAGTGTGGCTGCTGCATCGCCAGCTGCGGCGTCGCCAACACCCGCGGCGGCTTCCTGGCGCCAGCCGGTATGAACCGGGTAGCGCGTTTCATGATGGATCCCCGCGACGAGCGCAGCGACGGTGACTGGTTCGAAGTGGTCGCCAGCGATGAGGGTGTATTCGGGTGTATAGGTCTGATGGCCTGTCAGGATGTCTGTCCCAAGGAACTCCCGTTGCTGGAGGTTTACGGCTATCTGCGACGCCGCGCCCTCGGCGCCGCCTTTGTCCGCAAGCAGCATTGACCCGGGCAGGGCGGGGCGCTTTAAGCCGCGTTATGGCTTTGCCCATGGCGGATCATGAGAGATCGGTTTCACATAATGTTCTATCATTGGGCGCACGGATTCGGATCAGGCATCATCCGCAACTCGAATTTCGACTCGTAATCCAGACAATAACTTCAAACCACAAGCTCCGAGGATCCCACCGATGTTGTGGCTGAGAGTAGGGAACCGCAGACCCGCCTCGTGTCGGTCTGACCCGCGAATCGGCGGAGCACAGGGCAGGAGACACACCTGATGAGTGAACCCTCGATCGAACTACCCATGCTGGATGGACCGGCGTGGGCCAAGGCCCGGGATGCGATTCACGCCTACAGTCGTGTCGTCGGCAAGATCCGGGGTGCAGCCGCATACCGTCAAAAACACTGGTGGCATCTGCCGCTGCACACGTTCGCCCGCGGCATCACCACCGGCACCATTCATGTGCCCTGGGGTGCCTTTGAGATCCGACTCGATCTGCTCGACGGCCACGTCACCATGATGTCCAGCGACGGTCGCGCCAAACGCCTGTTGATGGCCAATCTGAGCGCCCGCGCGTTGGCCACAAATCTTGTAGCGAGGCTGGCGAGCTGGGGCGTGATCGTGGACGTCGATCCCGACGAATTTGGCGATACGGCACTGCCTGCAGATTGCATCGAGCAAATGCGTGCGCTGTGGAAAGCAACACTTTGGGTCGACGCGGTGCTTACTCGCTTTCGCGCCGAACAGCGCAACGAGACCTCCGCGGTGCATCTCTGGCCCCATCATTTCGACCTGTCGATGCTCTGGTTCTCCGGCCGAAAGGTCCCCGGTGCCGATCCCTATGACGAGGAGCGGGCGGATGAGCAAATGAACTTTGGCTTCGCTTTTGGTGATACCTCCCACCCCGATCCGTACTTTTACATCACCGCATATCCGATGCCGGACGGGTTGTCCGAGATCGAACTGCCAAACTTCGCAAGCTGGCGCCAACGCGACTGGACCGGGATTTTTGTCGCCTACGACGACATTCGAACACTCAATCAACCCGCGGGATCGATCATCGACCTGATGCGCAGCGCTCTGGCCACCAGCGAATCGTTGATGGAGTAACCCGTCCGACGACGCAAGACGACACCCAGGTCCATCTGACCATGACGCTCCTTCCCAGGCAGGTGCGCGGTGATTCCATAGCGTCGATGGGCCCAGGCCCGCCGCCAGCAGCATTCAGGGATTACCGTTGGAAGCGTCGAATGCCAGACCCTTTATGGCCCGTACACGACATGGATAGGGATACCTTTAACCAGGTGGTTGACGAGGCCATTGCTGCATTGCCGCAATGGGCCGTCGATAGCATCGACAACCTCCGCGTGTTGGTCGAAGAGCGTCCCACAAACGAGCAGAATACAGGGCCGGAAGAACTCCTTGGACTCTACGACGGCATACCGCTGCACGACCGCGGACCCGATTATGTGTCCGAATTGCCGGACACGATATTCATATTCCGGGCGCCACATCTTGCGCTCGGTCTGCCGCCTGATGAACTGCGCGAGGAAATTCAGCGCACGGTGCTGCATGAGCTGGCGCATTATTTCGGCATCGATGACGATCGCCTCCAGGAACTCGGCTGGGACTAGGCCAGAATTGCCCACAGACCGTTGAGCAAACCCGCCGCAGAATCACCAGCGTACGTTGCGTCCCCCGGTGAGGGGAACGTCGAACCCGACGGGCACCCAGAGACGCTATCCGATCTGGATTCGCTGGGGCTGAATGCGGATCCATACCCTCAACAGGTTCAGCCCTGGCTCCGTCGCCATCCATCCACCGCCAATTTTCAAACAGTCACATTAAAACATGCACTTAAGGCGTCTTATTAACGTTTTACAGCATGAAGAGGCGATACCGGATCTATTGGGAGGGGAAATCCTCCCGTCCTCAGGTGATTCCCGGATTTAACATAATATACATTATGCGCACTTATCCAGAGACCCGGAACCGCGCCCTAGCCATCTCTTGTCGGGATCTCTGTTTTCTGATGCACATCAGCGCGAATCAGACCGAGGCCGGCGCAATCGTCATGGATACCCTGTCCTCCGGTTCAGGACCCGCCGCGCAGGATTACCTTCTTCCTACCGGATGACAATGGCTGGAACTGGGGGATGAAGACATTCCTTCGACGGTGGTGAAACCTGGACCGCCGACTACCGCATCAGAACGACGCCTTTGGCGGCGCAGCACTAGGGCGTCAGATTCCGCCCTGCCCTGATCTGCGCCCCAGAGCCTGATGCCCGGCGTCCTGACCAAACAGCACCAGAGTATCGCCGGCCTGACGGGCCCCGGCGATAGAGTACGTATCCTGCACAGGCAGGGCTTGTGTTGTCATCGTGCCTCCCAGGAGGCCGCCAACACGCCGCCATAGGCGACACCCGTGAGCTGGGCCATATCGGTCTTGAAGGTAGTCAAATCTTCAACGGAGAATTCGCTCAGATGCCGGTGCCCCGTCGCACGCGCCAGCACCGTCATCAATTCGACCGCCGCTGTGAAAAACCGAGCCAACCGTTCGGCCGCAATGTCGACCGGTAGCCGCGCACGCAGATGTGGTTTTTGCGTCGCGATACCCACCGGGCAATTGTTGGTATGACAGGCACGCATGCCCAGACAGCCGATCGCCTGGATGGCAGCGTTGGACACGGCGATACCGTCCGCACCCAAGGCCATCGCTTTGGCAAAATCCGCGGGATGTCTCAGGCCACCGGTGATAATCAGGGTCACGTCGGAGGCATCGCAGCCATCCAGGTGTCGGCGCGCTCTGGCCAAAGCGGGAATGGTCGGGACCGAGATGTTGTCTCTGAAAATCAGTGGCGCCGCACCGGTGCCGCCGCCGCGCCCGTCAAGGATGATGTAATCGACGCCCACTTCCAGCGCCGCATCGATGTCCTTCTCGATATGCTGGGCGGACAATTTGAATCCAACCGGGATGCCCCCCGTTTTCTCGCGGACTTCGGCGGCGAATTCGCGGTACTGGCTCAATTCCGTCCAATCAGGGAAACGTGCCGGAGAGATCGCTGCCTGACCCTCGGTCAGATCCCGAACCTGGGCGATTTTGCCTTTTACTTTTGTCCCGGGCAGATGTCCCCCGGTACCCGTCTTCGCGCCCTGCCCGCCCTTGAAATGAAACGCCTGTGTCTGTTTCACCTTGTCCCATGAAAAGCCAAATCGTGCGGAAGCGAGTTCATAGAAATAGCATGAGTTCGCCGCGCGTTCCTCCGGCAGCATGCCGCCCTCACCCGAACAGATGCCGGTTGCAGCCAGCTCCGCTCCTTTGGCCAGCGCCACCTTCGCTTCTTCCGAGAGCGCGCCAAAACTCATGTCCGAAACGAATAGGGGAATCCCCAGGTGGAGCGGCTTGTTTGCTCTCGGACCGATCACGAGATCCGTACCGACGGCGTCCTGATCGAGCAGCGGTAACTTATGTAGTTGGCCGACCACAAATTGGAGGTCGTCCCACTTCGGCAACTTGTCACGTGCTACCCCCATCGCCGCCGCGGGGCCGTGGTGCCCGAGTTTGCTAAGTCCTTCGTCCGCGAGCCTGCGGATAAATTTCACATGTGGCTCATCAACAGTGCCGGTCGGGTCCTGGTATACCCCCTGATAGGCGTCACGATTGAACGGCTGTGGGTGGTCTTGGGCCCAGGCGGCGATCTCGTCTTCGTCAACCCAGACCTTGCCCTCCTCCACCCAGGCAGCAAATTTTGGCAGCGTCTCGCTATTGTTGTATTCGCTGATGCCCGAGTCGAGCCGATAGTCCCAGCCGTGCACGCCGCAGATCAGATTGTCGCCGTCGACATGGCCGTCGGCCATCAGCGCGCCACGGTGCGCACAACGCCCGTACAACACGCTGACCGAGTCGTCAAAACGCACGATCACCAGATCGACGTCCGCAACCAATGCTGCGGCCGGCACCCGGTCTTCGAGTTCGTCAAAATTCTTTACGGCAATCTTGTTCATGTAGCATCCGTCCTGGTTGAGTCATTCACCGTCACTGCATGTTTAATCAAAGCGGTCCCCCTCACGAAGCGGTATTTCTGGCACCGGCTGGTTTTCTTCGCACTCACCCATGCGCGCGGCCTGACTACCATATAAGCGTGCGAGAGGTGCCGCGCTGACACCGTGCAACAGTGCGCTCAAGCCTACGGTGACTACAGTGATCGCGAGTAACTCATCGCGATGTGGCATCTCCGATTCCTCGAGGATGAGCAGCACAAATAATATCGAGGCCAGCCCCCGCGGTCCGAACCAGCCCAGGAACAGTTGCGAGGGCAGACGTAGACTCGCTCCAACAAGTGCAAGCGCGATAGGGATCATCCGTATCACCGACAGGCTCAGCACGGCATACAGGAGATAACTAAGCTTGATCTGCGCCAGGCTCTCGGGCAACAACACGGCACCAAACACCAGGAAGGTGATCAGCACCAGAAGCTGGCCCTCGGTCTCCATGAATTCGAACAGGAACGTGCACGGGTGGCGGATACTGTTGCCAAATACCATACCGCCGACAAACGCCGCAATAAATCCGTTGCCGCCGATCATCTCCGCCACCGCGTAGGCGAACATGGCCAGTGCGAGAATACCGATACCTTGAAAAGACGTGTTGGCCCATCCGCGTTCAGCCGCGACATCGAGCAGTCGTGCGCCAACATAGCCCACGGCTACACCGGCCAGCGGACCCAGCGTGACCTGCAACACGCCAAACCGGATCCAATCCGCTGCGTCGGTCTCACCGTGCCCGGCGCCGGCAAGCGCCGCGAGTAACAGCACCGCGGGAAGGGCGATGCCGTCGTTGAGCCCGCTCTCGACGTTGATAGCCTGACGGATCCGGACCGGTACGGCGCTGTCGGAGACCACCGCCTGGCCCAGTGCCGCATCGGTGGGTGCCAGCAGTGCCGCCAACAATGCCGCCTCCCAAATTGAAAAGGCCGGAAACAGCTGCAGGGCGATCAGCGTCCCGGCCGCAATGGACAGCGGCAGACCGATGAGCAACATGCGTACCGGCAAGTTGTGGTCCCGGCGTACCCGATCGAGATCGATGCGAGCGGCGTCGGCGAACAACACGAGGATCAACGTCAATTCGGCGACAAAGTGGATCGCCGAGTGCCCGACATCGATCTGCGCCAGCTTGAAGCCACCGTCGCCGACCGCATACCCGAAAACGATGAACACCAGTGGAGCAGTGAAAATGGTCCCCTGCAAACGGCCGGAAACGAGGGAGAAGAGCAACAATCCGCCGGTGATGATCGCTAGTGACCCAAGATCCATCAGCGGCCCCTGGCGCCAGAACACACCACCGGAGTATTCGCCCGGACCTGATCCATGACGCCATTTCCCTCGTCCCGCGGCAGCGCAAGCGACGGCTGCCCGAGGCCGTCAGCAGGGTCGGCGCAGCGCCTGTTGCTCGGGGTTCTCGTCATGACCGGTGCATCGTGCGGCTTGATTTCGAACATCGACTGCTCATGCATTTTGTCGGCAAAAAACCTGGCCAAAGCTGAAATAGAGGCAATATTCATCCGGCTCTCCACGCGGGTTACGATCATCGAGCTTGAAAAGGTAGACGCGCGCGACTCACGATCGGTTACGCCGACAGGTCACCCTGGGACGGCCTCCCGGTCCGCAAAGACATCGATACCCGCGCGCGGCGTAATACGTCCAATCGGCAGATCGTCGCCGCGCCGCCATCTTGTTATGGCGTCGGATTTGCCGCGACCGGTCGCGAGCACAATCACCTGCCGGCTACGACTCAGCCGATCTGCGCTCAGACTGACCCGCTGTGGCGGCGGTTTGGGCGCGTCGAAGACTGCAATAGCGTCCGTGGATGCGACGGTCTGACCGGTCTCATCGCCCGGAAACAGGCTGGCCGTGTGTCCATCCTCACCGATACCGAGCAACACCAGATCGAAATCACCCCGACCCACAAGCGACGCCGAGTAGACCGTCGCCGCCGCCACCGGATCGCGGGTCGGCGGGATAACGTGTATCTGCTCGGCCGGGATCTCCGATTGATCCAGCCAGGCCTGCCGCGCCATGGTTTCGTTGCGATCCGGGTCATTAGCACCGAGACAACGCTCGTCACCAAACCAGATATGCCATCCCGTACCCCCTGCACCTGCCACCGCCAGTCGTTCATACAGACCGCGGGGTGTGCTGCCACCCGCCAGCACGATGTCAAAACGCCCGCGTCGTGCAATGGACTCGGTCGCCGAGCGATTCACGACAGCTTCTGCGTCTGCCAGCAGCTCGCGCGCGTCCGCGTAG
>CAJHYD010000039.1_pt1 | contig 14915 bp, 15 predicted proteins | sample 9198701 | NCBI WGS metagenome assembly CAJHYD01 (sample SAMEA7708365, study PRJEB35096) | sediment metagenome | biome: marine neritic benthic zone biome [ENVO:01000025]; feature: sediment [ENVO:00002007]; material: shallow marine sediment [ENVO:03000034] sea grass bed [ENVO_01000059] ...
CAGTTCGAAACCGTTGTCCCGGAACCAGGTCTTGAAGTGCACTTCTTCCTTGCGTCGCTCCATCGGCATGAAGTGGCTGGCGATGGCGCGGCGGCCGTAGACCGCGCCCGCATTCGCTGTAAATACCATGTCCGGCAGACGCGGTTGCGGGTCCATCGTGACCACATCGGCCACCCGGGAAATGCGTTCCCTGAGGTTGTCCCATTGCTCCCGGGCCAGCTGCAGATCCGGTGAACCGGTGTTGCCGTCCATCCAGGGGTTGATGACGTAGTCCACCGAAAAGAAATCCGGCGGGCACATCAGGATCCGGTCTGTGTTGCTCATACCTGACTCATAGCTGGCTAATCCGTATCGATAGAGGCATTGGGCCGATGAAGACGATTGGCAGGCGCCGTGGCTTGCCACAATATCCACCGCTGGATGACAGTCTAATGAATAGTATGCGAATAGTCCCGGTCGGCAGACCGGAACACACAAGCCGGAGAAAACATCGATGAGCGACCAGATAAGGGAATTCCAGCACTACCGGGAGCGCATGAATGCGCGCATCCTCGAGCTCGACAACCGGGTGATCAAACGGATCTTCTCGGTGGACTCGCTGGCCTACAGCGGCGACGGTCAACTCGACCGACCCGTGCGCGAACTGCTGGGTCTGGTCGCCTCGCTGGTGCTGCGTTGCGACGACTGTGTCCGCTATCACCTGGCCGAGGCGATGGCTGCCGGCTCCTCACGGGAAGAGATCGTGGAGGCGATGAGCATCGGTCTGGTGGTCGGCGGCACCATCGTCATCCCGCATCTGCGCCGGGCGGTGGAGTTCCTCGACCAGCTCGAAACCGGCGCCGATACCGATTTGGACACCGAATAGACTGACTAAAGCCGGGGCAGGAAGATCTCGGCCAGCATGCAGCGCACGCCGCCGCCGGCACTGTCCTCGATGTCGTCGATGGCCGCGGTCAGGATCCGCGCGTGACGCATCAGGATCTCGCGTTGTGATGGCTCCAGACACGCCTCGGCACGCCGCGACATGGCCAGCACCCGCCCGGCCTCTTGCGACCGCAACTCGAGCATGTTGCCGGCAAAGCTGCCCATCTGCTCGTGCGTGATGGAGACGATCTCGCGGCCGCTCGCACGCAATCGCTTTAGCACCGAAGCGCGTTGGACCGGATCCGCAATCGCCTCATCGCAGATCACCGCATACCCCAGACCAACGGTCATCATCACGTTGGTGTGATAGATCGGCACCCCCGCCCGATCCGTCGCCAGGAACGGCAGCGGCTCGAAATCCATCCGCTGGCAAAAATCCATCAGCACCTCGAGATCGGTGCGCGGCGACAGACAGGCATAGGCGACTCGGGACACCCGATCCAACGCCATGCTGCCGGTGCTCTCGAGAAATTTGTTCTCGGCCTCCCAGCCGCTGAGGTCGATCACCTCGGTGATCCGGAAACCGTGGATGGTACTCAGACGCTCGACGATATCCAGCCGCCGCTCGAGCCGGCGGTTGGGTGCCATCATCGGGAACAACACGACGCGGCCGTCCGCGTGACAGCTGATCCAGTTGTTGGGAAAGATCGAGTCCGGGGTCGACGGATCAGTCGTGTCGACCTCGGTAACGACCTCGATGCCAGCGGCGCGAAGCGCCTCCGCCAGAAGCTCGAATTGTACTGCCGCCGCCTGTTGTTCGAGCTTGTTGTCGACTGCATCCGGCGTGCGTTGGAACGCATTGGACGCGGCCGTCTGCGGGTTGGAGTAGAACGCAGTCGGGCGGATCATCAGCACCGCGCTGGCGGTCTGCATTTCGTTGTTTGACATGGTGGCCATTCTAGCCGCGGCGATGCTCATGGCGACCCCGCCGCGCCATCGACCCGATCCGACTCATCCGGTCTTCTCTACCTCGATCCCGGGGACCGTCGTCTCCATCCACAACATCAGCAGCGTGTAGCCCAGCACCATCACGATGGAGCCGACGAACAAGCCGATGATCCCCATCGACAGGAATCCGCCGATCGCGCCGAGGAAGATCACCAGCATCGGCACTTTGACGCCCCGGCCCAGCAGCAGCGGCTTGAGGACATTGTCAATGGTCCCCACAAATACGCACCAGATGGTGAAGATCACGGCGGTCGTCGTCGCAGCGGTCTGGAATACGTAGATCACCGCCCCGATCAGTACCAGCAGCGGACCGACCTGGATGATCGCCAGGAACAGACAGATCAGGGCCAGCAGACCCGCACCAGGGATCCCGACCGCGAGGAACCCGAGCCCGGCCAGCAGTGACTGGATCAAGGCCACGCCGAGGATGCCGGTAGCCACGCTGCGCACCGTTGACTCGGCCAGGTCCGCGATCTCCTCGCCGCGCTCGCCGATCAATCGGGTGAACAGTGCATGAGCGGCCTGCTGCCCGCTGGCGGCGTTCCCCATCAGCACGCCGGCGATGATGATGGCGGCAAAAAACGTCAGCACCCCCAGACCAGCGCCGGCGGCCGCTGACAGCAGCCATCTGCTCAACGCGGCGATCTGCGGGCGCACCTGAGCCAGGGCCTCCTCCAGATTCTCGGACGCCAGACGCCAGAAGGTATCCAGTCGCTCACCGATAATGGGCCAGCCCGCAACACTGGCCGGCGGCTCCGGAATCCGGATGGCGCCATCACGCAGGGCGGTCCCGAGCTGCACCGCCCCCTGCACCACCGTGTCCGCGAGCAACACCACCGGGATGATGAGCAATACCAGCATGGCGACGGTAAACAGGGTCACGGCCAGACCGCGGCGACCGCCGAGCAGCGCATGGAACCGCTCGTACACGGGATTCAGCGCCACCGCGATGATCACGCCCCAAAAAATCATGCCGATAAACGGCTTGACGATGTCGTAGCACCACAGCATCAGGCCGACCACCAGACCCACACGGATCACCATCTCCATGACATTGGTGGTCAAATCGTTCTGCTTTTGCGTATGCATCATTCGTCTCGCCCTGTTGCAGAACCCGCCAGACCAATCTGCGAGGCATCAAATTACGAAGTATCGCTCGCCTGCTCCGTCTCCGGATCCCCGGCACCGAGCTCATCGGCATGGGCCCGGGTCCACTCACCGAGCAACGAATATCCCACCGCCAGCAAGGTCGGCCCGAGGAATACACCCAGCACGCCAAACGCGATCAAGCCACCGACGACACCCAGCAGCACCAGGATAAACGGCAGCGCGCTGCCGCGACTGATAAACATCGGCTTGAGGATGTTGTCGGCGGTCCCGACGATGGCCGCGCCCCACACCAGCAGGAACACACCCCAGACAGTGTCGCCTTGAGAAAACAGCCAGATCGTCGCCGGGATCCAGACCAGCCCGGCGCCGCCCGGGATCATCGATGCAAAGCCGGCGACGACACCGAGGAAAATGGCCGCCGGCACGCCGGTGATGGCGAGCCCGATCGCGGTCAGCAGCCCCTGGGCAAACGCGGTGCCGACGATGCCATAGACCACGCCTTTCATCGTGCCCTGAGCCACCTGCAGCAAGCCCGTCGAGCGTTCGCCGCCGACCCGTCTGGCCAGACGGCGGAACGCCTGGCCGGCGGCTTCTCCGTCCCGGTACATGAAGAACGCGACCAGCAAGCCCATGCTGAGATCGAAGATACCCTGGCCGATCCCGACGCCCGCGGCGACCAGCCCGTTGCCCAGGGGCTTGATCACGCGAGGGATGTACTGACCGATCGATATCGTGCCCTCGACCAGTCCGGTCCATACATTGGCCAGATGCTGGCCCACCAGCGGCAGGCCGGCCAGCCAGGCCGGCGCGGGTGGCACGCCTTCGGCGACGTATTCGCGGACCCGCTGTATGAATACCGCCACGTCATCGACCAGCCCGCCGGCCAGCACCAGCAGCGGGACCAGCAGGGTCAAGATCAGCAGCAGCGTCATGATGGCGGCAGCCAGCGTCCTGCGACCCCTGAGCCAGCCACGGATCCGCACAAACACCGGCCAGGTGGTCAACACCAGGATCAGCGCCCACAGGACCGGCGCCATAAACGGCAGCAACACATTCAGACAGCCGATGGCGAGCAACGCCAGCACGATGACGCCCACCAGCTTCTCCAGTCGGATCGGGCCAATCTCCATCATCCCCCCAGGCGTTGTCGCCGCGAATTTCTCATTCTCGACGGCACCGATAATATAATCCACCGTCCCTCGCTGCCGCGCGTCAATCTGGTTACCCATGTATATCCCGGTTCTCCTCTCGCTAGTACTCAGTGGCGCCGGCTTGGCCGCGACGCCCGCCCCGGATCCAGTGACCACAGCCGCCCCCGAGCCGGTGACGGCGGCCGCGCCGGTGCTGCCTGCGGCCGTACAGCAGGTCCTGGACGGTCATGATCTGAGTCTCGAGGGGCTCAGTATCGTGGTGCAGGGGGTCGACGACGAGACGCCGCTGCTGAGCCTGAATCCCGATGTGGCGCGGAGTCCGGCATCGATCATCAAGCTGCTGACCAGCTTTGCCGCGCTGGATATCCTCGGGCCGGCCTACACCTGGCAGACCCGGGCCTATCTCGGCGGCGCGCTGGAGGATGGCCGTCTGTCCGGGGATCTGTATCTGCAGGGCGGCGGCGATCCCTATCTGACTACCGAGCGCTTCTGGAGCTTCCTGCGCGAGCTGCGCGCCCGCGGGCTCAGGGACATCGACGGCGATCTGGTGATCGACAACAGCTATTTCGACGTGGCCAGTGAAGACCCGGGCGCCTTTGACGGCCAGCCCTTCCGCACCTACAACGTGACGCCCGACGCGCTATTGGTAAACCTCAAGGCGGTGGAGTTCCGGATCTACCGCCCCTCCCCCGGCGCCCGCCCTCAGGTGGTGACCGATCCGATGATCGCCGATCTGCAGATCGACAACCGCATCGGGACGGCCAGCGGGCCGTGCCGGGGGTTCCAGCGTGGCGTCGCGATCGATCTGCCGGCGGGGCTTGACGGCAACACGGTGCAGCTGTCCGGTCGTTTCCCCAGCGGCTGTAACGAGTACTCCCTGTGGCGCACGGTGATGCGCCCGCCGGAATTTACTTACGGCGTGTTCGAGCCGCTGTGGACCGAGCTTGGCGGCAATCTGAGCGGGCGGGTCAGAACCGGCCCGGCGCCGGAGGATACCGAGCCGTTCGCCCGCGCCGATTCAGTACCGTTGGCTGAGGTGGTGCGCAACGTAAACAAGTTCAGCAACAACGTGATGACCCGCCAGCTGATGCTCACCATCGGCGCCGAACGGGTAGGGCCACCGGGCAACCAGTCCAAGGGCCGCACCGCCATCGATCGCTGGCTCGGCGACCAGGGGCTCGATTCCCCCGGGCTGTATCTGGACAACGGCTCCGGGCTGTCCCGCGAGACCCGGATATCTGCCGGTGGCATGGCACGGATGCTGCAGACTGCCTGGCTGCATCCCTATATGGCCGAGTTCATCGCCTCCATGCCCTTGTCGGGGATGGACGGCACCCTGCGCAACCGCTTCCGTAACAGCGAACTGGCCGGCCGCATGCATGCGAAGACCGGCCGTCTGGATGATGTCTACAGCATCGCCGGTTTTGTCCAGGCCCGATCCGGCAGGCGCTATGTCGTCGTCGTGATCCACAACGACAAAGATGTCCACCGGGGTCCTGGCGTCGAACTACAAGACGCGCTGTTGCGTTGGGTTTTCCGCCAGTAGTCGGCGCCTGCACGAACGCATATCGCGGACCGTGTTCCGGACTTGACCCAGACGCGCGACCAGACGCGCGACAAGATGCGCCGCTGCGTCAACCCTGACCTGTATGCACGTTCTGTTTCCTGCCTGATCCTGGCGCCAGCGCGCATCTGGACTGCGGTTGAGAATCATTGCCGTTCTCAATAAAAGTCCGGGCCCGACCTTGCCTCCGCAACCCGTCTCGGGGAACGGATCACGTGCTAACGGACGTGCCGTGTCCGCGCCTTGCCCAGCAGCCAGGACTGGCTGCGGATGCTGCTGAGCAGCAAAGAAATTTCCATTGCTCAAAAAAAGGCCTGAATTGACCTAGATCAGGACCGTCCGACACCGAAAGCGCTATAAATGTTCGAAGGTGTAAAAGCGGAAAAAAACTCACCTAACTCAACCCTGCAGGAGTCCCGTTTCCCGTCAGCGCCGGATCAACCATCTGACGGCCAACCGACACATTTGCTAGCGATCGAAACAATCAAAAAGAGGGAGTTGCCATGGCAGTTCAAGAAACCTTCTATGAGGTCATGCGGAAGCATGGGATCACACGCAGGAGCTTCCTCAAATTTTGCAGCCTGACTGCGGCCGGTCTCGGCCTCGGCCCGGGCTACGCGGGCAAGATCGCGCACGCGCTGGAGACCAAGCCGCGCACACCGGTGATCTGGTTGCATGGCCTGGAGTGCACCTGCTGCACCGAATCCTTTATCCGCTCCGGTCATCCCCTGGCCAGCGACGCCATATTGTCGATGATCTCGCTGGACTATGACGACACCATCATGGCGGCCGCCGGTCACCAGGCGGAAGAGATCCTCGAACAGACGATCGAGAAATACGACGGCCAGTACATCCTTGCCTGCGAGGGCAACCCGCCGCTGAACGAAGACGGCATGTACTGCATCCAGGGCGGCAAGCCCTATATCGAGAAGCTGCGGCACATGGCCGATCACTGCAAAGCGATCATCGCCTGGGGCTCCTGTGCCTCCTGGGGCTGTGTCCAGGCCGCTCGTCCGAACCCGACCCGGGCCACGCCGATCCACAAGGTGATCCTGGACAAACCGGTGATCAAGGTGCCCGGCTGTCCGCCGATCGCCGAAGTCATGACCGGCGTGATCACCTATATGGTGGCCTTCGAGCGTCTGCCCGAGCTGGACCGCCAGGGCCGGCCGAAGATGTTCTACAGCCAGCGCCTGCACGACAAATGCTATCGGCGGCCGCATTTCGACGCCGGCCAGTTTGTCGAGCGCTTTGACGACGAAGGCGCGCGCAAGGGTTACTGCCTTTACAAAGTGGGCTGCAAGGGCCCGACCACCTACAACGCCTGCTCCACCATCGAGTGGAATGACGGCCTCTCCTGGCCGGTGAAGTCCGGTCATGGTTGCCTTGGCTGCGCCGAAGACGATTTCTGGGACAAGGGTTCGTTCTACAGCGCGGTGACCAATCTCAAGGTACCGGGCGGCGCGGAATCCACCGCCGACGAGATCGGCACGGTGCTGGCTGGCGCGGCGGCCATCGGCGTCGCGGCCCATGCCGCCGCCTCTGTGGTCAGCCACATGACGAACAAGGACAGGAAGGAGATGAACAATGGCTAGCACGGTCACGGCTAACGGCTTCTCTCTGGACGACAGCGGTCAGCGGGTCGTCGTCGATCCGATCTGCCGGATCGAGGGTCATCTCCGGATCGAAGTCAATCTCGATGAGAACAACACGATTCAAAACGCGGTCTCCACAGGGACCATGTGGCGGGGTCTGGAGGTCATCCTCCAGGGTCGTGATCCGCGCGACGCCTGGGCGTTTGTAGAGCGGATCTGCGGCGTCTGTACCGGTGTCCACGCGCTGACTTCGGTACGCGCGGTAGAGGACGCGCTGGGTATCCAGATTCCGGCGAACGCCAACCACATCCGCAATCTGATGATGCTGGCTCAATACACTCAGGATCATCTGGTGCACTTCTATCATCTGCACGCGCTGGACTGGGTCGATGTAGTCAGTGCGTTAAGCGCCGATCCCGCGGCAACATCCGCGCTGCAGCAGAGCATCTCCAAGTGGCCGAAATCGTCACCGGGATACTTCCGCGACGTGCAGAACAGACTGAAACGCTTCGTGGAATCCGGGCAGCTGGGACCGTTTGCCAACGCCTATTGGGGCAGCCCGGCCTACAAACTGCCGCCTGAAGCCAACCTGATGGCGGTGACCCACTATCTCGAGGCGCTGGACTTCCAGAAAGACATCGTCAAGATCCACACCATCTTTGGCGGGCGCAATCCGCACCCGAACTGGCTGGTGGGCGGCATGCCCTGCTCGATCAACATCGATCAGACCGGCTCCACCGGTACCGTCGGCATGGTCTGGCTGAACATGGTTTCGGACATCATCAACAAATCCATCGACTTCGTCGATCAGGTCTATATCCCGGACCTCAAGGCCATCGCTTCGTTCTACAAAGACTGGGGTTTTGGCGGCGGTCTGGCCGGCAAGAACATGCTGGCCTACGGCGATTTCCCGATCAACGCCAACGACTGGTCCAACGACAACCTGATGATGCCGGCCGGCGCGATCATCAACGGCGATCTGAGTCAGGTCTACGAAGTCGACGTGCGCGATCCGGAGCAGATCCAGGAGTTCGTCAATCACTCCTGGTACAAGTACTCCGATGAATCACGCGGCCTGCATCCCTGGGCCGGCGAAACCGAGCCGAACTTCGAGCTGGGACCCAATCTGAAAGGCACCCGGACCAACATCGAACAGATCGACGAAGGCGGCAAATACTCCTGGCTCAAGGCGCCACGCTGGAAAGGCCATGCGATGGAGGTCGGCCCCTTGTCACGTTATGTGATCGGGTATGCGTCGGGTCGCGAGGACATCAAGGAACAGGTGGACGGTATCCTGACCGATCTGGGGCTGCCGATTACCGCGTTGTTCTCGACGCTTGGGCGCACCGCCGCGCGCGGTCTGGAGTGCTCGTGGGCGGCGCACAAGATGCGCACCGTGTTTGACGCCATGATGGCCAACATCAAGGCCGGCGACACGGCCACGGCGAACATGGACATGTGGGAGCCGTCGACCTGGCCGTCTGACGTCAAGGGTGTGGGCATGGTCGAAGCGCCGCGCGGTGCGCTCGGTCACTGGTGCCATATCAAGGATACGAAGCTGGCGAACTATCAGGCCATCGTACCCTCGACCTGGAATGCGTCACCACGAGATCCGGCCGGGAACATCGGTGCCTACGAGGCGTCGCTGCTCGGCACGCCGATGGCCAACCCGGAACAGCCGCTGGAGATCTTGCGCACCATCCACAGCTTCGATCCGTGCCTGGCCTGTGCCAGCCATGTGATCTCGCCGGATGGAGAAGAGTTAAGCGTCGTGAAGATCCGTTAGGAGCAGGCTTGGGGGAAATCGGCGGTGTCCCGCCGGTGACAGTGACAACTGACCGACGGGACACCGGTCCGAGGCCTCATTTGAGGAGGAATTTTTGATGAGCACGACTGCAGCAAGCGTCCACGACCCCAAGTATCAGAAGGCAACCTACGTCTTCGAGGCGCCGGTCCGCCTGTGGCACTGGATCCACGCGCTGAGCATCGGCGTCCTTTGCGTCACCGGTTATTTCATCGCTAATCCACTGCCCAGCCTCGGTGGCGAAGCGAGTAGCCATTTCCTGATGGGCTATCTGCGGATGATCCATTTCATCGCCGGCTATGTATTCGCCATCGCTTTTGCGGTGCGGATCTACTGGGCCTTTGTCGGCAACAAGTACTCGCGGGAGTTGTTTGTGCTGCCGATCTGGAGCGGCGCCTGGTGGAAGGGGCTGGTCCATGAACTCAAGTACTACGCGTTCCTGACCCGCAAGAGTCACAAGGTCATGGGCCACAATCCGCTGGCACAAATGGCGATGTGGATCTTCAACGTCTTGTTGACCCTGTTCCTGATCTTCACCGGCTTCGCGCTCTACGCAGAAGGCCTGGGCGAAGGCAGCTGGGCGGATGCCTGGTTCGGCTGGGTCATCCCGGCGCTGGACGGCTCGCAGAACACCAAGATGCTGCACCTGCTGAGCATGTGGGTGATGCTGATGTTCGTGGTGATCCATATCTATATGGCGATCCGGGCGGACATCATGGATCGCGAGAGCAGCGTCAGCACCATCATGGGTGGTTGGCGCATGTTCAAGGACGACCAGCCCTAGTGGCTGGTCTGGCCGCATCGACAGCCGGCATGCTGGAGGTGGACGCAGAACCATCTTTCGAGACCCTCGTACTCGGACTCGGCAATATCCTGTGGGCAGACGAGGGTTTCGGCGTCCGCGCAGTGGAGGCACTGCATGCGGCCTATCAGTTCCCCGACCATGTGCGGCTCATGGATGGCGGCACCCAGGGCATCTTTTTGATCCCCTGGGTGCGTTCCTGCAGACGTTTGCTGATCCTCGATGCCATCGACTACGGACTGGAGCCCGGCACCCTCCGCGTGATCCGTAACGACGATGTGCCGCAGTTTATGGGCGCCAAAAAGATGAGCATGCATCAGGCCGGTTTTCAGGAAGTCCTGATGACGGCCAAGCTCAGCGGCGATTTCCCCGACGAGATCGCGCTGGTCGGCGTCCAGCCAGAGCTGCTGGATGACTACGGCGGCAGCCTGCGGCCCTGCGTCAAGGCACGGATAGCCGAGGCGGTCGAACTGGCCGTGGGCATCCTGCGCGACTGGGATATCGACGCAGAACCACGGCAGCAGCCGTTGGCATCCGACGAAGGTGTGGGGCCACACGAACTGGAGATGGGCATCTATGAATCAGGCAGACCGCATATCGGAAACAAAGACTGACATGAGCCATCCGCTGATCCAGCGTCTTTACGACGAGTTCTCCTATCCGCGGGTCACGCTTGAGGACTACGCAACGTTTATCGGCGCGCCGGGCGTCAGCGTATTGTTCTTCGCCGGTGATCCAAAGCGGTACAAGGAGACCACCGACGTGGCCGTCGTATTACCGGAGTTGATCGCCGCGTTCGAGGGCAACATCCGTGCCGGCGTGGTGGACAAGAGCGCCGAACTGCCGCTGCAGAAACGTCTCGGCTTCCGCGCCTGGCCCTGCCTGGTCTTTTTCCGCGAGGGCGGCTATCTCGGCGCCATCGCACGGATGAAAAATTGGAGCGAGTATCTCGAGGACATCAGCGAGTTCCTGCGGGGCGACACCTGCGAACCCCCGACCTTTGCCAGCGATCAGGTGCCGGTCCGTGGGCCGGCCGCCGTCACCAGCGAGGTCAGCGGCTGATGAGTAAATTGCACGACATCCCGATCGTGACCGTCGGTCCCGGCAGCCAGCCCACCGAGGACGACGGCGCCGAGCTCGAATATATCGATCTGCCGCACGAGATTACGACCTTCCAGCGGCCGCACATCCCGGAACCCGAAGAAGTGGAGGATCTGCAGGGCGCGCGCGAAGCGATGGAATGGTTAAAACAGGCGCTGGCCAGTTACGAACCGGGCGCCGAACCATTGATCGCCAACCTGGCTGCGCTGGATGAGGCGAATCTGGAGCTGGTCAATCAGATCATGGGTGACGGCGAGGTCAGTGTCAGCTACTCCGGCGTGGTGCGGGCAAGGATGCAGGAGTCGGTGCTTGCCGGTGTCTGGCGCACCTTTTATCTGGATGCCGACGACAAACTGCTGCACGACCTGATCGAAGTCGCCGATGTGCCTTACCTGGTGCGGCTACCCGCCCACCAGACGCCGCCGCGCTCGCGACCACTGACTGAGGTAGACGTCCCGCCGGAGGTGATGAACGCGATGGCCATCCTGGCGGAGCTCGAGGAGCAGCGTCATCGGGTCGGGCCCGGCGATGACGCCCATGTGGTCAACCTGACGCTGTTGCCGCTGTCGCCTGCCGACGTGGCGTTTTTGGAGCAGACGCTGGGACGCGGCCCGGTGGACCTGCTGTCCCGGGGTTATGGTTCGTGCAGAGTATCGAGCACCGCCATCCCCAACATCTGGTGGGTGCGGTTCTTCAACTCCATGAACAAGTTGATCCTCGATACGATCGAAGTGGTCGACGTCCCGCAGGTCGCCCGCGCTGCCAGCGAAGATATCGCGGACTCGCGACAACGCCTTAACGATATCCTCGAACCGTACTGGAAACAGATGGCCTGAAGCGAGAGACATCTATGACGCGGATCAACGACAGCGATGTAGAAGCCCGGCTGGCGGATGACACGAAACTGGAGTGTCGTATCTGCTGGGGTGTCTACGATCCTGCCGAGGGCGACGACTACGAGCAGGTCCCGCCTGGAACCGCGTTTGCAGATCTGCCGGATCACTGGCGCTGCCCCCAATGCGACGCCGGCAAAGACAAGTTCCTGCCGCTGGAGAACTAAACACCATCGTGACGCTGACACCGGAAAGCCTGGTCGCCACCTATCGGCAGATCGCCGATGAACGGATGCGGGACATGCCGTTTATCAACCGCGCGCTGCAGGTGGAGGCCGTCGGTTTCCGCGCATGGCAAGACCACCGGGTCGGGGTGCTTGTCACGCCCTGGTTTATGAATCTGGTGCTGATCCCGGGTCCCGAGGAGGAATGGCGGGATTTCAGCAGCGACAAGGCGCGAACCTGGGAATTCCCGTCCGGAAGCTGCGAGTTCCACGCCAGCCGCCCGGATGGCGGGGCTCTGCACATGTGCGCCAGCCTGTTCACCACGGTCGAAGACTTCCCCGATCAGGAGACCGCCCGGGATATCGCCGAGCAAGTTATGCAGGACCTGTTCACCCCATCCGAGGATGGCCATAGCAAGATCGACAAGCGCGAAGCGCACGCCGACGCGATGCTCGCCAAACCGGTGAGCCGGCGCGGACTGCTGCGCCAACTCATGCTGCAAGGCGACTGAGGTCCCCATGCACGAACTCTCCGTCTGTCTGGCGCTGATGAAACAGGTCGAACGCGTGGCCGCAGAGCATGGCGCGCGCAGAGTCGAGCGCATCCGGCTGCAGATCGGTCCGCTGTCCGGCATAGAGCCTGCGCTGCTGGAAAAAGCGTTTCCGCTGGCCGCGGCCGGGACCGTAGCAGACGCCGCACTACTGGATATCGAGACCGGCCCGGTGGTCGTCCGCTGCACCCGCTGTGACAGCGAAACGGAGGTCCTGCCCAATCGGCTGCTGTGCGGCCAGTGTGGAGATTTCCGCACCCGCGTGATCCGCGGCGAAGAAATGTTGCTGCAAAGCATGGATCTGGATCTGCTGGAAGACGACCCACCCCGGGTCAGGTCCGGGCAGGTCGGGGAGGCGGCGCCAGGTCCCGCCTGAGGGACTACGCTTGGTGTATATGAGCCTGAGTTTGCTGTTGTTGGGATTCCTGATCGGCATGCGCCATGCGGTGGAGAGCGATCATGTCGCCGCAGTGGCTTCCCTGGCGACGCGCAGCAGATCGGTCGCCGACACCATCCGCCAGGGCGCCGCCTGGGGTCTGGGGCACACCCTGACCCTGTTCCTGTTCGGCTCCATCGTGTTGATCCTCGACGCCGTGATGCCCGAGCGCATGGCGCAGCTGCTTGAATTGCTGGTCGGCATCATGCTGGTCGGGCTCGGTGTCGATGTATTGCGGCGTCTGATCCAGGAGCGGATCCACTTCCACGTCCACCATCATCATGACGGCGCGGTCCATTTCCACGCCCACTCCCACGTCGGCGAACGCGGTCACGATCCGGCCCGGCACCATCACGACCATCACCAGGGCTTCCCGGTCCGTGCGCTGGTGGTCGGACTCATGCACGGCATGGCCGGCTCTGCGGCGCTGATCCTGTTGACGCTGCAGACCGCGCAATCTCCCTGGACCGGACTGCTCTATATCGCGCTGTTCGGTGTCGGCTCCATGATCGGCATGGCGCTGTTATCCGTTGTCATCGCGATCCCGCTACGCGCCTCGGCGCGCGGCGTGACCTGGCTGCATAACGGTCTCCAGGCCACAGTGGGCGTCGCCACCATCACCATCGGCGCGGTGATGATCTACCAGATCGGCTGGCAGCAGCAGCTGTTGTTCTAGCTGGCAGCCCTCTGCCGCTCCTGCAAAATCAAGGTCAGGGCCAGGGCCCATCTCCTGGCTTGTTGTTGCGTTCCGCACAAGCGGTCATCGTGTCGATCACCCACCGGACAATCGGCGCCAGGTCATAGGCAACGGCCTGCTTGACGCCGGCGGCCGATGAAGCGAATTGCCTGCCTGTCTATACTGTCACGACGCGCCAGCGGCGAAATCTGGCTTTGACAAAGACCCGGCAGACACGTGGCGACAACCCGATACAAAGCCTTTATCAGTTACAGCCATCGCGACGAGCGTTGGGCGCGATGGCTGCACCGGCGGCTGGAAACCTATCGGGTGCCGAAGCGTCTGGTGGGCCAGCCTTCCCCACTCGGCCCCATCCCGCAGCGGCTGACACCGATCTTCCGCGACAGGGAGGAACTGCCCACTGCCACCGATCTCGGCGCGGTCATCGAGCAGGCGCTGGAGGAATCCGAGTCCCTGATCGTCATTTGTTCCCCGTCCGCGGCCGGCTCGCGCTGGGTCAACGAAGAGATCCGGTTCTTCCGGCAGTCAGGTCGGGGCGATCGGGTCTATTGCCTGATCGTGGACGGCGAACCGGGCGCCGCACGGACCGTGGACGGTGCCGAGCAGGAATGTTTTCCAGAGGCCTTGCGCGAGCCGCTGGACCCGAGCGGGACCCAGGCGGCGCATGAGCCTATCGCGGCAGACGTTCGGCCCGGCGGCGACGGCAAGCAGGGCGCCAAACTCAAAGTCATCGCCGGGCTATTGGGCCTGCGTCTCGACGATCTGCGCCAGCGGGACCAACAGCGCCGCCAGCAACGCTTGATCGCGGTGGCAGCGAGCGCGGTGGCCGGCATGGTCATCGCTATCGGCCTGGCTACCGCCGCCTTGATGGCCAGGGCCGAGGCCGACCGACAGCGATTGCGCGCCGAACAGGAAGCGCGGACCGCGACCGAGACCACTGAGTTTCTTGTCTCGCTGTTCGACGTTGTCGACCCCGGCGAATCCAGGGGCAACACCATCACCGCACGCGAGATCCTCGACCGGGGCGCCGAGAAGATCGATCGCGAGTTGATCGATCAGCCTGCAGTGCGTGCCAATCTGCTTGGCACCATGGGCCGCGTCTACACGGGTCTCGGGCTCTACGGCCAGGCCACGGAACTGCTCTACTCGGCGCTGGAAGCCAGCGGCGAAGCGGG
>CAJHYD010000113.1_pt1 | contig 14564 bp, 9 predicted proteins | sample 9198701 | NCBI WGS metagenome assembly CAJHYD01 (sample SAMEA7708365, study PRJEB35096) | sediment metagenome | biome: marine neritic benthic zone biome [ENVO:01000025]; feature: sediment [ENVO:00002007]; material: shallow marine sediment [ENVO:03000034] sea grass bed [ENVO_01000059] ...
AGCGGCGAGGCCCCCAAACTCGGCCGCCGAGTGGCAATTTACGGCGGCGGCAACACGGCCATGGATGCAGCCCGAACAGCCAGGCGGCTGGGCGCCGAGGAAGCCATGATCATCTATCGGCGTGATCGCGAGCATATGCCGGCCCATCCCTTTGAGGCGGACGAGGCGCTGGAGGAAGGGGTCAAGATAAACTGGTTGCGCACCATCCGCGAGATCGACCAGACGCGGATGACGGTCGAGGAGATGGAGATCGGTGAAGATGGGCGACCACACCCCACCGGCCGTCTGCAGACCCTGGAGGCAGATTCGCTGATCCTGGCCCTGGGCCAGAACGTGGATGCCAGTTTTCTCAGTCGCGTCCCGGGCGTGGAACTCAAATCCGATGGCACGGTTATCGTCGACGATCAGTTGATGACTGGCTGTCGCGGGCTGTTCGCGGGCGGCGATATGGTGCCCACCGAGCGGACCGTGACCAATGGCGTCGGGCACGGCAAACGGGCGGCCCGGTGCATCGACGCTTTTCTCCGTGGCGAGAGTCTGCCGCTGCGGCCACCCGGTCCGCTTGCCACCGCTGATCTGCTGCGTCCGTGGTTCGCGACCGACTCGAGGATGCCGACCCAGGAGCAGATCGAGCGGGAGCGGCGCCAGTCGGGTTTCGAGGAAGTGACGCTGGGTCTGGGGGCCGATGAGGCGGTCTACGAGGCCGGGCGTTGCCTGTCCTGCGGCAACTGTTTTGAGTGCGACGGCTGTTTTGGCGCCTGCCCGGAAGACGCGATCATCAAACTGGGCCCCGGTCGTCGCTACCGCTTCGACTTCGACCGCTGCACCGGCTGTGCGGTGTGCTTCGAACAGTGCCCCTGTCATGCCATCCAGATGATCCCGGAACCGACGACGGCTGCCACCGTCGTTGAGGAGACGAGCGCGCCATGATTGCCAACAGCCCGGCCAACAGCCCCGGTCCCCGGCGGGTCACGATCGACGGCAACGAAGCCGTCGCCCATGTGGCCTATCGCTGCAACGAGATCTGCGCCATCTATCCGATCACGCCCTCCTCGCCGATGGGTGAGCTGGCCGATCAATGGGCTAACCAGAAGTTGCCCAACGTCTGGGGACAGGTTCCGGTTATCAGTCAGATGCAAAGCGAGGGCGGCGTCGCCGGCGCCGTACACGGAGCCCTGCAAACCGGTGGATTGACCACGACATTTACGGCCTCCCAGGGTCTGTTGCTGATGATCCCGAATATGTACAAGATCGCCGGCGAGCTCAGCCCGGTGGTCCTGCACGTAGCGGCGCGATCGCTGGCCGCCCAGGGTTTGTCGATCTTTGGCGATCACCAGGATGTGATGGCGGTGCGTGGCACCGGATTCGCCCTGCTCTGTTCCGGCTCGCCGCAGGAGGCGCACGATCTGGCGCTGGTCGCGCAGGCCGCGACACTCGCCAGCCGCGTCCCCTTTGTGCATTTTTTTGATGGCTTCCGAACATCCCACGAGGTCAATCAGGTCACCCTGCTCGAAGATGACGATATCCGCGCGCTGCTGCCGACGGAGCTGGTCTTCGCCCACCGTCAGCGGGGCCTGAGCCCGGAACGCCCGTTTATACGCGGCACCAGCCAGAACCCGGACGTCTATTTCCAGGCGCGCGAAACGGTCAATCCGTTCTACCGTGAGATCCCGACTCAGGTGCAGGCGGCGATGGACAAGCTCGCGGCGCGCTGCGGGCGACGCTATGGATTGTTCGATTACCACGGTGCGGCCGATGCGGAACGCGTCATCGTGTTGATGGGTTCGGGCGCGGACACGGCGCGCGAGACGGTGGACTATCTTTGCGCCCGGGGCGAGCGGGTCGGCATGCTCCAGGTCCGTCTGTACCGGCCGTTCTCCACGGCCGCCTTCCTCGACGCGCTGCCCGCATCGGCGCGGGCGATCGCCGTGCTCGACCGCTGCAAGGAGCCCGGCGCGCTGGGAGAACCGCTGTTTATGGACGTCAGCACATGCCTTGCTGGCGCGCGACCGGAGATCGACCTGATCGGTGGACGCTACGGCCTGTCCTCGAAAGAATTCACGCCGGCCATGGTCAAGGCGGTGTTTGATCACCTGGCCGGCGATGAGCTAAAACATTCGTTCACGGTCGGTATCCACGACGACGTCTCAGGCTCCAGTCTGGAGATTGATACCGGCTTTATGATTGAACCGGAAGAGACCTATCGCGCCGTGTTTTATGGCCTGGGCGCGGACGGCACCGTCGGCGCCAACAAGAACAGCATCAAGATCATCGGTGAGGATCCGGCGCGCTTCGCACAGGGATATTTCGTCTATGACTCGAAGAAGTCGGGATCGCAGACCGTGTCCCATCTGCGTTTCGGCCCACATCCGATCCGCTCGAGTTACCTGATACAAAGCGCCAATTTTGTCGCCTGTCATCAGTTCGATTTCATCAACCGGGTCGACATGCTGAAACTGGCCGCGCCGGGCGCGACCTTCCTGTTGAACAGCCCCTACGATGCCGCGACCGTGTGGTCGCGGCTGCCGGATCCGGTGCGCCGTCAGATCCGGGACAAGAACCTCGACTTCTACGTCATCGATGCCTATGGCGTGGCCGCAGCGGCCGGGCTCGGACGACGCATCAACACAGTCATGCAGGTGGGATTCTTCGCCCTCTCCGGCGTGATACCCGACGACGAGGCTATCGACCAGATCAAGCAGGCTATCGAAAAAAGCTATAAGCGCAAGGGTGCCGAGATCGTACGGCAGAACTTCGCCGCGGTGGACGCGGCGCGCGCGGCGCTCACCCGCGTTTTGCCGCCCGCCACCGACGGGAAAGGACCGGCGATGGAGCCGCCAGTCGCAGCCGGTGCGCCGGATTTCGTCAAACAGGTTACGGCGATGATGATCACGGGGCGCGGCGACGAGTTGCCGGTCAGCGCGCTGCCGGTCGACGGTACGTGGCCAAGCGGCACCGCGGCCTGGGAGCGCCGCGATCTCAGCAACCAGATCCCGGTTTGGGAGCCCGAGCTGTGCATCCAGTGCGGCAACTGCGGCCTGGTCTGCCCGCACGGCGTGATCCGCGCCCGCTTCTATCACGAGTCCGGACTCGACGGCGCCCCGGCGGGTTTCCGCTCCGCGGTCCTGCGCGGACGCGGCTACCCGGAGATCCGTTACACGCTGCAGATCCATCCGGATCAATGCACCGGCTGCACACTGTGTGTCGACGCCTGTCCCGCCCGCAGCAGCGAACAATCGGGCAAGCGCGCCATCAACATGGCCGACAAGAATGCGCTGGTCGAGGACGAGCGCCGTAATCTGAGCTTCTTCGAGTCATTGCCGGAGACCGATCGGGGTCGTATCGATTTCAGCACCGTGCGCGGGGTCCAGCATCTGACGCCGCTGTTCCAGTTCTCAGGCGCCTGCTCCGGATGCGGCGAGACGCCGTATCTGAAACTGGTCTCGCAGCTGTTCGGTGACCGCGCGGTCATCGCCAACGCCACCGGGTGTTCGTCGATCTACGGCGGCAACCTGCCGACGACGCCCTGGTCCGCCAACACGGAAGGCCGCGGACCCGCCTGGTCCAACTCCCTGTTTGAGGACAACGCGGAATTCGGCTTCGGCTTCCGGCTCAGCGCAGACACGCATCGCCGCGAGGCGCGGGGCCTGCTGCAGACCCTGCGCCCGCAGCTCGGTGACGATCTGGTCAACGACCTGCTCAACGCGGTGCAGGATGAGGAATCGGAGATCCGTATCCAGCGCCTCCGGGTAGAAGAGTTGAGACAGCAGCTGGCGGCACTCCAGCTGCCTGCCGCACGCCAGCTCGAATCGGTGGCGGACCATCTGGTCCGGCGCAGCGTGTGGATCGTCGGCGGCGACGGCTGGGCCTATGACATCGGCTACGGCGGCCTCGACCATGTGATGTCGCAGGGACGGGACGTCAACATCCTGGTGCTCGATACCGAGGTCTACTCGAACACCGGCGGACAGGTCTCAAAGGCGACGCCGCTGGCTGCGGTGGCAAAATTCGCCGCCGGCGGCAAGCCGACGCCGAAGAAGGACCTGGCGCTGCAGGCCATCGCCTACGGTAATGTCTACGTCGCGCGCGTAGCGATGGGCGCCAACCCACAACAGACACTGCTCGCATTCCGTGAAGCGGAGCGCTTCCCCGGACCCTCGCTGATCCTCGCTTACAGTCACTGCATCGCTCACGGCATCGACATGCGTTTTGGTATGCGCCAGCAGAAGATGGCGGTGGCCAGCGGACACTGGCCGCTGATCCGTTATAACCCGGTGCTGCGTGATGAGGGCGGCAACCCCTTCATGCTGGACTCGCAGCGGCCCAGCATCCGGCTCAAGGACTACGCGGAGCGGGAACTGCGTTATCGCCTGCTCGCCGCAAGCAACCCGGCCAATGCCGAATCGTTGATGCGCGCCGCGCAGACGGATATCGACGTACGCTGGGGTATCTACGAGGAGATGGCGAGTCGCGGCGACGCCAGCTTCCACTTTGCTTCTGCCGCGAGCACGCATGGAAACGACCCATCCCGAGGTGTCCCGCATGGAACTGAACACTGAATACCTGGGGCTGACGCTGTCTCATCCGATCGTTGCCTCGGCCTCGCCGATGACCGACAGCGAAGACAATATTCGCCGCATGGAGGATGCCGGCGCGGCGGCCGTGGTGATGCACTCGCTGTTCGAAGAACAGATCCGCCAGGAGACTGCGGCCATAGACCGCCTGCTTACGACGGGTGAGGAGAGCTTCGGCGAAGCGCTTTCCTATTTCCCGCCGCTGACCGATTACCGTGCCAGTGAAGATCGGTATCTGGAGATCCTGGCCGCCGCAAGCTCGGCGATCGATATCCCGTTGGTCGCCAGCCTCAATGGCGTGACGGCCGAGGGGTGGACCGGCCACGCCACGGCCATGGAGCAGGCCGGCGCCAGTGCCATCGAACTGAACATCTATTACATCGCCGCCGACGCCGCCGAATCCGGCCAGCAGGTGGAGTCCCGCTATCTGGAGATTATCCGCGCGGTGAAAGGCGCGGTTTCGGTCCCGGTCGCGGTCAAGGTGGGGCCGTTCTTCAGTGCTTTCGCGCATATGGCTCAGCAGATGGTCGGCGCCGGCGCTGACGGCCTGGTGTTGTTCAACCGGTTCTATCAGCCGAACTTCGATCTGGAACAGATGGCCGTGACCCGTACACTGGAATTGAGCAGGGCGGAAGAGATCAGGGCCGGACTACTGTGGATCTCTGTGTTGTACCGCAAGCTCGGCGCCTCGATTGCCGCGTCGACCGGCGTAGAAGGACCCGCCGAGGTGATCAAATATCTGATGGCGGGCGCCGACGTGGTGATGACGACATCTAGCCTGTTACGCCACGGCATCGGCCACCTGGGAAGCCTGAGGAAGGGTCTCGGCGACTGGATGGACCGTCACGGCTTTGACAGCCTGGAACCCTTGCGCGGCAGCATGAGCCTGTCCCGGGTCGCGAACCCGTCCGCGTTTGAGCGCGCCAACTACATCCGCATGCTGGAGGAGTTTGAGCCAGCGTAAGCGGCGTTCAGCGCTTTACCGGCCCGATGCGTTGACGGGTCTTTTGCACCTTGCGGCCGCGGCGGCGCAGCAGACCGGTCAACCAATCGGAAAAGCCGGGAAACAGACCCACCAGCCGTGCCTGCAAACCCCTGCTCAAGGGGATGGTGACCTCACGGGGCCGCCGCACCAGCACCTGATCGAAGATCACACGCTCGATATCGCGAACCGTCAATGGCTGGCGACCGGAGAATGTCAGCGCCGCTTCCTCATAGGCCTCCTGCTGGACCAGCATCGGCGTCTCTATGGCGTCCGGGCAGACCACCGTCACATAGACGCCGCGCGGCTTCAGCTCCTGCGCCAGAACCAGCGAGAAGGCCCGTACCGCGAATTTTGAGGCGCTATACAGACCGATACCGCTGATCGGCGCGATCCCCGCCAGCGATGCGAAATTGATGATGTGACCACCGCCATCCCCGAGCATGCGTCGGGCGGCGACCCGTGAGCCGAACGCGACACCCTTGAAGTTCACATCGATATGCCGGTCGATGTCTTCGACGCGGGCCTCGGCAAGCCAGCCCGGATGGATCATGCCGGCGACATTTAACAGCACGTCCAGCCGCTCCCAGCGCAAGATCAACTCGTGCAGCAATGCATCCCAGCCTTCCGCGTCGCTGACATCCTGGTGCCGCAGCAGTATTCGGTCTTCGCGCCAGCCGCGGGCGCGGGCGGCGCGCCGCAGGCCTTCCAGGTTCAGGTCGGTGATCATCACCCGGGCGCCACGTTTGAGCAGGCAGTCCGCCAGATGACCGCCGACACCGCTGGCGGCGCCAGTGACCCAAAAAATCTTGTCCTGGATGGCGATGTTCATGATGCCCGGCGCCGATGGTACGGGTGGCGGGGGCTGGAGGATAGTCTGCGCCGTTTTGACTCAGGTCATTGCCAAGATCCGCAGGAGCGATTATAAATACCAGTAGAAATGAGAATTATTCTCATAAACTACAAAAAGGCCGGTATCGATGACCAGTTTGGATCAGCTACAGGAAGGCGCGACCGCCACCCTGATCTCCGTTGACGGGCAGCCGACCCTGCGCCGTCGACTGATGGAAATGGGTCTGTTACCCGGCACCACGCTGCAGCTGATCAGACGGCTGGATCTCGGCGGGGTACTCGAACTCGAAGTGCGCCGCTCACGGCTCTCCCTCCGCCATGCCGAGGCCACGCATCTGCACGTTACCGGGACCTGAGATCCACGGTGCGGACCGCCACGGCATCCTCGACGCCGACGATCGTCATCGCCGGCAACCCCAACACGGGTAAATCCACGGTCTTTAATCAGCTGACCGGTGGCCGCGCCAAGATCGGCAACTATCCCGGCATCACCGTCGAGCGCAGCACCGGCAAGGTCATGTTACCCGGCGGCCGTATGGCCACGATCGAGGATTCTCCAGGCACCTATAGCCTGGCTTCACGCAGTAATGAGGAACTGCTGGCGCTGGAGGCGATCGCCGGTATCGACCCGTTGCCACCGACCGATCTGGTGATCGTCACCGTCGATGCATCGCAGCTGAGCCGCAATCTTTACCTGGTGCTGCAGATCGTCGAATTGCGGGTCCCGGTCATCGTTGCGCTGAATATGACCGACACGCTGCTGGAGAGCGGCCAGCAGATCGATGTCGATTGTCTGCAACGGGAACTGGGCGTTCCGGTGGTGCCGATGATGGCCCGACGCGGGCGCGGACTCGGCGATCTGGTGCGGATGATCGACCAGGTCCTGCAGACGCCGGCGGTGGCATTGCCCGGCTGGCGCTGGGAGCCGTCTCCGGGGCCGCTGATGGACGATATCCATGCCGTCGCCGCGGTCGTCCCCGACTCCTGGCATCAGGGTTGCGGGGACCGCCGGCGCTCGCTCGCGCTGTGGGCGCTTTTGTCGGCAGATGCGGAACACCATCTGGCCGGCGTGCCGCAGACGCTGTTGCAACAGGCAATGCAACGTCGGCAGTCTGCAGAAACAGCGGGCAGAGACCTGGACCGGGAGATCATCGAGAGCCGCTACCGCTGGATCGACAGCTGTGTGTCGCGCTGCCTGCAAGAGGATCCGCGCCGGGTCTCGATGACTGACCGCGTCGACCGGGTACTGCTGCATCCGGGTCTGGGCCTGGCTCTGTTTCTGGTCATGATGACCGTGGTCTTCCAGGCGCTCTTCACTGGCGCTGATCCCATCATCGGCCTGATCGAGGAAGGCGTCGCACGGTTCGGCCAGGCGGCTGGCGCGGCGCTGGGTCCGGGTCTGTTTGGCGAATTCGTCGTCAACGGCGTGATCGACGGCGTCGGCGCGTTCGTCGTGTTCCTGCCCCAGATATTGATGCTGTTCCTTTTTATAGGACTGATGGAAGACAGCGGCTATATGGCCAGAGTGGCGGTGCTGATGGATCGGGTGATGAAGAGCATGGGCCTGCACGGTCGCGCGTTCGTCCCGATGTTGTCCGGTTTCGCCTGCGCGGTCCCCGCCATCATGGCGACCCGCACAATGGAGCGGCGGCGGGACCGGCTGTTGACCATGATGGCGCTGCCGTTGATGACCTGCTCGGCGCGGCTGCCGGTTTACGGTCTGCTGATCGCTGCCATGGTTCCGCCGTGGCAAGAGGGCAGTTTCGCCCAAGGTCTGCTGATGGCGTTTATGTATCTGTTCGGAACGGCCATGGCGCTGATCGTGGCCTGGGTCATGAGCAAGACCATGCTGCGTGGCAGCTATATCCCGCTGGTCATCGAGATGCCGCCGTATCGTCTTCCGCACTGGCCATCGGTGTCGCGCATGGTGATGCGTCGGGTTAGCGACTTTATGAAGACGGCTGGCACCATCATCCTGATCGGCTCCATCATCATCTGGGCGCTGCTGACCTTCCCACGCGATACAGGGCTGGAAGCCCAGTTCGAGCAGCGACAGCAGCAGATCGGACAACAGCTGGAATCGGCATCAGCGCCGGAGACACGTGCATCGCTGGAAGAGCAGCTGGATGCGCTGGCGCGTGAACGGGCCAGCGCGATGACCCGGCAGAGCTATGCGGGTCGCCTTGGCCACGCCATCGAACCGCTAATCGAGCCACTGGGCTTCGATTGGAAAATCGGTGTAGGCATCATCAGCGCGTTCGCCGCCCGCGAGGTGTTTGTCAGCACCATGGGCGTCGTGTTCGGCGTCGGTGAGGACGTGGACGAAGAGTCGGAAGATCTGCGCTCGAAGATGTGGTCCGATCAATGGCCGGACGGGCGTCGCGTGTTTACGCCGCTGGTGTGTCTTTCCCTGATGGTGTTCTTCGCACTGGCTTGTCAGTGCATGAGCACCCTGGCGGTGGTCAGACGTGAGACTGGCGGCTGGGGCTGGCCCGCGTTTATGTTCGCCTATATGACAATCCTCGCCTGGGCCGCCAGTTTCATCGTGTTTCAGACCGGCCAGCTGCTCGGCTTCGCCTGACGCCGACAGGCTCAGTCAGCCAGACCATAGCGCTCGATCAGTTCGGCGCGGCGCGGTGGGTGAAAATTGATGCGACTGGCCTCTCCCTCGGCATGTCCGATCACGCGCCGATCCATCACCCGGAACCACAGCGACGGCACAAAGGCCAGCAGGAACATCCCGAAATAACCGGACGGGAGTTGTGGCGCCTCGTCAAAGTGGCGCAGGGCCTGGTAGCTACGGGCCGCATGGGCATGATGATCCGAGTGCCGCTGCAGCTGGTAGAGCATGATGTTCGACAGCACGTGATTGCTGTTCCAGGAATGCCGCGGGCGGGGGCGCTCATAGCGGCCCTCGGTGTCGCGCTCACGCAGCAAGCCATAGTGCTCGACATAGTTGGCCGAAGACAGCAACGAATAGGCCATCGCCGCGTGGATCAACAGCAGCGGGAGCACCGCCACCCCGAGCCAGAGCAATAACGCGCCCCACAAAGCGACGGTTACGGTCCCGGTTTGCAAAATCTCGTTGCGCGGCGACCAGGGGGCATGCCCTTCTCGGGCCAACCGCGTCGATTCGAGCTGCCAGGCGCGTTTTATGGCGCCGGGAATCTCCCGCGCCATAAACCGATAGTAGCTCTCGCCCAGCCGCGATGAGGCGGAGTCCTCCGGCGTCGCTACATGCCGGTGGTGACCCAGATTGTGCTCGATACAGAAGTGCCCATAGGCGGCGGGTGCCAGCGCGAGCTGAGAGAGCCGGCGTTCGGCGACGCCGCGTTTGTGTCCGAGCTCATGACCGGCATTCATCCCGGCCGCGGCGGTCCAGCCGACCGCCATCGCCAGACCCAGATAGCCGTACCAGCTCAGACCCGCGTTCACCGCATACCAGCCACAAAACGCCAGCACCAGATACACCAGCGGCAGCGACAGATAAACCACCCGGCGATAGTAAGGATCTGCCTCTAGCGCCGGCACATCCTCCGCGGATGGATTATTGCTGTCCTCGCCGATCCAGCCATCCAGCAGCGGCACCAGGCCGTAGAGGATCACGGTCGGCGTGAACAGCCACAGATCGGAGCCCAGCGTCTCGCGCAGACCGATCCCTGCCAGCGGCAGCAATGGGAGGACGGTGGCCAGCAGCCACCTGAACCGGCGCCAGTCGGTCAATGCGGACGTCGATAGCTGCAGGGTCGTGGTGCTCATATCAATCTGTCCTCTCCGGAATACGCATGGCCATGGGCGGATTTCGAATAAGAATAGGTCGCCATCCGGATCATGACGATGTTCCCGCCGGCAGGTTTGTTTGTTATTTTCGGCCAGATGCGCCCGGCAGACCGGGCCATCGGACAACGGACCACACCATGAAATATCCACCGCCGGCGGATCTGGACCGGCGTGAACATCCGGCCATCGGCATTGTCGTCCTGGCTCAACTGATCCGCGAACTGGGGCAGGACCCCACGCCGCTGCTGGTCGCCGAGGGCCTGCCGCCGGTGGAGGCCTTGCCCCACAATGCGACCGTCCCCGCCAGCCGCGAGCTGGCGTTTATCCGTCGGGTTATCGAACTGGATCTGGATCCGGGGCTCGGTCTCAAGGCCGGTCAGCGTCACCATTTCGGGTTTTTCGGCATGTGGGGACTGGGCATCGTCAGCAGCAATACCCTCGGCGATGCCATACGGCTCGGGCTGCGCTATATCGATCTCACGCACACGTTTCTCGGCTGGAGCTTCGGGTCTGATCCCGGGTCGCCAAAACTGCGACTGGAAGATCGCTGGCATCTGGGCGAGGCGCGGCGCTTCCTGATCGAGCGAGACCTGGCCGCCGCGGCAACCCTGCTGCAGGATCTGTTTGGTCACTGCCAGGCGCTTGCGGGCATCAGCCTGACCTATCCCGCGCCGCGACACCGCGAGCAATACCGCCCCGTTTTCGGTTGTGATGCTGATTTCGACGCGCCCGCCACCGAAATCCGTATCCGCGCGGACATGCTTGATGACAGGCCGATACAGGCCAATCCGCTGGCGGCGCGGCTCGCTGAGGAGCAGTGCCGACAGCTGGTCTCGCGCATGACCCGGGCCGGCAGCACCGCCCAGGCCGTACGCCGCGCGTTGCTGGAGCAACCCGGCGAACTGGCCAGCCAGTCCGAGGTCGCGGATCGTCTGCATCTTTCCGAGCGCAGCCTGAGGCGTCGGCTGGCGGCAGAATCGACCTCGTACCGGAAACTGCTCAACCAGGTCCGCGAGACCCTGGCACGGGCCTATCTGCTGGATACCGGGCTGCGTGTGGAAGAAATCGCCGAACGGCTCGGTTACAGCGATGCGGCCAACTTCAGCCACGCGTTCAGACGCTGGACCGGCACCTCGCCCGGCCGATTCCGCACCGAGGCCCTGCCGGTCAGCGCACGTACACAGTCTTGATGTTTACAAACTCGTGGATACCGAACACGCCCAACTCCCGTCCGTAACCGGATTCCTTGATGCCGCCAAAGGGGAGCCTCGGGTCGGAACGGACAAAATCATTGACGAAGCAGCAACCGGCCTGCAGCTGTTTTTGTGCGATCTCGGTGCCGCGTTCGACATCAGCGGTGAACACCGCCGCGCCCAACCCGAAGACCGTGTCGTTGGCGATCATGATGGCCTCAGCCTCGTCGGCCGCATGGATCAGCGTTGCCACCGGACCGAACAACTCTTCGTTATAAGCGGGCATGCCGGCGCTGACCCCGGTCAACAGCGTCGGTGGATAGAACGCACCCGGCAGATCCGGAATCTCGCCGCCGAGCGCGCAGCTCGCGCCCGCCTCGATGCTCCGCATGACCTGATCGTGGAGCTCGTCTCGCAGATTGGCGCGAGCCATCGGCCCGAGATCCATGTCCTCGTCCATCGGGTCTCCGAATCGCTTCGCTGACATGGCCTCGATGAGCCGTTCCTGGAACTCATCGAAGACCTCGGCGACGACGATGAATCGCTTCGCGGCGATACAGCTCTGGCCGGTGTTCTGCAGCCGGCCGGTCACACAGGCCTCCACCGCCAGCCCGAGATCCGCGTCGGCCAGCACCAGATAGGGGTCGCTTCCGCCAAGCTCCAGCACGCTCTTTTTCAGCATCTGCCCAGCCTGCGACGCTACCGCCTGGCCCGCCGGCGTGCTCCCGGTCAGGGTCACGGCCGCGACGCGCCGATCCTCGATCACCGAATGAACCTGTGCGCTGCCGATAACCAGGGTGCGGAACAGATGATCAGGGAAACCCGCCGCCCGGAAGATGGCCTCGATCGCCAGCGCGCAGCCACAGACATTGCTGGCATGTTTGAGGATGCCGGCGTTGCCGGCCATAAGCGCGGGCGCAGCGAAGCGGAAGACCTGCCAGAACGGGAAGTTCCACGGCATGACCGCGAGCACCGGACCGATCGGCTCGTAGGCAACGAAGCTGCGACTGGCCTCGGTCTCGACTTCTGCGGGTGCCAAAAATCCAGTCGCATTCTCGGCATAGAAATCGCAGGCCACCGCGCATTTCTCGATTTCGCCGCGAGCCTGGGCAATTGGCTTGCCCATCTCCCGAGTCATCAGCGCCGCATATTCCTCGCTGGACTCACGCAGGATCACCGCAGCGCGGCGCATCAAAGCCGCGCGCTCCTCGAGATCGGTGCGCCGCCACTCGCGCCAGGCCAGGCATACTTCATCGAGCGCCGACTCCACCTCGGTCTCGTCCATAGGCCGGTAAACCTTGATCAGTTCACCGGTCGCAGGATTGATGCTTTCGATGGCCATGCTGATTGCTCTCCAGATACTGGTTTTCAGAATCTCAGCGCCGCGGACGAACCGGTCAGCGCGCCGGGCCAGTCTTTGCCCGCTTACTTGATTTGTCCGGAACCGGGATCAATACTCTTTTTTTGCCTCGCGCACAGCGCGACGTGATCCTCGACCGCCACACGGGTCGTCTCGATGTTTCAGGGGAATCTGATGACAAAAGATAACAGAAGCCGGTTTTCCCGTCGTTCGTTCCTGGCCGCCCTTGGCGCCACCGCGGCAGGGATCAAATTCTCGCCCCAGCTGGCCCTGGCGAAGGAGCCGCCAAAGCTGAACTTCTACAACTGGGATACCTATATCGGCGAGGACACCCTGGACAATTTCCGTGATGCCACAGGCATCGACGTGACCATGGATCTGTTCGCCGACAATGACGAATTGTTTGCCAAGTTGAAGGGCGGTAATCCTGGCTATGACGTGATCGTGCCGACCAACGATTACGTAGAAAGGATGATCACTGCTGGCATGCTTGTACCGCTGGACCACAGCCGTATCGCCAACGCCAGCAATATCGACCCGACCTTCCGCGACGCAGCATTTGATCCCGGACGCAAATACAGCCTGCCTTATATGTGGGGCACTATCGGTATCGGCTATCGCAAGTCACGCGTGGATAGCGTGCCAGACTCGTGGAAGTGGGTATTCGACTCGGATCGTTATGCGCGCAAGATTGCGCTGATGGGTGACGCCCCCACGGTGATCCAGATGGGCATGAAGTATCTGGGTTATCCGCTAAACGATACCGACCCGGCACACATCAGGCAGGTCGAAGAGATGCTGATCAAACAGAAGCCCAACGTGCTCGTGTTCGCCGAGGACAACGGGCAGGATCTGCTGCTCTCAGGCGAAGTCGATGTAGTCATGGAATGGAACGGCGATATTCTCCAGGTGATGGAGGAGGACGACGACATCGGTTACGTCGTCCCGAAGGAAGGCGGACTCCTGTGGCAAGACTGCCTGTGTATCCCCACCGGGGCGCCGCATCCGGAGAATGCTCACGTCTTTATCAACTACATCCTTGATGCCGAGGCGGGCGCCGAGATCGCCAACTTCATACAATACGCCACGCCGAATGCGGCGGCACGCAAGCTGCTGCCGGCCGAATACAACACCAACCCGGCTATTTTCCCGTCGCAAGAGACGATCGAGCGCTGTGAGGTGGCGACCTATAACGGCGCCGAATACACACGCCTGATCGACGAGGCGTACACCCGGATCATGGCATCCTGACCCGGACCCGGCTAAGGGGCCCGGACTACCGGGCCCCTTAGCGGAGAAGACCATCGTGGACAGCTGGCGCAAGAACCCGCTCGTATTCTGGGTCTTCGCCGTTCCTCCCGCCGTCTGGCTGCTGCTGTTCTTCCTCACGCCGCTGGCCTTGATCTGGGTCTTCAGTTTTGGGGAAAAAAGCGGCCTGGTCGACGTGCACATCACCTGGACCCCCGACAACTACATGCGGGCGCTGGACCCGCTATATCTGCAGATTTTCCTCAAGTCGTTCTGGTTCGCCGGCATGACGACCGCGGTCTGTCTGGTCGTGGGGTTCGTCGTTGCCGTCGCGATCACTTTCGCACCGGGGCGGCACCGGCCGATCCTGCTGCTGCTGGTGGTGCTGCCGTTCTGGACCAACCTGCTGATCCGGACCTACGCGCTGATCGCGATCCTGCGCACCAAGGGCAGCGTCAATGCCGCGCTGGAACAGTTCTGGGACTGGGGCAACGGACTGCTGGCCCTGCTGGGCGTCGAGCATCTGCAGCCGCTCGGCGACCGGTTCGAGCCACTGCACCTGCTGTATAACAACT
>CAJHYD010000092.1_pt1 | contig 14555 bp, 13 predicted proteins | sample 9198701 | NCBI WGS metagenome assembly CAJHYD01 (sample SAMEA7708365, study PRJEB35096) | sediment metagenome | biome: marine neritic benthic zone biome [ENVO:01000025]; feature: sediment [ENVO:00002007]; material: shallow marine sediment [ENVO:03000034] sea grass bed [ENVO_01000059] ...
CGAGCAGCAGGCCCAGATTCAGCCAGTGCCTCGCCGGCAGGATCATGGGCTTGCCGCCGATGCGGCCGGAGAGCTTGCCGAAGGCGATGACCGAGCCGGAGAAGGTCACCGCGCCGATCAGCACGCCCAGGTAGGTCTCGATATCGTGGATGGTCGCCTCGGCGCCGGTCAACACGGTCGAGTGATCCATGAAATTTGCGAAGCCGACCAGCACGGCAGCGAGGCCGACCAGGCTGTGCAGGATCGCGACGAGTTCGGGCATCTGCGTCATCTGCACGCGGCGGGCGAGCACGAGGCCGACGCTGCCGCCGATCAGCAGAGCAATAAACAGCAGGGTGTAGTGCTGCGTGACCACGCCGAGGATGGTCGCCACCAGCGCGATGGCCATGCCGATGATGCCGTACCAGTTGCCTCGGCGAGCGGTCTCCTGGTTCGACAGTCCACCGAGCGCGAGGATGAAGAGGATGGTCGCGGCGATGTAGGAAGCGGTAACGAGTCCAGCGCTATTCATATCGACCTCACTTCCGGAACATTTCGAGCATGCGCCGCGTGACGGCAAAACCGCCGGCGATGTTGATACTCGTAATCAAGACGGTGAAACCCGCGATCCACATGATCAGGCTGCTTCCGGAGCTGATCTGCAGCAGGGCGCCGATCACGATGATGCTCGAGATCGCGTTCGTCACGCTCATCAGCGGCGTGTGCAGCGCCGGCGTCACGTTCCAGATGACCATGTAGCCGACGAAGCAGGCGAGCACGAAGACGGTGAAGTGCGCCATGAACGACGCCGGCGCGACAGCACCTACGCCGAACAGCGCCAGGGCGCCGAGTCCCATCGCGATGAGCGGACCGGTGGTCGATTTCTCCTTCTCCTGCTGTACCGCGGCCGGTGCCGGCTTCGGAGCCTTGGGGGCCGCCGACAGCTTAGGCGCCGGCGGCGGCCAGGTCGTCTCGCCGCCGATGCAGATTGTCGCGCCGCGGACCGCCTCGTCCTCCATATCGACGACGAGTTCGCCGTCCTTCTCCGGCGTCATGTCCGTCAGCAGGTGGCGCAGATTCGTACCGTAGAGCTGGCTCGACTGCGCGGCCAGACGGCTCGGCAGGTCTGTGTAGCCGATCAGTGTCACGCCATGTTTGACGACGACCTGGCCGGGTTCCGTCAGCTCGCAATTGCCGCCCTGCTCGGCGGCCAGGTCCACGATCACGCTCCCATCCTTCATCGACTCGGCCATCTCAGCGGTGATCAGGCGCGGCGCCGGCTTGCCAGGGATGAGCGCGGTCGTGATGATGATATCGACGTCCTTCGCCTGCTCGGCGAACAAGGCCATCTCGGCGTCGATGAACTCCTTGCTCATGACCTTGGCGTAGCCGCCTGCGCCCGAGCCATCCTCGTCCTTGAAGTCGAGCATCAGGAACTCGCCGTCCATGCTCTCGACCTGCTCCTTTACTTCCGGACGCGTGTCGAAAGCGCGGACGATGGCGCCCATACTCCTGGCCGTACCGATCGCGGCGAGTCCCGCGACGCCGGCGCCGATGACGAGGACCTTGGCCGGGGGCACCTTGCCCGCGGCGGTGATCTGGCCCGTAAAGAAGCGGCCGAAGTGCTGGGCAGCCTCCACCACAGCGCGGTAGCCGGCGATATTGGCCATCGAACTCAACGCGTCCATCTTCTGGGCACGTGAGATCCGCGGCACGCTGTCCATCGCCAGCGCGGTGACGCCGCGCTCGGTCAGTGTCTTGAGAAGATCCGGATTTTGCGCCGGCCAGATAAAGCTGATTAGCGTCTGCCCGGACCGCAGCATGCCGAGTTCTTCGCCCTCCGGTGCCCGGACTTTCAGCACGATATCGCACTGGTCGTAGATGTCCCTCATGGAGGCCACGATCTCGCAGCCCGCGGCCCGATACGCGTCATCCGAAAAGCTGGCCTCGGCACCCGCGCCGCTCTGTACGACCACCTCGTAGCCGAGTTTCATGAGCTGGGACGCGACTTCCGGGGTCGTCGCAACGCGCTGTTCGCTCGGATAAGATTCCCGGACGATACCGATCCTTGACCCCATGCGATTCCTCCCGCTGACTTGTTCTTACGTGTTTGGGCGCGGCCCAGTTTAGCCTCCTGAGCCGCGCTTACCACCCCGGGGTGCATCGTGGTCTGATTTTCGACCCGAGTGACGAAATAAAGCCCCGAGGCCCGTACATTCGCCTATGATCCCGGGCTCCAGGGGCGTGCGGGTTGCTTTCCCGTCCGCTGCCAATGGTGACACCAATACCCGTGCCTCCTGCTGGATTCCTGCCCGATCTGGTCGCCGCAACGAGTGTAGTTAATTTGACGGGCGATACCAGTCGTTCTCCCGCCGCGGTGATTTCTGATTGATTTTCCATCGCCGTTCTGGAATAACAGCTCTGGCGAATGTCGCCGCCCGCGGACTCCGAGCCAGTATGCATAGCAGCCTGTTCCAGCAGATTCTCCGGACTGACGTAGCCGGCATGCCGCTGGAATGGGTGGATTATCGGGAGGCGGTGCGTCTCTATCATACCGAGCAAATCGCCTACGAGTGTGGTTCGCCAATGATGCGGGTCCACGGCGGTATCAACGCCGCCAGCGGTCTCCGCTCCGTGTTGAGTCTGAGTTCCATCATCGCCACCCACGGCACGCCGCAGATCGGCATGCTGCGGCGATCCGATTACGCGCCGCCGCTAAACAATTTCGCCTTGTTCAAGCGCGATGCCTTTCTGTGCCTGTATTGCGGTGAGACATTCCCTGGCGGACAGCTCTCGCGTGATCACGTCACCCCGATCTCGCAGGGTGGCAAGGACGCGTGGACCAACGTGGTCACTGCCTGCCGACGGTGTAACCACTACAAAGCAGGGCGCACGCCGGAACAGGCCGCGCTACAGCTGCTCGCGGTGCCGTTCACACCGACCTACGCGGAGTACATCTATCTGAAGGGACGCCGCGTGCTCGCCGACCAGATGGAATATCTGCTGGCCCATTTCCCGCGCAGCAGTCCATTGCACGCGCGGCTGTCGCGGTTGTCGGCGGCGGGCGACACCCCCGGCTGGAACGGATAGGGCGCCGAACAGGAACTGAAAAAAAAGAAGCCCCGCCATTGGCGGGGCTCCCGGACATGCAGCCCGCAGGCTGCACCTCCCCCCTCTCGTTTTCATCCAGGCCGCAACACCCGTAGGCGCGCTGCGCCTACCTTCCGTCCAACGTCACGCTGGCGTGACAGGTTTGATTCGGAGCCTCTTCGGCCGCTACGCGCTCAACCGCAACAAGCACCATCCAGAGCACTATAAGCAGAGCTGCGAAAAACGGCGAAAAGGTCTTTGTCATCCTCTATTCCACGGTCAAATGCGGCCTCTGTCAGTGTGACTGCAGAATTCATGCCGGATTCGACAACGATCTGAAAAGACAAGCGTTTCCCGGGACTCCATGACGACAGGGCAGCGGCGGTTGTAAACTTTACCGACAGCATTGCTGCTGTCGCCCCCGGCTTATGTTAAGACGGATGGCAGTTCACGCTTCAACGGGAGCGGCTTTTGATCCATCTCATCGACGCCAGTGTTTTTGTGTTCCGCGCGTGGTACTCGATACCCCCGGACATGAGCGACGCCGAGGGGCGGCCGGTCAACGCGGTCTATGGATATACCGGTTTTTTGTGTGATCTGCTGGAGCGGGCGCGGCCAACGCATATGGCGGTCGCCTTTGACGAGAGTCTGACCACATCGTTCCGCAACGAGATCTACCCGCCGTACAAAGCCAATCGCGAGCTACCACCCGCCGAACTCGAGCAGCAGTTCGCACTGTGCCGGGAAATCACCGGCGCGCTCGGCCTGCGTCATTTCGCCGACGAGCGTTACGAGGCCGATGACATTATCGGGACGCTCGCCTGGCTCGGCCGCGCCGAGGGGGTGTCAAGCACCCTTGTCACACGGGACAAGGATCTGGCTCAGCTGTTGCGGCCCGGGGATGTTTTCCTGAACCCCGTCGACGACCGCCGCTATGAATATGGAGAGATCGCCGAGCGCTTCGGAGCCTTGCCGGAGCGGATGGCGGATTTTCAGGCGCTGGTGGGAGACAAGGTCGACAATGTGTCCGGCGTGCCGGGCGTCGGCGCCAAGACCGCCGCGGCCCTGTTTGATGAATTCGATTCGCTCGAGTCCTTGTACGCTCAACTGGAGCGGGTCGAGAACTTGCCGATCCGGGGTGCCAAAAGCGTGGCCAGGCGATTACGCGAACACCGGGACGCGGCCTTCCTGGCTCGTGATCTGACCCGCATCGTCACCGACATGCCGCTGTCGGTCCGCTGTCGTGACCTGCGCACAGAGAAACCGGACGAGGCCGCCCTCGACGCCTTGTTTGATCGTCTCGATTTTGGCCAGCGCCTGCGTCGACAGGTCGGGCGCCTGGCATCCGCGTCGTGAGCGCTTTGACCACTCCATGACCGCCAATTTCGGCGCTACGCTGGCGGATATCGGGGCGCGCCTGGGGCGGACGCTGAGCGAGCAGCGGGCCGCGCCGGTTTCCGGCGGCTGCATCAACACGGCCTGGCGTTTGTGCTGCGACGACGGCGATGTGTTCCTCAAGACCAACGCCCCGGACAGGCTGGCCATGTTTGAGGCGGAGGCGGAAGGTCTGGCCGAGCTGGCGCGGGCAGACGGCCTGCGCGTGCCCGAGGTGCTTGCTGTCGGATCGAGTGGGACCATCGCGTGGCTGGCGCTCGAGTATGTGGACACCGGTCCGCCGGATAGCGGTACCGAGCGGAGTCTTGCTACGGGTCTGGCACAGCAGCACGGCCAGCTTGCCGATCGGTTCGGATGGCACCGGGACAACACCATCGGCAGCACGCCACAGCCGAACGCGACCGCTGAGAGCTGGTCCGCGTTTTTTGCCGAGCGGCGTCTCGGCTTTCAGCTGGATCTGGCCCGGGATCGCGGCTGGCGCCGTTCGATGATCGACAGCGGGCGACGCCTGCAGCAGGGGTTGGCTGCGTTCTTCGCCAATCAACTGCCGGAACCGGCACTGCTCCATGGCGATCTCTGGGGCGGCAATTGGGCTACGGACACACTGGGCGCACCATTTGTCTTCGACCCGGCGGTCTATTACGGCCACAGAGAGGCCGACATCGCGATGACCAGGCTGTTCGGAGGTTTCGGCGCCGATTTTTATGCCGCCTACCATGAACGATGGCCGCAGCAGCCGGGCGATGGGGTCAGATGCGAGCTCTACAACCTCTACCACGTGCTCAATCATCTCAATCTGTTCGGCGCGGCCTATCAGGCGCAAGCCGAGCAGATGATCGGCCGGCTGCTGGCCGAAGCGGGACTCTGAATCAGAAAGCCTCGCGGACGATACAGATCAGAGTGCCCTCCGGCGCCTGGAGCGCGAGCGACGGGACGCCGAGGACCTGATCCTCCGCTGACGCCGGTTGCAGACCCCGCTGGGTCAATAACGCTTCAGTTTCGGCCATGTCGGGGGTCGTGAACAGCAGACATGGTGGTTCGCGTCGGGCTGACTCGTACAGGCACAAATCGACGCCGTCGCTGGTCAGGGCAGCCCGGGCAGACGGCGGGCCGCTAACGTCTGTCGCCACAAAACCCATGCCTTCCCAGAACACGATCGCGTCGTCCAGACGTCCGACCGGATAACGATACTCGCTGAAATAACCCGCGGCCGGGGGCGGGGGCGGTGTCGAGGGCGGAGAGAAGGTGCGCGCTTCCACCAGCGTGATCATCTGCCCATCCGGATCGAGGAAACCCAGTTCGTTAAACTGTTCTTCCCCGGTTTTGAGGAACTCCAGGCTGATGCCGTCGGCTTCCAGCTGGCGGCCGAACTCCGCCAGCCGCGGATGCACCCAGACCAGTGCCGGCGAGGGGAATGCGTAGTCATGCAGGCCGAGCGTGATGTCACCGTCGGTGATCACACCATAACCGTGTGGCCAGATGTCTCCGGCCACCGCCTGGCTCAGCCCGAGAGCCTCATAAAACCCGATCGACGCGAGCAGATCCGGCGTGTGGAGGCTGATTTCCAGAAACCGACCGAGCATGGTTCAGGCGCCGCTGGCCGTAGCCCGTTCCGCGGCCTTGCGCCACGCATCCTTCAGGGCCTCACCGTCCCAGGCCGGGGACGTCTCCGGCCAACCCTGGAGATTTCTTAGCACCAGTTGGGTGAGGAAGCTGATGTGGTCGCGCCGTGCATTGAGGGCCGGGATGTACGAGATTTTCTTGCCGCCCGACTCGATAAACAACTCCTTGTTCTGCATCGCGATCTCTTCCAGCGTCTCGAGACAATCCGCGGAAAAACCCGGGCAGATCACGTCGAGGCGCTTGAGCCCGGATTTGCCCATCGCCGCGACCGTCTCATCAGTATAGGGCCGCAGCCACTCCTCACGTCCCACGCGGGACTGGAAACTCAGCGACCATTCGTCGTCTTTGAGGAACAAGGCTTCCGCCAGCAGACGGCCGGTCTTCTGGCACTGGCAGTGATAGGGGTCGCCGGCAAGCAGATACCGTCGCGGTACGCCGTGAAAGCTCATCAGCAAGTGCTCGCCGCGGCCATGGGTCGCCCAATGCTCACGGACGCTGGCCGCGAGCGCGGCGATATAGCCCGGTTCGCCGGCGTACTCGCTGACAAAGCGCAGCTCCGGAATCCAGCGCCAGCGCCTGAGCGCGTCGCTGACTGCGTCGAACACTGTCGCTGTGGTCGTCGCAGAGTACTGCGGGTACATCGGCAGCACCAGCAGCCGGCGGACCTTTTTCGCCCGCAGTTCCTCCAGGGCCGCTGCCACCGAGGGCTTGCCATAGCGCATACCGAGCGCCACGTGGACCGGTGCCTCGAGCGCGGAGTCGAGTTCCTTCTGCAACGCCTTGCTTTGTCGCACTGACCAGTCCATCAGCGGCGAACCGCGGTCGGTCCAGACCTTGGCGTAGGCTTCGGCAGAGCGACGCGGCCGGACGCGCAGGATCACGCCGTGGAGGATCAGCCACCAGATCGGCCTCGGCAGTTCGATAACCCTTGGATCCCAGAGGAATTCCGCCAGATAGCGACGCACAGCCTTCGGTGTCGGATCGTCGGGCGTGCCGAGATTCACCATGAGGATGCCGAGGCTCTCGCCGCTGCCGTGCTGATAGCCGGCCTCGCCAATATACTTGGGCATGCGGTCCTCTCTGTTGCCTGTTTGGTGGAAGCGATTAGATCATACTGACCGGGGCGAGGATCGTCCTGGCCGCCACCGGCCTTGATGGCGTCACCCGCCGAGGGAGATTCTATATGGAAGCGCAGGGCAATTCCCCGCGGTCAGCGCGGATCGACAAGATGCGGCGCCGGCTCCTGGTGCGTGATCTGATCCGCTTCCAGGCCAAGCTGCTGATCGACGCGTTAAAGGACCTGCTGCTCAGTCCCATCGCGATCATCGCTGCGGTGATGGATTTCCTGCAGCCGCAGGCGCGCCCGGATATGCGGTTTTACCAGGTACTGGCTTTTGGACGGCGACTCGAGACCCGGATCGATCTGTTCGGCGTACGGCGCAGGTCCGGCCAGGAACCCGATGAGTGGACGGTAGATGCCGTGCTTGACCAGGTCGAGACGCGGATCGAGACGGGCACGCGAAATACGAAGCAGGGAGGTGAGCCATGACAGTACGCAAGATGGCCGTCGTGTCAGGACTGTTGCTGAGCGCGGCGGCGGTGGCGTTTCCTGTGGAATTCGACGTCAATACCGAGGGTGTGGACGTAGATATCGTCCGCGTCGACGTGGGCGAAGCGGTGGTGCTGCGAGTAAGGAACTACGAAGACGGCGAGATCCGCTGCGATCTGACGTTCCGGAATGGGCCGGAGATCGCCCGTCAGCGCAAGATATCGGTGGACGCGGGCCAGCAACGCGTGGTGCGCTGGAATCCCAGTCGTCATGTCGTGCGGATCAGGGTCAGCGGCAGTTGCTGGCGCAGCGACGAGGCGCGCGCGGCGGGGTGAAGAACTATCTCGGATTTTTCCTCGACAGTCTCTACCGGGCGACCGGCGGCGAGAGCCAGCAACATGACTTTTTGACGCGCTTTTATGAGCTCTTTCTGGAGTCCTCGCCTGAGGTTGCGGCGCACTTCCGCGACGTCGACATGGAACGCCAGAAGAAGATGCTCGGACGCTCTTTGCAGGAAATGACCGACTTCTCCACCAGTCGCGCTGCCAGCGAACATCTGCGCCGGACCGCATTCCGGCACAGTCGCTGGGACAGGAGTATCAGTCCGGGGCTCTACGACCTATGGCTCGAGAGTCTCATCGCCACGGCGCGGGAATTCGACCTCGAGTTCAATGAGGAAGTGGAGCTGGCCTGGCGCGTGGTGCTGGCACCCGGCATCGCCTACATGAAATTCAAACACGACCATCGCTGAACCGGGCCGGATTCAGGCCACGTCGCGACCGCTGATCAGATCCTCCAGACTCGGCGGCTCGTGACCGGGGCCCATACGCCCGGATTTGAGCCGGTTCATGTAATCCCTGTAGGCGCGCATGGCCTGGCGGCCGAAGATCCACATGATCGGGATGTTCGCGAACAACATCACCCCGGTGCCGATGCCGGTCAGGTTGTCCAGCTCGGCGTCGGTGGTGATCAGACCCGCGGTGGCGACGACGATGAGCGCGCAATAGACCAGCTTGTAGGGCATCACCGAGCGCTCTCCGGCCAGATAGATCATCCCCTGCTCACCGTAATAACTCCACGAGATCATGGTGGAGAGCGCGAACAGCCATGCGGCGAGGGTTACCAGCCACTTACCGAGGCCATCCTGGACGGTGTCGAAGGCGCGGGCGGTCAGAGAGGCGCCGGGATAGTCGATAAACAAGCGCGAATGCAGCAGCTGCGGCTCGACCGGACTGTCAATGACGCCCCATTCGATAAACGGGCGGCTGTTGGGGGCGGCCGATATCGTGCCGAAGATCTTGTGCCGCTGATTTCCCGACTGATCGTTGTCATGGGCGTCGACGATCATGAACACAGTCTCGCCGTCATGCCACTCTGAACCGGGCTGCAGCGGTGCCGGCACTGATTCCAGAGTCCACTGCCCCGACTCGCTGCGCTGGACTTCCGGCGCGATGCCGAACTCGCTGTCACCGCTGCGGTTCCATACGCCGGTCGACAGGATCACCAGCGCGGTGAACGTGCACACGATCAGGGTATCGATCAGCGGCTCCATCGCCGCGACCACGGCCTCGCGGACCGGTTCCCGGGTCTTGGCCGCGGAATGGGCGATGGGTGAGGAACCCTGACCGGCCTCATTGGAGAACAGCGCCCGTTTCATGCCGAACAGGAACGCGTAACCCATGGTGCCGCCGAGAAAAGCCCCGCCCGCTTCACTGGGGTTGAACGCAGAAAAAACGATCAGTCTGAGCACACCGGACAATTCGCCGGCATTGACTACCAGCACATAGAGGCCTGCCATCAGATACAGCGCCACCATGATCGGCACCAGGCGGCCGGCGACCGCACCGATTCGTTTGATGCCGCCGATAATCACCATCGCCACCAGGATGGCCAGTACGATGCCGGTGGCGATGCTCGGGATACCAAAGTAACTGTGTGTGATCTCGGCGACGTTCCAGGCCTGGAACATATTGCCGCCGGTGGCGGTGGAGACCAGTAGCGTGATGCAGAAGATCCCGCCGATAAATTTGCCGGCGCCGGCGAGTCTGGGATCGAGCCGTGCCAGACCCTTGCTGGCCACCCACATCGGCCCGCCATGGGGATTGTCCGGATCGTCCGTGTTGCGGTAGAGCATGGACAAGGTGACTTCGGTCAGCTTGAGCGCCATGCCAAAGAAACCGACCACCCACATCCAGAACACCGCGCCGGGACCGCCGAGCGCGATGGCCAGCGCCACGCCGCCGATGTTGCCCAGTCCTACCGTGGCGGACAGCGCCGCCGACAGCGCCTGGAAGTGGTTGATCGCACCCGGGTCTGCGGCGTCGTCATAACGTCCCCGCAGCACGTGGGTGGCGTGGCTGACGGCGCGGAATTGTGCGAATCCGCTCCAGATCGTGAACAGGATCCCGGTGCCGAGGACGGTGAGCAGGACCGCGTTGTGCCAGAGCACCCCATTGATGGCGGACATGATGCTGTTGAGACTTTCCATGGGACTCCGTCTGATCGGGGATTGAGGCCTGGGCCCGCGGGGCGCCAGCCGCGGCCATGATGGAGCCTGTCCGGAACCTTGGCAAGGCGGCCTCCCGCCACAGTAGTAGAATCCCGCCTCTGCACAGAGGCCCGTGATCCATGCGCGGTAATCGTCATCAACAAACTGTCCTGGGCCACGGCATACGACTGCTGGTTCTCGCCGGGCCCTTGATCGCCAACAATCTGGCGATCGCCGGCATGGGATTCGCCGATACGGTGATGGCCGGGCGTCTCGGCACCCGGGATCTGGCCTCGGTGGCCGTGGGCAGCAGCGTGTGGATGGTGGTGTTCCTGTTCGGTCTCGGTGTATTGATGGCGATGAGTCCGACCGCGGCCCATGCCTTTGGCGCCGGCCGTAATGCAGAAGTCGGCGTCTACACCCGACAGTGTCTCTGGCTCAGTCAGGCGCTGGCGATATTCTCGATGTGGGTGTTGTCGCACGCCGGGAAGGTCTTGAGTGCGGTGGGCGTCGATCCCGCGGTGATCCCGCTGACCGCCGGCTATCTCGACGCCATCGCCTGGGGCCTGCCGGCCATGTACGCCTATCTGAGCCTGCGCTTTATGAGCGAAGGCGTGGGCTGGACACGGCCGATCATGTACGCGGCCCTCCTCGGTCTGGTGGTCAACGTCTCTGGCAACTGGATCTTTATGTACGGCAAGCTGGGATTCCCTGCCATGGGCGCGGTCGGCTGCGGTGTCGCCAGCGCGCTGTCCATGTGGTCCATGTTCGGGTTGATGGCGGCTTATGTCGCCACGCAAAAGCACTATCGTCGGTTCTCGCTGGCGGCGGGATTCGAGCTGCCGAACGCAGCCCGCTTGCGCGACCTGCTTGGTCTGGGCCTGCCTATCGCGGTAAGCATCGTCTCCGAAGCGGGGCTGTTTAGCGCCGTCGCGGTGTTGATGGGGACACTGGGTGCGACCGCGGTCGCTGCGCACCAGATCGCGATCAATTTCGCCGCCACCATGTTTATGGTGCCACTGGCCGTGCACTCGGCCCTGACTATCCGTGTCGGCCATGCGCTCGGTCGCGGCGATCCGGAATTGGGCCGCCGCATCGGCATGATAGGCATCGCCATGTGTGGCGGTCTGATGGTGCTGTCCGCGCTGATGTTGCTGCTGTTCCGTTCCGAGATCGCCGCCTTCTACACCAGCGACAGCGAGGTGCTGCCGCTTGCCGTCTCGCTGCTGACCATGGCCATGATCTTCCAGGTCTCCGACGGGCTCCAGGTCGGCGCCGCCGGCGCATTGCGTGGCTTCAAGGACACCCGCATCCCGATGTTGATCAATTTCGGGTGTTACTGGCTGGCCGCGTTTCCGCTGGCCTGGTATCTGGGCGTAAAAAAGGAAATGGGGCCACAATCCGTGTGGATCGCGCTGATCCTCGGACTGTCCCTGACCGCGGTGTTCCTCAATCTGCGCTTCTTCACCATCGCCAGACGGCGCCTGCGGGCTGCGGCGGTATAATCCGACGCCCCGCCGCGAGGGCGAAACAGTGCACCGCGGCGGGCACCAGACAAACAAGCCGGATTGGCGCCGGCTCGAGGTGTATCCGTGAATAGACTACTTCGCCTTATCGGGCTGCCGGGTCTGATCCTGTTGCTGATCGGCTGTGGCCGTGAGCCGGTCCCGGCCGCCGACACTGCGGCAGACGTCGGCGGCGGTCAGGTCCTGCATGAGGCGTTCGAGCAATATTTCGAGGACAAGCTCGCGCTGAACCCGACGTTCGCAACCTTGCTCGGCGACCATCGCTACGATGATCGCCTGGCGATCCCATTCGGCCCCGAATACCGGGCCAGCCTCAAGGCACAAGCGCAGCACTATCTTGACCTGGTCCTCGCCGTCGATCCGGCGACCGTGGGTCCTGCGGATCGAGTGAGCCGGGAACTGTTTATCCGCTCAAGAGAGCTGGACCTCGAGGGTCTCCGCTACCCGGGTTATCTGATGCCGCTGGACCAGATGAATTCGTTTACCAGCGCATTTGCGGAGATGGGTTCGGGTGAGAGTATCCAGCCATTCAGGAACACCCTCGATTACGAGAACTTTTTCGCCCGGATGAGTGACTTCGAAAAGCAGATCGACGTGGCCATCGCCAACCTGCGTGAGGGCGTGATGCGCGGTGTGGTACTGCCGCGTATCGCGGTAGAGCGACTCATACCGCAGCTGTCCTACCATGTGGTGGTGGACGCGGAGGACAGCGTCTTTTACGGACCGCTGGAGAGATTCCCGGAGACCGTGATGCCGGCAGACCGCGAGCGACTGACCGCGGCCTATCGTGCCGCGATTATGCAGCAGGTAGTGCCGGCCTATCGTCGATTGCGCGACTATATGGCCCTCGAATACCTGGCCGCCGCCCGGCTCAGCATCGCTTATTCGGAACTGCCCGGGGGCACTGCCTGGTATGACTTCCTGGTGCGCTATCACACCACCACCGATCTCAGTCCGGAGGAGATTCACGAGATCGGATTGAGCGAGGTCGAGCGCATCCTCGGCGAGATGGACCAGGTGCGCCGCCAGGTCGGGTTCGACGGCGACCGGAGAGCGTTCTTCGAGTATCTCGGTTCCGATCCGTCGTTCTTCTGGAGCGACGGCGAAGACGCGTTGCGGGACTATCGCGGCGTAGAAGCCAGGGTCGACGAGGTGCTGCCGGAGTATTTCTCGGTGTTCCCCAAAGCAGGATTCGAGATCCGTCCGGTGGAGGCATTCCGTGCCAGCTCCGCGGCGAGCGCCTCATACCAGTCACCGTCGCTGGATGGCTCGCGACCCGGCGTGTTCTATCTGAACACTTACGACATCGCCCGTCTGCTGCGCTGGGGCATGGTGACCCTGTTCCTCCATGAGGCTTCACCCGGACATCATTTTCAGAGCGCGTTGACCCAGGAGAACACCGACCTGCCCCGGTTCCGGCGCTTCGGCGGGGTCACTGCCTACACTGAGGGCTGGGCGCTCTATGCTGAAGATCTCGGCGTCGAGATGGGGATGTTCGGCGATCCGTATCAATATTTCGGCAAGCTCAACGACGAGATGCTGCGCGCGTTGCGGCTGGTCGTGGATACCGGGATCCACCGGATGGGATGGACCCGGCAACAGGCCATCGACTACATGCTCGAGAATTCCTCATTGCCGGAACTGGAGGTCATCCCGGAGGTGGAGCGCTATATCGTCTATCCCGGCCAGGCGCTGTCCTACAAGATGGGGCAACTGAAGATGCGAGCATTACGCGCCGAGGCGCAGGCGATGCTCGGTGATCGATTCGATCTGCGCCAATGGCATGACATGGTTTTGCTCAGCGGCGAGGTGCCGCTGGATATCCTCAGCCAGCTGAGCGGTCAGTGGGTTGCTGAACAGATGGCGGACTGAATCCGCTCAGCCCTGGCCAAAGCGCGGCGCGTTGCCGGCCAGATAGGTCAATTCCTCGCCGGTGCTGAGACGGTTCAGCATCGCGTTGCGATGCGGGAAACGCCCGAAACGGGCGACGATATCGCGGTGCAATATCGCGTAATCGAGGAATGACTGGAACACCTTCCGCTGGTCCAGCGAGACTTCGCTGAACAGCTGCTGATAGCGCGATACCGAGCTCTCCTGGTCTTCCAGGAACTCCGAATGTTGCAGTGGCATATAGAAAAAGCAGCGCTCGATGGGCGACAGTGCCAGATCCATCTGCAGGCTCATGCCGTCGCGCATCAGATAGCGGGCCCGCCCGTCTTTTTCAAAGGCCCGCGCCGAGCCGCGGAACAGGTTGCGCGGGAACTGGTCCAGCAGCAGGATCAGGGCGAGGCGACCAAACGGCGTCGATCCCATGGGGTCCAGACGCCCGGCCATCGCATCTTCGGTGATCTGCATCCAATCGGTCCTGATCTCCGCATCCCGGTCTGCATCTGCACCAAACCAGAAGCCCATACGGGCGACAATGGCGGACGGATCCGCAATCGTGTCGCGGAACCAGAAGGCTCTGATTTTTTTTGGCAGATTCTCTTCCGTCATCGCTCCGATCCCGTGTTATTTCGGTCCAATACCGCGGCTGTCCCGCGCCAGCGCGGCCCTGTAAGCCGACTATACTCCTGAGCATGCGGGCGTCACATGTAATGACACATCTGGTCAACGAGTCACTCTTCCACGTCGGACAGCTGGTCGTACACCAGCAGTTCAGATACCGTGGCGTGGTCGTGGATGTGGATCCGGAATTCACCGAGACTGACGCCTGGCATGAGGAGATAGCGATCTCCGCCTCGCCGAAGGCGCAGCCATGGTACCGTCTGCTGCGTGACGGTTCCGCTCACGAAACCTACGTTGCCCAGGACAAGTTGCGGGCTGACGGATCTGGCGAGCGGATCCGACATCCCTTGCTGTGGCTCTACTTCGAGGATTTTCGAGACGGTGTCTATCTTACTCA
>CAJHYD010000001.1_pt1 | contig 14390 bp, 13 predicted proteins | sample 9198701 | NCBI WGS metagenome assembly CAJHYD01 (sample SAMEA7708365, study PRJEB35096) | sediment metagenome | biome: marine neritic benthic zone biome [ENVO:01000025]; feature: sediment [ENVO:00002007]; material: shallow marine sediment [ENVO:03000034] sea grass bed [ENVO_01000059] ...
ATTATATGAGACTTGGGCGGCTCTTTTGCCAGAAGCTCAGACCCGTCTAGCGGCTGTCCGCGAGAGAGGCGAAGCCACACTGGACGGTATCCCCGCTCGGTCTGCAGTCATCGGGCCAGCCGTATTGCTTCCAGTAGTCGAGCAGGCCGACCGATTCGACCAGCTGGCCGAACTCCGGCAGACGCCGCATGCGAGCAGCTTCGGGCGTCCACAACATGCTGACATCGAGCTTATCGACATCGGGCAACGCCAGCGCAGTATCCAGCGCCTCCCGGGACCGACCCAGAATCGCGTAGAGCTTGAACATGGATTCCGGCGGTAGCCCCTCGCCTTCCAACGCGCTTCTTTGTTCCGCCCAGCTGCCGGGATCGTTGATGACCGCGGCGAGCGCATCGATAAAGGCGTCGCTCGGCCGCCCCTCGACTCGATGCGCCCTTAAAAACTCGGCTACGGCATCGCCGTCGCCGTTGCGCATGGCGACTATCTGCTCGCCCGAGCCGTCGCTGCGGCTGACGTCGAGTCCCAGGTCAACCGCCGTTTGCTGATAGGCCAGGACCTTCTCGTCATAACCCAGCGCCATATAGGTTTCCGCCATATTCCTGTTGATCACCGGCGAGGTGGGATCCAGCTCCAGCGCCGCCTGGGCCTGCTCCAGCGCGTCATCGAGCCGGCCGACCCGCCGCAGCAGCAGTGAATACCACTGGCGGCTGGTCGCATCATTGGGGTCGAGGGAGGTGGCGAAGAAAAATCCCGCCTCCGCGTCGGTCCAGCGGCCGTTGGTGCTGTCCATTTCGGCCAGCACCGCATGGGCTTCCGCCAGATTCGGATCCCGCCCCAGGGCCTGGCGCGCAGCGGCGGCGGCCTTCTCGTTTAGGGGTTCCCGATCCTCGCCGGAGTAGCCAGGCAGGACCACATAGGCGGCCGCGAGCCCCGCATAGGCCCGGGCGAATTCCGGATCCAGCGCCAGGGCCTGATCCAGCAGCTCGATGCTGCGCCGGATCGGCCCCTCGCCACGGCGCTTCCACTGATGCCGGGCCTGGAGATAGAGCTGATAGGCCTCCACGTTCTCGGTCGGCGGCGCGGCCCGGACCACAGCTTCGGTGGTCTCCTCGCCGGACAGCTCACCGTGGAGCGCTTTGACAATTTCGGCGGAGATATCATCCTGTACGACGAAGATGTCCGCCATTTCCCGATCATAGGTGTTGGACCACAGATGATAGCCGGTCTTGGCATCGATCAGCTGCGCGGTGATGCGGACCCGGTCGCCGGCGCGCCGCACGCTGCCCTCGAGCACGGTCTCGACACCCAGCTCCCGCGCCACCTGCCGGATATCCACGTTCTGGTCCTTGTACGCAAATGAGGAAGTCCTCGCCGCGACACGCAGCCCCGGCACCCGGGCCAGCAGGTTGAGCAGTTCCTCGGACATGCCGTCGCTGAAATAGTCGTCGGCCCCATCCTGGCTCAGGTTTGCGAACGGCAGCACCGCAATGGAGCTGCGGGTTGCGGCCTCCGGTGTGGAAGAACCCAGGCTCGGCAGATAGCCTGGCAGCAGCAAATAGCCCAGACCGGCCATCGCAGCGGCCAGCAGCAGGAGGTAAGCGAGGCGCTCAAATGCCGGGATGCCGCCGGAGCGGTGTGCCAACGGCTCGGTGCGCTCGATACCCTTAGGGCCGATATCGAACACCCAGGCGAACACCATCGCGATCGGGAAGCCAAGCATCAACAGCGCGACGACAAAGGTGACGGTCCACTCGGGCAGCTGCAGCGCCGGGAACACCACGTCCGCCACCTCGACCATCACCCAGGCGACGATGCCGTAGATACCAGCGACGCGGAATACCCGTCTCCGGCTGAGTTCGCTGAGGAGGGTGCGCACCTCAGCCCCTCCCGCGGACGGGTTCAGTTCTTACGCAGCGTGATACCGCCGTTGAGCGTCTTGATACGGATGCGGGCGTCGCCGTCTCCCTGGGTGAAGCGCAGGTCCCGGCCTGGCGTGTACTTGCTGGTACGCACCGGATCGGGCCCGAAAGAGTTGTCGATCGAGCCATTGAACGTCTCGATATCAAATTCAGCATTAACTGTGCCCAGTATATCGAGGCGGAGATCCCCGTTGATAGCTTCCATATCCAGCCTGGCCCCGGGAGCAAAGCCAAATTTGAGATCGATGTCACCATTGGTGGTACGAAGCCGGGAGCGGCTCATCGCCTTGCCTTCGACCTCGATCGTTCCGGTGACCGACTGCGCCACCAGTTCTCCGCGGATGCCGGTCACTTCGCCATCACCGCTGACGCTGGTGACAGTCACCAGCGCGGGCTCGTCATGCCCGCGGATGCGGAAATCGCCGCTGACGGTCTTCGCCTCCACGTCCTCCTCGAACACCTCCAGATCCAGATCGCCACTCACTGACTGGATGCGCAAAGCGCCCAAAACGTTGCGCACATCGACATCCGCGGACACGGCTGTCACCGAGACCCGGCTGCCCTTGGGTACCATCACCTTCAGATCCGAGCCGGCCACGTTGTCGCCGGATCGCGGTAACTCGACCTTGATAAAAGTCCGCTCACCATCGGGCTCGAAAATCAGACGCTCGGATCCCCGGCCCAGCGTGCCGGTCACCTGGACCTGCTCCCGGTCCCAACCGATCACCTCCACCAAACCGCTGACATTGGATACCTCGACCTGGCCGCGCGGGTGGGCGTCGGCAGTCTGATCGATCTCGGTCCCGGCCCAGGCCATCGGCGCCAGGGTCATCAGCGCCAGCGTTGCAAACATCGTCCTCATATCTCGGTCCTCATCGGCAGGCTTATCGCCATTCGATTTACTTCGGTCAGCACAATCAGTTCATCCTGATAAGCGGCCAGCAACAGCTGTTGCAGCAGAGTGTTGCCCGGATCCTCGGCCAATGCCGCATTGATCTCGGCCAGGGCGCCGCGGATCTGCTCCAGGTTGCGTTCCACCGTCTGCCGGGTCGCCGGCGGCAGCGCCTGCATACGCGACTCCAGATCTACGGTCAGTTCATTGCGGGCGCGCCGGTACTTGGGTCCCAGTTCGTGGTCCGGGCCAAACGCCGCCGATGGCATCACCGCGGACCCGGTCGGCGGCGGCACGACCTGGCTGATCTCCGGGCCCACATCACGACCGCTGATCCACAGCGTCGTCAACGAGGACAGCGCGACCAGCGCCACTGCAGCGGCCAGCGCGCCGGCCAAAGGCCAGCCCCGGGCTGCCCGCGCTCGCGGCTCAGCCTCGATCCGGGCGGCGATATCCGGCCAGAGATCACGCTCGGGAGCGATCTCCGCCGTCAGATCCGCAGCAGCCCGCTGCCACCTGTCCGTCCCGTTGTCCGGTGTATCCATCCCAGTCATCGTTCCAGCCTCTCCGCTAACAGACGCCGCGCTCGATGCAGCTGCGCCTTGCAGGTTCCTACCGCCACACCGAGCATCTCTGCGGTCTCGATGTGGCTGTACCCGTGGACCGCATTGAGCACAAACACATTCCTCGCGCCCTCCGGCAGGCTTGCTACCGCCTGCTCCAGGTCCATCACCAGGCCCGCGTCTCTGGGCCCGGGCCGGTCCTCTCCGGCCGTGGTCCGTTCGTCCACGATCTCGAGGAAATCCGGGCGCCGGCCCTCCTTGCGATGAAAACTCAGCACCTGGTTGACCGCAATCCGGTGCAGCCAGGTACCAAACGCGCTGCGCCCCTCGAAACCCGCCAGTCGTCGCCAGGCCTGCACAAACGCCTCCTGCAAACAGTCTTCGGCCCGGTCCCGGCTGCCGGTCATGCGCAGGCAGAGCGCATAGACCCGCCGTTCATGAAGCCGATACAAAGCTTCGAAGGCCGCCAGGTCGCCGGACTTCGCCCGTTTTACGAGCAGTGTTTCCGATACCGCGGGGACAGGCTCGGAGTCGGTCCCGTTCATCGGGACCACAGCCGCCATCTGCATCGCAATTCTGACCCTCGTGCAGCGGAACCGCTCATCGCGTCCTTATCCCTGTAGATGCCCGTTTTGTCCCGGAGGTTTAAATCTTGCCGCCGCATGCCCGCCACGGGTGCCTGCGGCGGTGAACCCAGCTAATATGTCAAACGACCAAGGCCGGGATGCCCAGATCAATGCGCGGACAAGAGTATCAGGTGCTTCTCGTTACGGAGAACGAGGGCGATTCGGAAGATCTGGCGCGGATCCTCGCCTCCGGCCGCGATCACCGTTTCCAGCTGGAAACAGCGCCCGATATGGACGCGCTCAAAAAACAGCTGGGCACCAGTGCCGTGAGTGCGGTGCTACTCGCTGGCGATCTCAGCGGCGCCAGCATGACCCAGATCGCCATCCGCCTGCTCGAACTGAATTGCGACCTGCCGATCGTCGCTGTGACCGATGAGGGAGAGGAAGAAACAGCCGCGGAATTGTTGGCCACCGGCGTCCAGGACGTGCTGTGGCGGTCGGAACTCGATGCCGACCGCCTCGGCCGTGCCCTGCGTTACGCTATCGACCGCGCGGCGACCCTGCGCGAGCTGCTGGAGTCAGAATCGATGCTGCACTCGATACTCAAGAATCTGACCGAGGGCGTGATCGTCGCCGATCGTCAGGAGAAACTGCTGCTGGTCAATGCGGCCGCACGAGAACTGTTGGGACTGGGCTCGGTGTCCTCGCTGGCGACGGATATCTTCGGCATGTATGAAGCCGACACCGTGACCCGGATCCGCGACACGGCCCGGCCCATGGCCCGGGCCCTGCGCGGCGAGAACATCAGTGACCTGGAGATCTTCCATCGCAACGCCGATGCGCCGGCCGGGAGGTTTCTCAGCGTCAATGCACGGCCGCTGAAAGACTCGAATGGTCAGATCAACGGCGGCGTCGTCTCTTTCCGTGACGTCACCGCACGCAGAAAAGCCGAGCAGGAACTGACCCATCTTGCGCTGCATGACGGGCAGACCAACATCCCCAACCGGGCGTTCTTCGTCGAGACTCTGCGCAAGGCCATCGCCCGCGCCGAGCGTAGTCATGCGCGGATGGCCGTGCTACTGATGAACCTGGACGGACTCAAGCAGATCAATGATCGCTTCGGCCACGAGAATGGGGATCTGCTGCTCAAGGAAGTGGCGCGACGACTGGCCGACGGTCTGCGCGCCGGCGACTTCCTGGCGCGGACGGGCGGCGACGAATTCGTCGTCCTGTTCGAGGACCTGAGCCATAACGAGCACGCCGCCAGTCTCGCCGACAAGATCCGCGAGATCCTGGGCCCTGCTTTCGCGATCCACGAACACCAGATTCCGGTCACCGCCAGCATCGGCATCTCCACCTTCCCCGAGTGCGGAGATGACGCCGGCAGCCTGATGAAGACCGCTGAGGTGGCCATGCGCCGAGCCAAGGAAAGCGGCCGCAATACCTATCACTTCTACTCCCGCTCGGTGCATGCGGAGATGTCACGTCGAGCAGAGCTGGAACGGGATCTGCGCGAGGCCGTGGAACAGGAGCATTTCGAGCTCGAGTTCCAACCGATCGCGGATCTGGGTAACGGGCGTATCGAAGCGCTGGAAGTCCTGCTGCGCTGGAATCATCCGGAGCACGGGCTGGTGCGGCCGATGGAGTTCTTACCGATCCTGGAGGCCACCGGGATGATGAACGGGGTCGGCGAGTGGGTGCTTGCAAGCGCCTGCCTCCAGATCCGCGACTGGCAGCGCGTGCTGAGCCGCCCGGAACTCTCGATATCGGTCAACCTCTCGGCCGCCCAACTCGGCCATCGCCGTATCGTCGACGTGGTTGAGCGCATCCTTACCAACGCGGGCCTGGATCCGGAGAGCCTCATCCTGGAGGTCAACGAGGCGACGCTGCTGACCGAACCGCGGGCCGTGCGCGAGAATCTGGGCGTGCTTGCGCGCACCGGGGTGAAACTGGCGCTGGACGATTTCGGTACCGGGATGATGGCGTTGCAGAGCATCCGCCAGCTACCGCTGTCGCTGATCAAGATCGATCGCAGTCTGGTCATGAGTCTGCCAGCCGATCCCGATGACATCGCGCTTGTCGACGCCACGTTGCGGCTGGCCGAGGATCTGGGGTTGAAGGTGGTGGCCGAAGGTCTCGAGGTCGATGAACAACTCCGCTTCCTGGCGGATCGCGGCTGCCATCTCGGTCAGGGCAATCTGGTCAGCCCGCCGCTGCCGGTGACCAGCATCCATGACTTCCTCGGCCGCGACTGGCGCGCCGCCTGACTCGACCGTCCGCGCGCGGGCTGCCAGAATCCCCCCCTGATCTCGCTTGCGTGTCTGAGGATCCCTGCCCATGCGTCTCCTGGTCGATCTCGGTGGCACCAATACCCGCTGCGCAATTCAGGACCCCGGCGACGAACCTCATCTGGTCCGCCGCTTCAAGAACCGACGCTTCGATAACCTGACCGAGGTCCTGCAGGCCTACGTGGAAGATCTGCCACTTGAGCTTCGCCCGACGGCGGCCGCCATGGCGGTCGCGGCGCCAGTTCAGGGCGACGAGGTGGAACTGACCAACCGCGGCTGGCGTTTTTCGGCTCAGGCTCTGCAGCAGGCGCTGCAGCTCGAGCGCCTGCTGATAGTCAATGACTTCACCGCGGTGGCGATGGCCCTGCCCGGGCTGCCGGAGGATCGCAAACACCAGATCGGCGGCGGCAAACCGTGCCCGAGACAGCCGCTGGCGGTGCTCGGGCCAGGCACCGGATTGGGCATGTCCGGTCTGCTGCCTGCGGCCGACGGCTGGGCCGCGATCACCGGCGAAGGCGGTCACGTCACGCTGGCTCCCAGCAATGACAGGGAAGCCACGATCATCTCCCTGATCCGGCAGCAACAAGGACATGTCTCCGCCGAGAGGCTGGTATCGGGCTTTGGGCTGTGCAATCTCTATCTGGCCCTGCGCAGTCTTTCCGGCCAGCCGGCAGACGCGGTGACGCCTGAACAGGTGACCCAGCTGGCCGAAGATGGCGATGAGGTGGCGCAATCCGCGCTCGCCCACTTCTTTTCGTTTCTCGGCATCACCGCCGGCAATCTGGCACTGACGCTCGGTGCGCTGGGCGGCGTGTATGTCGCCGGCGGGATCACGCCGAAACTGAAGCATGCATTCGAGGCCTCGGATTTCCGCCGCAAGTTCGAGCAGAAGGGGCGTTACAGCGATTACATGTCTGGGATACCCACCTACCTTGTGACCGAGGACGTGCCGGCCTTCCGCGGGCTGGCAGCCATCCTCGACGGCCAGATGATCAATCTCGGTTAAAGGGCCCCAGCGCCGGTTCGTTTGGGTCGATAGCGCGGTGGGCGGTATCCTTGACCAGCGCGCATCGGGGCTCTGGCTGGTGTCCGCGCGCGGACCAGCATCGGGCCATAGTCACAGGAGCGCCAGGGATACGATGGAACCCGCCTCAGACAAACACGCGACGGAGATCGACCTCCTGGTTCAGGCACGGGAGGCCGAGGAACGTTTCGAGGCGCTGCTGGATGCGTCACCAGACGGGATCCTGATCACCGATGCACGCGGCCGTATCGAAGTCTTCAACGCGGCGGCCGAGCGTTTGTTCGGTTATCCCGAGTCCGACATGGTGGGCCACAGTTGCGCTCGTCTGATCGACACCGGCCATGATGGCGGAGCGGAGACTCGCAACGCTCAAGCACTCCTCAGTGCCCTCAGCGCCGGGTCGACTGACACTGCACGGGAATTCACCGCACGCCACAGCGACGGCAGCATTGTGCCGGTTGAATTGACCGTCGGGCAGACCCGGGGCGGTGAAGGGGGTGCGTTCATTATCGTGGTGCGGGACATCACCCGCCGCCAGCGAGCGGCCGCAGACCTGGCCCGCAGCGAGACCAATCTGCGCATGGCTCAGGAGCTGGCGCATCTGGGTAGCTTCGATCTGACCTACCCGGAGCATGACGCCCCCTATTGGTCGAGCGAAGTGTTCCGGATCCTCGATCGCGATCCGGCTGAGGGTCCGCTGAAGGTGCAGCGCTTGCTCGAGCTCGTGTACGCCGAGGATCGCGGGCGGGTGCATCGGGCCGTCTTGCACGCCGCGCGCCAGGGCGGTCCGCTGCGCATCGAGCATCGCGTGCTGATGTCCGACGGCGGTTACCGGCATGTCGAGACCCAGGCGCGTTTCGCTGCGGGTGACGCTGATGGCCACTGGCGGATCAGCGGTACGGTGCTGGATGTCAGTGACAGGTATCGTTTCGAAGAAGATCTGCGCCGCGAGCGAGACCGGGCAGAGAGCTATCTCGACCTGGTCGGGGTCATGGTCATCGCGCTGGATGGCGACGGCAATATCACGCTGGTCAATCGCCAGGGCGTTGAGATTCTCGGCCGCGCTGAAGCCGACATCCTCGGCCACAATTTCTTCCATTTGTTCGTGGGGAAAGCGGAACGTACGGACGCCCTGTCACGATTCAACCATGCCCTTGGCCTGCGCGAATCCGCTGGCAATACCCTCGACCAATTGTGGATCAATACTGGTAATGGGCGGCGCTTGATCCGCTGGCGCAACCAGCGTCTCGAGGATGCGGACGGCAAATCTGCAGGCCTGCTGTGCGCCGGCGAAGACGTAACCGAGCAACACCTGACAGAGAATCAGCTCAAACAGGCGGAAGAGAAACTCCGGCTAACGTTCCATCATGCGCCGATCGGTATGGCGACGCTGGATATCGGCGGTAATATAGCCAGCGTCAATCAGGCGCTGTGCGACATGCTGCGTTATGACGAGCCTTCGTTGTTGGGCCGGCCGGTGGTGGAGATCGCCCATCCGGACGATCGCCCGACCGCGGAATCACTGCGCCAGGCCTTGTTGCGCGGCGACACCGAATACATACGCCAGGAAAAACGCTATCTGCGCGGCGACGGTTCGACCATGGCCGGCGTGGTTCGCTATTCGCTGGTGCGCGATCTGCGGCATCGGCCGTTGATGTTCGTCGTGCAGCTAGTGGATCGCACCGAACAAATGGAAGCAGAACTGGAAATCCGTCAGCAACGTGAACGCCTGGGCCAAGCTTCGAGGCTGGGTACCATGGGCGAGATGGCGGCGGCCATTGCGCACGAACTGAACCAGCCGTTGACGGCCATCTCCAGCTATGTTCAGGCCTGCCAGCGTTTGATGGACGCCGGCACCATGAAGCCGGGCGAGATCGCGCCGATCCTCGGCAAGGTCCACGACCAGGCCCGCCGGGCCGGGCAGGTCATCCACGGTCTGCGAAATTTCGTCAAGCAGCGCGGTATCAACCGCCAGCCTACCGATCTACATCGTGTGCTCAAAGATGTCTCCATGCTGGCGGAGCTGGACGCACGAGCTCACGGCATCCCGCTGCACTCTCGGGTCCCGGAGACGCTGCCGCGAGTACAGGCCGACCCGGTCCAGCTGCAACAGGTACTGCTGAATCTGATCCGCAACGCGGTCGACGCCATGCAAGACGGTGAAAACCGCGATCGGGGGATCCAGGTAACGGTCCTCACAGACGGGGGCGACGAAGTCTCTATCTCTGTCGCCGATGCCGGAGCAGGCATTTCAACCGACGACGAGGACGAGTTATTCAAGCCGTTCTTCACCACCAAGAGGGACGGCATGGGCATGGGCCTGTCGCTGAGCCGTTCAATCGTCGAGGCCCACGGGGGTTCGCTCAGCTTTACTGACAATCCTGCCGGCGGCACTGTCTTTACGATGACGCTCCCGACCTTACCCGAGTCCGACCGATGAGTGCGCAACTGAACACGGTCTTCCTGGTCGACGACGACGACGCCGTGCGCGACTCGGTTTCGCTTTTGATGCGCTCTGCCGGTCTCCGTACACGCCAGTTCGACTCCGCCAGCGCATTTCTCGAAGGCTATGATCAGGACCAGCCCGGCTGTCTGCTGCTGGACGTGAGGATGCCAGGAATGAGCGGTCTGGAGCTGCAAAAAGAGTTGAACAAGCGCAACCACACGCTGCCGATTGTCTTTATCAGCGCCCATGGCGATATCCCGATGGCCGTCGAGGCGGTCCGCCGCGGCGCGGTCGACTTCATCCAAAAACCGTTCGACGACCAGGAGTTGCTGTCAAAGGTGAAACAGGCGCTGGCGGCCAGCGAACAGCGATTCGCCGAGGAAACGGAGCGGCTGGAGATCTGTCGCCGGACTGCGAGCCTCACGGCTCGCGAGCGACAGGTCATGTCCCAGGTGGTCAGGGGCAAGGCCAACAAGGTCATCGCCAGCGATCTCGGCGTCAGCCAGCGCACGGTAGAGATCCATCGCGCCCGGGTCATGGAAAAGATGCAGGCTGCGTCCCTGGCGCAGCTCGTGCGCATGGTGCTGATCTCGGAAGCCAGCATCTGACCCTGTCCTGACGCCCCGGCGGACTCCGGGTCTTAGGTACAATTTCGTATTCCCTTGCCACAGATCCCGGTGAATACTCGGGGCGAAATGGCGGAGCGGGGGAGTCTCCGCCTCAAGAATGGGTTCAGGGGCGTCACATGGTTCAGGCATCGGGCGAAATCGTCCCAGCTGGTGTGTCTTTGTGCGTGGTCGAGGATGACGCCGACGTGCGCACGTCGCTGGCTGCCTTGTTCGGCGGTCTGGGTATCGACGTCAGAACCTACACCAACGCAGAAGATCTGCTGTCGGCGCTGGATCAGGTCGACATGTCCATGCTGGTCAGTGAACTGACGCTGCCCGGCATGAGCGGTATCGAGTTGCTGCAGCGGCTGCGCGAACGTGGCGTGCGTGCGCCGACGATCCTGCTGAGCGAAGACAGCGATATCCCCACCGCGGTGGATGCGATCCGGGCCGGTGCCGTGGACTTTATCGAAAAGCCGTTTATCGACCGGGTGCTGCTGCGCAGGGTCAAGGCGGCGCTGGAAGGATCAGCGCCGAACTGACATCGTCGCTGCGGCCATGTCCTAGGCCAGCACCCGCTGGATCTTGAGCAGATACTCGTCGAGCGACGAGTGCTTGGTCCATGTCTCCTCGAAGGGCACAGTGCAACGCGCCTGGGATTGGACTCCCACCATCACCCCTGAGGCCCCCTCGAGAGCAACCTCCACCGCATAGACGCCCAGGCTCGAGGCGAGGATCCGGTCCAGCGCGGCCGGGTTACCGCCCCGCTGGATGTGGCCCAGGATCACTGCCCGGCTGTCGAGACCCGTCTCTTTTTGTATCTCCTTGGCCAGCATGGTCGAGTCGTGGATAGTGATGCGGTCGTCGAGGGAGCGTACTCCCTTGTGTACCACGCCCTCGGCTACCACGATCAGACAGCTGGTCTTGCCCATGGCGCGGGAATCCTGGATCCCGCCGATCAGCTCGCGCAGATCCACCGGCCGCTCCGGTAACAACACCTCCTCAGCGCCACATCCGATACCGACACCGAGAGCGATGAATCCCGCCATGCGGCCCATCACCTCGACCAGGAAGATACGCTCGAATGCGTCCGCGGTATCACGCACTTTGTCGATGGCGTGCAAGGCGGTATCCAGCGCGGTGAAATAACCGATGGTGTAGTCGGTCCCTGCCAGGTCGTTATCGATAGTCCCCGGCAGACCGATAAGCTGGCCATCCCAGTGATCCCTGAGCGCGGCGGCGCCTCGAAGCGAACCATCGCCGCCGATGACAAACAGCACGTCGACGCCGAGCTGGCGCAGATTGTCGGCGGCCTTGTCGCGACCCTCGGGGGTCATGAACTCCTCACAGCGCGCGGAACGCAGGATGGTCCCGCCCCGCTGCACGATGTTGGCCACGGATTTGCGCTCCAGATCGACATAGTCCTGGTTGACGATGCCGGAATAACCACGATAGAAGCCCACCACGTCCATTTCCTGGCGCAGCGCGGTTCGGGTAATCGCCCTGATTGCCGCATTCATGCCCGGCGCATCGCCTCCGCTGGTGATGATGCCTGCCTTGCGGGGTTTGTCTGACGCCATCTGCTTCTCCGTTTTCGCGGCCCGGGGCCTGAGCATAGGCCGTGAATGTTGCAGGATACCGCGCATCATGCCGCCACGCGGGTACAAGAGAAAAGTAGGGACATTCCCCGACCGCGCACCGGCCCGGGCCCGATTATAATCATCCCGACCGGTGGCGTTGGACTCCGGCTGGAAACACAGACAAAGGATACCGCGTATGAGCAGGCAAAAGGTCGGGGTGGTTGGCGCCGGTCAGGTCGGTGTGGCGGCAGCATTTGCAATGTTCGTGCAGGATGTCTGCGCCGAGCTGGTGCTGGTGGACGTCGACAAGAAACGCGCCCATGGCGAGGCCATGGATCTGATGCATGGCCAGGGCTATGTGGGACGCATCGTGGTCAGCGACGGCGACTATGCCGACCTCGAGGGCTGTCAGGTGATCGTGATCGCCGCCGGCGCGGCGCAGAAGCCGGGCGAGACCCGGCTGGACCTGCTCAACAACAACGCGCGGATTTTCCGCAGCATCGCCGAGGGTGTGGACCGCTATGCACCGGATGCGATCCTGGTGGTGGCCAGCAATCCGGTCGATGTGCTGACCTTTATGCTGCAGCAGATGAGCGGGCGGCCCCGGCATCATGTGATCGGCACCGGCACCATGCTCGACACCTCGCGTTTCCGTACCCTGCTTGGTCACTATTACGGCGTCGATCCGCGCTCGGTCCATGGCTATATCCTCGGCGAGCACGGCGATTCGGAGTTCCCGGCCTGGAGCACCGTGACAATCGGCGGCAAGCCATTGCGCGGCGGCGTGCTCGGACGCGAATGGAACCCGACCGAGATGGACGAGTTGTTCGGCAACGTCCGCGACGCGGCTTATCACATCATCGAGGGCAAGGGCTACACCAACTGGGCCATCGGCCTGGTGATCTCACGCCTCGCCGATATCATCCTCGACGATCGGCGATCCATCCAGCCGGTCAGTGCGAGGCTCAAGGGCGACTATGGCCTGTTTGATGTCTGCGTCAGCGTCCCGGCCCTGATCGGCGCCAAAGGTGTGCAACGGGTGATCCATCTGGAGCTGGAGCCGGATGAACAGCAGGCCCTGGACAATTCCGCGGCGGTGATGAAGAAGAGCATCGCCGGGGTCGAACTCTGACCCCGGTCCGAGCGCGACTCAGTCGCCGTCGCCGGATTCCCGGAAATACCGCACCACGTGGGCCTTTTCCATGGTGACGAAGCCTCCCGAATTGGCGTCCTCCATCATCCGGTCGATGGTGGGGAGAAATTCCTCGACCCGTTCTTCTCGTTCGATGATCTCGACCACCACCGGCAGATCCGAAGACAGATCCAGCACCTTTGCCTGTCTCATTCGGGAGCTGGCCCCGTAGCCGCAGATGCCCCGCAGCACGGTTGCGCCGGCGAGGCCCTGGGAACGGGCTTCCCGGATCAGCGCCTCATAGAGAGCCATATGCCCGTGCTTGTCCGACTCGCCGATAAAGACTCTTAGCAGAATTGCGTCGCCTTCAATATGCATGGATCGACCTCAGGACCGGAGCAGCAGCACCGAGACGCTGCCAAGATAAAACAGGACCATCGCACCTAGCAGCGTCACGCCGAAATACACACTGGCAAAAAAAATTTCGCCGCTGCGCAGGAACTGGGCCAGCTCGTAGACGAAGGAAGACATGGTGGTGAAACCGCCGCAAAAACCCGTGGCAAGAAACAAGCGCGTCTCCGGCGACAGCAGATCGCCCTCGGCGGCAAACGCGGCGATCACGCCGATAAAGAAGCAGCCGGCGAGATTGGAGATCAGGGTGCCGTACGGCAGGGTGAGGCTGATACTCGCCGTGGCCAGAGTAGCCAGATAGCGGGCCACCGCGCCGAGCATGCCGCCAAGACCCACATAGACCAAGGGAATAAAACTCGTGCCCAATGCTCCCCGCCCCCTGTTGCCGGCCCCTATGTTAGGCGGCAGCCAGCGACTCCACAATGCGAGAGCGTCAGGCAAAAAAAGACCCGCCTTGGTGGCGGGTCTCGAACGGTCCCTCAGAGGGACTCGTGATTATCTCAGTGCGGCTCGCGCCTATACCTTGCGACGGCGCCGGAACAATCCCATACCCAGCAGACCTGCGCCGAGCATCGCGAGACTGGTCGGCTCGGGCACTTCACCATTACCATTTCCATCACCCTCGCCGCGCGCGTAGAGCGTGAGGTGGGAAACGTCTTTGTCACCGGTGTCGAAGAGTCCATTTGTGACGGCATCTTCGAGCAGATAGCCAGAGAAGAAAACACCGCCATTGTTACCGGTCTTCACGACGATCATCACGTCTTCGAACTCGTCCCATACGTCCATGTCGAAGGACCAACAGCCATCCGGCGACGCCCAGTTGTTGCTCTCGGCACACAATTCATCGACCACCGGGCCGGGCTCGACCACCCAACCCCAATCGCCCCCTTGATCGTACATCTCATCATCCACATCGTACTTGTTCACATAGACCCAAAAAAAAAAAAAAAAAAACATCTCC
>CAJHYD010000047.1_pt1 | contig 14230 bp, 12 predicted proteins | sample 9198701 | NCBI WGS metagenome assembly CAJHYD01 (sample SAMEA7708365, study PRJEB35096) | sediment metagenome | biome: marine neritic benthic zone biome [ENVO:01000025]; feature: sediment [ENVO:00002007]; material: shallow marine sediment [ENVO:03000034] sea grass bed [ENVO_01000059] ...
CGGCGAGCTGCTCACCCTGCTGGTCCATCAGACCCCGATCGATCCGGCGGAATCCGCGGGTCAGCTCAAGGCCAGGTTGGCCGGGGTCTGCGCCAGCGCGTTGGTCGAGGCCCTGGAGAAACTGGCCGCCGGGGTGCTGCGGCCGATGCCCCAAGCTGAGACCGGGGCCTGCTACGCGGAAAAATTGACTACGGCGGACGCGCGTCTGGACTGGCATCGTCCCGCTGCAGAACTGGACAGGGTCGTGCGCGCGTTCACAACCCGGCCCGGCGCCTGGACGCTGTTTCGCGGACAACGCCTCAAGATCCTCGAGGCGATGCCGCTGGAACAGCCGAGTGATACATCGCCCGGCCTCGTACTGCGCGGCAGTGGTGAGGGTCTGGATATCGCCACCGGCGGCGGTGTCTTGCGCGTTAGCCGCCTGCAGCTGCCGGGCGGGCGCCCAATGGATGCGGCGGCGTTCCTCAACGGTCATCAGGCCGTCGGTGAACGCCTCGGCGACGGAGGCCGGTGAGCACGGGCGCGCAGCCTCGAGTCGTCGCCGCGCGGGTTGTAACCGGGGTGACGACTGCGGGACGCTCATTGAGCGAATTGCTGCCGCCGGCTCTCGATACGCTCGACCACGTGCGGGACCGCGCCCTGGTCCAGGCGCTGGTCTACGGCACACTCCGCTTCCAGCCGCGCTTGCAGTTGCTGCTGGGACAGCTGCTCGATAAACCGATAAGAAAGAAAGACGCGGAACTCAATGGGCTGCTGCTCGTCGGCCTGCAGCAGATTTCTGCTATGGCGGTACCCGATCATGCGGCGGTTGCGGCGACGGTAGATGCTGCGGCCGGCATCGGGCACCGGCGCGCCAAAGGCCTGGTCAACGCAGTCTTGCGTCGCTATCTGCGTGAACGCGAGACCATGGAGGTGGCGGCCGATGCCAGCGCGGAAGGTCGCTATAGCCACCCGGGCTGGATAATCCGTCAGCTGCGCCAGGAGTGGCCGCAGCACTGGGAGCAGATCCTCGACCAGAATAATCTGCATCCGCCGATGTGGTTGCGGGTCAATGCCGCCGCCGGCACGCGGGACGAGTGGATGGTGATGGCCGGGGCGCCGCCTTCAGAGCCCTCGCCATGGGCGCCGCAGGCGCTACGTCTGCAGCATCCGGTCGATGTGGCCGAGCTGCCGGGCTTTGGTGAGGGGCTGGTGTCGGTACAGGATGCTGCCGCGCAGCTCGCTGCCCACCTGGTCTCGCCGTTGCCGGGGCAGCGCTGTCTGGATGCCTGCGCGGCGCCAGGTGGGAAGAGCGGACATCTGCTGGAGTTGTGCCCGACGCTGGACCTGACCGCCGTGGATGTGGACCCGGAGCGATTGGCCCGGGTGGGAGACAATCTGGATCGACTTGGATTGTCGGCATCCCTGATCGCCGCGGACGCGGCGATGCCCGATCAGTGGTGGGACGGTCACCACTTCGATGCCATCCTGCTGGACGCGCCATGCACGGCCAGCGGCGTGATCCGCCGTCATCCGGACATCAAGCTGCTGCGGCGGGAAGCCGACATCGGCAGATTATCGGGTCTGCAATCCCGCCTGCTGGACCAGCTGTGGCCCACGCTCAAAGTGGGCGGCAGGTTGGTCTACTGCACCTGTTCGGTTTTCCGGCAGGAAGGGCCGGCGCAGGTAGGTGGCTTTCTCGCGCGCACTCCCGACGCAAGGCTGGACGATGAACAGACCGCAGCCGGGTGGGGGATCGATGCGGCGCCGGGCCGCCAGATACTGCCCGGTGAGACAGGCATGGACGGCTTCTATTATGCTTGTCTGAGCAGATCAGGCTGAGTAATGAGCGCAGGTTCAGACAAGGTTGGCGCGAGGCAATCCGCCGCCCGGCGAATACTCGTCGCGTGGATGGCCCTCTGTGCCTCGTTGGCAGGCCCTGCTGCACACGCCGACAAAGACGGATCGATCGAAATCCGTTCCGCCTACACGGAGATCGATGACGGCGTTTATTACCTCAATGGACGCGTCGATCTGCTGCTAAGCAAAGACGCCCAAAATGCCCTTGAGAACGGCGTCGCGCTGAACATAGAGCTGCAGATAGAAGTCTCGCAGCGGCGACGCTATGTCTGGGACAAGACGGTCGCCAGCCTGCGTCAGCGTTATCAGCTCGCCTTTCATGCGTTGACCGGTCGCTATGTACTTTCCAACCTCAACAGCGGCGAGCGTGAATCCTTCAGCAGCCTGGACAGCGCTCTGGTCCGGCTCGGCGATATCCAACGGCTTCCGGTTATCGATGAGGCGCTGCTGGACGCCGAAACCCGTTACGACGGCAATCTGCGCGTGCAGATGGATATCAGGGAGATGTCGGGGCCGTTGCGCGTTTTGACTCTGTTCTGGGGTGACTGGCGTGTCACCAGCGAGAGGTATCGATGGCCAGTGCAGCGTTAAAGCGGGCCGGCATCGTGCTGCTGCTGGTGGCAGGCCTGTTGCTGTGGCTGGGCGCCATGTTCCTGCTGGCGATGGCCACCGAGGACGCCGACAGATTCGGCCGCCTCTACGGATGGCTGTTCCTGTTCAACGCGCTCGGCGTGCTGACCCTGCTGGTGTTGATCGTCGGCAACATGATCAAACTGGTGCAGGAATACCGCAGCCACATGCCCGGATCGCGCCTCAAGTCACGCATGGTCGCGACGTTTGTCGTGCTGGCCTTAGTGCCGCTGTTGATCGTCTACTATTTCTCGATTCAATTCTTGAACCGAGGCATCGAGAGCTGGTTCAGCGTCGACGTTGAGAAGGGGCTTTCCAACGCACTCAACCTCAGCCGCGCCACGCTGGAAACCCAGATGCGCGACTATGCGCAGACCACCGAGGTGATGGCGAAACGCCTGCGCGGCCAGCCGAACAAAGGCTTGGCCCGTGAGCTGTCACGACTGCAGCGGGATACCGGCGCCGGCGAGATCACGGTCGTGGGACGCAACAACCGGATCGTTGCCTCGATATCGGAGCGCGAAGGCCTGGAGGTGCGAGCTACGCCCAACGACGAGATCCTGCTGCACATCCGCACCAACGACAGCTATGTCGCTCTCGATCCTATCGGCGACCAGGGATACCAGATCCGGACCGCGATCAATATCCCGACCCCGGATCCGTTCGCCGAGCAGCGGATATTGCTGGCCATCTTTCCGGTCTCAGAGCGTATCAGTTCACTGGCTGATGCAGTGCAGACCTCGTATGCGGAGTACGGGGAGCTGTCGTATATGCGACGGCTGCTCAAATACAGCCTCAGCCTGACGCTGACCATGGTGTTGTTGTTGTCCATGCTGGCCGCGGTCTGGGGCGCGTTTTTTTTCTCCCGTCGGCTGGTCGCTCCAATCCAGGATCTGATCGCCGGCACGCGTGCCGTTGCCCACGGCGATCTAGACACGCAGCTGCCGCTAGCCGGCAGCGACGACATGGGATTCCTGGTGCGATCGTTTAATGACATGACGCGGCGTCTTTCGGAGGCCCGCGAGGTGGCCAGCAGCAGCCAGCAGGCGGTGGAGAACGAACGCGCCTATCTGGCGGTGATCCTCGGGCGGCTTTCCACTGGTGTTGTGTCGCTGGAAACGGACTGGCGCATACGCACCGCCAACGAGGCGGCTGGCGCGATCCTCGGTGTCGATCTGGCAGCTTCGATCGGTAGCCCGCTGCTGGAGGTGGCCCGGGGCAGACCCTTGCTGGAGCAGTTTGTCGAGGTCGGACGGGCCCACATCGAGAGAGGTGAGGCGGAATGGCGTGAGCAGATCGTGTTGCGCGGCGAGGTCGGGAGGCGGGTACTGATGTGCGCCTGCTCTGCATTGCCCTCCGAAGACGGACAGCCAGCGGGTTATGTGGTGGTGTTCGATGACATTACCGCTCTTATCCAGGCCCAGCGGGATTCCGCCTGGGGCGAGGTGGCGCGCCGTCTGGCCCATGAGATCAAGAATCCGTTGACGCCGATCCAGCTGTCGGCGGAGCGCATGCGCCGGCGCTTCCTCGAGCAGATGAAGGACCAGGACGCCGAGGTCTTGGAGCGGGCAACACGGACCATCATCCAGCAAGTGGAAGGCATGAAGCAGATGGTCAATGCCTTTAGTGAGTACGCGCGGGCGCCGGATATGAATCTGGCCCGCACCGATCTTAACCGCCTGGTGCGGGAGGTGGCCGAGCTCTACCGCGTCCGCGAGATCGAATCCGACATCCGCCTGGAGCTCTACCCCGCGCTGCCCGAGATAGAGGTCGACGGCGTGCGTATCCGACAGATACTTCACAACCTCATCCGCAACGGTATCGAGGCGCTGGAGCATCAGCCAGAGGCCTGTCTGACGATCACTACCGGCGTGATAGAGGTAGATGATCGCCCCGCCGTGAGTGTTACCGTGCGCGACAATGGACCGGGTTTCCCCGGAGATGCGCTCGAGCACGTGTTCGATCCTTATGTGACTACCAAGCCGAAGGGCACGGGCCTCGGTCTGGCGATCGTGAAGAAGCTTGTTGAAGAGCATGGTGGCAAGGTCGAGGCGTCGAACGTCAGCGGCGGCGGCGCCATGTTGAGCATCGTGCTGCCCGCTGACGAAGCGGCCAGGGAAGCGTTGTTGCGTAGCGACGCCGGCAAGGTTGACTACCGGAGAGAAAGAGCATGAGTACCGCCCGCATTCTGGTCGTAGACGATGAGTCGGACATCCGCAGTTTGCTGGATGAGATCCTGACCGAAGAGGGCTACGAAGTGGCTATCGCCGGAAACGCCAGGGAAGCCCGAGAGAGTCGGGAGGCGCAGGAGCCGGACCTGGTGCTGCTGGATATCTGGATGCCGGATGTCGACGGCATCACCCTGCTGCGCGAGTGGTCGGAGGACCCGTCCCGTGACGCGTGTCCGGTGGTGATGATGTCAGGGCACGGCACCGTCGAGACCGCGGTCGAGGCAACCCGTCTGGGCGCGTTCGACTTTATCGAGAAGCCCGTGTCTCTGGCCAATCTGTTGCGGGTCGTCGAGCGCGGGCTGGAGTCAGGCAGGACCCAGCTGAAGATCGGCGCCCGAAAATTGGTGCCGCCGATGCTGACGCCGCTGGGCAAGAGCCCTGCTATGCGCAGTCTGCGCGATCAGGTGGAGCGGGTGGCGCTTCACGATACGCCGGTGTTGTTGCAGGGTGAACCGGGCACCGGCCGTGAGATGTTTGCCCGCTATCTGCATTCGCGCAGCTCGCGCTCGGAGCTGCCGTTTGTAGCCCTGATCGCGGCGTCGATCGTCGATGAGGATGCGTCCCGCCAGTTATTCGGGCTGGAAGCCGAAGGGCATGCCCATCCCGGCGTGCTGGACGAGGCCGGCAACGGTACCCTGTTTATCAATGAACTGGGTGATCTGCCGCCGGAAGGCCAGAAGGCCTTGCTCGGCGCTATCGAGGCCGGCAGCTATGCGCGCGTCGGCGGCACCACACAGCGGCCCCTGAACTGCACCATGCTGAGCTCCGCCCCGCCGGGCTTCGACAAGCTGGCGCCAAAGGCATTCCGTCGCGATCTGTTGTCGCAGCTTTCCGTGGTGACGCTGCGGATTCCGCCGTTGCGGGAGTATTCCGAGGACGTGCCGGAGCTGCTGCGTTACTACGTCGACAAGCTGGTCGAGGCGGAACAGTTGCCTTACCGTCGCTTTAGCGTCGCCGCGCAAAACCGGCTGCGGCACTATCCCTGGCCCGGCAATGTCCGCGACCTCAAGAACCTGGTCCACCGGCTGTTGATCATGGGCGGAGGCGAGGAGATCACGCTGGTCGAGGTGGAGGAATTGATCGTCGCCGAAGCGGCGCCCAGCGAACCGCTGGTCAAACAGGACCTGCAGGCGCTGCCGCTACGCGAGGCCCGCGAACAATTCGAACGCGCCTATCTGCAGCAGCAGCTCATCTTTTGTGACGGCAAGGTCGGCCGTCTCGCCAAACGGGTCGGCATGGAGCGCACCCATCTGTATCGCAAGCTGCGCTCGCTGGGGATCGATTTCCGTCAATCCGCGGCCGAGGATTGAATTGGCGGTCGCGGCCTGAAACCGCCGTCGCCGTCGAATTCGGGCGCTGAATCCGGGAAATCGGCCAGGCTGAGGCGCTGGATCACGCGCGCCGCCTCGCCGCTGCCGTCCGCGACCGGGCCACGCGGGCGGCGCTGACGGAAGGAATGGATGCGGCCCTCTATCAGTGCGCCGTCGGCGTCGAGTTGGGCCACCAGCAGCGGCGCCAGACCATTGTCGCCGGTGACACGGATACCGTAATAAGTCGCGAAATTACCCAGGCTGTATGCGATCAGGCGACCCCGATAGACCTCCATGCCACGCGGTACATGGGGACCGTGACCGACAATCAGATCGGCGCCCGCATCGACCATGCCGCGGGCGAAGCGCGCCACATCGCCACGGTTTTCGCCGCGATAAAACTCTTCGGCGAATGGTACCCGGCTGACATCTCCCGCTTCGCCGCCGGCGTGCATCGAGACGATCACTATGTCGTGGTCAGTGGCCAAAGACGCGACCCGATCGCGTGCATCATCGAGCGATAACAGATCGTTGGCGCCCTTGAACGGCGCGAAGGCGATCATCGCTATCCGCTGATCACGTACCAGCCACGACGCCACGTCGTCCTCGCGTCCCGAGTGCGCGATCCCCCGTGCCGCCAGTGCCGCCATGCTCGAGTCACGGCCTTCCTCGCCGAAGTCCCGCGCGTGATTATTGGCCAGACTCATCACATCGAAACCCGCCGCCTCCAGGTGATCCGCATAGCGGGTCGGTGAACGGAACAGATAACACGCAGCGGGATCGCTGCAGGTCTTGGCCGGCTCGCCGCCATCAAGGAGTACGCCTTCCAGATTGCCGAAAGCGATGTCGGTCGCGCTGATCAGCGGTGCGACTTGTTCGAGCAGCGAGGCACCGTCGTCATCGGCCAGCCGGTTCTGCGGATAGTCCGTGCCCAGCATGATGTCGCCGACCGCGGCGACCGAGATCACTACCGGAGATGGCGCCGCCGGCGCATCGGCACCGGGTTGCGGAGCTACCACGGAGAGACCGGCCAGCAGCGTCAATGTTCGGATCACCGGGCCGGCTCCTTGGCCCTGAGCGCCAGATACTCGATGCCGGCACCGCTGAGCTGTTGTTGCATGCGTCTCAGCGCGACCGGGTCGCTGACCGGCCCGATCTGGACGCGATAGTGATCGCGATCGTTGACCGTGACCTTGCGGATATCCGATGTAAGTCCGAGTAGGGCGAGGCTGGCCTTGCGGCGATCTGCGTCTTCGTACTGCCGGAATGATCCGGCCTGGAGATAGTAGGTGCCCGGTGGTACCTCACGCGGTGCCTGGGCCGGCGCATCGCTACCCGCGGATGGACCCGGGACCACGACTTCGAAATCCGGCAGGATCTCGTAAAAATCAAACACCGGCCCGCTGTCTTCCGGTTCTTCCGGCAGCGCCGTGGCTGAGGCCGGGGCCCGCACCGGCGCCTGCTCAAGGGGCCCGCCGCGGCTGTGATAGAGATGGACCAGCAGCGCCGCGGCGAGACCCACCGCGAGACCTGCGGCAAAACTGTTCTGGCCCTTGCCGCGAGCTGCGGAGCGGCTGGTGCGTTTGCGATGCTTGTAGTCTCTTGCCACTGCGGATCGCCTACATGCTCTCGGGTGCTGACACGCCGACCATGGCGAGTCCGTTACGCAGCACCTGGCGGGTGGCGGCGATCAGGCTCAGCCTGGCGTCGCGTAAGGCCGCATCATCGACCAGGAAGGTGTGGGCGTTGTAATAGGTGTGGAATTCATTGGCCAGTTCGCGCAGATAGTGCACCATTGTCTGCGGCGCCCGGTTGGTGGCTGCCAGTTCGATCACCTCCGGGTAACGTCCCAGAGTGCGCATCAGGCTCTGCTCGTGATCTTCCCGGAGCCGCTCGAGTGCGTCCAGTCCGGCCGCCGGGTCCCACTCGAGCGCTTTGTCGTGAAGCTGGCGGAAGACGCTACAGATCCGCGCGTGGGCGTACTGGATGTAGTAGACCGGATTCTCGTTGGTCCTGGATTTCGCCAGCTCCAGATCGAAATCCAGGTGCTGGTCGTTGGAACGCATTACATAGAACAGCCGCGCCGCGTCCTTGCCGACTTCCTCGCGCAGTTCGCGCAGGGTGACGAACTCGCCCGAGCGCGTCGACATCTGCACCTTCTCGTCGCCCCGGTAGAGCACCGCAAACTGCACCAGACGTACTTCCAGACTGTCCGGGGGCTCGCCCATGGCCTCCAGACCCGCGCGGACGCGCGCCACATATCCATGATGATCGGCGCCGAGCACGTCGAGCAAATGATCGAAGCCCCGCTGGCGCTTGCCCAGGTGATAGGCGATGTCCGAGGCGATATAGGTGCTCTGGCCGTTGTCCCGGACCACCACGCGATCCTTCTCGTCGCCCAGATCCATGGCCCGGAACCACAGCGCGCCGTCCTTGGTATAGGCCCGATCGTCGCGCTTCAGCCGTTCGATGGCGGTTTGCACCAGCCCGGAGTCGGCCAGACTGCGCTCGGAAAACCATTCGTCAAAGATAACGCCAAAATCTTCCAGGTCCGCTCGGATATCGCCGAGGATGCTGCCCAGACCCGCGTCGAGCACGATCCTGTATTCCTCGCCGAGCAGTCGGCGCATGTTTGCGATCAGCCCGTCGATATGGGTTTCCTTGTCGCCGGCCGGTGCGTCGGCCGGCACATGCTCGAACACCGCGGCAGCCGGACGGTGCAGGCGATCGCCGACCTGGCTGAGCAGCGTGTCGGCGATCTCGCGGATATAGCCTCCGCGATAGCCGTTGCTCGGGAAGTCGAAGCGGTCCCCGGTCAGTTCCAGATATCGCAGCCAGATGCTGGCGGCGAGGATGTCCATCTGCCGTCCGGCGTCGTTGACGTAATACTCGCGATGCACCCGGTAACCGCACGCGCTCAGCAGCTTGGCGACGCTGTCGCCATAGGCGGCGCCCCGGCCATGTCCGACGTGTAACGGGCCCGTCGGATTGGCCGATACGAACTCGACGATCACAGATCTGCCGGCGCCGGCATCGTTGTGTCCATAGACGGCGCCCTGCTCGTGGATGGTCTCGACTTCGTGCTGGAAAGCCCTTGCTGAGAGACGGAAGTTGATAAACCCGGGACCCGCGATCTCGGTGGCCTCGACCAGCTCCGAAGGCGGCAGCGCATCCTGGATCAAGGCGGCGATCTCGCGCGGGTTCTTGCGCGCCAGTTTCGCCAGAGTCATGGCCACGTTGCACGCAAAGTCGCCATGCCTGGCGTCGCGTGTGCGCTCGACACGCGGCTCGACCTCGGCGACCTCGACCGGCAGCGCGGCGCCGGCGAGAGCCTTCAGCGCCAGCGAGACCAGGTTTTCGATCTGCGTTTTCAACGGATTCCTCTCCACGATGAACCGCGCATTCTACAGCGGGCCCGGGCGCGAACGAAACGCGGATCGGAGTCTAAAAAAGCTCCGCCGGATCCACGTCCAGAGACCAGCGGACGCTGCGGGTGGTCCGCGATTCATCGATCTTCGCCAGCAGCTTGCCTAACAACCGGTGCAGCGGGGGACGGCTGGTCGCCTGCAGCAGCAGTTGTGCCCGGTAACGGCCGGAGCGACGCTCCATCGGCGCCGGCGCCGGGCCCAGAAGACGCATGGTCGGAGTCGCGAGGGATTCCCCCCATTCCCGGCAGGACTGCAGGAACGCCATGGCCTGCCCGGCCTGGTGGGCTTCGGCCCGGATCAACGCCAGGTGGCTGAACGGAGGCCATCCCGCCGCCATGCGCTGATCCAGCGCAGCGTCTGCAAAGGCTTGATAACCGCCGGTGATCAGATCCTGCAACAGAGGGTGTTCGGGATAGGCGGTCTGGATCATCACTTCGCCGGGCCGATCGGCCCGGCCGGCGCGCCCGGCCACCTGAAGTATGGTCTGGGCGAGACGCTCGTCGCTGCGAAAATCGGTACCGAACAGGCCCTGGTCCGCGTTCAGCACGCCGACCAGCGTCACGCCGGGGAAGTCGTGCCCCTTGGTCAACATCTGCGTGCCGACCAGGATGCGGGTTCGCCCCGCCTGCATGTCTGCCAGGATCTCGTTAAGGCTGCCGCGGCTGCGGGTGGCGTCGCGGTCGATGCGCGCGATCCGCTGCTGGGGAAAAAATCCCTTCAGCGTTTCTTCGATTCGCTCCGTTCCCTGTCCGACTGGCTTCAACTCGCTGCCACAATCGGGGCACGATCCCGGCGGCCGCGATTCACTGCCGCAGTGATGACAGCATAAGCGCGCCGACCCCTGATGCAGCGTCATGCGCGCATCGCAGCGGGCACAGCCGGCGATCCATCCGCACTCGGTGCAAAACAGGACCGGGGCGTAACCGCGCCGGTTCAGGAACAGCATCACCTGTCCGTCCGCCTGCAGGTGGCGTTCCATGGCGGCGAGCAGGGGTGGGCTCACGCCGTCGCGATTGGGTACCCGGCGCAGGTCGATGACGCTCAGCTCAGGGTGGCGCGCCGCGCCCGGACGCTCCGACAGCGGCACGCTCAGATACCGGCCGCTGCGCGCATTTTGCAGGGTCTCCAGCGAAGGCGTAGCAGAACCCAGTACCACCGGCACGCCGCTGAGCCGGGCCCTGACAACCGCCAGATCCCTGGCTGAATAGCGAAACCCCTCCTGCTGCTTGAGCGAGGGGTCGTGTTCCTCATCGACGATGATCAGACCGCAGTGTTTCAGCGGCGCAAACGCCGCGGAGCGCGTGCCGATGACCACCGGCGCCCGGCCGCTGCGCGCGTCACGCCAGGCCGTCAGACGCTCGGTATCGGTCATGCCCGAATGGAGAACCGCCAGAGGGAAATCAAAGCGGGAGCCGAATCGCTGTACGAGTTGTGGGGTCAGGCCGATCTCGGGGACGAGCACCAGGGCCTGACGGCCGGCGGCGACCACCGATTCGATAGCGGACAGATAGACTTCGGTCTTGCCACTGCCGGTGGCCCCGTGAAGCAGGATCGCCTGGTACCCGGGCAGCGCCCCGGTGATGGTATCTACCGCTACGCGCTGGTCGTCCGTGAGCACCGGACCCGGATGGGCGACGAGGCTTGGCGGACTATCGACCGTGACCGTCTGCGACCAGGTCTCGGCCAACCCGCGTTCGGCCAGGCGCCGGAACGCGTCTCGCCATCCGGCGGGGAGTGCCCGCAGGCGTGGGTCAGACGCCAATGCGGGGCTCTGCTTCAGGATCGTGAGCAATTCTGCCTGGCGGGGAGCCCGACGCGCCAGAACGTCCAGGTCGATCTCCCGTCCATCGGCCGTCGCTCCATAGGCGACCTCGGCTGCGTCGGGCGGTTTGCCCTTGCGCAGCAGCCCGGGCAGCGCCGCGGCGCAGACTTCTCCGATCGGGTGGGCGTAATAGTCGGCGGACCAGACCAGTAACCGCAACAGCGTGTCGTCGATCACCGGCTGCGGGTCGATCACGCGATCAGCATGACGCAGCCGGCTTTGCGGCAGATCGCTAGTCGCCCCGACTTCGATGATCAGGCCGATCTTGTGGCCGCGCCCGAAGGGCACCTGGATTCTGGCGCCGGTCGAGGGCGCCGGACCGGTCCGCGGCGGCAAATAATCGAAGGGCTTACGCAGCGGCGCGTTGACTGCGACCCGGACCACCGTCGTGGGGTTCAAATCAAGGTCCCGTTTGTCCACAGAAGCTGTGGATAAGTCTGTGAATTGCCTGTAGCAGGATGAGTTTTGTCCGAGCTTTCAGGGAGCAAGATTCGGTTTGATCGAAAATTGCTCATGAAAAATGAAAAGATAATAAAAACAAGTGACTACAAGCTAGTACAAAGAAACTATGTAAAGTAATATCAACGTCACACTGGAGATGCCGGGGTCAGTGTGCATAAGTGTTTCGGCGATCCGGCCGTCGGGCCTGTCAACCAGCCGCGTCCACGGCCGTTGTAACCTGTGCAGAGAGGAGATTCAACGGCCCCGATGTCGTCCCTCGGAAGCCTTGAAGATGGCGTACCGATGGCGGATTCTCATCGGGGAGCCCGACCCGCCTTATGACAAGGACGAGCTGGATTGGAGGGACCGCTGAATAACACCGCCGCACTGGATGCATTTCTTCGCAGCGTCGAGGGCAGAGCATACGTCATGGCGAAATCGATGATGTCTGATGCGGACGAGGCACTGGACGTGGTCCAGGATGCAATGATCCGTTTTGCCGGTCGTTACGTCGATCGGCCCGAGGACGAGTGGCGGCCGTTGTTCTTCCGTATCGTCATCAACCGGGCCCGCGACTGGCAGCGGCGGCAGGCGGTGCGTAATCGGGTGATGTTCTGGCGCCGATACGACGATATGCCGGATCCGGTGGAGACGGCGCCGGCCGCCCGGGGCGCACAGCCGGATCGGGAATTGATGGACGGCGAGGCGATGGACGCGCTGGAAGCAGCTATCCAGGCGTTGCCGGCCCGGCAGCAGCAGACCTTTGTCTTGCGCTGCTTCGAGGGCATGAGTGTTGCCGAGACCGCCAGCGCAATGGGCTGCTCGGATGGCAGCGTAAAGACGCAATACTTCAGGGCGCTGGCCGCGCTGCGGGAACGACTGGGAGAGCATTGGGATGGCTGATCAAGACGATCGAAGGCTGGAGCAGGCATCGCGGGCGCTGTACCGGCGTCGTGCCGATGCGCTGGATGCGGATGTCCGCAGACGTCTTGCAGAGGCGCGCAGAGAGGCTCTGGTCCGGGCCGAGCGCCCGGCAGGACGTGGTCTGCGACTGCCCGTGCTGGTGCCCGCGGGGGCTGCCGCCGCTGTGGCAGCCGCGGCGGTCGTTTTGCTGATCCGCCAGCCCGGAATGGATGCCGACCCTGTGCCGCTGGCGGGGACCAACGAGCCGGTGGAGGACATGGAGATACTACTCGGTAGCGAGGAACTGGAGCTGCTGGACAACCTGGACTTCTACCTGTGGCTCGAGGATGAGCCGGAGACAGGCTGAGCCCGGTGGTGCACGCGTGGCAAAAGACATGTTGCGGCCTGATTTTTGGATGGATGGCGATGATGGCTGCCCCGGCCGCCGACGGCCCGCCACCGGATGAGGCGCTGCTCGAGTTTCTGGCGCTGTGGGAGCCTCGGGACGAAGACTGGCTCAACGCCGCTCTGGCCGAGACGACGGATGTTGACGAGGACGGCGAGACCGGACCCGAATTGACGGAGACTGACGACGATGAAGATTAGAGCCTGGCTCATGGTGCTGCTGGCGGCGGGATGCCTGATCGCAATCCCGGCCGGGGCTCAGTCCTGGGACGAGCTCAGCCCGACCCAGCAGGAAGTGTTGCAAGGGTTCCAGGGTCGATGGGACGACCTGCCGGCCGAGCGCAAGCAGCGTCTGGCCGCAGGCGCCGAACGCTGGTCGGAGATGGACGATGAGCAGAAAACGCAGGCCAGGGACCGCTTCCGGCGCTGGCGGGGCCTCGATCCGGAACAACGCCAGCGGATCCGCGATCGCTATCGTGATTTCAAGTCCCTGCCCCCTGATGAGCAGCAGCGGGTCCGCGAGAACTTCCGCCGTTTCCGCGAGATGAGCCCGGAGCAGCGCGATCGGCTGCGCGAGCGCTGGCAGGATATGACGCCCGAGCAACGGGAGCGGGTCCGGGACCGGATGCGCAGCCTGACGCCGGCTCAGCGGCAGCGCGTCATCGACCGGATGAAGAACCGGCAGCCCGGCGGCGGTTGAGCCGCCCGCGCCGGCACAATAGAAACCCGGCTCGGGGCCGGGTTCCATGGTTCACGATAACTTTGGGACAGGCGTCGTCCGTCAGAGCGTCTTCAGCACCGCATCCAGGGTTTCCTTCGCATCGCCGAACAGCATCCGCGTGTTCTCCTTGAAGAACAGCGGATTCCCGACGCCGGCGTAGCCGGTGGCCATGCTGCGTTTCAGAACGATCGTCGTGCCCCCCTTCCAGACCTCGAGCACCGGCATCCCGGCAATCGGGCTGTCGGGCTTCTCCTGAGCGTCCGGGTTGACGATGTCGTTCGCGCCGATGACCACGGAGACATCCACATCCGGGAAGTCCTCGTTGACCTCGTCCATCTCGAACACGATGTCGTAGGGCACCCTGGCCTCGGCCAGCAGTACGTTCATGTGACCGGGCATGCGGCCCGCGACCGGGTGGATGCCGAAACGCACGTTGACGCCTTTCTCCCGCAGCACCTTCGTGATCTCGTAGACGGTATGCTGGGCCTGCGCAACGGCCA